>Ga0206823_1169_pt1 | contig 14035 bp, 9 predicted proteins | sample Alteio_BWOrgCont_81_FD_152868 | JGI IMG/M metagenome (GOLD analysis project Ga0206823, IMG submission 152868) | Enriched cells from forest soil in Barre Woods Harvard Forest LTER site, Petersham, Massachusetts, United States -... | ecosystem: Environmental > Terrestrial > Soil > Temperate forest > O...
GTGGAAGGAGTTGCCGACGTAAATACCTATGGAGGCCCTACAAAAGACTATGAAGTAGATGTTGACCCGAATTTACTTAATAAATATGGAATAACTGCTCTCGATGTATATACAGCCATCAGCAACAGCAATATTAATGCAGGCGGCGATGTAATTAAACAAGGTGAACAGTCTCTTGTAGTAAGAGGCATTGGATTGATAAATAATATTGACGAAATAAAAAATATTATTATCAAAAACATGAATGGCGTGCCGCTGCTGGTAAAAAATGTAGCGGAAGTAGATGTAAACTATATCCCCCGGTTGGGCAAAGTAGGTATGGATACAGCTAGTGACATGGTGGAAGGGGTTGTAGTGATGCGTAAAGGACAAAATCCGCAGGAAGTATTGAAAGCCGTGCGTGCAAAAATAGATAAGCTGAATACATCCATACTTCCTTCTGATGTTAAAATAGTGCCATTTTATGACCGGAATACATTGATTACCTATTGCACCGATACAGTACTACATAATCTTTTGGAGGGTATTATATTGGTTATTGCATTGGTTTTTCTTTTCATGCTGGACTGGAGAGCAACCCTTATTGTCGGATTGATAATTCCCTTATCCTTATTGTTTGCATTTATCTGTATGCAACTGAAAGGGATGCCCGTAAATCTTCTTTCCTTAGGTGCTATTGACTTTGGAATTATTATAGATGGTGCGGTGGTTCTCGTAGAAGGATGTTTTGTTGTGCTCAATGAACATTACAAAGAACTGGGTAAAGAAAAGTTCAACAAAAGAGCAAAAATGGGCTGGATAAAAAACACCAGCGTTAACAGAGGTAAGGCTATCTTTTTTGCCAAACTTATTATCATTACTGCACTTATTCCGATTTTTTCATTTGAAGAAGTAGAAGGAAAAATATTCTCTCCGCTTGCTTATACGCTGGGTTTTGCATTATTAGGTGCACTCATTTTTACCCTCACTTTCGTACCGGTAATGATACATCTTTTATTAAATAAAAACACCTATGAAAAACATAACCCCATTGTTTCCGGGCTTGAAAAAGGGTATCTAACAGTATTTAATTATACTTTCAGGCACAAACGGCTAAGTCTTGTCATTGCGGCCTTTGTACTGGGAGGAAGCCTGTATATGGCTTCTTTTTTAGGTTCCGAATTTTTGCCACATTTAGATGAAGGAGCCCTTTGGGTAAAAGCGCAAACACCACTCGGAGTGGACCTCTCTATATCATCCAGCCTGGCAGACACTATGCGAAAGGAATTGGGCATGTTTCCGGAAGTTAAAACAGTGGTTTCTCAAACAGGGCGCCCCGATGATGGTTCTGACCCAGAAGCTTTTTCGGACATACAATGTGACGTCATTCTCTATCCAAAGGAAAAATGGAAAAGAGATATCAGTAAAGATTCACTTATTAATGCTATGAATGACGTTTTAGTTAAGAAGCATCCCGGGGTGGTTTTCAATTTTTCACAGCCTATACGCGACAATGTGGAACAAGCCGTTTCAGGTATGAATGCTGCTCTTGGGTGCCAGATTTCAGGAGATGACTTTAGCGTTCTCAACGAAAAGGCAAAACAAGTGTACGATACATTGTGTAAAATAAAAGGCATTGAAGATTTGGGAATCCTTAAAAACCTCGGCCAGCCGGAGTTGAACATTGACCTTGAACAAAACAAGATGGGTCTATATGGTGTAAATACAACTAATGCCAATGCCATTATACAAATGGCTATAGGTGGCCAGGCAGCAACACAGGTATTTGAAGGGGAAAGATTATTTGACCTGCGAGTGCGTTATTTGCCTGAATACCGTCAAACGCTTGATGAGTTGGGAAACCTTATGGTACCAACGCTTAACGGAGGTAAGGTTCCTCTTAAACAAATATCTACCATTACCCAAAAAACAGGAATCAGCTATATATACAGAACGAATAACCAGCGTGTAATAGCCGTAAAATTCTCTGTAAGAGGAAGAGATATGGGAGGAGCTATTTTGGAAGCACAAAAACGAACAAAAGACATAAAAATTCCCAAAGGATATAATATTGACTGGATTGGAGAATATGAAAGCCAGGTAAGGGCCACTAATCGCTTAAAACAAGTGGTTCCTATATGCCTGTTATTAATATTTATATTCCTGTTTATTGCTTTCGGAAACCTGAGAGACTCGGGTATTATTCTACTGAATGTACCATTTGCATTAATTGGTGGTATTGTTGCGCTTATAGTAACCAACACTAATTTCAGCATATCAGCAGGCATTGGCTTCATAGCCCTGTTTGGAGTTTCCATTCAAAATGGGGTTATTCTTATTGGGGCCTTCAAGAAAAACCTTGAAATGAAGCATGGCTTAATTCAGTCAATTTTTAAAGGGGTTCACGAACGGGTAAGGCCGGTAATGATGACCGCCCTTATTGACATGGTTGGCCTATTTCCTGCTGCCATTAGCACAGGCATCGGCTCCGAGGCCCAAAAACCACTTGCCATAGTTATGATTGGCGGATTAATAACAGATGTAGTACTACAATTACTTATCCTTCCAATTATATTTAACATGGTATATAATCCACGTCATAGGGTTGACTAACCCTATGCACGGCATTATTCCCACACAACAACCCTTCTTTTTATTTAACTATATTTGTTGCATACTCTGTTGTATGGATATTGTTGTCCATATTACAGGGTTTTATTATAGTATTTCACAAGCCTTGCTTTACATATAGAGAATACACCTTTTCAAAATGAATAAGGTAATTAAAGGAATTGTTGCTTTTTCGCTAAAGAATAAAATTTTTATTCTTTTTGCCACTATTGCCATTGGCATACTTGGTGCTATTTCATATAGCAATACACCTATTGAGGCCTATCCTGATATTACTAATACGCAAATTATCATTATTACCCAATGGCAGGGACGCGGAGCACAGGAGGTTGAAAGACAGGTTACAGTCCCCATTGAGCTTGCCATGAACTCGGTACAGGAAAAAACTTCTATCCATTCTGTCACCATGTTTGGCCTGTCGCAAATTACCATTATTTTTAAAGATGGTATAGATGATTACCATGCCAGGGCACAGGTGATGAATTTGCTGGGTAATGTAAACCTTCCCCCTAGTGTTCAGCCTGAAGTAGAACCACCTTACGGGCCCACCGATGAGATTTTCCGATTTACTGTTCAAAGTAAAACCAAATCGGTACTCGAATTAAAAACTGTTGAAACCTGGGTAATTGAGCGAAATCTCCATTCGGTAGAAGGAGTTGCCGACATAAATACCTATGGGGGACCTACCAAAGATTATGAGATTGATGTCGACCCCAGCCTGTTGCGTAAATATGGAATAACCTCTCTAGATGTTTACACTGCTGTTTCAAATAGCAACATCAATGCCGGAGGCGATGTAATTGACCAGGGGGAACAATCATTCGTTGTAAGAGGAATAGGATTAATAAATAATGTGAATGAAATAAAGAACATCATTATAAAAAATATGAATGGTGTGCCTTTGTTGGTGAAGAACGTAGCCAATGTTTCAGTTAATTATATGCCACGCCTCGGCAGGGTTGGAATGGATTCTGATAATGATATGGTGGAAGGTGTGGTGGTTATGCGTAAAGGACAAAATCCGCAAGCAGTATTGAAAGCTGTGCGGGCAAAAATAAACGAGTTAAATACATCTATACTCCCATCCGATGTTAAGATTGTTCCATTTTACGATCGCAATACATTAATCACATATTGCACAGATACTGTGCTACACAACCTGTTGGAGGGAATTATTTTTGTTATTGGACTGGTTTTCCTGTTCATGCTGGACTGGAGAGCCACGCTTATTGTGGGACTTGTTATTCCGTTATCCTTATTGTTTGCATTTATCTGCATGCAACTGAAGGGTATGCCTGTTAACCTGCTTTCATTGGGTGCTGTTGACTTTGGAATTATCATAGACGGGGCCGTCGTCCTGGTGGAGGGTTGTTTTGTGGTATTCGACAGGTATTATCGGGAATTGGGAAGGGAAAAATTCAACAAAAGAGCAAAAATGGGCTGGATAAAAAACACAACCATGGATATGGGGAAAGCTATATTTTTTGCTAAACTCATCATTATAACAGCCCTTATCCCTATATTTTCTTTTGAAGAAGTAGAGGGAAAAATATTCTCTCCGCTTGCTTATACCTTAGGGTTCGCCCTGCTTGGTGCATTGATATTTACGTTGACACTTGTACCTGTTCTAATCAATCTTTTACTCAGGAAAAATGTATATGAAAAACATAACCCAATAGTCCGGGGGTTGGAGAAAAGATATATGAAGTTATTCGATTATACCTTCAAGCACAGAAAAACAAGCCTTACCGCTGCATTACTTGTACTAGGAGGAAGTCTTTACATTGCATCATTTTTAGGTTCAGAGTTTTTGCCTCATTTAGATGAAGGGGCCCTTTGGGTAAAAGCACAAACACCACTCGGAATTGCCTTGCGCAATTCTTCGGCATTGGCAGACAGCATGCGTAAGGAGTTGAGAAGCTTTCCCGAGGTAAGGACAGTAGTTTCGCAAACCGGAAGGCCGGATGATGGTACCGACCCTGAAGCTTTTTCAGATATACAGTGCGATGTTATCCTCTATCCGAAAGAAGAATGGAAAAGAAATATCAGCAAGGACTCCTTAATTGATGAAATGAATGCCTTGCTGCTTAAGAAGCATGAGGGCGTGGTATTTAACTTTTCACAACCCATCCGCGATAATGTGGAACAGGCAGTTTCTGGTATGAATGCGGCATTAGGCTGCCAAATAACGGGAGAAGATTTTGCAGTTTTAAATGAAACGGCATCGGAGATATATGATACATTAAAAAAAATCAAAGGAATTGAAGATTTAGGAGTATTAAAAAACCTGGGGCAACCGGAACTTGATATAGATCTTGAACAAAATAAAATGGCATTTTATGGAGTGAACACCACTAATGCCAACACCATAGTGCAGATGGCAATAGGCGGGCAGGCAGCCACCCAAGTATTTGAGGGGGAGCGCTTGTTTGATTTACGTGTCCGCTATATGCCCCAATATAGACAAACAATTGAGGAATTGGGGGATTTAATGGTTCCTACGCTTAACGGGGGGCAAGTGCCATTAAAACAAATATCCACTATTGCTGAAAAAACAGGTATTTCGTCGATTTACAGGGCAAACAACCAACGCGTTATTGCAGTAAAATTTTCAGTAAGAGACCGTGATATGGGAAGTGCCGTTGCTGAGGCCCGCCGAAGAACAGCAGGCGTAAAAGTACCCAAAGGCTATAAAATTGACTGGATTGGAGAATTTCAAAGCCAGGTGAGGGCAGTAAACAGGCTCAAACAAGTGGTGCCCATAAGCCTCCTTTTAATATTTCTTATCCTGTTTATGAGTTTTGGTAATTTCCGTGATTCCACTATTATCCTTCTTAATGTTCCTTTTGCTTTAATTGGAGGAATATTTGCCCTGTTAATTACCAATACCAATTTCAGCATTTCAGCGGGGATTGGCTTTATAGCCTTATTTGGAGTATGCATACAAAATGGGGTAATATTACTTGTGCAGTTTAAACGAAACCTGCAACACAAGCAGGGCTTAGTTGATTCTATTTATAATGGAGTAAAAGAGAGGGTGCGCCCGGTTGTAATGACTGCATTGATTGATATGGTTGGCCTGTTTCCTGCTGCCATTAGTACAGGCATTGGCTCCGAGGCTCAAAAACCGCTTGCCATTGTAATGATTGGCGGATTAGTTTCTGCAACAGTATTGGTGTTGCTCATTCTTCCTATTATTTACTTTATGGTGTATACCCCACGACACAGGATGGATTAATCCTTCACTAAATAGTCAGAGTCGTAAAGTTTATTTTGCTCGTTAACAGCCAACGCATATTGAAATCCTTTTAGAAGGGAGTAAGCGCCTGTTTCCCCATTTTTATTTAGGGCTAAAAAGCCTACCTGGAAGGTTTTATAATCACTTTGTTTTTTTGCAATTCTATGAATAGCCTCTTCACAGGCTTGTTGCGGTGTTCTGCCATTTCGCATCAGCTCTACAATAAGCATGGAGCCGCATATTTTCATTACTGCTTCCCCTTTCCCCGTAGCACAGGCGGCACCCACTTCATTATCTACAAACATACCATCGCCAATGATGGGTGAATCTCCTACCCTGCCATGAATTTTCCAGCCAAGCCCGCTGGTAGTACATGAACCCGACAAGTTTCCATTACTATCCATCGCAACCATTCCAATTGTATCGTGGTTATTTTTATCAATAGGTTTCGAGGTATATTTATTATCTGTTTTCCATTTTTCCCAGACTGCTTTTACTTCGGGTGTCATTTCCTGGTTTGATTTTTGGAATCCATTTTCCAACGCAAATTGAAAAGCCCCCTCACCTACCAGCATTACATGGGGTGTTTTTTCCATCACTGCCCTAGCCACTGAAACCGGGTGCAGAATATGTTCCAAAAAAGCAACCGAACCACAGTTCCCCTTTTCATCCATAATAGATGCGTCAAGGGTTACATGCCCATCCCTGTCAGGAAAACCACCCAACCCTACACTGGTATTTTTTGGGTCGGCCTCCACTACCATCACGCCCTGCTCCACTGCATCTAAGGCCCTTCCTCCACCGGATAGTATTTTCCAGGCTGCATCATTGGCAGGTATGCCATGACTCCATGTAGATAGTACAATGGGCTTATTTGTATCGCCGGTGCCCATTAAACTCTTTGATTTACCAAGCCGTGGCAAGCCACCGAATAAGAAAGCAGAAGCGAATGCGGATTTCTTAATAAAGTCTCTTCTTGTACTCATAAGTATGGTATTAAGCAGATGTTAAATATAAGGAGATTTGAAAGCTTAAGCAGCAAAAAAATTATCTTTGTCTTAATCAATTACAAAATATATGAAAATTGGAATATTAGGAACCGGGATGGTGGGGGCTACCTTAGGAACCAAGCTTGCAGAGCTCGGACATGAGGTTAAAATGGGCTCCCGGACAGCCAACAATGAAAAAGCAGCCAAATGGGTAAGTGAAAATGGAACGAATGCCTCACAAGGCACATTTGCCGAGGCTACCGCATTTGGGAACGTAGTTTTTAATTGCACCAAGGGAGAAGGAGCCCTGGAAGCTGTTAAAGCTGCAGGAGAAAAAGGATTGAACGGAAAAGTTTTGGTAGACGTTTCTAATCCATTGGATTTCTCAAAGGGAATGCCACCTTCCTTATATGCTTCATTAAGCAATACTAATTCGTTGGGTGAAGAAATTCAAAAAACAATTCCCGATGCAAAAGTGGTAAAAGCATTAAATACTATGAGTTGCGGATTGATGGTGAACCAAACATTGGTTCCCGGTTCGCATGACCTGTTTATTTGTGGCAATGATGTACCAGCCAAAGCAATGGTCACAGATATTTTAACATCTTTCGGATGGACTTCCATCATAGACTTAGGTGATATTACTGCTGCCAGGGGTACAGAAATGTTGTTGCCTATATGGGTTAGGTTAATGATGAAATACCAGAGCCCTAACTTTAATTTTAAAATAGTTCGTTAGTTCTTCGATTTGATAATTAGCTTTGTTGCAAAATCAACGCTTTGTACACAATTAATATACGAGGGATCTGCATTTATGCCTACCATGGCTGCCTCCCCGAAGAAGCCATAGTAGGAGGAGATTATGTGGTGAATATCGCTTTACATGGTAACTTCTCGAAAGCTGCCGAAAGCGATAATTTGGAAGATACGGTGGACTATGTAGATGTTTTTGAAATTGTAAAAAAGGAAATGCATATCCGCTCTAAGCTTATTGAACCAGTTGCCAGGCGTATTGCGGAAAACCTAAAAACCTCCTTTCCCTCTATTCACAAGCTTTCGGTAGAGGTAATCAAAAAGAATCCACCCATCGGCGGGGACGTAGATGAGGTGAGCGTAGTTGTAGAGTTATAAGTCTTCTGCGCATAATTTTTAATTTTGATTTCTTTTGCAGCAGATGAAGGTATTACAACTTAGCAATAAAGTTCCATATCCTGAAAAAGACGGGGGCGTTATTGCCATTAGTGCTCTTTCACGCGGTTTGATAGAGGCAGGCTGCCAAGTGAAACTGCTGGCCCTGAATACCAAAAAGCATTTTGTAGATATAAATTCTATTCCTAAAGAGTTCCGGGAAAGTATTCAATTAGAAACTGTAGAGATTAATACCACTATTAATGCTTTTAAAGCCCTGGCTGCTCTCATAAGTAATAAATCTTACAATATCTCACGTTTCGAATCAAAAGAGTTTGACAGAAAACTTACGGACATACTTCAAAAAGAAAAGTTTGATATTATTCAATTAGAAGGATTATATCTTGGCCCTTATATTCCTATTATCAGAAAACATTCAAATGCGGCTATCATACTGCGGGAACATAATGTGGAATGGAAAATATGGGAGTGGCTGGCGAAAGAAGAGCGTAATATTTTGAAGAAGTGGTATTTGCGCAAGTTGACAAAACAGTTAAAAGCTTACGAAGAAGGTACATTGAATACCTGCGATGGGGTTGCTACCATTACTAAAAATGACAAAGCACTTCTAATAGAGTCGGGATGCAAGGTTCCTATAGCTTATATTCCGTTCGGAATTGATATTAGTGCATACGCTCCCAAAGAAAATAATTCCAATAGATTATTTTATATTGGAGCACTGGACTGGTTACCTAATTTGCAAGGATTGGACTGGTTTTTTAAAAATGTATGGAATACTATTCATACAGTATTTCCTGCTGTGGAATTTCATGTTGCAGGGCGTAATATGCCGGAAAGCCTCCGGAACAGTAATTATCCTGGGGTGGTATTTCATGGTGAAGTAGAAAGCGCTAAAATTTTTATGGACAACTATGACATCATGCTTGTACCTTTGTTTGCCGGGAGTGGTGTGAGAGTGAAAATTATTGAAGGTATGGCAATGGGAAGGCCAATAGTAACTACAAGTGTAGGAATAGAGGGAATAGAATGTACATATGGACAGGATGCACTGGTAGCCGATATTCCGGAAAAATTTGGAGAGGCTATACTGGCATGCCTTAAAGATGAAAATTTGAAAAATAAACTTGGAAAAAATGCAAGAAAATTTGCAGAGACTAATAATGATATAAAAAAGATAACATCGGATTTAATAGAGTTTTATAAAGAAGTAATTTCAAAAAATTAAAGCATTGAAAATTCTGTATATAGTTTCGCGTTTTCCGTATCCTCTTGAAAAAGGTGATAAATTAAGGGCTTACTACCAGTTAAAAGGGCTATCGCAAAACAATGAAATTATTTTAGCTGCTTTAAGTGATAAAAAGATAAGCCGGAGAAATATATCGGAACTTGAAAAATTTTGTAAAACAGTACAGATTTTTAATTTATCTAAGATAGGAATATTTTTTAATTTAATCAGGGCTACATTTACTGGTATTCCCTGGCAGGTTGGATATTTTTACTCCCGAAGTATCCAAAAGAAAATTGATGTTCTTATTTCAGAACATAAACCTGACCGTATTTTTTGCCAATTAATAAGGACATCGGAATATGCTAAGAATAGTAGTATTCCGAAGATACTGGATTATATGGATGTATTTTCAAAAGGCATAGAAAGGCGGCTACCTACCATACCTTTTTATGCAAAACTTATTTATAGATTGGAATGGAAAAGGCTACGCAAGTATGAGGAAAAAATATTTGACTACTTTGATAGTAAAATTATTATTTCAGATCAAGACAGGTATTTAATTCCTCATCCCGATAAAGATATAATTGGAGTTATTTCAAATGGAGTTGCTCCCATTTTTTTCCAGCCTGTCCAGCATAAAAAAGAATACGATATTATTTTTAATGGGAATATGAATTACCCTCCCAATATTGAAAGTGCCGAATATCTTGTAAACATTATACTACCATTGGTTTTAAAGAAAAAAGCGGATATAAAAGTTTTGATTTCCGGGGCTAATCCCTCAGCCCGTATACGGGCACTTGCATCATCTCACGTTACTGTAAGCGGATGGGTGGAAGACATCCGTGATAATTTTGGAAAATCAAAAATACTTGTAGCACCTATGTTTCTAAGTATTGGGTTGCAGAATAAGTTACTAGAGGCAATGGCTTTAAAAATTCCATGTATCACTTCTACGCTTGCCAATAATGCCCTGCGTGCAAAAAACGGGGAGAGTATATTAATTGCTGATACACCCGAAGATTATTGCAAACATATTATTGACCTCCTTGCTGATGAAAAAAAAGCACAAACAATCGGCGTGAATGGACATGATTTTGTTTTGGAAACATATAGCTGGGAAAAAGAAAATGCCCAATTGGAGGGGATAATCCGAAATACCCATAAATGAGTAAGAGTATTTCCATAGTGTTTATGGGCACGCCGGAGTTTGCTGTGGCGAGCTTTGAGGCATTAGTAAAAAGCAGGCATAAAGTAATTGCTGCCATTACAGCACCCGACCGTCCTGCCAGCAGGGGATTAAAGCTTAAACAATCAGCAGTGAAAGAGTATGCCATACGAAATAATATCCCGGTTTTGCAGCCTGAAAAATTAAGGGATGAAAGTTTCATCACAGCGCTAAAAGAATTGAATGCCGATTTGTTTGTAGTGGTCGCATTCCGGATGCTGCCTGAAGTAATATGGAAAATGCCTAAGCTGGGGACCATCAATTTACATGCCTCTTTATTGCCTCAATACAGGGGGGCGGCACCGATAAACTGGGCTGTAATTAATGGAGAAAAGGAAACAGGGGCAACCACCTTCTTCATCAACCAGGTTATTGACAATGGGGACATTTTATTGCAAGAGAGGGTTCCAATTAGTGAAAGTGATGATGCGGGAAGTATCCATGATAAACTCATGATGATTGGAGCGGGCTTATTGGTAAAAACAGTAAATGCAATTACAGATGGAACAATCCGAAGTAAAGCGCAGGAAAGTATATCACCTGGTTCATTAAAACTCGCACCTAAAATTTTCAGGGAAGATTGCCGGATTAATTGGAATAATAAGGCCCTTCAAGTGCATAACTTAATAAGGGGATTAAGCCCCTACCCCACTGCATGGACTGAAATAAGAAACAAGGGGGGGAAACAATTAACAGTAAAAATACTAGGCTCACATATTAAATCGGGCATTCAATTGGCATCTGGAGAGCTGCGCGTAGAAGATAATACCCATATATATATAGGATGCATAGATGCCGCCCTTGAAATTATAGAATTACAATTAGAGGGCAAAAAAGCCATGCCGGCAGCAGATTTCCTAAGAGGATTCAGGTTACGAGAGGAAGGATGGAACATAATTAATTGACGAAATTTGCGTCCAAAACCCCTTAAACAATAGCCATTTTGAGGTAAGTTATTAACAAAACACCCCATTTATCAACAATTTTGGGCTTTTTTTGTTTGGAAATGTGCGTGTATATTGAGATTATATGATATCTTCGCATACGTATTAACCAATTAAATTTATACAAATGAACAAAGCAGAATTAATCGATGCCATTTCTGGTGAGGCGAAAATCACCAAAGCTGATGCTGCAAGAGCAGTAGATGGGTTCATCAGTTCAGCAACCAAGGCCCTCAAAAAAGGCGATAGAATCGCTTTAGTAGGTTTTGGTTCTTTCTCAGTAGCTAAAAGAGCTGCCCGTAACGGAAGAAATCCGCAAACCGGAAAAGCTATTAAGATTGCTGCCAAGAAAGTAGTGAAATTCAAAGCTGGCGCTGAGCTTGCAAGCAAAGTGAAGTAATTCACTTTTTTAAAAGAATAAAAAGTCCTTCTTCGGAGGGACTTTTTTATTTTTGGGCTTTTAATTCAATATCCATGAGTAATAAAAAATCTCCCGCATTCGATCCTGATGCCCCGGCTGCACCCGGCTCCCTATTTGGGCTTCCATATACGGTTGACAACGCAAGAATAGTTGTATTGCCTATTCCCTGGGATGTAACAGTATCATATAAATCAGGCGCATCAAAAGGGCCGGGGGCTATTTTAAATGCTTCGTGCCAGGTAGATTTATTTGATGAAACCATTGCCAATGCCTGGGAGATTGGTATTGCAATGGACAAATTCCCTACAAGTTTTGAAAAAACAAATACCATTTTAAGAAAGAAAGTAGAAACCTATCTTGAATCCTATGTTACAGGAAAAGAAGATAGCAAACCCATGATTAGAATACGGGATGAAGTGAATGAAAAATGTGATGAGTTGAGAAAATGGATTAAGGAAAGAGCTACTTATTTTTTGAAAAAAAATAAAATTGTTGCGTTAATCGGCGGAGACCACAGCACCCCGCTTGGCTTGATGCAAGCAGTTGCTGCGCAATATGATTCATTTGGTATTTTACATATTGATGCCCACTGTGACTTACGCAATGCATACGAGGGCTTCACTTACTCGCACGCATCTATCATGTTTAATGCATTAAAAATTAAACAACTGGAAAAGCTGGTACAGGTTGGTATTCGCGACTTTTCGGAAGGAGAAAAAAAAGTAATTGATAATTCCAAAGGAAGGATCAAGCTATTTTCTGATAAGGCCATGAAAGAAAAGAAATATAGTGGTGCCGCCTGGCACGAGATAGTTGCAACTATTATAAACCAGCTTCCTCAAAACGTCTATATCAGTTTTGATATTGATGGCCTTGACCCAAAGCTATGCCCCAATACAGGCACTCCTGTGCCCGGGGGATTGGAATTTTATGAAGCTATCTACTTGATTGAACAGGTAGTGCACTCGGGCAGGAAAATTATTTCATTTGATATTAACGAAGTGGCGCCCGGCAAAGATGAGTGGGATGCTAACGTAGGTGCCAGGCTGCTTTATAAAATTGCGAACCTCGCGGCAATCTCACAAGCATAGATATATCCCAAGCCCTATTAATTCTTTGTGATTAACTTTGCGCCCTTTATAGCAACTTATCTCCTTTACTTTTGAACAATACCCCATTTATAGGCGAACACATATTTTGTGGACAACTCGGCAATGCTTTTGTATTCCTGTCCTTTACGGCGGCTTTAATGGCTGCTTTTGCCTACTTCCGCTCGGCACAAAATGATGAGTTGGAGAATGGCCCATGGAGAAAATTAGGGCGAATTTCTTTTTACCTGCATTCAATAGCCGTGCTGGGTATAATGAGTACCCTGTTCTATATGATATTTCACCATTACTATGAATATTATTATGTGTGGGAACATTCCAATAATGCTATGCCTAAGCGCTATACCCTTGCTTGTTTTTGGGAAGGCCAGGAGGGCAGTTTTTTACTATGGACATTCTGGCAGGTAGTACTAGGTAATATTTTAATCAGAAGTTCAAAGCAGTGGGAACCTCCTGTAATGAGCACGTTGTCGTTGGTACAGGCATTTCTTGCTTCCATGCTGCTTGGCTTTTATATTTTTGGAGTAAAGATTGGAAGCAATCCATTTATCCTGCTACGGGAAACACCGGAGTTTGCCAATATCCCTCTCTTCCAAATGCCTGACTATGCTTCCAAACTTGACGGACGCGGACTTAATCCACTTCTTCAAAATTACTGGATGACCATACACCCCCCTACCCTCTTCCTGGGCTTTGCATCTACCATAGTGCCTTTTGTTTACGCTATTGCAGGATTATGGAAAAAGAAATACGGAGACTGGCAATTAGAGGCTCTACCATGGGCATTTTTCGGAATCATGATACTCGGTACAGGAATACTTATGGGTGGTGCATGGGCTTACGAGTCTTTGAGTTTTGGAGGTTTCTGGGCATGGGACCCTGTGGAAAATGCCTCCCTTATACCCTGGCTCACTTTTGTAGGCACAGGGCACATACTGATTATTTATAAAGCACGAAAACAAGGGGCTTTATCCACTTTTATTTTCCCCATCATTACATTTATATTAGTTCTCTACTCTACTTTTCTTACCCGCAGCGGAATATTGGGTAATACATCTGTTCATTCTTTTCCCGATTTCGGGTTATCGGGACAATTATTGATTTACCTTTTATTTTTTA
>Ga0206823_1170_pt1 | contig 13977 bp, 10 predicted proteins | sample Alteio_BWOrgCont_81_FD_152868 | JGI IMG/M metagenome (GOLD analysis project Ga0206823, IMG submission 152868) | Enriched cells from forest soil in Barre Woods Harvard Forest LTER site, Petersham, Massachusetts, United States -... | ecosystem: Environmental > Terrestrial > Soil > Temperate forest >...
TTTCAATTTCGGCAGAATCAAACAGGTTTTCATGCGTCCAGTCATACATAATTTGAATAGCCTTGTTAAACACCATTTCAGAATCAGTTGGTATTTGTATCTTATACACTGTTTCGTCGAAACTGGTATATGCATTCAAGTCAGCACCAAACTTCACACCCGAAGACTCCAAAAAGTTGATAATGTCATTCTTCTTAAACTCACCCGTTCCGTCAAATGATACGTGTTCATTAAAGTGTGCCAGTCCCTGCTGGTCATCATTTTCTTCCATAGAACCGGCATTCACGGCAAGGCGTAATTCAGCACGGTGCTCAGGCTTTACGTTCCGGCGGATATAATACATCATCCCATTGGGTAATTTGCCCACTCTTACAGAATCATCCATAGGGATAGGGTTATTCGTATTTTGGGCTGATACGTTTGGCAAACTAAACGCCAACATAATAATGGATAAAATAGTTCCGGTAAATAGCTTTTGTAAACGATTCATAAGTGTGATGAGTTAATAATGCAACAAATGTATAATTCTTTTGAACTTTGAAAAGGGAAAACAAAAAATCCGCCCCACTTTTGAATACTTTTCAACACGCTTCCGAAAAAAGGTTTGTTAAACTAACTTTGCACCGTTTGACGGAGAAAGCAATTCATTATTCATAATCTACCTGGCAATAGACAGGCTCATAATTCATACTAGTACTCATGCCAGAATTTACACACTTACACGTACATACCAAATACTCCCTGCTCGACGGGGCATCCCAGGTTCCGGGGCTGATGAAAAAAGCCAAGGAAAACGGGATGAAAGCTATTGCCATTACCGACCATGGCAATATGCTGGGTGTGCCCGAATTCTGTGCCGAAGCCGAGAAAATGGATATACTCCCTATTATTGGCTGCGAGTTTTATATAGCCCCCCGGAGCCGCTTCGAAAAGTCAAAAGGAGGTGGTGACGACGACCGCAATTATTACCACCAGCTTATACTTGCCAAAAATCCGCTGGGATATAAAAATATGTCCAAGCTTTGCTCATTCGGATTTATTGAAGGGTATTATTACCGCCCCCGTGTTGATAAGGAACTTATCAGGCAATATAAGGAGGGGCTTATTGCCACCACTTCCTGCCTGGCGAGTGAGGTAAACCACACCATTATCGACAAAGGAGAAGAAGCGGGAGAAAAAGTATTTCTCGAATGGTACGAAATGTTTGGCGAAGATTATTATATCGAACTTCAGCGCCATGGCATAAACGACCAGAATTTATGCAATGAAATCCTGAAAAAATGGAGTAAAAAATACAATGTAAAAATCATTGCCACCAACGATGTGCATTACGTAGACTTGCAGGATGCCGAGGCACAGGACATACTCCTCTGCATACAAACAGGCAAAGATTTTAACGACCCCAAGCGCATGCGCTTCGATAACGACCAGTTTTTCTTCAAGACAAATGAAGAGATGAGCAAGTTGTTTGAAGATATTCCCGAAGCCATTGACAACACCGGCGAAGTAGTATCGAAGATTGAAAAAATAAGCCTCAAGCGGAATATATTGTTGCCCGTATATACTCTGCCCGATGGATTCACCACAGCCGACGATTACCTGCGCCACCTGACCTACGAAGGTGCAAAAAGAAAATATAAAGAAATTACAGAAATAGTCCGCAACCGCATAGAGTTTGAGCTAAACGAAATAAAAATAACCGGCTATGCGGGTTATTTCCTCATTGTACAGGATTTTATCGAGGCTGCCCGCAGGCTCGATGTGTGGGTGGGCCCCGGCCGTGGCTCGGCTGCCAGCTCTATTGTGGCATACTGCACGGGAATCACCAATGTGGACCCCATTGCTTACAACCTGCTCTTTGAACGCTTCCTTACCTCGGAGCGTGTCTCCATGCCCGATATAGATATTGACTTTGATGATAAAGGCAGGGAGCGTGTAATTCAATATGTAGTTGATAAATATGGAAGGGAACGGGTTGCGCAAATTGTAACTATCGGGACTATGGCAGCCAAGAGTGCGGTGAAAGATGTGGCACGTACGCTGAAAGTCCCGCTACAGGAGGCTAACCGGCTTACCAAATATATTTCATTCGGGGCGAAGTCGCTGGAAGAAGCTATTGACAAATCGAAAGAGCTGACTGAAATCCTGAATGAAAAGGATAGCGACCTTGCAAAAACCCTTCGTCTTGCTACGGTACTCGACGGAACTGCCCGCCAAACGGGTATCCATGCAGCAGGAATTATTATTGCTCCCGACGATATAAAAGAATATCTCCCTGTCCTCACCAATAAAGATTCGGACCTGTATATTACGCAGTATGAGGGCCAGTACGTGGAAAAAGTAGGCATGCTGAAAATGGACTTCCTAGGGCTTAAAACCCTTACCATCCTGAGAGATGCCATAGGACTCATCAAAAAAACGAGGGGTATTGATATCGTTCTCGACACTATTCCCATGGACGATAAAAAAACATACGAGCTGTTCCAGCGGGGTGAAATGATTGGCATATTCCAGTTTGAATCGCAGGGGATGCAGGCATACCTGAAAGAGCTTAAGCCTACCAATATCGAAGACCTCATCGCCATGAATGCCCTTTACCGCCCGGGTCCCATGGATGATATCCCTGCGTACATCCAACGAAAAAATGGGAAAGAAAAGCCTTATTATTTTCATCCACTGGCGGAGGATATTCTCAAGCCTACTTATGGAGTAATCGTTTACCAGGAACAGGTGATGCTCATTTCGCAGGTGATGGCTGACTTTTCGCGCGGGCAAGCCGATATGCTCCGCAAGGCAATGGGTAAAAAAGATATGACCCTGCTGGGACAGCAAAAAGATAAATTCGTTCATGGAGCCGTGGCGAAAGGAGTGCCGGAAAAAATTGCGGTTGACCTGTTTGATAAAATGGCCAAATTTGGCGGGTATGGCTTTAACCGGGCACATGCAGCGGCATATTCCATACTGGCATACCAAACGGGCTACCTGAAAGCTAATTACCTGCCGGAATATATGGCATCGGTGCTCACCAACAGTATGGGCGATATTGAAAAACTTACCTTCTTTATTGACGAATGCCGCAAAATGGGACTTACCGTTCTCGGCCCCGACATTAATAAAAGTGAACATATATTTTCCGTTACCCCCAAAGGAGAAATAAGCTTTGGACTGGGAGCCGTGAAAGGCGTTGGCGAAGCTGCCGTAGCCTCTATTGTGGAAGAACGGGAAAAGAACGGCATATTTAAAGATGTGTATGACCTCATGAGCCGCGTCAACCTGAGGAGCGCCAACAAAAAAACCTTTGAAAGCCTTATCATGGCAGGAGCTTTTGATGCACTGGGAAGTGCCCACCGTGCCCAGTATTTTCACCAGGAGAATGGTAAAATTTCTTTTCTCGAAGCCCTTATACGCTTTGGAAACGCCATGCAGGACGCCTCTACACAGGGACAAAATTCGCTTTTTGGGGAAGCTATGGATTCTTCGGTGTCCAAACCAAAACCGAGTACTACTGCTCCCTGGAGCCGCATTGAACAAATAAACAAAGAAAAAGATGTGGCAGGTTTTTATATATCCGGGCACCCGCTCGATGATTTTAAATTTGATATTGAAAACTTCTGCACTACTACATTAAATAACCTCGATGACCTTACTCCCTATAAGGGAAAAGAAATATCCATTGCCGGGATGGTGTCTGAATCGGCTCACCGGCTTACACAAGGCGGAAAGCCTTTTGGCAGCTTTACGCTGGAAGATTACCACGGAAAAATTTCCCTTATGCTTTGGCAGGACGACTACGTGAAATGGAAACATTACCTGGAAAATGGAATGTTCCTGTTCGTAAAAGCAAAAGTGAATACCCGCTTTAATTCCGAAATGCTGGAACTGAAGCCAACCCAAATATATTTGCTTAGCTCCATACGTGAGAAACTCACCCGCAGCCTGACTTTACAAATCCCCCTGAAAGACGTTTCAGCCGACCTGGCAAAATACATCTGCAACATAACCACTGCCTCACCGGGAGCTTGTAGCCTCAAAGTTATGCTCGTGGACCCCGAAGACAACATGAGCGTTGACCTCGTCTCTAAAAAAATACGCCTCAACCTTAGCAACGACCTCATCCGCCAGGTACAAACCATGAGCGGGATAAGTATGAAGTTGAATTAGGAAGAATATTTACTATTAAAGAGATTTACTAGAAGAAATTAGAACAGGCTCTTTTAACGCGTCTAATGAGTTCAGAAAATTAAGTTTATCCGAAAAAATTAGTATCTAGTCACCGATTCTATTTGAGGCACATTGTGCAAGTTTATACGCGACTTTTGTTTGTTCAGAATATAGATTTAGAATAAAATCTTGATTGTCATATGAGACTATCCATTTTTTCTTTAATCTAACAACATACTCTGATAGTCTTTCATGATCCTTTTCTTTATAAAAGTTCATATACAAATCCGCTGCTTTATGATAATAGGGAGGATCCAAATATATAAACACATTTTCCTGCCTTTTATCTAGCTTCTTTAAAAAGTTGATTCCATCAAAATTTGAAACAATGATTCGGTTTCTAAGGCTTGCAATTCTCATAATTCGTTCTATCAAGTCTGCTTTATTAAACCGGGCATTTATTTTATATTTTCCTTTTTGTTTTCTACCTCCAATACCCCCCCCTTGATTACACCAGAAATATTAGTACGGTTAAGAAAGAATGTGGATTTGGCAAGCTCAAACTCCTCAATATATTTCGAATTCGATTGCAATTCCTTGAAATAGTGCCATTGCTTTATATCAATATTTACATTCTTGATCCAATAACAAAACTCTTCGGGTTGATCAAGTATTGTTTTCCAAAACGAATAAATAGACTGGTCATATAGCATTTAGTATACACTTGTATTACAAAAAGATATGTCACGGTGGTCAAAAAAATACGTCATGGTACAAAATCACCATAAGCACCTGGTTTTGTGAGTCTACTATCATTACGTCACATTGCCCGTTTCGTGAAAAACCGTGACATAAAGAAAAATGAAAATGAATAAAATTTGACCAATTTTTACTCCGCCTTCTATAAATTATCGCACAGAAAATGGATGAGCGTAGCGTTAAGAACAAAACGCTGTTTGAGTCCCGCAAAAATGCGGGACGAGTTCGGTTTGTTTAGCGCAGTGAAATTCATTTTCAGATAATTTATAGAAGGCGGTGAGCTTTCTTTTGATTCTTTTCTTTGCATGGCAGGGAAAGAAAAGAATATGGTTATAAGATACCGCCTAATGAACGTTAATCCGAAACTATTTCCCCGTTATTTTAATTTCCGTCCTCCTGTTTTGGGCCCGGCCCTCGGGAGTCTCGTTGGTAGCAATGGGGCGTGTCTGCCCATAACCTTTATAGGTCAGCCGTCCGGCATCAATAGCATGGGCTGCAAGGTAATCGTAAACCGATTTAGCCCTGTTCTCCGAAAGGGTAATATTGCTTTGCGGGGTACCCTGGTTGTCCGTATGCCCGCTGATTTCTATTTTAACGGTAGGGTTATTTTTCAGGAAGACAACCAGCTTGTTCAACTCCACCTCCGATTCGGATTTTAAGTTATACTTATTGGTCTCAAAAAAGATATTTTTCAATACAATTGAGGCACCTGTATCAATAGACTGCAAAGGAACATCTTTCAAATAGGGATGCTCATAGCTGGCTTTCACATCCTTCAATGAAAAGTTCTCGGAATAGAAAAGGTAACCTTTCCGGCTTACATTAAGAGCATAGTTTTTATCCACAGGCAGGCAGACCAAAAAGGTGCCATCATCCGGCCCCGATGTAGATTGTGAAACTACCTTGCCGGTCGTAAGGTCTATCAAGGTAAAATAAGCAATCAAAGGGTCTTTGGTATTAGCATCGAACACTTTTCCTTTCAAATAAGTAACCTGCTGCGGGCGCATAGAATCAGGCAGGGAGAAGGAATATATATCGAGTTCCCCATAGCCTCCGTGACGGTTCGAGGAGAAATAGGCCAGCCTTCCATTCGGGTCAATTACAATACCCGTTTCATCTTTCGAGGTATTAATCGGGTAGCCCAAATTGACGGGTAGCCCCCATCTGCCATTGGGTAGCTTGCGCGACATAAAGATATCCGTACCCCCAAATCCAGGATGCCCGTCGGAACAGAAATAGAGAGTTTGGTTATCAGGTGCAATAAAAGGACATTCTTCCTTTCCGGGAGTATTAATGGTATCACTTAACCTCGCAGGTACGTTCCAGTAATTGGAATCACTCAGGGTGCTCACATAAATATCCTGGTTCTTTACGATATGGGCACTGATAATCCCACGAATAAAATAAAGTGTCTTGCCATCAGAAGAAAGACAGGGCTGGGTTTCCCAGTTTTTAGTATTGATGGGCGGCCCCAGGTTTCGCGGATATGACCATCCATTGCCTACCCGCAAGGTATAATAAAGGTCTTCACTGCCATATCCTCCCGGGCGGTCAGAGACAAATATCAAGACCTCACCATCTGCCGAAATAGTGGAGGCTCCTTCCATATATTCAGAATTTAGTTGCGGCCCCATATTTAAGGCTTTTGTCCATTCCCCGTTTTCTTTAAAGCTCATATATAAATCTTCATTATAATCCTCTTCGCCCGGCATTTCCGTTTGCCGTTCAAGCCGTCGGGTAAAAATGAGCATGGAGCCATCTACGGTAAGGGTTGGAAAATATTCCGACATGGCAGTATTTATTGCCGGGCCCATGTTCACCGGGTTAAAAGGAACGGGGTGCTTTATTGCTTCTGTTGCAAACTCGCAACTGGCAAGTATATTAGATGACACAGCACGCAACTCACGGCTACCATTACCGATATTCATAAATTGTTGGATGTGCTGCTCTGCCGAGGTATACTGTCCTTGCTGCAATTCAAGCCTTGCAATGTCAAAATAAATATTGGTAAAAAACCGGGGATTAATCCTAAGTACCTTGCTGAACTGCTCAATGGCTTCCTCATTCTTATCCATGTCGTCGTATATATACCCCAACATCCCCTGTGCCTCCACAAAATTGCTGTCCTCCCGAATGGCTTTTTGCAACAGTGCAATAGCACTTTCATTATTATTAACGTCGTAGTATTTGGTCGCGTCCTCGTAAAATTTAATTGCCTTTTTATTTTGGGTAGAATACACTACCTGTTGGCAATGGAGCAAGGTGCAAAAACAACATAAAAAGGAAATAAGAGATAGGATTTTCTTCATAAGGAATCGACTGCCAGTGATGCAACAAAGGTCTAAAAGTTTCTCATACAATTGAGGGGAATATGAGAGCCTATGTGAGAAATAAACTTTAATATTGCACTTTTATTCTTATCTTATGAAGAAAGCCAACTTAAAAGCACTGAAATACCCCATAGGAGAGTTTAAAACACCAAAAAAAATTTCTGAAAAGGAAATAGAAAAAGGCATCAAAACAATTGAGGCTTTTCCGGACAAGCTTAAAAAGGAAGTAGAGAAATTAAGTAATGCCATGTTAGATTACAGGCACCGCCTGGGGGGATGGACAGTGACACAAATAGTACATCATTGTGCCGACAGCCATATTAATGCTTATTCACGTACCAAGCTGGCTCTTACCGAAGATAACCCGATTATAAAACCGTATGATGAAAGCGCATGGGCAAATACCGATGACTCGGGCGAGGCCCCTGTAGGATGGTCAATATTGCTGCTGGAAGGTTTGCATAAACGCTGGGCTATGCTACTATCGGGACTAAATTCGGAGGAACTGGAAAAAACATACTATCACCCGGACTCTAAAAGGAACGTATCACTAAACCACTTGATACTATTATATGCATGGCATTGTGAACACCACCTTGCCCATATAAAACAGGCAAAAAAGTATAAGAACAAATTCAGCTAAATGATGAGAGGTTTTGTCTCATCCTCCATTCTATTTTTATCAGCTATATTTTTCCTATGTGGCATAAGGGCCTCTGCACAGGATAACTCCAACGCCATTGCTTTATATAAAAGCGGTGAGTACATTAGAGCAATAAAAGTTTGCGATTTATTGATAAAAGCTAATAAGCATGACACCGAAGCATACATTTATCAGGGGCTCTCGAAAGAGAAAATAAAAGATTTTAAAGGTGCCAGGAAAGACTTTAAGAAAGTGAGCAAGCTCTCTCCTAAGGATGCAACTGCACATTTTCAATTAGGTGTGTTGTGGTCTGAAACGGAAGACTATTATCATTCCATAAAAGAATATACCAAAGCAATAAAGCTCGACTCGAGTTATGCAGTAGCATATAACAACCGCGGAAACTCCGAATACCTGGTTGGTGACAGCAGGAGTGCCATGCTCGACTTTACTTTATCCGGCAAAGCCGATACTACCTATCCCGACCCCTTTTATAACAGGGGCCATCTTAAAATGGTATTGGGTAAATACCAGGAAGCTATTAATGATTTCTCCCGGGCAATTGCATTAGCACCAAACGATGCTGATGCCTGGTTTAGCCGGGGGCAGGCGTACGACAATATTAATGACGCGAAAAATGCAGTGAACGATTATAATAATGTTATTGCCATAGACTCCGGTTATATGGATGCCTATTACTTTAGGGGGAGCGATTTTACCAAATTAAATCATCCCCAACTGGCCATGTGGGATATTACAATACTAATTCAATCTGATTCCACTGACTACTCTTTACGTTACATGAGAGGGATTGCATTTGATTCGCTGGGCGAGTATAAAGAAGCCATTACAGACTTTACCGTGGCCCTTAAACTGAAATCGGATGACGGACAATCTTATTATGGACGTGGCTATGCCTATTTAAAAAGTGGGCAAACCGCACAAGCCTGCGATGACTTTAATATAGCCTATTATTATGGTGTGCAGGATGCCCGGAAATTCCTGGACGTAAACTGCAGAAGAGCCGTTAAGTTTTATCAGAGGCACTAAAGAAGGAGCTGAGAAATCTCCTTAGCCGTTCATCGAAATGAGGAACTCCTCATTTGACTTGGTTCTGGTAAGTCTTTCTTTCAGAAATTCCATAGCCTCAATAGGGGTCATATCGGTAAGGTGGTTACGCAATATCCACAGGCGTTGCAATGTGTCTTTATCCATCAGCAGGTCATCGCGCCGTGTGCTGGAAGCCACAATGTCAATAGCGGGATAAATACGTTTATTAGAGAGGCGGCGGTCAAGCTGCAGCTCCATATTGCCTGTTCCCTTAAATTCCTCAAAAATCACTTCGTCCATCTTCGAGCCAGTATCAATAAGGGCTGTGGCAAGTATGGTGAGTGAGCCTCCATTTTCAATTTTGCGGGCAGCTCCAAAAAAGCGCTTGGGCTTTTGCAGTGCATTGGCCTCTACCCCACCCGACAATACCTTGCCCGATGCAGGAGACACCGTATTATACGCTCGCGCCAGGCGGGTAATAGAATCAAGCAAAATAACCACATCATGACCACACTCTACCATTCGCTTTGCTTTCTCAAGCACGATGTTGGCAATACGTACATGGCGTTCTGCAGGCTCATCGAATGTAGAAGAAACAACCTCTGCTTTTACACTGCGAGCCATATCAGTAACCTCTTCGGGGCGCTCGTCTATAAGCAATATCAATAAATACGCCTCAGGGTGATTATAAGCAATGGCGTTGGCAATTTCTTTCAACAAAACAGTTTTACCCGTTTTAGGCTGAGATACAATCAAACCTCTTTGACCCTTGCCAATAGGCGTAAACATATCTACCACACGGCTGGAAAGGGTAGACTGCGGATGGCTGGATAAATTGAATTTCTCATAAGGAAAAAGCGGGGTAAGAAAATCAAATGGTACACGGTCGCGAACTAAATCGGGAGACTTACCATTAATCAATTCAATTTTCGATAATGGGAAAAACTTCTCGCCCTCTTTCGGCGGGCGGATATATCCTAATATAGTATCGCCTGTTTTTAACCCAAATAGCCTTATCTGGTTTTGGGAAACATATACATCATCGGGTGAGTTGAGATAATTGTAATCGGCAGAGCGCAGAAATCCGTAGCCATCAGGGGTAATCTCCAGCACGCCTTCAGCCTGCACAATATTATCAAAGTTGTAAGCTGGCTCCCTATGTCTGGCAGACTCAGAAGCTTTCTCGTTGAAACCAAAATCCAGGGGGGCTTCTTCCGTGGTATGCCCTGCTCCATTAGCAGGTAAATTAACTGAAGAAGACATTTTAGGGTCTTCCGTATTCAGGTCAGACAACGGTTCCGGTGGGGCTTCAAATTCAATATTTTCGGGTTTTTCAACCGGAACAATATGGGTAGCTTCCGTTTCAGAAACAGTTTCAATATTTGTTTTTGCCTCTGTTGCTGGGCTGGCAGTAGAAACTTGTGCATCTAATATCTTAGCAACAATATCATACTTTTTAAGGTGGTCCATTTTCGGAAGTTTCATCTCTTTGGCTATCTCTTTCAGCTGTACCAGAGATTTGCTATTAAGTTCAAGAATGTCGTACATGTTGGATATTTAATAAATATAAGTTGATTGCAAAAAAGGCAAACGGGGGATAAGTACTACGTCGGGAATAATAAAAGTCTTTGAAAAAACGAGTGGGAAATCCACGGCAATATTAGTAATTATTTATGAAATGAACATATAAATGGGTTTTTTTTCAATCAGGGTGGAAGTTTACCTTTGCACCATATATCATGGCAACTATACTAAATATAGAAACCGCTACAGCAGTATGTTCTGTTGCTTTGGCAAAGGACGGCAAGATAATTGCCCTGCAGGAATCTTCGCAGCCCAATATCCATGCTGAAAAGATCGTCCTATTTATTCGTAACGCTATGGAAGAGGCATCTCTCCCTTACGCTGCTCTAGATGCTATTGCAATAGGCTCGGGACCGGGTTCCTATACAGGTTTGCGAATCGGAACATCTACAGCAAAGGGATTATGCTATGCCATTGATAAGCCACTCATAGCTGTTCCTACACTCAAGGCTATGGCTGCGGCGTCCCAAGCATCCGTTATGAGGAGTGATGTATATTACTGCTCCATGATTGATGCCCGTAGATTGGAAGTATATACTGCGATGTATGATTACTCAGGCAAAGAAATAGTACCTGCAGAAGCTAAAATTTTGAATAAGGACTCCTTTAACAGATTTCTTGATAAAGGCCCCGTTGCATTTGCCGGAGATGGTATGCCTAAAATGAAAGCATTGTCTCCTCCCCATGATGAAAACTGTATTTGGCTGGATGATATTTATGCCTCTGCAAAAAACATGGTGCAACTATCGGAAGAGGCCTTCATACAAAAACAATTTGCCAATGTGGCATATTATGAACCTTTTTATTTAAAGGACTTTATTGCCGGGAAAAAAGTGCTCTGAGTTATTACTATCTTCCACTACCCTGCTTTTGACTGATTGGCGGTAAATAAGAACCATAAGGAAAACTACCAGCACCGTGCTGATAATTATATACCCGTATGGCGGAGTGGCTGAAAATATTCCATCAACCAGTCCAGAAGTGGCCTTTGCATCCTGCATGTAGGGCACTATTATTTGAAATGCGTTAAATATGAAATGCGCCAGGATATTTACCCAAATAGAACCTGACCACACAAATAAATATCCTAGGAAACCGCCCAGGAGCATTCGCTGAAAGAATCCTGAAAATTGCAGGTGTATAGCACTAAAGACAATGGCTGTTATCCAAATTCCAATATGAACATTTTTAGTCATGGCGATTATTATTTTCTGCAGCCCTGCACGAAAAAAAAACTCTTCACAAATAGCAGCAGCCAGGGCCATAACCAATAAATTTAAAAGCAAATCAGTGATGGTATGATGTGCCATAAGTGCTGTCTCAATAGCATCACCCATATCTTCAAGATTCTTCAGTTGGTTTGGAAGCGGTATTTTTGCATTTAATTCGCCCACATAGCTAATAAACGGAGTAGCCACAACTATAGTCACTGCCCCAAGCAAGAGCAAAAGAGTACCCCCCATTTTATTTACCTGCAAATAGTGTAACCTGTTCCGGGAAACAAGAAAGGATATAACTATAACCGGAACAATAAAGAGAAACACATCCGAAATCAATTGCTCTATCCTGAAATCTCTTACCACACCCACATCTTCATAATTGGGCGCATCCTGGAGAGCTGTTAAATTAATTATCCCTGACTGCTGGAGCAGCAGCAGGACAATCCCTAAAATGAAAAATGAAATACACATTACCCCAATAAATAGTAGTAATTGTGCAATTGGTTTGCTCCCTTCAAAAGGAGCCGGAAGCGAGTTAGTCAAGTCTATAAATTTTGTTTGGAGTATCTTTACACCCCCTATGCGACAAAAATAGGTATTTATTATAATGATTCAGATAGGCTCACTCATATTACCTGACTTCCCTTTGTTACTGGCCCCTATGGAAGATGTCAGCGATCCTCCGTTCAGGCACGTATGTAAGCAACAAGGAGTTGATATGCTCTATACGGAATTCATCTCTTCGGAAGGATTGATAAGGGATGCTGCTAAAAGCCTTAAAAAGCTTGATATATTTGAAAATGAAAGACCCATAGGAGTGCAACTCTTCGGAAGCGATATCGGCTCCATGCGCGAAGCAGCTATTATCGCCGAAAAAGTAAACCCTGATATTATTGACATTAATTATGGCTGCCCTGTTAAAAAGGTTGCCTGCCGGGGAGCAGGAGCTGCCCTGCTGCAGGACATACCCAAAATGGTACAAATGACTTCGGAAATTGTGAAAGCTGTTTCCCTGCCTGTAACAGTTAAAACCCGCCTCGGCTGGGATGATAACACTAGAAATATTACTGAAGTAGCCGAAAGATTACAGGATATCGGTATAAAAGCACTTACCATACATGGGCGTACACGTAAACAGTTATATAAAGGCCCTGCAGACTGGACATTAATTGGGGAAGTAAAAAATAATCCCCGTATCCATATTCCTATTTTTGGAAATGGTGATATAACCTCCCCGAAGATTGCCTTGCAAATGAAACAGCGCTATAATGTAGACGGGGTGATGCTCGGACGGGCAGCTATCGGGTATCCCTGGATTTTTAGAGAAATAAAACATTATTTAAAAACAGGAGAAGTACTTCCTCCACCTACCTTGCAGGAAAGGATTGATGTTTGCCTTACCCACCTGCAGAAATCTATAGAATGGAAAGGTGAAAAACTGGGAATACTTGAAATGCGCAGGCATTATGCAAGTTACTTTAAAGGTATGGAAAACTTCAAGGATTACCGGATGAAATTGGTTACTACTGACAATTACAGCGAAATACTGGAAACCTTAGAGTTAATCGGCGAGGTATATAGCAAAGTAGCATAAAAGAGCTAAGAATATATTAGTAGCTCACAGCTTATAATTCGGCTCCGGTTTTCTTTTTAAAATAACAATATACGAATCCGGCTGACCGCCGGGTTTCCGTTCCTGGATAGCTTCTTTCCAGTAAATGGTCCAACCGGTATTACTATAAAAGTCAGCAAAGCCTACCGGCATATAATTATCACCGGAATACTTAGTACCCCAATTGAATATCATAGTGGGAGAACCCGGCCGGAACAACCATGAAAAAGAAATATTGCAGAAGATAAGATAGGCAGGCTTATTTTTTTCTATTTCATGCATCATCTCATCCTGCATCATTATGTTATATGGCTGGTCTTCCACCAGGGGATAGGTATAAAGATATCCTGTTGCCGCCATCCTGTTGGCATAGAAATAAATTTCAGGCTCAGAACCCATAATAGCAATTTTATCAGTGTCGTGAGTGTCACTTCTAATAAATTTTGCAATCTCGGGAGCTTCATTAAATGCATTGCCCCAGTAAGCTATATTGCAAACCTCCCTGGGGCTATAGCTGAAAAAATAGTCCTTATTTACGTACAGGGTAATTAAAATAATTGCAAATAAAAACAGGAACGGAATGACAGGTGATTTTAACACTTTCATTCCTCTCCTGAT
>Ga0206823_1172_pt1 | contig 13891 bp, 18 predicted proteins | sample Alteio_BWOrgCont_81_FD_152868 | JGI IMG/M metagenome (GOLD analysis project Ga0206823, IMG submission 152868) | Enriched cells from forest soil in Barre Woods Harvard Forest LTER site, Petersham, Massachusetts, United States -... | ecosystem: Environmental > Terrestrial > Soil > Temperate forest >...
GCCTAAAAAAAGAGCCATTGTCTTTTTCATTGCTATGCGAGCTGCACCGGAAAATAACTTATAAAACATTGCCGGAAGAGCAACAGGGAGTTTTAAGGGAAACCTTTGACACCGGCGGCAAGCCGTTAATCATCACTCCCTGGGATGAAAGCACGGTAACTTATGTCGCCCCGCCGAAGGATTTTGTCGAAAGGGAATTGCCGAAGCTGATAGATTTTGCCAATGACAAGGGGGATGAAGATTTCATCCATCCCATGATTAAGGCGATTATCCTGCATTTCTGGATTGGGCTTTTGCACCCGTTTGAAGACGGCAATGGCCGCCTTGCCAGGATTATTTTTTATTGGTACGCCCTGCGTAATAATTACTGGGCATTCGCCTATATATCGCTTTCGGAAAAAATCCTAAAATCCTCGAAGCAATATGCGATGGCTTATATTTTTTCCGAGCAGGATGATAATGACCTCACCTATTTTATCGATTATAATATACGCAAAATCGAAATGGCGCGGGCTGCCTTCATCAAATATGCTGACAGGAAAATAGCGGAAAACCGCGATTCCGCTTTTTTCATCCGGAAAAACAGCCAGTTCAATGAGAGGCAGGCACGAATATTGCAGCACTTGCATAAAAACCGCCAGCGCTATACCAGCATAACGGAATATAGTAACATCCATGGTATCGGCAGGGTGACTGCTATAGCGGATTTGAAAAAGCTGGTAGAATTGGGTTTTTTAATGAAGCAAAGAAATGGAAAAAACGTTTATTATCTGCCAACCGGTAAGGTCTGGCAGCTTTTTTAACTTGTAGCGGACTGAGATATCCGGTCCAGACGAATGAACAAAGAGCACCGGCTGGTTTACAAAATTGAAGGCGATACATTGCTCATTCTCTCCTGCCGGTATCATTACTAAAAAACCTCTTTAACATTTATAGAAAATTCTTTATCCTCCGCCATCATAAATGTGGAGGGTAATATGGATTTTAGCAGAATTTCCAGCGGGAAGAATCCGCCGAAAGAGATAAATGTGGTTATCGAAGTGCCGATGGGAGCAACGCCGGTGAAATATGAGGCGGATAAGGCTTCCGGCGCTATCATAGTTGACCGGTTTTTAACCACCGCGATGTTTTATCCATGTAATTATGGCTTTATTCCGCATTCGCTTTCCGGCGATGGCGACCCGGCTGATGTGCTGGTAATCACCCGGTTTCCGGTAAATTCCGGCGCGGTGATCCCGGCGCGGCCTATCGGGGTGCTGCTGATGGAGGATGAATCCGGCCAGGATGAGAAAATCCTGGCGGTGCCTGCGAAAAAAATTGATCCATATTATGCGGATATCCAGTCATATAAAGATTTACCGAAGGTTTTCCTCGCGCAGATTTCGCATTTTTTCGAGCGCTATAAGGATTTGGAAGAAGGCAAATGGGTGAAGGTGAAAGGCTGGGAAGACAGCTCCCGGGCAGAAGAGTTGATAATTGAGGCCCTGCGGCAGGAATCGGTTTCCTCAATGGGAAAAGTAAAAATTCCTAAAGCCTAAATCTTAAAACGAGGTATTGGAGCGATGAGCAAGGATCAGGCAAAACCGGGAAAATCCTCCGCTTCCAAGTTTTTTAATAACCTCATCATCGTCATTATTATTTTAACCATTCTCTCCTCGCTGCTGATATTTCTCGGGCTTTCCTATGTGATGGCGGTTATAGCCATCGGCATGATGCCGTCGATAGTGGCGAACCTGATAGAGCACCGGAAGCGCCGCCTCGCCTCGAAAACCGTTACCGCATTGAACATCGCGGGCATATTGCCGCTGGTTTTTTCCCTGGCGCGCTCCTCCGACCCCAATTTCACCGCGCAAGGTGCGTTCAATGACCCCTATATATGGCTCATGATATACGGATTTGCCGGGTTCGGCTGGCTGGTGGTTTCCATCGTGCCGCAAATCGCTTTCCTGATTCTAACCGTAAAGGCCGATTTCACCATCCGCAAACTCCAGGCCCTCCAGCAGCAGCTGGTGGAGGAATGGGGAGAGAAGATTAAGGAGAAATAGGGAATAACTTGGCCCCCTTTATGTCAAATTCTTGGAAGGCCTTAAATCTTAGGGCGGCAAAGATTTTTCTAATATCGGTCAACTCTTTCTCCACGATTGCTTTTTGGTTAAAAATTACTTAAGAATATCAATATGAAATACCAGGATAAAATTCTTCTCCCGGCGGGGTTCCATGATTTACTGCCGCCGGAGGCGGCGCTGGAATCGCGCTCGGTGACTAAGCTGCTTAATATTTTTGCGCGCCATGGCTATGAGCAGGTGAAGCCTCCGCTGATTGAGTTTGAATCGAGCCTCACTTTCGGCCAGGCCAAGGCGCTGCGCAACCAAACTTTCCGGCTGATGGACCCCATTTCCCATGAAACCATGGCCATCCGCGCGGATATGACAACGCAGATTGCGCGCATTGCTTCCACCCGGCTGCATGATAAGCCTTTGCCGCTCAGGCTTTCCTATTCCGGCCAAGTTATGCGGGTAAAGGGCAGCGGACTTTATGCCGAGCGCCAGATGGCCGAAGCCGGCATTGAACTAATAGGCTCGGTTTCGCCGGAGGCAGATGCGGAAGTGATATTGATTGCCGGAGAATCGCTAAAAGCTTTGAGAATTCGTGATTTCTCGATAGATTTTTCCCTGCCGAACCTCGCCAATATCGTTATTCAAGATCTCGGCACCCCGGAAATCCTGTGGGATAAAATGCTGGATCTTATCGACAAAAAAGATTTCGAGGGTATCCAGGAAATTCGCCATCGCTCCTCGCGCGTGATAGTACAATTACTTTCATCCACCGGCCCGGCGAAAAAAATCCTGCCGAACCTCGCAACCATGATCGAACTGCCGAAAAAAGCCCGCGAACATTGCCAGCGCCTGCGCGAAGTTATCGAAATAGTAGCCAAGGCCGACCCCAAATTAAAGCTCACCATCGACCCGCTGGAATATCGCGGGTTTGAATATCATTCCGGCAGCAGCTTTTCCATATTCTCCAAAAAAGCACAGAATGAACTCGGCCGCGGCGGCCGCTACCGCGTTATCGATTACAAAAAACCCGAAGGCGAAAAACATAAAGGGGATGGAGCTGAAAAATTCATCGAGGCTGTCGGCTTTACGCTATATATAAACACCATCCTCCGCACCCTGCCGAAATTCCGCAGAAAGCCAAGGATTTACCTGCCGATAGGTATTAAAATCCCCGAAGCGGAGGCCTTGCGCAAGCAAGGAATGATAACCATAAGCGGCCTCGAAAAAGTGAAGGATATTGCAACAGAGGCTAAACGCCTGGGTTGCAGCCATTATTACGATGGTGGGGTGAAGGAAATTTGATTCATATTTTCATATTTTCCTTCATCGCTATCACCGAAATCTGGCAGCCGTAATTTTTCATTCCGGCCAGCGTATTGCGGCGGAAGCTGAAGAAGCCGTTTGGTTCGAGAAGCGTATCTTTTCCGAGCCATTCCACTGAGCCAAGCCCGGATTTTTCCAGGCGGAATTTTATATAGCCGGGCAGATTAAAGAGGAAATGCCCAGGCTTTCCTGAAGTAAAAAATATTTTATTTTCCGGTAAGTCGCTAAGGAAATTTTCATAAAATTCCACCGAAACTTCATATGAATCCGGACCTATACAGGGGCCGATGGCCGCGATGATATTTTTTCTTTTCGCCCCTAGTTTTTCCATCGCTTCCAACGTTTTTTCCGCGATTCCAGTTTTTGCTCCGCGCCAACCGGCATGGCAAGCGCCGATTATTTCTGCTTGGCTATCGGCAAAAAGCACCGGGGCGCAATCAGCGGTTAATATTCCGAGGGCAATGTTTTTCTCCGCCGTCACCAATCCATCGGCCTGCGGCGCCGGGCTGATAATTCCGGCATTTTCCAGCACCCCTACTTTATCGCTGTGAATCTGCGCCAGCATTTGCAGGCCTGTTTCCGGCACACCTAATTTCGCCAGCACCCGTTTTTTATTTTCAGCGACATTTTCTTTCGAGTCATTCTCATCGGCCCGGCAATTCAAGGATGAATAAATGCCTTTGCTCACCCCGCCTTCGCGCCCGAAGAAGCCATGAGTAATGGATGGAAGTGCTGATAGTTTTTTACTCGGTATCATTCCGCGAATAAATCATTATAAGAAATGCGGAGAACCTTGCATATTTTTTTCAGCATCGCAAAATCAGGCTGGCGCTTGTCATTAACATAATGGCTATAGCGTTTTGGGTCTATATTCAAACGCCGCGCTACTTCAGCATCGCTTATTTTCATTTCTTTTGACCTCTTTCTGAGGTTTTTCCCAATACCGCTCATATCGACATTATGTTCTTTTCACTGAAAAATAAGCATGGACAATTTGTCGATATCGCCATATTGTAGATAGCATGTGCGGAAACATATGCCAAAAAATATAGAAGATTTAAGAAACTTAAGAAAAACCATCGGGAATAATATTCATAAAGAGCGTGCATTACGAAAGATAACGCTGGACCGACTATCGCGCCTTACCGGAATCAGAATGAAAAAGCTCGATCAATATGAGCTTGGGAAAAACATGGTAAGACTGGAAGAGATATTTCTTATCGCCCATAACCTTAGCGTTGCGGCCGAAAAATTATTTAAAGCAGGGGAATAATTAGTAAAAAATCCTAAGCATTAAGGTCTTCGGTAGTGACTCATTTTGCATTTTTACGGTGTCACCCTCGGGCTTGACCCGAGGGTCCATCAAAAAATAATTGTTTGTTTTAGAATGGATACTCGGGTCAAGCCCCGAGTATGACACCAGAAGAGAAATTCAAAATGAGTCACTATCAGGTCTCATTCCGGCTAGTGCCTTAAATGACGACGAAGCTTCGATAAATGATAGATTCAATTCTCTTTGCCACTTTGCAAAAAACTATTAGTGGCGATTTCATCGAGCTGCATCTGCTCTATCCGCTCTTCCTCTTTCACCTCCGCCTTCTGCTTTATTTCCCGCAATATCTCATATTTTTTAAGCTCGGAAAATTCTTCGGCTATTTCTTCTTGAATGGCTTCAATTTTTTTCCGTTGCTCATCAATCAGGCTTTCTATTCTACGCTCGGTATTCACCGCCTGCTCTATATAAGCGGGAAAATAATAGCTGGCCGGAACGGAATTTTCCGCTATCGCTTTTTCGTTTCGCATCTCCTCGCGGATGCGCTCTAGAATCTTATGCAATTCCTCCAGCAATTCCTCCTCCCGCACCAGCTCCAGCCGCTTGTCATCGAGGCGTTTTCTGTAGAGTTTTATAAGCGTGGCAAGGGATTTCATGGGGTAATTTTACCTTTCTTATCCTTAAATTATAGACAATATAGGTATTTTCCGCTATAGTAACTTATATGACGTCCATAACTATGACAAATTTCACTTTCGACACCCTAGCCTCCTCCAAACGCTTAAAGGCAAAAGGGGTTTCGGCTGAGCAGGCGGAAGCTATAGCCGAGGAGATTCGTTCTGCGCAGCAAGTTGATTTATCGGGCCTAGCAACAAAAGAAGATATCTATCTGGTAAAACAAGAGCTCGAATATAAGCTGAAAGAACTGGAAATGCGGATGACCATCAAACTCGGCGGGCTAATGATTGGTATCCTTACTTTCTTTAAAATTCTAGAGAAATTCTTCTAATTCTTCCCCGCCAAAATCTTCTCCAGCATCTGATACCCGGTCGGCAAATCAGTGCGTTCATCGATATTCTGGCGCAGGAAATCCTCCAGCGGCGGATAATATAGAATCGCTTCATCCACTTCCTTGCTTGAGCCCCTTTTATACGCGCCAAGCCGGATCATTTCGGCCATATTATCGTAAGTGGAAAGCAGGGTGCGCGCGCGTTCCACCAATTTATTCTCCTCCGGCTGGTTGCATTTCGGCATCGTGCGGGAAATGCTTCTTAGGACGTTCACCGCCGGAAACCGGCCACGCTCGGCGATTGCGCGATCCAGCACTATATGCCCGTCTAATATGCCGCGTACCGCATCGGCAATCGGCTCATTATGGTCATCGCCTTCAACCAATACACTGAATAGGCCGGTTATGGTCCCCTCCCCCACGCCCGGCCCGGCGCGCTCCAGGAGTTTCGGCAATTCGGAAAATACCGTTGGCGTATAACCTTTGCTGGCGGGAGGCTCACCGGCGGAAAGGCCGATTTCGCGCTGCGCCATGGCAAAACGCGTGATACTATCAATCATGCACAAAACATCCTGGCCCTGGTCGCGGAAAAACTCGGCCACCGCCAGGGTTGCATAAGCCGCCTGCTTGCGCATGAGTGGCGATTCATCGCTCGTCGCGACGATAATTACTGAATTAGCGAGCCCCTCCTCGCCCAAATATTCATGGATAAATTCATGCACTTCGCGTCCACGCTCGCCGATTAATCCGATTACTTTAACATCCGCCTCCGAATACCTGGCCATCATCGAAAGCATTACTGATTTCCCAACGCCGGAGCCGGAAAATATCCCAAGCCTTTGCCCGCGGCAGCAAGTGACGAAAGTATTTATCGAGCGCACCCCAAGGTCGATTTTGCCCTTAACCGGGCGGCGTTTATGCGCGGGCGGCGGCGCATGACGCAATCTATAAGCTTCCCGGCCTTTGAATACCGGCCCTTTATCATCGATTGGCTCGGCAAAGGCATTTAGCACCCGGCCTTTCCAGGAAGAATCGGGATTGATTGCCGATTCAGTATCTTCGAGAAAAATCTTGCAGCCGACGCCGATTCCTTCAACTTCGCCAAACGGCATCAGCATGGCAACTTTGTCCTTAAACCCGATGACTTCGGCAGCAACGACCCGCCCTTGGTTATCACCTTCTGCCCGCGCAACTATCCGGCATTTCGCGCCAATGCTTAAGGCCGGGTTAATCCCTGCGCATTCGATGAGCAGCCCTTTTATAGATGTCACTTCACCGCAGATTTGGAAATCCTTTATCCGATTGATTTCCGAAGTGATTTTATCGATATAGCCGCTCATATTAGCTTAAACCACTATTTTGTGTCCTTTTTGCCAGAACGGAGCGCCAAGTTAGGCAAGATATAAATATGATATAAATATTTTATTGAAAAGCATACAAAATTATCTATTAAATAGCATAATCGTTAATAAACTGTTAATATTTAGCTATAGCGCGAAAATATTTAACGAACTATAATGTTCGAGAAAGAGGGAACTTATGAGAGTATTGCTGGTAGAAGATGACGCTTCAACCGCCCGGTCGATAGAGCTGGCCCTCGCTTCCTACGGCATTGTCTGCGATACCGCCTCACTCGGCGAAGAAGGCCTGGAAATCGGCAAAATCTATGATTACGATATAATAATTCTGGATCTCATGCTGCCGGATATCGATGGTTATGAAGTTCTCCGCCGGTTCCGCTCGGAAAAAATAAAAACCCCTATTCTAATTCTGTCCGGTCTTGCGACTTCCGACCAAAAAATTCGCGGCCTCGGCATCGGCGCTGATGATTATGTGACAAAACCTTTCAATCGCGGCGAGCTGGTGGCGCGCATCCAGGCAATCGTCCGCCGTTCCAAAGGCCATTCCGAATCAATCATTCGCACCGGCAAAGTCGTTATCAATCTCGATGAGAGAACCGTGGAAGTCGCCGGAAAAGCGCTGCATCTCACCAGCAAGGAATATAGCATTCTCGAATTATTGTCCTTGCGCAAAAACACCACCATCACCAAGGAAATGTTCCTCAACCATTTATATGGCGGCATTGACGAGCCGGAGCTGAAAATCATCGACGTTTTCGTCTGCAAGCTCAGGAAAAAACTGGCCGACGCCGCCGGCGAAAATTATATAGAAACCTTGTGGGGCCGCGGCTATATAATGCGCGACCCATCCAGCATGGGCCTGCCGATACTTGACGAACCGGACGCTGCTATTCTGGAAGAAGAACTGCAGACGATAGTGCAGGAATAGGGTTAATTGGGACTTACCCACTTTGACTCTTCGGATTATGTCGTCGCAGCCCTACGAAATGAGCTTTTTTCATTTTTTATCTTCGGCTACTCCTCGTCCTCCAAAGCCGGTTCTTTCAACATTCTGCGGATCAGTCCATATGGTTCCATCAGTTCTTAGCATACCCGTTGATTTTTTTTCCAAAGCGCGCCCAACCAAGTCCTTTAGCCTTTCATCCGGCAGACGGCTTATATGATCCGTATAGAACGTCAAAGGTGAAGAGGGGTATGCCAGCTGCTGCAAATCCTCGCTTACGCCTTTTTGGTATACTCCTCTCGCTGCTAATTTTATAACGATTGGATTAAGTCGAAGCATTGTTTCTTTCTCGTTCATGGCGGCGTATATTATTACATCCCCACGCATTCGAACCGGGCCGCGACCTAAGACTGGGTCTATGCGATATCCTGGCTCCATTTGATGTCTATCGGATATTGGTTTTATCCCATGTTGGGCAAAAAATTCATTCATCTCCTTAAGCTCTGCTGAAGGGACAATTTTATCCAGAGGAATATGTGGATTTATTGTAACCCTATCCCACGTTCTTAAAACCCTTTCTGCCTGTTCTTGCATTTGCCGCACTTCAGCGGAAGGAGAAGAAAATCTCCTGGACGTATCGTAGGTTATTCCACCAACCACTTGGAAACGCTGTTCTTCATTCGCCTTGAAACTATCCGTGCTCTCACTGAGTAGCCAACTAAAAAATGCGCCAATTCTCATATTCAGAGAATTTCTATCGCAAGGAACGCCACCACAAAGAGTCGCGAGCTGCCTGCCTTGTTCTTGGTGAAGCTTATCATCCGATCTAGCGGCTTTCATGGCTGCTGCGGTTAGGTCTTGCATTCTCTGGAGCAATATTTGAACGGCATCGACTGGCTCCAATTGCTGTCCGAGCTTATCGTTTAGGTCTTTTGCCACTTTAGCAAAATCTTCGCGGTCCGCGGAAAGATATAGTTCAGCCTGGTCGGGCGTCACTTGATTAAGGTCCTTTAAACCAGGAACATTCAATATTGGCTTCTCTGTTCTTTCACCCGCCGGCTTATTATATATAGCTCCACCACTATATTGCAGACTTTTAAGTGGATCCTGGATGTCAGCCATTTATCTACGCCCTCCTTGAATAAGATTAAGTCTATAATAACACTTCTTTGTTAATAAAATATTAACGCCTCTTATAAAATTCTTACTCTCAACCCAAAGTAGCGTTGGTTTATATAAACGCCTTAAAATTCCTCAAAAAACGTTTAAAATAGCGTATTAAGTACCTAGAATAGAGCCCAAGAAGCCGCAGCCCGTGTGTTGACAAACGCAACACATTGCGGCATACTTAAAATCTATGAAAGTGCACCAATCCATTGCCGAAGTTAATATTCATCTGCGCGCGCGTGAGCAGGATAGGATGCTTATTGATCAAGCTGCCGAGTTAACGGGTGCGAATCGCTCGCAATTCATGATGGCCTCAGCACTCAAGGAAGCGAAAAATATTCTCCTCGATCAAACCACTTTTTATATGGATAGCAAGGCATTCAAAAAAGTGCTGGATTGGTTGGATGCCCCTGCTAAATCGAAACAGACCGAAGGGATGAAACGGCTTCTTGCCGTAAAAACTCCCTGGAAGACGTGACTAACGCCAAAATAAATCTCAGTGCGCCGGTTCCACTGACCGCACAGCACGATTTGGAAGATTTTAAGTCCGGTGAAACAATACTAGATGATTGGCTGCGCGAGCGGGCACTCAATAATATGGAAACGGCGGCAAGCAAAACTTATGTTATTTGCCCGCTACACTCCCGCAAAGTTATCGGATTTTATGCGCTATGCATGGGCCAGATTCTAAATCAGGAAGTCACGGGCGCAATGCGAAGAAACATGCCACGCCATATTCCCGCGATTATCCTTGGCCGCCTGGCCATAGACAGAATTTGGCAAGGTAAAGGCGTTGGCTCAGGCATGCTACATGATGCCGTGCAACGCTCAATAAGAGCGGCTAGGGAAGTTTCAGCGCGGCTATTGATTGTCCATGCCATCTCCCCTGCTGCCGAAGCATTTTATCTGCATTACGGGTTCACTAAGCTACCTGTCGAAACTCCAACCCTCGCGCTTGACCTCGTAAAAATTGCCCGCATATAGGGACGGCAAGTTTATTTATAATCCATCGGGCATTTGCCACCATAAATATAACCTCCAAAAGCATTGCGTTTTTACTCAGAAAGTTTAGATTCTGCTATCTTCGAAAAATCAGATAGCGAAAGCGAACAAATGAAAAAACTCTATATCCTGCGCCATGCCAAGGCCGGCAAAAGCAACAAGAAAATCCTGGATGATCATGAACGGCCATTAACTCGCAAAGGGCTTAATTCCTGCAAGCTCATTGCTGCCTATTTGCGGGAGAATAAAGAAAAGCCGGAAGTTGTCATCTGCTCCACGGCGCTCCGCACCCGCAAAACTTTCGAGAATGTTTTCAAGGATTATTTGCCGAAATTAAAAGCGGAATTCGAGCCGCGGCTTTATCTTGCCAGCACCGCCGATATTTTTTCCCTCGTAAATGAAACGGACGACGCGGTAAAATCGCTGATGGTAATCGGCCATAATCCCAGCCTGCATGAATTCTCCCTGCAGCTGATGGGCGAAGGAGAGAGGCCTTTGGTTAGAAAATTAAAAGATTGCTTCCCACCCGGCGCGCTTGCCATATATGAGATTGCGGAAAAAAGCTGGTCCGATGTGGGCCGCAAATCCGGGAATTTAAGCGCCGTTGTTATTCCGAAAAACCTGACGCCTGAGGATTAACTTTAAAGAATCTTCCTTATCAGCGGAATCGTGATATTTCTTTTTTCCTCGGATGAGAGAGTGTCGATCTCATTAACGATGCGCCCGGCGGATTTGAAGGATCTATCGATGCGGGAGAGAATGAAATCGATGGCGGCCGGTGGAATTTTCAACTGGCGGTCGGAGAATAATTTTATCAGCACTGATTTTAATAGCTCATCATCGGGAAGATGAACCTCCACATCCGGCAGCGCTTTCAGCCGCGAAGTGAGATCGGGCAGGGTGAATAGTAGGCAGGCGGCGGGGCCGGAAGCAGTTAGTAAAAGATAGCCGCTTTTCTCTCTCGACTCATTCAAAATATGCAGCAGCCTTTCCTGATTCTCCCCAAAGGATTCTATATCCTCGATAATCAGGTTCTTCTTTTCCGGATTATTATTGAAAAATTCCGCGCCGCTTCTTGCCGCCCAAATATGCGCGAGATGCGTCTTGCCGGAGGATTCCGGACCATGCAGCAATAGCGCATTTCCTGGCCATTCCGGCCATTTTTTTATCCAGGAAAACGCCGCGCGGTTGGCGTTCGAAACTACGAAATCACTCTCCGCAAATACCGGCTTACTTGCAAATCCCAGCTTGAGTTGCATCAGCTTTTATAGAGGTCGCTTTCCCGGTATTTGCCGATGAAAAACCGGGTTAATACCCCGATGATCGCGGTGATGGGAACGGAAAGGATGATCCCGGTCAGGCCCAAAATCGCGCCACCGGAAAGCATTCCGAAAATCACCCATACCGGGTGCAGCCCCACTTTCTCTCCCACCAGTTTCGGCGTCAGGAAATAAGCTTCGAATGATTGCCCGGCCAGGAAAATTATTCCAAGCAATAAGAATGGCTGCAACGAATTAAATTGCAAAGCGGCAATGATGAAAGCGGCCGCGATGCCAAATAGCACTCCGACAAAAGGAATGAAAATTAAAAGCCCGCAAATAATGCCGATTACCAGCCCAAAATCCAGCCCCAAAAGCGAAAGCGCAGTGGAATAAATCACCGCCATTATCACACAGACATTCAATTGCCCGCGCAGAAACCCGGAGAGCGTATGGTCGATTTCCTTGACTTGGCTGCGCACATAAAGCGCATAAGAAGCCGGGAGTAGGTTGTTAAGGCGCAGCATAATCACCTCCCAATCGCGCAGCAGATAAAAAGTAACCACCGGGGTGATTACCAGGAGAGATACGATATCGAGAATCATTATGCTGGAAAGCCATAAGCTGCCAATCAACGTGCTCGCGAATTTCAGCACATAATCGGAAGAATTTTTCGAAATGGCGTGAATGTTGGGCAGTGCGCGCGAATCAAGATAAAAATATCTGGCGACCAACTCCGGCAGGCCAACCCTGATTTTCTCATAATAATCCGGCAATTTATGGAAAAATTCCGTAATCTGCGCGTAAAGCAGCGGCGTTAACAGCACCAACAGCAAGATTATAGCGGAGAAGAAAAGTAATATTATTATCGCGGTGGAAAGCCCGCGCGGCATTTTCCATTTCTCCAATTTATGCACCGCCGGATGCAACAGATAAGCCAGCATTATGCCGACGACGAAAGGCAGCAGTACGCCACGTACCGCATGGATGAATATGCAGAATAATATGAAAGTTATTATCCAGAACAGCGCTCTTTCCCGGCTGGTTATCATGGCGCAGCCTCGATTTTTTTAAGGGAGGAATCAGCAGACGATTTAGCGGCAGGCGCTTCCGCTTTTCCGGCATCCTTCAAAACCCACATTCCGCCGTCATTAGAAAGCCGAATCCCGTAATTACCGAACATCGCCGGCAAATTCTTAACATCGCCTTGATAATAAATATCGAGCCTGGCGCTGTTTCCCGATAATTCCTTCACTTCGGTTTTGCGAACGAAATCCATTTTCTGCAATTTATCCTTCATTGCCACCCAGCCGCCAATATTAGAAAATTCCGCCTTAGCGCTTATCATCGGAAGCGTCACCAGCACTTCCGGCTTTTCCACTTTCGCCGAGCGTTCCTTTTCCACAGAATCAATCACCGCGAGAGCCGCGGTTTTAAATAAATCACCGGAATCGAGAGTATGTTCAGGCTTCATAAATTTGAAAGATTGCTGTTTCTGTTTCACATTATTTTTAATGGTGGTAGCAGACACGGTTAATTCTTTGCCGTCGCTCCAAGCTTCGGTCAGCAATATGTCTTTCACGCCATATTTAGCGGCAAGCTGGGAAAATGCCTGGGAATTAGCGGATTCTATATCCTTGGCCGCAACAATTCCCCTATCCTCATTATCGCCGATTGGCATTATCAATATAGCGGAATGATTCTGCTCCATCGCTTTCTGCAGCGCCGCACGCCAGGAATTTTCCGGCTCCCACAGCAATGTTTTACCGTTTTGATAAAGCACAGGGATAAGTAGCAGAGGCTGGCTGCCATCTTCATGGAAACTCAAATTAGCTTTTTTAAGCACGGCTTTCACAAGAGCGGGGTCGAAGGAAACATTCAAAACCGCGCTATAGCTTTGCGGCGTTGATTTTTCGTTCTGCGGCTGGTAACTGGCAACCATCGCGGCTATCTGCGCCGCAGTAAAAGTGCCCGCCTGGTTTTCCGCCACACCAAGGTTTTTAAGGAGAACTTTAAATGCCTGCGCCTCGCCCGCCTCTATCGCCTTGGCCTTGGAAGTGGCGGCATCCTCGCCGCTATGGCTGATTTCAACATTCCTAACCGTAAACGCCTCATCATCCGCCAGGGCAGACAATGGTAGGAGAAGCAATACCAATATAAGAATTTTTTTGAGCTCGTGCATTTTTGCTTAACTGTTAATAGTGAAGCGATTATAGTTAAGTTTGTTTCATACACCTAAAGATTTTTAAGGCAAGTATTTCATGGCAAAGGCAGTTTTGGGCGGGGCGGTTTCGGCGCGGTTTTCCTACAAGCAGGCCGGGGTGAACATAACCGAGGGCAACCGGCTGATAGAAATGATAAAACCCTTCGCGAAATCCACCTCGCGCACAGGGGCCGATGGCGCGCTCGGCGGGTTTGGCGCTTTGTTCGATTTGAAGGCAATAAAAAAATATAAGGACCCGATTCTGGTTTCCGGCACCGATGGTGTCGGCACCAA
>Ga0206823_1173_pt1 | contig 13812 bp, 15 predicted proteins | sample Alteio_BWOrgCont_81_FD_152868 | JGI IMG/M metagenome (GOLD analysis project Ga0206823, IMG submission 152868) | Enriched cells from forest soil in Barre Woods Harvard Forest LTER site, Petersham, Massachusetts, United States -... | ecosystem: Environmental > Terrestrial > Soil > Temperate forest >...
AGGCTTCGTCTCCATGGTCGATGACGCAATAGCTAAGGTTTTATCGGGGATTACGGATTTGGAAGAAGTTATTAATACTATTGATATGACGGAGAGGTTGTAAGGCAAGATGATGGGATCTTGGATGAACCTAAATTAAGAAACCTCTAGGAAAAGATTACCATGTCACTTGCAATAAACGCTATTAATACAGAGTTTGGAATTTTTAAGAAAAAATATGACAAATTAACTCCTTACGTCCAGCATTGGCTAAAATTGACAGATAAAGAAGATCTTATGCATCTAGATATTCTACGGTATTTGGAGAGTATACATAATGATGTGCTGCATAATCCCCTAGGTTATTATCCCATTAAGGATCATAATGAAAGGGAGATAAAAGTGCCCTTAAATATACTGGTTCCAAATAGCCGGGATGTGGCGTATTTCTTCATACAGTTTCTTAAAGGTGTCCAATTTGTTGCAGATCAGTATGATTTGAACCCCACTATGGACTTAGTGCCATGCTATTCGAGTGACATGCAAGCTATTGAAGGTTGTAACGCTTTAATGAGTTACCATTTTTGGGATGGTATAAGCATTCTGCCTAGTTCTTTTCGGATATTAAATCTTAATAATACTCTTCTTATTAACCTTGATGGAATATACGAAGCAAAAGCAAAAGGGGCCCTAACTATACTTTCTAAAGATGATACCATCCCAGACATTTTTTTTAGAATAGGGCCATACTTAACTATGCTAGGCGTTGAAGAAGCCCATCACCATATTTTGTGGACTAATCCTGAAATATTGAAGCAAGAATGCGGCCTTACACGTCAAGAATATATAGATAAACGTTTAAGGAATAGAGGAAAGCCAATTGATTATGAAGAAGATGAGATGGAGGTAGCCGCAACAAAAATGAAAGTAAAGGCTATAGACAGTAATATTATAATTGGGTCAGGCAGGCCGCGCTAGCATGCAACTGTCAATAGGCAACCACAAATGATTTACTACAACTACACATCCATAAACCAAAACGGGCGCACCATCCGTGGGAATATCGCGGCGGCCAATGAGATGGATCTTGAGGCGCGGCTGAAGGATATCGGGCTCGATCTGGTTAATTACCGTGAGGCGCATGAGAAGCGCTCGACAAAAAAAGGCGCAAGGATAAAATCACGCGATATAATAATGTTCTGCATTCATATGGAGCAGCTTGATAAAGCCGGGGTGCCGATTCTGGAATCGCTGGCGGATTTGCGCGATACTTCCGATTCGCCGAAAATGAAGGAGATGGTCGGGCAGATTTATCAATCGGTGAAAAGCGGCAAAATGCTCTCGGCAGCGATGCAGGAGCATCCGCGTGTGTTCAGCGAAGTATTCACGGGGCTGGTCGCCGCGGGCGAGCGCACTGGCCAGCTTTCCGAGGCTTTCGCCCATATCGGCTCTCACCTGAAATGGAATGACGATATGCGGCGCAAAATAAAAAAAGCCATCGCCTATCCGATTTTCCTGCTCATCCTGATGATGTGCGTGATGACGGTGATGATGTTGTTCGTGGTGCCGCAGCTTTCCAATTTCCTATTATCCCAGGGGCTGGATTTACCTATTCACACCCGCGCGCTAATCTGGGTTTCAAACGCCTTTGTCGGTTACTGGTATCTGATTCTCGGCGTGCCGGTAGTAATCGGGGTCGCTATAGTCGTGCTTTACCGGTCATTTGAGGATATCGCTTATCAGATAGACAGCATCATGCTCCATATGCCATTTATCGGCAAGAATATGCGGAAAATCGACCTGGCGCGGTTCACGCATTTCTTCGCGGTGACTTTCAAAAGCGGCATTGATGTGCTGGATTGCCTGAAAACCGGGCAAAATGTCGTTAGCAACAGGGTAATAAAGGAAGCGGTGCTGATGGTGCGCCGCAGCGTCTCGGAAGGCAATTCATTGACCGCGAGCCTCCGTCTCTCCAACCAATTCCCAAGCCTGGTAATCCGCATGTTCAAAGTCGGCGAGGAAAGCGGCGAGATGGATAATGCACTAAAGAACATTAACTTCTTTTATGAACGCGAAGTAAATGACTCAGTGGATGCGACCATGGCGATGATCCAGCCCGCCCTAACCATAATTCTCGGCGCCTTGATGTTCTGGATAACCGCCGCCGTCTTCGGGCCGCTTTATGGCAGCTTTAGCAAGATGCAGTTTTAGGCCGCCTTTTTCCCCAATAATTCCACCATCGTCTGGCCCAGTGCCGCGGGAGAATCGGAGACGCGGATTCCGGCGGATTTCATGGCTTCCATCTTGCTTGCGGCATCGCCCTTGCCCCCGGAAACTATCGCCCCGGCATGGCCCATGCGGCGCCCTGGAGGCGCGGTGCGGCCCGCGATAAACCCAACGACGGGTTTTTTGATTTTCGATTTCTTCAGGAATTCCGCCGCTTCTTCTTCCGCGCTGCCGCCGATTTCGCCAATCATGATGATGGATTCGGTATTATCATCGGCAAGGAACAATTCCAGGCAATCAATGAAATTAGTGCCATTCACCGGGTCGCCGCCAATGCCGATGCAGGTGGATTGGCCAAGCCCCGCCGCCGTGGTTTGCGCCACTGCTTCGTAGGTGAGCGTGCCGGAGCGCGAAACAATCCCGACTGACCCCTTTTTATGGATATGCCCCGGCATAATGCCGATTTTGCATTCACCGGGAGTGATGACGCCCGGGCAATTCGGGCCCACCAGACGAGTTTTGGAACCGATAAGCGTACGTTTCACCTTCACCATATCCAAAACCGGAATGCCCTCGGTGATGCAAACCACCAGCTCAATCTCAGCATCGATGGCTTCGAGTATCGCATCGGCCGCGAACGGAGGCGGCACATAAATCACGCTGGCATTGCAGCCGGATTTTGCTTTCGCCTCGGCAACAGTATCAAACACCGGCAAATCCAGATGTTTCGTGCCACCTTTACCAGGAGTCACACCGCCGACCATTTTAGTGCCATAAGCGATGGCCTGTTCGGAATGGTAAGTTCCCTCGCGGCCGGTGAAGCCTTGGCAGATGAGCTTGGTGTTTTTGTTTACTAATACTGACATAATTCCAGTTTCCTATTGAAGATTGGCGATAAAACGAATGCGGGAAGGCAACATGGCCTTTTCCGCTCTTTTAATGAATTCCTTGTCGGCGGTAATGACATCGCAATTCAAAGTCTCGGCAAGAGCCATATATAAGCAGTCATATACGGTATTATGCTTTATTGCATCCGCTATTTCCAGGGCCCGGGGAATAAGAGGGCGTGCGGGATGCAGCGATATGATATTCTCGGCAAAAATAATTTCATGCAGGTTTTTTGCTATCTCTACGGTCATTTCCCCCGCCTTTACATGTTTCCATAAAGCATTCGCGGTTTCCGTTTCTATAAGATCGGGCGCGGAAAAATTATAGGATTTACGGTCATCAACTAGCATGAGCGCCTGCTCGGCATATTCTTCCTTCAATACCCATTTCATAGCTACACTAGCATCCACAACAAGATTAATGGTCATTATCACGCGACTCACGAATTAATTTGGCTGAATCCGAAAATGGCTTGCCGCCGCGGGCTAAAGACAGCATCTCCTGTATTACTCTGAATTTTTCTCCCGGAGAGCCGGATTTGCGTTTCAGCACTTCCCATGTCAGTATATCACGCGCCTCGGCATCCACAGTCCGGCCATGCTGCGCCGCCCTAATCTTTAAGAGCGCCATTACTTGCTCGTTAATATCATGCAGGGTTAGAGACATTTAAAAGGGACTCCTTACTTCCCAAGATTGTTTCTTTTATCATTATAAGCCTTAAGCTGCGCGTCCATCAATTTCGGATCGCATTTTTTATCGGCAAAATCCGTCTTCATATCTTTCAGCTTTGCTTCCCAGGTTTGCACCAATGCCGGGTTGACGGTGCTGTTTTTCACCCTATCGTCCAGGCTGACGATTTTTTTCGCCAGCTCCTTGCATTCGGAGGCGTGGGCGACACCGCTTAGGAAAAATGTCAGCATGGAAAATATTATAATGGTTTTCACGGAAAGTCTCCTTTTAGCTTTTAATAATGATGCCATATTCTTCAAAATTATCCCCTGGTGCGTCTTACTTTGGGTGGCATGGCTTCGTCAATCTTTGTAAAAATTTCAGGAGATACATGCAATTCGATAATAAGCTGAGCATACTGATATCCATATTTTAGCGTATTATCTGTTCCGTTATCTCCAAAACCTCCGACTCCTTTATATACCGGCCTATCATCCTTCCGCGTTTCTATAATAAGTTTCTCTATTTTTTCTTTCAAATCCTCGCTACCCGCCGCGACCATATTGCGAAGACGGGATAATAACTCCAACTCTTTTTCTGGCGTTGCTATCGGACCGGAATTATAAACTTTCCAGCCAGGCTTGTCCGTATCCGTCGAATCTATGAATGCGATGACAATCTTAGAGCTTCTTCTCCCTCTACCCCCCGTCTTTTCTTTTTCCACCGCTCCTATAAAAGACAAATACTTAGCACGCCTTGAGCCAGATTCTACTAGGCCAAATTCTTTTAATTCTTTAGGAGAAAATGTTAGGGAAATATTTCCTTCTGGCTTTTCAAGACAATCATTAATAAGCTCATTGGCAGCCTCTTTCCGTCCTAAACCCATTAGCATAGTTCGAAGGGGAAACACGCCAAGATCCATGAAGGTTCGAGATGGGACGGCCGTTGTTTTAAAGCCTTTTAGCACCTCATCGACCAATGCCCCGTCTTTATCCCCCGCCACTGAATTCTTCATATAGATTAAGGCTTCTCTCTCATTCCTCACAACATTCGCTATAAGTAAGCGCAGTTTCGCCACGCTGAAAGTCAGAATACTGTTTTCCCCATCAGTCTGGGCCATTCTCATAGTTATTTCTAAGTATTTTCTGAAGTTTTTCTCAGCATTTACACCAATTTCTCTTCTGCTTTCATCGCCTTCGACCATATAAAAAAGCTTTCTCTAAGCCACCTTCTTCCTAATAGTCCCCACCACCTTCTCCGCGGCATCGGCCAGATTATCCGCTGATAAAATCGGGAGGCCGGAATTCTTGAGTATTTCTTTTCCTTCTTTCACATTCGTTCCTTCCAACCGCACCACCAGCGGCACTGCAAGCTTTACTTCCTTAGCCGCCGCAATCACGCCTTCGGCGATGATATCGCAGCGCATGATGCCGCCGAAAATGTTTACCAATATGGCTTTAACATTGGGGTCGGAAAGGATGATTTTGAACGCCTCGGTTACCTTTTCCTTCTTCGCGCCGCCGCCGACATCGAGGAAATTTGCGGGTTTCGAGCCGTATAGTTTGATGATGTCCATTGTCGCCATGGCGAGGCCGGCGCCATTTACCATGCAGCCGATTTCGCCGTCCATTTTCACATAGGAAAGCCCGAAGCGGGAGGCTTTCACTTCCAACGGGTCTTCCTCATCCTCATCGCGCATTTCCATGATTTCCGGATGGCGGTAAAGCGCGTTATCATCGAAATTGAATTTGGCGTCAAGCGCGATTAAATCGCCCTGTTTGGTTTCGGCAAGCGGATTGATTTCCACTTGGCTCGCATCGGTGGCGATGAAACATTCATAAAGGCTGGTGACGAACTTGCCGAATTTCTTGGCAAGCTCCCCTTCGAACCCCAAAACTTTCGCCAGTTTGCGCGCATGGAAGGGTTGAATCCCCGCCACCGGGTCAATAGCCACGCTCACGATTTTTTCCGGGTGCTTAGCCGCCACTTCCTCAATTTCCATGCCGCCTTCTTTCGATGCGACGAAATTAACGCGGGAATTGGCCCTATCCACCACCATGCTTAAATAATATTCCCTGGCGATATCCGAGCCCGCTTCGATATAAACGCGCTTCACCACTTTGCCTTCCGGCCCGGTTTGGTGCGTGACTAACGTTTTCCCGAGCAGCTCGCGGGTTTTTTCTTTAACATCGGCTAGGGTTTTCACCACTTTCACGCCGCCCGCCTTGCCGCGGCCCCCGGCATGGATTTGCGCCTTCACCACCCATACCGGGCCGCCCATGCTTTGCGCCACGCGCTCCGCCTCAGTCGGGTCAAACGCCACCCCGCCATCTGGCACCGGAACATTATATTTCTTAAGGATGATTTTCGCCTGATATTCGTGGATATTCATAATTATTTCCGGGGCAAGAGTGATTCAATATACCGATTTATATCAGCTTTATTTAGGGCGGCAAGAAATTCGAGAAATTATATTCTGGCATTTGTCCTAACTTAAACTCCTTGCGTCCTTTTAGCCGCGCTAGAGCATTATTCTGATTAAGTGCCAACAAAGCAGGCGTTATCCCCGGCTTGACCGGGGATCACTCCTATCAACAATACGATATGCCGGACGAAGCGATCCCCGCTTAAAGCGGGGATAACGAACCTGTGAGTACTTAATCAGAAAATACGCTAATCACTCATCAAAAACAACATCGGCCTATTCCCTGCCGGTTTATCCTGCCAATAGCGCACCAGGATTTCATATACCAAAAGGCCGGTTTCGCCGATGCCGGAGAAGAAGAACCGCAAGGACTGATTCATTAAATTGCGGCGGGTGAGGCCGAGGAACACGGCGCGCGGCTGCAATTTCGTCGCTAAATAGGCGACGGTATTGGCGACGACATTGGCCTGGAATATCTCAATTAAATAATGGCCGCTTTTCTTACTCACCTTCACTTTCAATTCCTCCAGGAAATCGCTGCGATTATCGAGCAGATTAGTTTTAAGGAAAGCCACCGGCCCTTCGACATTATAAACTTTTTCGATGGCAGCGGCCTTCGCGTTGATTTTCGGAAGAGAAAGATTATTGATAGGCACTAGGTTCACCGCCTGTTTCTGCATCTCATTCCATAACATTTCCGATTCCCCGTCCATGAATACGCAGCCGCCAACCCGCAGTTCGGTGGCACGGCGATAGCGGCTGAGTATACTGACCAGGATCAGCAAAATGATGAAGATGGCGGCGATGATTATGCCGTCCGGCCTCTCGCCGATATTAACCGTTAAAGTATAGCCAAAAACTATCACCGCCAGCGAATAGAAAACGGAAAGGCCAAATTTCCCAAGCGTTTTCCCGGCCTTAAATTCCTGCCATAATACCAGCGCGGCGGCGATGGTGGCGGAGAGAATCAGCGCCAGCACGCCGGTGGCATAAGCTCCGGCCTGTTTATCGACATTGGCTTTGAAAACAAATGTCACCGCCAGGTTTATTATCAGCAATACCAGAATCAGCGGCCGCGAATGCTGCGTCCATTCCGGCGCCATGCCGAACCTGGGCAGGTAACGCGGAATCAAATTCAAGAGCCCGGCCATCGCCGACGCCCCGGCGAACCATAATATGGCGATGGTCGATATATCATATACCGAGCCGAAAATATTGCCGAGCAATTGGTGCGCGAGATAAGCCATCGCCCGCCCGCTCGCTATCCCGCCCTCGCGGTAATCGGCTTCCGGGATGAGCAGTGTGGTTACGAAACTTGAGCCGAGCAGAAGAAAGCTCATAATTAGCGCCGCCGTCACCAGTAATTTCCTGGTATTGCGGATGCGGCCTTCGGGGATTGCGGCGGCTTTTTTATCAGTGCAGCTAATCAGCGGCATCACCGAAACGCCGGTCTCAAACCCGCTAAGGCCAAGGGCCAGGCCGGGAAATATTAGGATTGCAGAAGTTATTATATGGCGAAGGCTATTATGAGCGAATAACGCGATACGCCAGTTCGCCAGCATTTCCGGGTGATGAATTATATGAATCAGCGCCCTGATAACCACGGCAATATTCAAAGCCAAATAGGGAACCGCCACCAGCGCCGCCAATATTATCGCCTCATGGAATCCGTTTATGAATATCACAGCAAGAAGGATGAGCAGGAAAATAGTAATCCGCATATGCGCATGCCCGAGGAACGGATGCAGATAAGGATTCTCGGTGGCGTGGCGGGCGGCATCGGCAGCGCTTAAGGTCATGGTAATGACGAAATCCGTGCCGGCAAACCCGAGCAGAATCAGCACGAATAATTTCCCCCACCAGCCGGATAAAAGATTCTCCAGCATCGCAATTGAGCCTAAGCCAGCAAATGAGCGGCGGCTGACTTCGAAATATACCGGAACGCAGCAAAACAGCGTCACTAGCACCAGAATTCCGGTGGCGACCGGCGCCAGGATTCCCGCCGCCAGCAGCGCAATACCCGCCTGGTAAGCCACCGAAGAAAAATAATCCACCCCAGTCAGCCACATCACCAGATACCACGGGCTTTTTTTACTGCTGCCTAGGCGGGCAGGGGATTTCAAGAACCAGTTTTCGAGTTTTTTTGTATAGCGCATGGGTTATGTATTTAACATTTTGGCGGCGATTGGGATATGGTAAATTATAGCGTCATCCTTGGGCCTGCCAACGGCAGGAACCGAGGATCCAGCCAAGAGGCTAGGCTAGATTCTCGGATTCAATGCTGCGCATTGTCCGAGAATGACGATCTGGTTGACACTTTCCCATTTTTCCCCGAAACTCTTCCCCATGCAACCCAAGCATCATTTAATGGCGATATTCGTGGCGATGATCTGGGGGCTGGATTTTGTCGCGGCTAAGGCGGCGCTGCAGCATTTTCCGCTGTTTTTCTTTCTTTTCCTCCGCTTTTCCCTGGCATTCCTGTTGATGTTTCCATTCCATCACCGGTTGCCGATTCCTCTCAAAAACTTAGCGCCCATCGCTTTCACCCTGGCTTTCATGCATATGGGCATGATTTACCTGGCGATTTATATGGGGCTTAACGCTTCCATCGCCGTGCTGGCAACGCAGCTGCGTGTGCCGTTCGCGCTTTTGCTTGCGGTAATCGTGCTTGGGGAAACGATTAAATGGCGCAGTATCACCGGCATTTTTCTTTCGGTACTCGGTGCATTATTCCTGGCCGGCGCGCCGAATGTGCTCTCGCATTGGTGGGCGTTTTTGGTGGCGATGCTTGGCGCGCTCGGCTGGGCTATATATAACACCCAAATGAAAAAAATCGGCGAGATTTCCTATTTCGCCCTGATAGCCTGGATTTCCCTGCTCTCGGCCCCGCTGATGCTGCTAATCTCACTCTCCTTAGAAACCGGACAACTCGAAAAATTGCAAAGTGTCACTTGGCCCGCCGCAATTTCACTGGTTTATGTGGTGGCATTTTCCACCATTCTCAGCCATAGCCTATGGTATAAATTGCTCTCGCAATTCCCGGTGAACCACGTGGTGCCATATACATTGCTGGTTCCCCTATTCGGCGCCAGCGCCGCCGCGATTGTCTTCAACGAGCCAATCGCCTGGCCCACCATAATCGGCGGCATGATGACGCTAATCGGCGTTGGGATAGTAGTATGGCGTAGGCCGGGAGTATTGGGGAGGAGGCAGGATGTGGTGGAGTGATATTTCTTCCCCCCTTGAACCTAGGAAGCCAAGGGTTCCTGAAGTTCCCACCCAGTCCACAAATCGTCATCCCCGCCCTTTAAGCGGGGATCGCTCCTATCCGCACGATGATTTTATGCCTTACAAAGCGATCCCCGCTTAAAGGGCGGGGATGACGAACCTATAGAGCGCTTGAATCAGAGAATGCCCTGGAAAACCCTACTCTTCCTCAGCTTTTTTCCTCTTCAATTCCTCAAGTTTTTTCTTGAGCGCTTCGTCTTTTTCTTTTTGCTTATTCTTGAATTCTTCCTCGGCGGCGGCTTTTTTCACGGCTTCCAGCACTTTCTGCTCGAAATCCTCATCGGCGCCATATTTCTCCTGCATTTCCTTCACAACATCAGCCGGCGGCTCCGCCTCATCGCCATAAGCCAGGATTTCGCCGTAATCATCCAGCATATAATTGCCCTTGGCCTCGGCCGCCTTGAACGCGAGAATCTTACTCGGCGGCACTGCCAGATAAGCATAAAACGGCCCCCCGCCTTTGCGCTTACCCTTGATAAGCATCAGGATAGCCGAGCTCTTATCCGCCTCCTCGAGCTCCTCCTTAGGCGGCATGAATTTCTCGAAATCTTTTATTTCCATACGTTCATTCTTACTGAAAAGACTTATAACCTCAACAGATTTCAGCTATTAGCGAACAAAGCCTGACTCTTTTGCTCTCGAAGCAGCAACTCCTGCCAACGCAGTTCCCCCAGTTACTGCTGCTATGGTAGATGCCCAAGGTAGAGCGTTGCTGATTCCAGTTATCATAGCAGGAACTAGAGCAGCGCCCGTTCCTCCAGTAACGCAGGCTATGGCAATAGCAAGTCCGATTCCTACCCCTGCTGTTATCATCAGATTTTTATTATTACCTGTAAATAACCCTTGGCTCTGGCTTGTAGAACTCGCTACATCGATTCCTTTTTCTTTTTTATAGCCGCTATAAGCTGAAAGGTACGTTTCACCGCCCAAAATAGCCGCTGCTGCTGCTAATGTCAATCCTGCCGCTACCCCTGCTCCAGTGGGAGTACAAAGTATAGCAGCTGTAATTAAAAAGAGTGTTACACCTGCTTTTCCTACATTCGCTGCTGACCAGACTTTCTCTCCTGCCACGGCTGCTAGCCCACCTTTTTCTTTACTTCCTTCTAAAATACTCACTGGTGCGCTTACATTGCTTGCGACATCCACACGGCCATCCTTTGCCTTACTATCCTCTCCAAGCTTTCTTCTTATTTGATCGGCAGGATCGAAGTCTAGAGGTTTACCTGTAACAAGACTCCTTCTTTCCTTGTCAAGAAAATCGACCAGCTTAGCGGTTTTGTCTTTTCCTATAGTAATAACCGCTACTTCGTTAAGACCTGCATTAAATGAAGCATTAGGATAACCTGCAGTAATTATTTTATCCCTAAGTCCTATAGCCTCGGTAGGGTTCATACCCTTTGTGCTAATTGTAAATTCAGCTTCCGTTCCAACTGTTTTTACGTAAATTCTGCCTGGATCATTTATATCAGTGAATCGTGGCGGATTTAAACTGTCAAAATATGTTTTCAAAACAGGATCATTCTTCTTTCTCTTTGGGTCAGCCGCATCACCGTCCAGGGCGTTTTTAATGGCATTAATTTGGCTTTTCGTGAAAACCGATCGGCGATCCTCTGTTGCAGCAGTGCCCATATGCTTATTTAGAACTCCCTGTAATTCCGGAGTAGACTGGACGCCTTTTATATCGGTTTTAATTTCTTTAACTGTGCCATCCGGATTATAAGTGACGCCGAGTTTCTCCATCAGGCTAATAAAAAATCCGTCCCTATCTTTCTCCGTCTGGGATACACCCATTTCACTTAGCGGGTCTTTATTGGCAGCAGCTTTTGCCTCGTTTAATTTCTTATATTCCAGTGCTCCCACCCTCCGAGCTAATTCACGCTCTACATGGTTTCCAAGCAACCTTTCAACATTTCCATTTCCAATTCCAAGGTCTACATCTTTTCCTTTATTATTCTCTTTTACCTCTAGCATTATTAGCGCAAGTTTTACCAAGGCGGCTTCTTTTTCAGTAGTATTGCTTACGTTCAACTCAAGAAGTTTTTTGCCGTTGACGACATAGCTAGAGAATTCAGTATTTCCTGCAACAAGAGTTGCGGGCAGCCATATCCGCACTTTATCAGTTGTGCTATATAATAAACCTTTGTCAGGATCTGTCCTTGAGATTTTGAGTTCCTCTCTTATTTCCGTCAAACGACTTTCCCAATTGGCTCCTAATAATAGTTCCAGTTTTGCCTTTTTTGCAGGGTTTGAACCGAATCCAAGATTTACATCTTGATCACCATTTCTTATTTCTATATCATCAATTGCCTTCGCTAGTGTGGTTATAGCTTTCTTCTGAGCCGGCACCGAACCATCTGACGATAATTCCAAATATTTTTTTGGGGGCACGGGAATGAAACCAGCACCTGTATTAATACTGTCAACAACTGTTAACTTTACAGTTTTTGTACCTGTATCTAATCTTGCATCCACCATCTTCCTTCTCCCTCAACTCAAATTAAAATTCCACTATCCCCTTATAACACCTCAATATTACAACAATATGACAGTTTCGCATTTTTTAGCGATTTTTCTTTCTAAATTACAATCTATTGAAATTGCAGACAATTTCCTGCGCTCATGATTTTACTATTGCAGTCAATTTAATAATACCTTATAATCAACCTACAAATTGGCATTAGCCACAACGCCGCCCTTTCGGGGGCGGAGGAAAAGAAGAAGCCCCTTAGTTGGGGCTTTTTTTTATAGTAAGGCCTTCAATGCAGTTTTCACCGCCCGAAATTCTTCCGTTGGCAGCCATCCCATTTTATCATGCATCCGCTTACTATCGTACAAACGCAGATGCGATAGCATTACGCAGCGTTTACGCGCCACCGCTTCATGCCCTTTGAAGTTTATCTGAAAATAAAACGGATTATCCTTTATCTGGGTGGTTAGAGGCAAGCCCCAGAAAATACGGGTGTTAAACTTGCGCACTACCAGCACAGGGCGGTTATAGAAACGATTTTTCCCATCCATCTCATGCCCTACATTCACCCCAATACTGCACCACCATATTTCACGTTCTTTGAATGTGGGAACAGCGGCATCCTTGTCTATGCCCTGCTTAAGAGTATTCCAACCTGCAAAATCTTTTATGTACATGGACAGCTTCCCTTAAGTCACGAAGCTCTTAATCAATGACCCGCATATCATATACCAGCCATCCACCAGCACGAAAAATATCAGCTTGAAGGGCAGGGAAATAAGCACCGGGGGGAGCATCATCATGCCCATGGACATAAGGGTGGAGGCGACCATCATGTCGATGATCAGGAAGGGAATATAAATCAAAAAGCCGATTTCGAATGAGCGCTTCAGCTCGCTAATCATGAATGCCGGAATCAGCACATGCAGCGGCGTTTCCTCCGGGCTCGCCACTTCGTCGATTTTCGCCATATCCATGAATAGCGCCAAATCCTTCTCGCGCACATTCTTCATCATGAAGCCATGGAACGGCTTCACCACCGCGGTGAAGGCCTGCTGGTTGGTAATTTTTTCATCCATCAGCGGGACGATGCCGTTGTGATAAGCCTCGGTGGCGGCGGGCGCCATGATGAAGGCGGTCATGAATAATGCCAGGCTAATCAACACCGAATTCGGCGGCGATTGCTGAATACCCATAGCGCTGCGCAGCAGCGAAAGCACGATGATGATGCGGGTGAATGAAGTCACCATCATCAGGATTGATGGGGCGAGGCTGAGGATGGTGGTAAGCGCGATTAATTGCAGAATTTTTCCCGTCGCCGTGCCGCCGCCTTTGCCCATATCGAGGGTCAAGGTTTGGGCGAGGGCGTGATGGGGGAGACAAAGGCATATGATGAGGGTTGCCAGCAGGATCAGGGCGGATGATGGATGATGGATGATAGATGGTGGATTAAGATTATTCTTGTTTTCCATTATCTATTCTCCATCATCCATCATCCGGATTCCGCGTTCCACCAATATATCCTGGCTAAGGCCGAGCAGCAGCAAATGCTCCGTTCCGTCACGCTTTATGAGTACCAGCCGGCGTTTGGCATCGAGCGGTAATGTTTCCAGGACTTTCAGCCGCTTTTCACGCCCGCGCCCCATGCTGGCCGCCACGAATTTCCCGGGGCCATATTTGCGGGCGAGTAATGCGGCAATGCCGATTAGGCCGATAACGAAAAGCAGCGCGGCAGCGGCTTTTATGATGGCGATGCTTTCCATGATAGTTAATTATCCTCCGAGGTTTTCGGAGTTTTGACATAGGCACTGGCGGCTTTTTGCCCGGCATTTAAGCCCGCCAGATCCTCGCGAATCATATTTTTCCGCTC
>Ga0206823_1174_pt1 | contig 13619 bp, 13 predicted proteins | sample Alteio_BWOrgCont_81_FD_152868 | JGI IMG/M metagenome (GOLD analysis project Ga0206823, IMG submission 152868) | Enriched cells from forest soil in Barre Woods Harvard Forest LTER site, Petersham, Massachusetts, United States -... | ecosystem: Environmental > Terrestrial > Soil > Temperate forest >...
ATAAGCAAAATCTTTATTTTATTAAAGAAGCTTTCAGTAAAGAAAGTGCTGAGATTGCAGAGCAAATTTCAGAGGACACCTTAATGCTGTATCCCGAGATTATTAAGGAGTTCTCGGCTTTAAATTCCGATCCAAGATCAGAATCGACCTATGATAGAGTGCAGCGTTGGCATACCCTCTCGCAACAGAGTGAGGTGGGGGCTGGAAGCTGTTTGCAAGTAAGCCTCCCGCAGGATTTTCCAAAGACTAGAGAAGAATGCAAAGATGTCGCTATCAATATTCAGTTGACCGTTGTACTCCCCGAAATAGGCCGCCCGCAAGAAGATTCAAAAAATCTGAGGTTACAGACCATAGAGAAACGAATTAAGCCGTATGCTATCTTTCAAGAAATATTACTTAATCGCAGCTACCACGCACCTTTTAAAGTACTCTGCCAAAGAGGCTTATCTTATGATGAACAAGGTACTCAAGTGTATAATTTGCTGAAGGCAACATTTGGGTGTAGGGCTCCCAGTAAAGCCTATACCGTTGAAGTCGAATTCAAATTGAATAAACTGTATACGGCAATATGTACCTCTGGTCTGCCAGGAAAGGAAGATATGTATCCTTTCAGTGTTCCTGATCCAAAAAATGCATGTCACCACACTTTTACTAACCAGCAGATCCCAATGATAGCCCCCCATATTTTTTTTAATCTTCCACAACCACCAACAGATTTATGTTTACCCTCGTTAAAATCTATGTTTGGCAAGGGATAACGCGTACAGGCCAAGTCTGTAGCGGCAAGACATTAGCACAAAATAGCCACCTAGTACGCATCACATTACGGCGCCAAAATATTCTCGTAAAAAATATTCGGCAGGGTTTTCGTTTGGTGCTGACTAAAAATGTCAACACACAGCATCTCTTGATGTTTACACGTCAAACAGCCCAATTATTACGGGCCGGCCTGCCCTTAGTACAAATACTCACCTTATTGGAAGCCAACACCCCTCATCGACTCCTTAAAACATTTATTAACCATTTACGGCTTAGCTTAGAAAATGGTTATGCCTTAAGTGAAGCCTTGGAACAAGGACAGGCTTATTTTAGCCACTTCCACTGTGGCTTAATTACCCTAGGTGAAAAAACGTCTACCTTAGACTTAATGTTAACACGTATCGCTGAGCATCTAGAAAAAACTGTGAAAATGAAAGAAAAGCTGATAGGCGCTTTACTGTATCCTAGCACCGTTATCGTCGTCGCTATTTTTGTTTTTTTAGCCTTATTAATCGGCGTTGTTCCACAGTTTGAACAGTTTTTTTTAGAAGCCGGTACCCCACTGCCGCTGTTAACCCGTGTCGTGATGACGGCGTCGCATGGGTTAGCCTCAACCGTTTTATTCATAGGCTTGTTCTTTTTCACAATCATCAGCGGTTTTATTTTTCTAAAGAAAAAATATCCCGTTATTGCCAACAAACAGGATCAATGGCTAATGAGAGTACCCTTGGTAAAAAAAATTTTAGCCCCTATCATGACAGCACGTTTAAGCCAAACCTTGGCCACGGCCTTATTATCCGGTTTACCCTTGTTAGATGCGTTACAAATCTTCTCTGAACTCACAAAAAATCATATTTATCGCACGGCAATGCTATCCACTTGTGAATTAATACGTCATGGCGAAAGCTTTCATGATGCCCTGTCAATACAAAAAGTGCTTCCTGCTGATTTTATACACATGGTTAAATTAGGAGAAATTTCCGGTAGCCTAGACCATATGTTACATCATGCGGCAGATTTATATGAAGAAAAAATAGATTATTTTATCAGTAATCTATCTAAATTAGTGGAACCTTTTACTATGATTATTTTAGGAACAATTATTGGCAGCTTAGTTATCGCGATGTATTTGCCCATTTTTAAATTGGGAGGTGTTATTTGAGTGCAACCCCTGGTACTGGCTAGTATTAGTTTTTTTAGTTTATTGATAGGTAGCTTTATTGCTGTATTAGTCTATCGTTTACCCTTGATGTTGCAGTACCCCTGGCAGGGCCCCGCATGCCTTGTTGAGAAAAAACCATTACACCCCGCATTCAATCTTTTTTTTCCGTCCTCACATTGCCCGCATTGTAAACAAAATTTGCGTTTTTTAGAAAAATTACCCTTACTCAGCTACCTTTTTTTAAGAGTAAAATGTGCCTATTGGCAAAAGAAAATTCATCTTCGTTATCCATTGATTGAGCTGTTAACCGTACTCTGCTCTACCCTAGTGGCGTATCGCTTTGGTTTCAGCGTACAAATGCTCGCCGCATTACTGTTAACCTGGGGACTCATCGCACTCAGTGGCATTGATTGCGAACAATGCTTATTACCGGATATTTTAGTATTACCTTTATTAGAGTTCTTTCCAAACCTCAGCTAATTTAGCAAAATACTCTCCTACAATTTAGGATGGATATTATCAATGAAATGGGAAGCCATAAATAGATTAGCTGCAGATGAATTTCGTCGTTTAACTGGCGTAAAAAGACCTACATTTGAAGCAATGGTAAAAATATTACAAACGGCTCGCGAAGAAAAGCAATTACGAGGCGGTCGTAAGAATAAACTGAGCGTAGAAAACATATTACTGATGACATTAGAATATTTAAGGGAATACCGCACGTACTTTCATATTAGCAAAAGCTATGGAATCAGTGAGAGTTATGCGTATAAAATTATTCGTTGGGTTGAAGATACAGTTATTAAAAGTAAACTGTTGAGCTTGCCAGGACGAAAGGCATTATTAAAAAGTGATGTTGAATATAAGCTTGTGTTAGTAGATGCCAGTGAGCATCCTATACAACGGCCTAAAAAAAACAAAAATATTTCTACTCCGGAAAGAAAAAAAGGCACACTATAAAAAGTCAAATTGTAGTAGACAAAGCAAGTCAACAAGTCATTTGTACAAATTTTAGCAATGGTAAGCGACACGACTTTCGGTTATTTAAAGAATCTCGCGTTAGATTTAAAAAAGAGACGGCCGTGTTAACAGATACGGGTTATCAAGGGTTGCAAAAAATTCATGCTAACAGCCAACTGCCAAAGAAAAAAACCAAAAAAATTCCTCTCGCGAAAGAAGATAAAAAATTTAATAAACAGTTATCGAGTCTTCGAGTGCTTAATGAAAATGTAATAGGCATGTTAAAACGCTTTAAAATTATTGCTGATAAATATCGAAATAGACGAAGACGATTTGGACTTCGGTTCAATTTAATCGCAGGAATTTATAACTATGAATTGTCTAACTGAGGTTTGGAAAGAACTCTATTATCTTTTGGACAATCTCAGCAAAGCTGAAAGGTTTTCTTGGCAACACAAGATGACGATATCACGACTAAAAATCTAATAATCAATGAACGAGCAGACACTATGCTAGAGAATTACAGACTACATAACGATTTAAATAAAAACAAACTTTTCCTGCTGACTCCACCACTCGAACTTGATAGTGTCGGCTTACCGAAATTACCTAAAAATTGGCTTCGGAAACTCGCCATTTTATGCTCCGATGATCAAGCTACACAGAGCCAGTATAAACATCTCCTTGAAACAAAACACATACCAAAATCAGCCTTGCAGTCGGAACTGAGCAAAACGGTGCAGCTCATTTACTATCGATTGAACGGCGATTTTGATGAAAAGCTTGGTGCGCTGACGCCGGATAATCGAAAAGCCATCATCTGTGCACTAACAGAGGACATAGACAAATGTACCCCAGGCTTTCATAACCGTGCCAATAGGATTCTTTTCTCTTTGCAAAAGCCACAGTCCATGGACCACTTGCTCTATACAAGTACGAAAATCCTTAGTGGACAAAGGAGCATCTATCCTTGATAAAAACTACGAGGTTCATACTTGGAATTACGTTAGCCGCATGGCCGCTGTTGAAGGTTTAGGTATTCACCCTAATTTAAAAGATGACCGATATAATAGCAGTCTGCATAAAGATAGCTCAGTTCAAAACGCGCTAAGGCAAGTTTTTGAGGAAAAATATACTCCTTTTGTTATACCCTATTTATTAGCGCAGCAGTTGCATGGCCTTCTCATGGGCGTGGGCTATGTCGGCCCTAAAACGCTTGACAGCGGCGGCTATGTGATGGATGACACAGAGGAGATGCTAAAATTGCTTAAAGGCTTTTTACCCCACCTAGATGATGCTGGCTGTCAATATACTGATGCTTTGCAAAAGTATTGTATCATCTCGCCTGAGAATTATTGTATTCTTGATCTGAATTGGGTATTGATTCGTCAGTGCTTTTTTGAAGCCTTAATCCAGCAAGACTATTTTTTAAAACAACCAGAATGCCGGCATTTTCTGGATTACGCTGCATATCATAGTCTCTACCCAGATAATTCTGATCAGCGTACTCATGAAGAAAAGTTTATCGCTGCATCTTTTCATAACAAAAACTATTCGGAATTATTCGATATTAAAAACAATTTTCCTGATTATTGGAAGACATTACTCAAAAATTCGCTTTTTATTAAAAAATTCCCAGCGTTTATCCCTTGTATCTGTGAAGAACTGAAAAACAATGCCGAAGCACTGATGACCTTTATCATTGAACATCACGATCTGTGCTGTGAAGGAACCATCCAGAAGATGTTGCTACAAAAAAATTCCAATAGTGATAATATATTGATGTTGGCAGCACGTGATCATCCCAGCATGGCAGAAAAAATGTTATCGTTTTTTACTGACAATACAGAGTGGTTTTCTAAAGAAACAATCCAGAAGATGTTTCTACAAAGCAATCGCAATGGTTGGAATATATTGATGTTGGCAGCACATTATCATCCCAGCATGGCAGAAAAAATGTTATCGTTTTTTACTGACAATACAGAATGGTTCTCTACAGAAACAATCCAGAAGATGTTTCTACAAAGCAATAAGGATGGTTGGAATACGTTGATGGATGCAGCACGTTATAATCCCAGCATGGCAGAAAAAATGTTATTGTTTTTTACTGACAATACAGAGTGGTTTTCTAAAAAAACAATCCAGCAGATGTTTCTACAAAAAACTTCCGATGGTTGGAATACGTTGATGGATGCAACACATTATCATCCCAGCATGGCAGAAAAAATGTTATTGTTTTTTACTGACAATACAGAGTGGTTTTCTAAAGAAACAATCCAGAAGATGTTTCTACAAAGCAATAGCAATGGTTGGAATACGTTGATGGATGCAGCACGTAATCATCCCAGCACGGCAGAAAAAATGTTATCGTTTTTTACTGACAATACAGAGTGGTTTTCTACAGAAACAATCCAGGAGATGTTTCTACAAAGCAATAGCAATGGTTGGAATATGTTGATGTTGAAAGAGCAGACCAACCACCAAATGAAGAAAGCCATTTTTAACTTTCTACTTCTTGACTTTAATCGATACTCGTCGTCGGTGACGTCATCGGTGACGTCAAAAGAAAAAGAGATAGCCAAATTTCTACTGAGCCAATTATCTCTTAACCAGTGGGAGGATCAAGATTTATGCAATAAAATTTCACTCAATACTGCTTCTCTGTTGTTAAGCACTTTTGATAAACGTTTTCTTCCGTCTACAGAGGTTCTAACTAAGATTATTCCAATATTACTTCAATTCTATCTAGAAGAACTTCGCGCTAGACAAGAGAAAGGAATTACATACACAACTTATTTTTTTGGCAAGCCGGTTGGTTATCCTGCAGAGGAAAAAATTGTGGCGGCTGAAGCATTGCTAGCCGCTCAAAACAAAAATGATTCAGCAAAGAATTTATTAGCCCTAAAAGAGGAGTATTCTGCCTTAAGCAACGGTAGGCTAGAAAAATTATTCGACGCGTGTCACCAGATAGCACAGTCAACCACACATGCTTACACTAGGGGCAGTTTAAGCTACTCACATCAGTAACCCCAAATGAACCCTCACGCAATTGCGTTCATGACAGCATAATTCCTTCAATTGTAAACAGCCCCTAATTGTTGAATTGCTGGTGCAAGAGGGTTTAAGGTAGGATAGCGTCCAGACATTTGACATCCTGCAATATTTTATTGTGAGAAATAAATAAGATACGATCAGCTACTTTACTGATGAAATGTCTATCATGACTTACAAAAAGTAATGACCCCGTGTAGTGGCATAGCGCTTGCGCAAGGGCATCAGTGGCTTCAATATCGAGGTGATTGGTGGGTTCATCGAGTAGCAAAACATTAGGCGATTCCAGCACGAGTTTGGCTAATAGTAATCGGGCGGCTTCACCACCGCTTAATGTCAAAATATTTTTCAGAGTATCCTCTTTCGTAAACAGTACCTGGGCCAAACATTGACGAAGTGTTTGTTCGCTTACCGCATTGACTTGATCCGATAACCACGTGAATACACTGATATTTTTATTCAGTAAATCATGATGATCTTGAGAAAAATAGCTGCGTTGTGTTTCATATCCCCACTCAACGCTACCCTGATCGGGCGTGATTTTTTCCATTAAAATTTTCATTAAGGTGGATTTTCCAATACCATTTTCACCGATAATAGCTACTTTTTCACCACGCTTAATGTCAAAGTGTAAAGCGGTAAATAATTTTTTTTCTTGAAAGTCTTTCGCTAACTGTTTAACACGTAACACCTGTTTCCCCGAGGGGCGTAGTGGTAGAAAGTGAAATTGCGGGGTCACGCGCGATGATTGCTTAATATCAGGAATCTCTATTTTTTCGATCATTTTTAAGCGTGATTGTGCTTGCTTGGCCTTTGTGCCTGATCGAAATTTATCGACAAAGCGTTGCATAGCTGCAATTTTAAGCTCAGCATGCTGCTTTTGATGATGTTTTTGTTCTTCAATTAATTTTTTTTCTTCAAGAAATTTCTGATAATTTCCACTGTATGGTCGTATCTCGCCATAATCAACATCGAGAATGTTATCGGCAAGCCGATTAATAAATTCAATATCGTGTGAAATGAAGACTAGCAAACCTTTAAACTCATTTTTTAAATAATTTTCTAGCCAGTGTATAGAAATGACATCAAGATGGTTTGTTGGTTCATCCAATAATAGGATATCGGGTTCTTCAAACAAGGCTTGTGCCAGTAAGACACGCAACTTAAATCCGCCAGAGAGGGTGCTGAGTGGTTTCTGATGATAGGTGGTTTGAATACCCAGACCCATTAATAATTTTTCAGCGAGTGCTTCTGCACGATAACCATTCAGATGGGCAATAGTTTCCTCGAGTTGAGTAAATCGATTGATATTTTTTTCATTCCATTGGTCTGCGGCTAGTAAGTGTTCTTTTGCTTGTATTGCCTGCCAGAGCTTAGGTTTGCCTTGTAAAACAATGTCCGTAATGATCGTGTTTTCATACCGAAATTGATCTTGTTTTAACCATCCCACAGTGCTTGATTTTGGAATAGACAGACTACCGGAAAGGGGTGTTTCAGTGCCGGTCAGTAGTTTTAAAAATGTGGATTTTCCCGCGCCATTAGCACCGACTAAGGCATAACGTTTTTGATCAGAAAAAATAAGACTGACATCATAGAATAATAATTTTCCGCCATAAGCCATGCTGAGTTGGTTAGTGGATATCATAGACTTTTTTTACACATTAAATAAAAAATGAATCACATCACCATCTTGAACCAGATAGGTTTTTCCTTCTAAGCGCCATTTTCCTGCTTCTTTGGCACCTTGTTCGCCGTGATAGTGAATAAAGTCATGGTAGCTTATGACTTCGGCGCGAATGAAACCCTTTTCAAAATCGCTGTGTATGCAAGCGGCTGCCTGCGGTGCCGTAGCCTGTTTACTGACTGTCCAAGCACGTACTTCTTTTACACCCGCAGTAAAAAAAGTTTGCAAACCTAATAGATCATAACCTGCACGAATCAGTCTAGCGAGACCGGTTTCTTGTAAACCAAGTTCAGAAAGAAAGACCTGTTTTTCTTCGTCCGTTAAATCAATACAGTCTTCTTCTAATTTAGCGCACAGCGCGACGACCTGAGTATTTTCACCCTGTGCGAAATTTTCAAGTTGGGTGAGTAAAGGATTATTGGTAAAACCCTTTTCATCCACATTGGCAATATAGAGCGACGCTTTTAAAGTTAAAAACGAATAGGGACGCAAGCGTAATTGCTCCTCTACGCTCAGGGGCATAACACGCAGCACTTGTCCTTGATTCAGATGCGGAATAACACGTTCTAATAGATTTTTTGTTTGATTGGCAAGCTTATCATTGGTTTTTGCAGCGCGGCTTAAACGTAGCATGGCTTTTTCAGCGGTGTCTAAATCGGCTAGCGCGAGTTCGGTATGGATGGTTTGAATGTCGGCGATGGGATCAACTTTCCCGGAGACATGCACAATATCAGATTGTTCAAAACAGCGCACCACGTGGGCAATCGCATCCAACTCACGAATATGGGAAAGAAATTTATTACCTAAGCCTTCACCCGTTGCGGCACCTTTAACTAAACCGGCAATATCAACAAACTCCATGCGGGTAGGTATTATTTTTTGCGGCTTAACCAGAAGGGCTAATGTGGCCAAACGTTCATCAGGCACGGGCACAATGCCGACATGGGGTTCAATGGTACAAAAGGGATAATTTTCCGCCGCAATTCCGGCCTTGGTGAGTGCATTAAATAAAGTAGATTTTCCAACATTCGGAAGACCTACGATGCCACAGGTAAATCCCATAAGACGGCCTATTCTTTTTCTTCGTTTGGTTTGAAAGTATGCAATTGTTGTATGGCCTGTTGGTGTTCGCCTTCAACAAAGATAAGCAGTAAGGTTAAGGCATACGCGATGACCTCATCAATCTTTTTCTTATCGGTAGCCGAAGGAGGGCTTAATACGTACTGGTGGACGTGGTCGCGATGGCCAGGATGACCAATACCCATGCGTAGACGCCAAAAATCCTGACTGCCTAAGTGTGCCACAATATCTTTTACACCATTGTGTCCGCCGTCGCCGCCACCTGATTTAAAGCGTGCAATACCCGGTGGTAGATCGAGATCATCATGTACTACCAGAATCGCTTCTGTAGGTATCTTGTAAAAATGAGCCAAGGCACTCACTGAACGTCCTGAATGGTTCATAAAGGTGGTCGGAATGAGCAGCCAACAGGGATACCCTTTGTCGCCTTCATTCTTCAGGACGAAGCGTGTGACCACACCGTGAAATCTAGGCTCATCTTTTAAAGGCAGTGATGCAGCTAGGGCGCTGACAAGCCATGCCCCTGCATTATGCCGGGTTTTAGCATAGCGCTGTCCGGGGTTGGCTAGGCCAGCAATGAGTTGAATTTGAGACGCCAACATCGCAAAAGTGCTTAGGTTTTATCTTTCTCACTGGCTGCTTTGTTCTCAGTTTTATCGTCTTTGACATTAATAGCAGGCACTGTAACTGATAGTGGTGCTGCTGATGTGCTTTCTTCTACCGCACGCGGCATATGAATACTGACGACAGGGCGATCATCTTCATGGCTTAACGCGGTTAACTCTATGCCTTCGGGTAGTGGGATTTGCGATAAATGCAGTGACTCATCGAGACCTAAATGAGAAACGTCAATTTCTAGGTATTCAGGCAAAGCGTCGGGCAGGCAACGTACTTCAACATTACTCAGTAAGCGCGCTAATACCCCTCCGCTTTCTTTTACGCCCGGCGCTAGCGTTTCACCTTTAAAGTGCAGGGGTACGGAGAGGGTAATTTTATCTTTAGCGTTGACGCGTAGTAAATCCAGATGGACAATACGTGGCTTGTAAGGATGCCGCTGCAGATCTTTCAATACCGCTTTTTTGTGCTTGGCCATTGACATGGATGGTCAAAACATGTGAATAAAAAGCTTCCTGCTCTAGTGCGCGCAATAATTGATGATGATCAAAAGAAAGCGGCTGCGGGGGTTCTCCTGCACCGTATAGGATAGCGGGAACCCGATTCTCAAGTCGGCGTAGACGGCGGCTCGCACCCGTCCCAAAGTGTTCTCGCGTGGTTGCTGATAATTCAAACGTAGGCATATTTCATACTCCACTAGGATAATACGCTCATCCCGCGACCAGAATGAGTTGGCCGCTAGTCTACGGGTATTTTAAGCAAAGTACCAGCGTGCTTGCAAAGCGTCTATCACTGATGAGTACACCGTTTCACTCCACGATCACCCATATATTGTATACATTGTACCAGTGCGACGAGCACCACAATCGTTGCCAGCATAACGCTGATATTAAATCGTTGGTAACCATAGCGGATCGCTAAATCACCTAATCCGCCGCCACCTACAGCGCCTGCCATGGCGGAATATGCCAGCAAGTTGATTAAGGTAATGGTCATGCTATTAATGATTCCCGGTGTTGCTTCAGCTAACAAAATAAAATGTACCACTTGATAAGGGGAAGCGCCCATCGCGAGTCCAGCTTCGATGAGTCCGGGAGACAGTTCATTCAGGTTATTTTCAATCATACGCGCAAAAAAAGGAATAGCGGCCAAGGTCAGTGGTACGATAGCAGCATTGGTTCCTATCGACGTGCCCAGCAATAAACGTGTCAAGGGGATAATGGCTAACATTAAAATGATAAAAGGGATAGAACGCGTGATGTTAATCACTACCGCTAAACACTTATTGAAGAAGGGATGTGGTATTAGCTTGTGGGCCTGTGTAACAAATAGCAAAATCCCTAGTGGTAAACCTATGATAAAAGCCAGTGCACCTGAGATCAACACCATATACAGGGTTTGTCCCGTTGAGGTGATTAATTCAAGCCAGAGATTCGTCGACATAACCTATCACCTCTACTTGCAGGCCTTTGGCCAGTAAATAATTGATACCGTGTTGCAAAGTCGTTTGATCGCCCATCACTTCAGCCAGCATGATACCTAAGGTAATATCCTTTAGGCACTCAATATGGGCTTGCAGAATATTCAAGGGCATGTCCATTTCACGCATGAGATGGGCAATTAAAGGTTCTGCAGCAGCATGTCCTCGAAATACAATACGTAATATGGCGTGGCTATTTTCTTTTTTTATACGCTGTAGACGCTTAGCTAACACAGCGGGCAGGGTTTGTTTCAGCGCATGGCTGACAAATTTTTTGCCTAAAGTACTCACCGGCGCCGTAAAAAAACTCACAATATCGGCTTGTTCTACCAGCTGGCCGTTATCCAACAGGCCAACTCGATCACAAAGGATTTTAATTACCTCAATGTCATGCGTAATCAATAGAATAGTTACCCCAAGATCCTGATTAATATCTTTTAGTAACTGCAAGATATTTTTCGTGGTTTCGGGATCCAAGGAAGAGGTCGCTTCGTCACATAATAATATTTTCGGCTGATAGACCAGGGCACGGGCAATCGCAACACGTTGCTTTTGTCCGCCACTGAGTGCTGCTGGATAACAATGTTGCTTATCCATGAGATGGGTTAAATGCAGTAAAGCGAGTACCGTGTCATGCCGTTTATGTTCAGCGTAGTGCGCCAATTTTAAAGGTAATTCAATATTTTCATACACGGTTTTACAAGACAGTAGATTAAAATGCTGAAATATCATGCCCATCTGACGTCTGATAAGACGCAACGCCTTTGGCTTAAGTGCCGTTATTTCTTGGCCCTCTATCCAGATTTGGCCTCGGGTAGGTTTTTCAAGGAGATTGATGCAACGGATAAGCGTACTTTTCCCGGCACCACTTTGGCCAACGATACCAAATATTTCACCTTTCTTGATCTCAAGATGAATATCGCGCAAAACCGGCGTTGCTTTGCCGGCTGCAGGATATATTTTCTCTAGCGCGCTCACGCTTATCATAAAAGTCTTCGCAAAAATCTCAGCAGTGAGTGTAACGGGAACCCTTGCCATTTGACAAACAGTGGATTGTTCTGGCCATGTCATTGAGATGAATTTACCATTTCAGTAATGTTTTTAATGTGGCATTTAATAATTTGTTAATCTTTTTATGCAAAGATAATTATCTGACAGAGATATATTAATTATATGAATATATTAATTATATGAATATATTATATTAATAATAATTTAAGGAGAAGTATTTGCATGATTTTTTTAGAACAACTAGAGAGGGCACAGGTTAAGTACGAAATAAACCCTGATAAATCTATTTCTGTACTTGATGAAATTTCAAGAAACGATAAGGGGGAATACGATATAACCGATATACAACACAAGATTATTTTTACAAAAGGCGTTAGTAACGGTATTAGATTTCGTATCACTCATGCGGGCGAGTCAGGTGTTGATCAGGAAAACATGCCAGCATTACTGGAACTAAATGGTGATATCGAGCAAGGTGTTCACTTTGATATGGTCCGAGGTGGTTGGTTTAAAATAGCCATTAATGGCGCTTCTTTAGGAAAGGATGTCAGGTTTTATATGCGTCCTGGTGTTTACATCGATGCAAGCACAGCGGGGTTTATACATGACAGTGTGAAATTCGATCCAGGTAACCACCGCTTTACTGATGTAAAGTTTAACGATCAAGTACCGTTTAAAGTAAGCGAAACCTACCGAGCACAGCAGAATGCAATTGAGCTGCCTTATCTAGAACAGAAGATGAGAGAAGAGCACTATGTCGAACAGACGCTAAGAGAAGAAGCACAGGAGAGAGCTCAAGCTCAGCAACCCAGAACAAGTCATCACCGCTACTATCAGCACGACTTAGTGAATGACTTCCATATTGGCAATACTTACCATTTTACAGTTCCTCAAGGAACGCCTTTCGCTGCGCCTAATTTTTTTTCTCCTGCATCAACAAGGCAGACTCGTCGGACTCCTCAACCTGTGTTCACAGCATCAGCGGATACGGTATTTACCTCTGTTACTCGACCACAAACTACTTCTACAACACGATCTCCTGGTACAGCAGCGAGCAATACAAACGCAGACGCTCAATCAGAATCCAAAGAATGTAAGGCGGAGAAGATAGCAGTATTGCGTGGATATCTTAACGCTATCCAAACGGAAAAGTCACATACAGAGCGTTTTGCTGAGTTAAAAATTCCAGAAAAGTCGCACTATTGTTGTTGTATTTCAATGGTCCTTATGGATCAGCCTGTTGTTTTAGGGGGGCGCTTTTTTGACTATAAAACGCTAAAAAATATTTTGGATCAGCCTGAACCTAAAAAGCGTGTAAATCCATTTACACAAAAACCTTTTGGTGAGGAGGATATTCAACCTTGTTACCAAATAAATACGGAGATGATTAACGACATAGAAGAAGCGAGCAAGGCACCACACGATGCAACACCCCCTGTCATCCCTGTATGCAAACCTTAAAGCTAGGGAGACAGTATCCAGTACATCATGATTTGAATGAAACCATTAAACAAAAAAGGCTATTTATGAATATAATAAATTTGCATACATACGGAGAAGAAGGCCAAGGCATGATAGTGTGTTTATTGGAACTCTTGCGCAAAGTGCAACAGCACAATGAGTTTTTACGTACTGTTTTTCCTGATATAACAGCCGTTGCTGAAACGCTAGAAAAAAATCTGCAAGAACTGCTGACACTCAGCGAAAACATTGAGGTGACTGAATTGCCTGCTAAGATACTGGAGATTCAAGATAATCTTTCTAGATTTGCACGTGCAATAACTGATCGTTCGGGGCAGCCTGGTCTGAAATTATAT
>Ga0206823_1175_pt1 | contig 13603 bp, 8 predicted proteins | sample Alteio_BWOrgCont_81_FD_152868 | JGI IMG/M metagenome (GOLD analysis project Ga0206823, IMG submission 152868) | Enriched cells from forest soil in Barre Woods Harvard Forest LTER site, Petersham, Massachusetts, United States -... | ecosystem: Environmental > Terrestrial > Soil > Temperate forest > O...
GTCCGACGGGATAGTTTCATTATTCCGGCGAAGGATACGAATTCAATTTCACATATTGGATTTGACGGCACACGGAAAACAAAAGAACTGGATGATTTTGACCGACCCTGGCCTAATATTATTTGTGCGGATGAAAAAACGATTCAGAATGTAGATGATAAATGGAATAAGTTGGGTCTTGGCCCCTTTATTAAATCACCTTCTTTAAAATACAGGAAACAACTTTACAAAGGTACCGCTGTGATAACAGAGTAGAATTATTTTTTAAATACGCTTTGAATATTATGAAAAAAATAATGCTTTTGGGTTCAGGTGAATTGGGAAAAGAATTTACCATTGCTGTTAAAAGGCTCGGACAGTATGTAATAGCAGTAGATTCATATAACAATGCGCCTGCCCAGCAAATGGCCGATGAGCGGGAGGTAATAAAGATGCTTGATGGTTCTGAACTGGACCGTATCGTTACCAAACATCGTCCTGACATTATTGTGCCCGAAATTGAAGCCATTCGCACTGAACGCTTTTATGGTTATGAAAAACAAGGAATTCAGGTGGTTCCTAGTGCACGTGCCGCTAATTTTACTATGAACCGTAAAGCCATCCGGGATCTTGCCTCCAAAGAACTCGGTCTGAGAACAGCCAACTATGCTTATGCCACAACAATCGCAGGATTTAATCAGGCCGTTGAAGAAATCGGGATTCCCTGTGTAGTGAAACCCCTCATGTCCTCTTCCGGAAAAGGCCAATCCGTGATAAAAATCAAATCACAGATTGAAACTGCCTGGAACTATGCAATGACAGGGACCAGAGGAGATCTGAAAGAAGTGATCGTGGAAGAATTTATCCCTTTCGAATCCGAAATAACTTTGCTGACTGTCACACAAAAAACAAAGCCAGACGGAACACCAACAGGCCCAACCTTGTTTTGTCCTCCCATCGGCCACCGCCAGGAGCGGGGCGATTACATGGAGAGCTGGCAACCACATCCCATCAAAGAAAAAGACCTGGAAGAAGCAAAAAAAATGGCTGAAAAAATTACCCGGGCCCTCACAGGTGCCGGAATCTGGGGAGTCGAGTTCTTTTTGACTGCAAAAGGAGTTTATTTTTCGGAGCTTTCTCCGCGTCCACATGATACGGGAATGGTTACCCTTGCCGGCACACAAAATTTTTCAGAATTTGAATTACATGCCAGGGCAATTTTAGGACTGCCTATTCCTGAAATAGTATTGCAAAAAGCGGGAGCCAGTGCAGTTATTTTAGCTTCAGGAGAAGGAACTGATCCAAAATACAAGGGAATCGAAGAAGCACTGCAAATTCAAGGATCTGACCTGCGCATTTTTGGAAAACCCAGCACCAGACCTTATCGCAGAATGGGGGTAGCATTGACTAATGATCAGCCAGGGTCGGATATTAAAATACTGGTTGAAAAAGCAAAATACATCGCAGCTAAAGTGACAATTTGTTAGACAGTTCTCCGGCATATTTTATGCTTTTCTCTTATACTATTTCAATCAAAGGTTTTTTCCTGATTTTACTGTCTATCCAGGAAATGAAATCAAAATAAATCATTACTTTTTCTTCGTACCTGCTTTTTTGAAGTTCGTTTATTTTATTCTTCAAATGACGAAAAGAATTGTTAAGTTCCGCTTGGCTTATATTTTTTTTTAATAAAATATCCCTTACAAAAACCAGGAACGCATTTTCAATTTTATATAATTGCTTTCTTTTGGCTAAGAATTGAAACACAGACTCCAAAATACTTTTATCCAGGTACCCCGTCTTCTTTTCATAATAGGTAAGCAACTGCAATATTTTACTGTAACAATATATATTCTCCAAATATACTCCATCTCTCTTTTCGTTTAGTATTTTGGAAAGATAGGCAAGTGTTTTTTTATAATTACCCATAACGAAATGAATGTAGGCAAAATGAAAATAGAACAATAACAATCTCACATGGCCAATTGATTCAGAATATTTTTTAATTGTTTCTTCAATAACAGGTATCAATTTCAAGGCATTCTCAAATTGGTTTGAAACAATGTATAAGTTCATCTCCTGGTTGTAACTGTGGGCTATTACTTTTCCTTTGATCGCTTCGGATACCTTCTTCACAGTTGTGGAAATATTGCGAAGTTGCTTTATAGTAGCAATGGAATCTTTATAATTATGCATCATGGTTAGAATAAGTATCTTATTATTCAAAAACGCGATGTGATTTTCTAATTTATTTTCATCAGAATGAATATATGATTCGGTTTGTAATAAAAGGATGTCTATGCCTTTAAGAGCATTTGCGTAATCTTGTAAATAATGGTAACAAGTTGAACGTACATAATGAAAATAAGCTTTCGCTTCGGGTGTAAGAGCACTATTTTCACTTCTTAGCAAGGGATTTTTTAGAAAATAAAGCAGCTTTTTTCTATGTGATGACTGCCGAATGGCACCCGTTTTAAAGACGAAAATCGAAACTTTATCTGCAAGGTTTTTGTACCTGTTTAAATTGGCGATCTTCTCAGATAAGGACAACTCAGTTCGCAACAGATTGTCCATATTACTGCTTTGTACTCCTTCGTATTGTAAATCTTCTAACACTTTTCTTTCCAATTCAGAACAGGCTAACAGAATAATTGAATTGCCTTCCTTTTGGGCTAATCCTTTTATTTTAGAAAGTTTAACGGCAAGTTGAGCGTATAAATTTTTTTTTAAAAGCACCTCCGCTTCAACCAATGATTGGTAAAGCATTATTTTTGAAGAATTCCCATAATAGAACGCATTCAACTTCTTTAGAAGGTATTCATACAGATAATGTTTCAACACAGGAAGGTGATGAACAAACGTTTCATTTCCCAGGATTTTTCGTAAATCCTTTTCGTCTGATTTTTTCTGTTTTTCTATCGCAATAAAAAGCTTGTAATGATTTTTAACACCCTCTTGTTTCAGAGATAAGGAAATATACCTTTTCTCGCTACCTGAAAGAGAATGAATTAATTCAAACAGAAAATGTTTATTCTTAATTATCATTCAGAATTTGAATGTTAATTTATGTTACGTGGCTAAATGTAGTTAAAACGAATGTAAAATACAGAGGAATCAGCTACGATATGAAAAGCGCTGTGGGATCCGTCATTTTGGCTATGACAAGAACGCACACAAAGGCCACAGAAAAAAATACCTGTACTATTCTATTTCTATGAGTTTTTGGATCGAATGCGTGTCATTAATAACTGATCTCAAAAAGTAAAACCCTTTATTTTCCACATTGACCTGGTAAGTATAGTGTCCCGCGCTAAGGTATTTATTTTCAACAGTTGAAACTTCCTGCCCAAGCGAATTATATAGGACCATTTGCACATTGGAATTGGATTCAATATTTAAAACAACAGTAGTCTGTTTGCTAAATGGATTGGGATAAACCAGCACATTTGCACTTGGCGACTCCTCAACAATGGATGCCAGTCTGTCGGCTCCTTGTTGTTTTTTAAGTACTACCCCCTCAAACCCATGAAGTGTAATCTGATTTACCGCTGAACTAAGTCCCCCGTTAAAATTAACTATTTGATAATATCCGGGAAGGTTAACTGTAATCACATTGGCATCAGAAGCATATTGCGTGTACTGATCATTCGCTGGTGATGCAAATGAAGTACGAAAAACAACCATTCCTTTGGTATACTGACGCGCCAATACGACTTCAGCAGGAAAGTTATGCCCCAGATTATTAGTAAGAATTTTTGTGTAAGGTGCCGTGGCAAAGGTATCGAGGTAATAGGTTGCCGTTGGGATAACGGGAATAGCACTAAAACTATATGCAGTATCAAGCAAAGCGTTGTCAATTGTAGTCCCGATCACCGTATTATTCCAATCATTCAATCCATTTACTCTTGCAATATAGGGCATTGGTTTATATCCATACCCTTGCGGTACGGTACCGGTAGGCACGCCGATATCAACCGACAACAAGCTGTGCGGTTGATAAGCATAACTGGCAGGAACACCTGGTTTGTAATAGGTACTATTCGTTGTAAGCAAAGGGAATTCCGTATTACTGCCCAATATATCCTGAAACGAAGTAAAACCTGGTATATTATAGAGATAATATTCTGCAAGAAGAGACTCTTGCGAGCGGTGCCATAGTGTAGAATCTGCAAGCCTAAATGGAGGTGTAGGCAATAAATGAGTACCGATCCTTGTCATAATTCCTGTTTTTACTCCGGCTGCTGCAAGTGCTGGTACATGCCAGATACAGCCCATTCCTGAATATTTTCCTAAAAAAGATTCCGCATCAATCATTGACCATGAATCAAAAATAGTGCCTTCCAATAAAAAATAGGTGAATGTACCTGAAGTCAGCATATCCTTACCCAGTGCAGGGTAAGGCACACAATAATCATAGTAATCGTAGGGATTTATAAAATAAGTATTAGCCCCCAACCAGCTTGTACCGGTAACTTGTTTGACGGTTTTTAGGGTCGAAGCAAAGTTATTGCTAAAAGCAAGATTCGTTTGAGGATCCTGAACAAGACCATTTATCAGCCCCTCATCAAGCAATTGTCCTCCTGTTTGAACGGGAAAGAACCATTTGTTCAGGTTAAGGAAAAAATTGTCGTTGTATCCTCCATTCCATTCTGCCGCTGGCCAGTAGGCTTTGTAGTAAGTCGCTACATCGGCCTGGTATTGGGCATTTGCGGTGTTGGTAACACAAGGAGTCCATTTATTTCCAAAACCGGGGGTATTGAATGCAAGACGCCCTTCATATTTGAACCGGCCGGTGGCATGAATATCAACCAGGTTAGCGTATTCCGTATCGTCCACATAACCATCGTGATTCCGGTCATTCAACGAATCCCAACCCGGATTCTTTAGCTGACCACCCGCATTCTGATCAAGAATTATCCAGGAACGCGTTTTCAAACTATCAAGCAGCGGTCGTTGGGTCGGATTATATCCTGTTCCGCTTATGCGCAGCCAGTGACCATAGTTTTCCCGAAAATCAAATTTTGGAGCCGGGTTTTTTCCCCAAACCCAATCCGAAGGGGGGAGCCAGCTGACCCTTCCAGCCTGGGTAAAATTATGCGTTCCGTCAACACTAACTGTTAGTGTTTTCCATGAAGTTATCTTAAAATCATTCCCGGCATCTGCACCAGAAGCATACTGGATGGTGATATGTCCACCGACACCAGCTCTTGCAAGGGAAATGGTAAATTCCGCAAATTTTTCAGGATTTACAATATAAAAATAACCACCAGCTGCGCAACCTTGAAAGATGTCATTGTTATTGGTCCAGGGACCTGAATTCGGCAACACCACACCCACGGTATCACGAAGACCTGTTGTATAACCAAGTCCAGCCGGAATACCAGCCCATACAGCACTATCCTCGTATAGAGAATTCGGCATACCCGTCCTTTCAAAATTTAACCAGGTATCCTGGCTATAGTGCAAAAAGAAATTTTCCCAATTATGATTCAGATTGATTGTTTGTTCCCGAAAAGGTACCTCAAAATCAAAAAAGCCATTTAAGCCAATCGTGCCCGTATACATATAACTTAATATAGGTAATGTAGGACGATATACTCGATAAGGAGTACCTCCAAATGCAGCCCAATCACAATGCGTTGCTTCCCATTGAAGAACCTCATTTCTGGTTACCAATAAATGTTCCCTGACCATCGTTGTATCTGTAGCTGGAATGCCTGAGCCTCCACAAACCCAAAATGTTGACGTGGAGGGATATGCCTGTTGTGCTTTCAGTGAAGTAAGTTGAAGTACTAATATTGCCAGCGCTAAGCTCAGCTTTTTAAAAAATTTAACCTTTTTCATTTTCTTTTTTTAATTATCGGGATGGTGAAATTATAGTTTGAATATTGCCTTGTCAACTAAATAGTTGGCTCAACATTAAACTTCTGTTTAATAGCATATACCCTTAAAATGCCTCGGTCATTGATATTCCTTTTGAATTACATTATCCACTTATAATTTCAAAAACAAGGCAGCGCTAAAAATAAACATTTTTTTGAGCTAAAAGTCAGTTCTGTTAAAAGCTTGACAAAAAACGGAATTAAATAGCTTAAAACTTTATAACTTTACTCCGCTCCATGCTGCGGAGCACCGGCAAAATGCCTGGAACCTTATAACTCTTTATTTATGATAAAAAAAATATTGTTATTTACACTACCATCCATGATTTTCTGGAGCTGCAACAATAACCCTTCCGTTAAGGATAAACAGACGGGCTCAAGTGACCTGATCTCTTTCCTGGATTCTTACAACAAAAAATACCAGGAACTGACCACAATAAGCAATGAAACATCCTGGAAATCCCAAACCCACATCGTGGAAGGCGATACTGCGACGGCAAACGCCGCTGACCGGGCAACCCAGGCACTTGCAGATTTCACTGGCAGCAAAAAGAACATTGAAAGCATCAAATCATTTCTTGAACACAAAGACCAGCTGAGCGCGCTCCAAACCGAAGAACTGGAACACATGCTTTATTTTGCAGGTGGAAATCCCCAGACCACAACCCGTATCGTATCCGAAAAGATAAAAGCAGAGGCTGCGGCAACCCTTAAACTTTACGGACACTCCTATGTTCTGGATGGAAAAAAAGTTACTACCAATGACATCGACAACATTCTCAAAACAGAAACCGACCTTGGCAAACGTTTAAAAGCATGGGAATGCAGCAAGGAAGTTGGCAAAGAACTGAGACAGGATTTAATCAAAATCCGCGACCTGCGGAATAAAACGGTGCAAGGGCTGAACTACCCTGACTTTTATAATTACCAGATTGCAGATTATGGAATGACGACCGACGAAATGATGGCCTTATTAAGGAAGGTGAACAAACAGATTTATCCCTTATACCGGGAGCTTCATACCTATGCACGTTATGAATTGGCGAAAAAATACGACGTAAAGGAAGTACCTGATTATTTACCAGCCCACTGGATGCCTAACCGATGGGGTCAGGACTGGAGTACCATTCTATCTGTGAAAGGATTTGACCTCGACAAAATAATTAAAGAAAAAAAGTATTCCAAAGAATGGATCGCCCAGCAGGCTGAACGCTTCTATGTAAGCATGGGATTTCCTAATTTACCTGAAACATTTTGGACAAAATCCGACTTGTATCCGGTAGATGTGAATGCGGGCTTTAAGAAAAACAATCACGCTTCAGCCTGGCACATGGACCTTGACAAAGATGTTCGCTCTCTTATGAGCATTGAGCCCAATGCGGAATGGTACCAGACCACACATCATGAATTTGGGCATATCTATTATTACCTTTCATACAGTACACCGGAAGTTCCGATGGTTATGCGGGAAGGAGCAAACCGTGGCTTCCACGAAGCCCTCGGTAGCATGATGGGCATGGCAGCCATGCAAAAACCATTCCTCATAGGGCTTGGGCTGATTGATCCGTCTACTAAAACCGATACAATAAAATCCTTGTTAAAAGAAGCCCTGGCTTCTGTGGTCGCTTTGACCTGGCAGGCAGGAACGATGAGTGAGTTTGAATATGAATTGTACACAAAGAACATTCCTGCGGATCAGTTTAATAAACGATGGTGGGAATTAGTTAAACAAGAGCAGGGAATTGTTCCGCCCTCCGAAAGGGGTGAAAACTTCTGCGATGCGGCAACAAAGACGCACATCATCGATGACCCCGGTCAATATTACGATTACGCCATCGCATCCTTGTTAATGTTTCAGTTTCACGATTACATTGCAAAAAATATTTTGCACCAGGATCCAAGAGCAACTAATTATTATGGCAATAAGAAAATTGGAGAATACATTGCGGGAATTATGAAAAGCGGTGCCATAGGAGACTGGAGAAAACTATTGAAAGAAAAAACCGGGGAAGAATTGAGTGCCCGTGCCATGCTTGATTATTTTGCACCCCTGATGGAATACCTGAAAAAAGAAAACGCCGGAAGAAAATATACCTTGCCAGAATTAAATTAATAAGATTAAATGGTAAAGTCGCTCCAGGTAGAAGAATATTTGGAGAAGTCGGAAGCCTCAGGACTTATCACGGCAATAAATCATAAATTAATTGATGTCCGAACTCCCTCCGAATTCAATCAAGGCCACATTCCTGGTTCCAAAAATATTCCTCTTTTCAATGATTCAGAGCGAGTTGTTATCGGAACAATATACAAACAGCAGGGCAAGCAGGCCGCAGTTGCCAAAGGATTGGAATTGATTGGCCCCAGGATGAATGAAATTATTCAAAACTGCACTTCGATGACAACCGAAAATACCCTCTTCATTCATTGTTGGCGTGGTGGTATGCGCAGCTGTAGTGTAGCCTGGTTATTGGACCTTTACGGGCTGAATATTTTTACATTGAAAGGTGGATACAAAGCATTCAGGCGATTCGTATTTTCAGCATTCGCCGAAAAAAGAACGATAAAAATTCTGGGAGGCAGAACTGGATCTTCAAAAACCAAGGTTCTGCATGGATTATCCGAAATGGGAGAACAAATGATTGATTTGGAAAAACTGGCGGATCACAAAGGCTCCTCATTCGGAGCCCTGGGAGAACAAGAACCCTCCACTCAGGAGCAATTCGAAAATCAACTCTCCATCGAACTTAAAAAATCAAATCCGGCAAAAGCAACCTGGCTGGAAGATGAAAGTCGCCTGATCGGAAAAAAAGTGATTCCGCAATCTCTTTGGAACCAAATGCGGGAAGCCGAGGTAATCTATCTCGACATACCTTTTGCGGAACGGGCGCAATACCTTACAAGGGAATATGGCAAATTCAGCAAAACAGAACTTTCTGAAGCAATCACACGGATCAGCAGAAGACTTGGCAGCGAACAAACAAAAAATGCTTTAGCTGCTTTGGCAGAAGATAACCTTCAAACAGTTTGTGAAATTTGCTTACGGTATTATGATAAAAGTTACGATCATAACTTAAACCAGCGTGACCCGACTACTATAAAAAAATATGTATTTGAGAAAATTGACGCTGAAGCAATGGCAGAAAAAATTACTTCACCTCATTATCCTTTCATCTATCTTTATGCCACATTAAAAGGTTTGAGGAAATAATCGTAATACTTTAACACAAATCACTTTTGAATTATAACTTTTGACTTATGAACTTATGCCTTTTGACTTGACTTTCAACCTAACCCAATACAGCAAATCATCTGGCTGTGGCTGTAAAATCGCTCCGCAGGTACTTGATAAAATTCTGAAATCAGAAATAACTTTCCCGCGAAATAATCTGATTGTTGGAAACAGCACGAAAGACGATGCAGCAGTCTATGATATGGGCAATGGAAAAGGCCTGATCAGCACCACCGATTTTTTCACACCCATTGTAAATGACGCCTATGATTTTGGACGGATCGCTTCTGCCAATGCCATCAGCGATGTATATGCGATGGGCGGGAGACCTTTACTTGCCATTGCCATCTTAGGTTGGCCAGTGGATAAGTTACCTGCCGAATTAGCCGGGCAGGTTTTGGAAGGAGCGAGGAATATTTGCAATGAAGCGAATATTCCTCTGGCGGGGGGGCATAGCATCGATTCTCCTGAACCCTTTTTCGGCTTGGCTGTAAACGGGGAGATTGATTTAAACAAAATAAAACGCAATTCAACAACAGAAGAAGGTAATTTAATTTACCTCACAAAACCAATCGGTTTGGGTATTTTGTCAACGGCTACAAAGAGGGCGGTCATAAAACCTGAACATGCAGCAACAATGATCAAGCTGATGTCCAAATTAAACACCATTGGAATGCAACTGGGGCAAATCCCTACTGTAACAGCGATGACAGATGTCACTGGGTTCGGCCTTTTGGGCCATTTAATTGAAATGGCAGAGGGATCCGGATATAGCATTGAATTAAATTACAATAGAGTGCCACTTATTGAAGGAATAAATTTTTACACCTCTCAATTATGTGTCCCTGACAATACCTTTAAAAACTGGAATTCATTTGAACAGAAAACGGAAGGTATAACGGGTGATTCATTGCTTACACTATGCGATCCGCAAACAAATGGTGGAATTTTGTTCAGCATCAGTGAAGAGGCCAAAGAACAAGTTGAAAAAGTATTGAAAGACAATATGCTTTCCGAATTTACAAAACCGATAGGGCGCATTGTAAAAAAAGGTGCTAAAATAATTTCGGTCATCTGAAAATTCTGCGCCTAGCCTTACCCATTTTTCAACGCATATATTTTTCCTGGGAGCGAAACAATATTGCCTTTCAATTCAAGATTAAGCAGTTGCAGAGAAAGATCAGGCCCGCTTAATCTGGAACAATTGCAAAGCTCATCAAAACCTGCCTTCTCCTTTTTTTTTATAAAAGCGATGATGGATTTTTCCTCTGCACTTAGACTCTTCCCTATTGTGACTTTTTGGTCGACCATCTCATCACAGACAGGCTTACTCCAGCCCATGTGACGGATTACGTCCTCCGCAGACTCTATCAACGCAGCTCTATTATACTTAATAAGACGGTTACAACCAGTTGAACAGGAATCATTAACTCTTCCTGGAAATGTAAATACATCCTTATTATAAGAGTTGGCAATATCGGAAGTGATCAATGATCCTCCTTCCGACCGGGATTCAACAACAACCGTGGCATCGGAAATTCCTGCAACAATGCGATTGCGCTTTGGAAAGTTAGAACCTTCCGGAATTGTCCTACTCATAAACTCAGTCAAAAGCCCTCCCTGTTGGATCATTTTTTCCGCAACAGAACGGTGAGACCCCGGATAAATTTTATCCAATCCATGGGCCATAACACCGACCGTAGGCAGACCTTTCTGCAAAGCACTTTTATGTGCACAGATGTCTATCCCGTAAGCCATTCCGCTAACTATGAGAACCCCATATTCAGCCAAACCATCAATAAGTTTTTCACAAAGTTCCTTCCCATAATGACTGGCGCTGCGGGTACCTACCACACTTAGAATCCTCGTTGAGTTCAGATCCGTATTTCCTTTATAATAAAGAAGTACGGGTGCATCGTAACAATGATGCAAGCGCTGAGGGTATTTCTGGTTTGTGTAAAACAATGGTTTGATCTTATATCGTTCGAGAAACCGGAGTTCTTCCTCTACCCTTTTCATCATAATCGGGCTACTGACTGAATTTGCCAGAACTTCCCCTATTCCTCTTATTTTACGTAGATTTTCCTTTTTTTCTCTAAATACCGCTTCGACACCACCGCAGTAGTTAATCAGGTTTTTAGCCAGTACATCCCCTATACCCGGAATTAATGTAATTCCAATCTCGTATTTTAAAAGTTCATCCATATTATTCAAGAAGAGGCAATAAATTTATAAGCTTGATCAAAAGAAAATTCAGGTACAAATACTTATATTAGTGCTCATGATAACACGTCCTTTAAATATCCACAAATGGATTGCTGACAACCGGCATCTCCTGAAACCGCCGGTAAGTAATAAGGTAATATTTAAGGATGCAGACTTCATGGTAATGATCGTTGCAGGCCCGAATTCCCGTAAAGATTACCATTACAACGAAAGTGAAGAATTTTATTATCAACTGGAGGGAGACATCGTAGTTGGCATTCAGGAAAACGGCAAGGCGGTGGACGTTCCGATTAAAGTTGGAGAAATATTTCTCTTGCCGGGAAAAGAGCCGCATCAGCCGCGAAGAGGCCCTGACACCATTGGACTTGTTATTGAAATGAGGCGTAAACCAAACGTAAAAGATGGTCTGCTTTGGTTTTGTGAAAAATGTAACAATAAATTGTACGAAGAGTATTTTGTTCTGACCAATATTGAAGAACAATTCCAGACGGTTTTTGCGAAATTTTATGGAAGTAAAGAATTGCGTACCTGCAAAAAATGCAACCATATGATGGAACCTCCTGCAAAACCCGTCTGAATCTGAAGCCGGAAACGCCTCCAATAGCAGGGGACGCTATTTATGCCTAAAAAACCGACTAAAAAAGAAAAAATTGGACATGGACAAAAACATCTTGTTGTCCGCAAGGAGCGACTGAAGATTGCGCTCATACTGGCCATCCTTGGCTTTGTTTTTTATGCCAACACACTCCATCATGATTATGTCCTGGATGACTTTTCACTTATCAAAGAAAATTTTCAAACAAAAAAAGGAACCGCAGGACTAAAAGAAATTTTTTCCAGCAGCTACCGTTCAGGATATTATATGCCTGATCATGAATTATACCGACCGCTTTCTAAGGCAATGTTTGCCGTCGAATGGCAAATCGCACCAGACAAGCCTGCTCTTTCACACTGGATCAATGTCCTTTTATACTCACTAACAGGTTTCTTTCTCTTTTACACCCTATTGCTTTATATGCCAGGACGAATTTGGTTCTGTGCGATGACCAGCCTGTTATTCGTTGCGCATCCGATCTATACCGAAGTAGTTGCCAACATTAAAAGCAGAGATGAAATCCTTAGTTTTCTGTTTTTCCTTTCCATGGCCTGGGGTTCATTCCATTATGTCACAAAGAATAAAACCATCTGGCTCTTGGCAGCAGCCATAAGTTTCTTTCTTTGCCTGATTTCCAAAGAATCAGGAATTACTTTTTTAGCAGTTATTCCTTTACTCTTGTATTTTTTCACTCAGGTAACTTTGAAAAGACAAATCACGCTGACCTCAGTACTCGCGGTAGTTGCTCTTATTTTTTTTATTATCCGCACAAAAATTCTTGGCAGTGGTCCCGTTATTAGCCCTTCCATTATGGACAACCTGCTTGTCGGAGCCCATAATAAAATTTTGCAAATAACCACCGCCATTTTTATTTTGAGCATCTATTTGAAATTATTATTCTTTCCACATCCGCTCATCAGTGATTACTCATTCAATCAGATTCCGCTTGCCGGCCCGGGTGACTGGCATTTCATTTTATCATTCCTTATCTACGGAGCATTGGCCACTTTTGCCTTTATCGGGTTCAGGAAAAAAGACATTGTTTCATTTGGAATAATTTATTTTTTCATAACCATCTCCGTCGCTTCCAATGTTATTACCCTTATCGGAACATCTTTCGGTGAACGCCTTATGTATGCGCCTTCTCTTGGTTTTTGCATAGTTGTTGCTACCGGTCTTGTCCGCTTTTTCAAGGTAGACGAGTCAGGAACGCCTTTGTTCAGTTCTCTTCTGCAGAAATACAAAAACCTCTTCCTGATTTTGCTTTTGATCACGGCCTTGTATTTTTACAAAACGATTACACGAAATAAGGCATGGGAGAGCAATTATAAACTTCACTCTACGGATGTTTTAGAATCCACAAACAGTGCCCGTGCACATTATTACTATGGTAACATCATTACCCAGGATGAATACCTGGCCAAAATAAACAATCCGGTCTTGAAACAAGCGACCCTTAATACCGCCCTGAAAGAAATGCGGAGAACGATCAGCATATATCCGCAGTATGCAGATGCCTTTCATAAAATAGGAAAGATATACCTGCTTGAAAAACAAATTGACAGTGCGGCTTTTTATTATAAAAAAGCCCTTTCCTTCAATCCTGGCAATTCAATCTACCTGAATAATTATGGCACTGTTTTGTTTAATCAAGGTCATCTGGAAGAAGCCAGAACACAATTCGAACTTTCC
>Ga0206823_1176_pt1 | contig 13556 bp, 15 predicted proteins | sample Alteio_BWOrgCont_81_FD_152868 | JGI IMG/M metagenome (GOLD analysis project Ga0206823, IMG submission 152868) | Enriched cells from forest soil in Barre Woods Harvard Forest LTER site, Petersham, Massachusetts, United States -... | ecosystem: Environmental > Terrestrial > Soil > Temperate forest >...
CCATTATTTCGAGCATGATATTTTTGAGCCCGGTATTTATTACCGAGCGGATATTGTAATAATTGCCGTTGAAACTAATCCGCATATTCGGGCTGATGCCATCCATATAGCGAATAGTAAAAATCACGGATTCCACATCCTCCACCATATCGCCAGCGAAAATTTCCCTGCCACCCGCGGGCTTCACCTCCGCCCAAACCGTAGCGGCGGTGTTCCACACAGTAGTGAAACCCCCGGCGCCATTGGCGGTGGCGGTGAATGCCTGCAAATCAATCCGCTTATTAAGGCGTGAAGCGAGATTTAAAATTTCACTCATATCTTCACTACCTTGTAAGAATCATAAAGCGCCGCCGTTCTCCCGGAAATAGCGGCACTACCTGATCTATCCTCATACATATCGGCGATATGCGTAAGCATCCCGGTGCGTAAAGCCTGCGGCACCGCGCTCTCGGCGCTGCCATATCCCGCTTGATAAGTAATCTCTATTATAGCCCCTAGAGGAATAGCATCGAAAATTAATTGGTCCCCCAGCGCGCCCAGATAAAAATTAGTGAAAGCCTGCTGGCTGCCGTCGCAATTTATCACATTAACGGAAGTCACTGATTGAATCGGCGGCCGCGGCAGCATCACCCTTTTCGGCGCATAATGGTCATAGCTTAAGCACCAGCTTTGGGTGATGAATGAGCGCTTGGTATAATTCTCCGCCATCTCCCGCGCACTGGTAATCAGCCCTGAAATCAGGCTATCCTCCGCGCCAGAATCCACCCGCAGATAAAGCTTGGTCTCAGCCAATGTCAGCGGCTCAATAGCCGGCCCCGCCACCTGCACCAAGCTTGGTATATGACAATAATCAGCCATAATTTTAATCCTTATTTTGTAACATTTACCGTCATCCTCGGGCCCGCCATCTTGGCGGGAACCGGGGATCCAGCCTAGAGGCAGGGCTGGATTCCCGGTTCTTGACTTAAGAAGTCAAGCCCGGGAATGACGGCACTAAGATGTATAAAATATACAATCACCCGTTTTTATTTTTGAGATGGACTTCCTCACCTTCACAATGGTAGCGCAACCGGCAGCAAAAAATGCCAGGGCAAGATGCTCCCGCACCTCATATTTCTCCCCGGCCATATATTGCTTCACGGTAAACCCATCCTCGGTTCCCCTGCGGGTTTCCAGCATTCTTATGAGCATATGTATATTGTGGCTTGTGACTCGCGATTTGTGGCTTGTTTTTACAAACCACAATCCACAAATCACAAGCCACCTCTTCCCTAAGGAACCGGACGATAAGCGGCCGCACCTTTTAGCGCGGTAATACCGATTATAGTCCCGTTAGTCATGGTGCCGGCTTTAGTCGCCACGCCTTTCACAAAACGCTGTGAGCCAATATAACCTAGTTTGTAGGAGGTTGCGTCCTGGCCAAGCGCCACAGTGATGCTGTTAACTCCCGCGCTGGTATCGCTGGCCGCAACGGCGGTATAAGTTCCGCCGCTGGTTGCGCATTCGGTTAAGCTGAGCGTCCAGTTTACACTGCCGGATAAAGTATCGCCCGATGTGCCGATTTCAAAAAGCACCAGGGCTGAATTATAGCCTTGAAGGTCGATTGCCGAAGAAGTCACGGTAGCAGTTGCCACCGCCGGAACGGTAGCTTGCGTCACCGTAATATTATCATATAAATCACGCATATTTTTTCCTTTAATTTATTATTTGTATAGGTGATTGGTGAATGGTGGCGGGTGTATGGTGAAAACACCAACCACCATCCACCATTCACCCGCCACCATCCACTAACTAAGCAGCAGAAGTTTTATCGCCTCAAAATTAACCACATCGCCGCCGACTCTTTTTATGGTATAAAAATTGACGAAAGGTTTTTCGGTGAATGGGTCGCGTAAGACCCGAATCCCGATTCTATCGACAATCTGGTAAGCCTTGGAGAAATCTCCAAACGCCACCGAAAGGCTAGCTGCCGCAGGAGTCGGCATATCGGCCGCATGCATTGCCGGAACGCCCATCAATGTATCCGGAGTGCCCGCGCTAAGGCTTGGCTGCCATAGATATTGATTGGTGGTGCTTTTCAACAGGCGTATAGCTTGAATTGCGGCGCGGCTCATAAGGAAATTCGCTTTAACCGTATATCCGTCTTTCAAGGAATAATAGAGGTTAACCAGGGAATCGGAAGTAATCACGCCGCTAGAGCCGGTGCCGATTTGCTGAATCTGCCCCCAATTTGTGCCCGACGCATAAGTAAGAATGCCGCGCGGCTGCCCGACGCCATTGCCACTGATAAAAGCCGTATTTTCCTTACGCGAAAAATTATCCGCGAGTTTAGCGGCCAGCCAGCTTTCGATATCTATATTAGAATCGTCAATCAGCTTCTGCGTGGCTTTCGGCTGCGCATAAAGCTCATGCACCGGAATATTTTTCTTGCCGATTTGCGGAGTGTTGGTATCGGTGGGAACCGCCGTTTCGCTAATCCAGCCCGAAGAAATATCATTAATATCCTCGATGAGTTCAAGCGAATCGCTGGAGATAGTTTCCACTGAGGCAATTTGGCGCATCGGCGAAGTTTCGAAAATCGTCTTCACGATGTTGCTAGAAATTGTCGGGGTAACCAGATAGCCGCCATCCGGGTCGGAGCTAACCGAAAGCGCCTTGGTTTCCAAAGTGCTGAGGTTTGTCTCAATACCCTTGCGGATGTAGTTGCAGAATGCTTCTTTATGCTCCGACTGCACCGGGTTTCCGGCAAAGCCATAATCCATAGAAGCGCTAGGGCGGCTGAGAACATTTTCCATTTTCGACAGCCGGGTTTTATATTTATCGAGCGAATCATTAATACGGTTCAGCTGTTCCGTAGTAAGCGGGTCAGCCGAGCTTTTACGCTCAATTTCCGCAAGCCTGCGGTCATTGACGGATTTGAATTCCTCCCAAGCCGAGCCAATGGAATTCACCTGTCTGGTGATTTCTGAAAGTTGCATATTTTTACCCTTTGTTTGATTGATTTTAATGCCAATCCCTCCATATGTGTCATCCCCGCCCTTCGAGCGGGGATCGCTCCTATCAGCAACACGATATGCTGGACAAAGCGATCCCCGCTTAAAGCGGGGATAACACCGAGTAATTGGATTAGTTAATTACTAACTGATTAAGCGCAGCCAATGCCTTTTCGAGTGAAGCATATAGCCCGGATATTTCTCCCTCGCACCCCGCATCCCGCGGGCCGGAAGGTTTTTCAAAACCGCGCAAAGCTATGGCCTTCGCCTCCTTGCGCGAATATCCTGCATCCCGCAGGAAATCCTCGAATTCTCTGATAGTGGCGGGCGCGGATTTCAGCGAACTCACCACCGCCTGCGGGTTGGCCGGGAATGTAACCAGGCTCACCTCCCACAATTCCACCTGCTTCAAAAACCGCACCCCCGATTCATAATCGGTGCTGTAATCCGTCGGCATGTAACCGATGGAAAGTCCGTTTATCGCCCCCGATTTCAGCAGTGAATAAGCCTCGCGCGCCTTCTGCACATCCAGCAAAAGCTGGCCTTCCATATACAGCCCATATTCATCCTCCGCCATTTTATTGATGACGCCAATCGGTTCATCCGGCTGATGCTGCCACAAAAGTTTTATTCCCGATTTCGCCGCAATGCTGGATTTAAATGCCCCTTTCAACACGATATCCTTCTGGCTATCCATATTGCCAAACACACTGGCATAGCCCGCAAACGCCCCATCCACCGCCATCGATTTCAATTCCAGCGGAAAATCCAAATGCTTGGTTTCAAATTCATTCATATATATTCTGTCCATATTTTTTGTTCCGTGCTGTTGTTCTTGCGGGTGGTTTTCAAATAATCTACAGGCATCGCCATCCCCGATTTAATTCTAGGATCGCTCCTATCAGTAATATGATATGCCGGAAAAAGCGATCCCCGCTCTAAGGGCGGGGATGACGAATTTTTTGTTAACCTGTAATAAGAAGAAGTTCTACCTACCGCCCACCCACTACACTCAATAGCTGCTTCCGTGGCTCCCAGCCGACCGGTGGCTTCGTCCGCCCCTTATCCCGTTATTTCTTTTTTTCACTTAAATTAGAAACGGAATTTATGCATACAACCTGCATTTTTCCTGCCTTCTCTTTAGTAAATGGGCAAATATTAAAATTTCCGAATAAATCATTTTCCAATAAGTGATTAAGGTGAATATTAGAAGGAAGCGGAGGGTTTGGCTCCGGAGAATCTTTCCTGTAAGAAATTGCAATAAGCCTTTTAGTTCCAACAGGCCATAAATACACCCTCATATTTGCATGAACGGTAAGTTTGCCATACACATCATAACAGGGATTAACTATGCGCTTGTCGGCAGAACATATCTCCTCCGCATTAGTTGAAAAAGCCCCGCCAAGAAGCAGAATTCCTATAATTATTTTGTATGTTATATTCATAGTTAATTATTTTTTCTTACCATAGAAATCTATATAAGTGTTAGGTCCTTTTGGAACATCGCCCCCACCCACATTATTGAATGGTCCAAGACTCATGTGCAATTGTAGGTTTGGCCAATTGGGTGCTTGTGTTCCAACTCCATCTTGCCTGATAAAGAAGTTGGTTACCCTGGAATCAAGTTGAGATCCATCGCTTCCATTAATGGCCGAATTCAAGGATGAGGCCCAGGCCGCAGCTTCTATGGGGTTATTGGTATCAGACGGTAATGCATAATTCACATAAGAATTACGATCGGAAACTATTCCTATATAAGTTTTAGCGGTATTAAGTTGCTCGGTTGAATTAGGATTCCAGTTATTGGAATTATAAGGATTGCCGTTAGGATTAATTAGAACTGGAGTTAAGCCGGATGTTTCACCGTAAATCGCTTGGGCTCGTTTTTGTGTTGCCTCATCAAGAGATTGATACATTGTATCAAGCTTATTTCCACTTCCTATTGTGTCGTTCCCGCTTCCGCCGATAAGTATATCAGTATTGCCTCCCCCATTAGTCCACCGCCCATGGTCATCGCGCGGCTGGTCCGGGTTATATTCTTTATATGACAGAACCTCCAAATTTTCCGCCAGTTCCTTCACGCGCATGCCGAATTCTATTCCCGCCCGCATATGTGCGAGGCGCAGCGCAATAACTTCCACATTAAACATAACCTTAATTCCCCGGCGGTGTATCCCCGCCCGTAATCGGGCTTAGGCCTACTGCGTGGCGTTTCTCATTTATAGTCATAAAATCGATTGATTGCAGTTTCGCCCACAGGTTTTCGCGTTGCGCCGCTAGAGTGCTTATTTCATCGAGGTCGAACTCCAGGCACAGGTTTGGCCCGTAAAGCGGCATTAGCCAGCCATTCAGCGCATTGGCAAGATTTTGCAGCATCGGCAGAATCGTCTGCTCCCACAATGAAAGCTTGGCTTCGCCGAGATTATTATAAGTGCTATCTCCCGGAATCCCAAGCAATTGCGGAGGCACGCCAAATGCCAGCGCAATATCCCGCGCCGAGGAATATTTAGTGTTTAGGAAATCCATATCGCGGGGTTTCAGGCTCATTTCTTTCCATTCCAGCCCGCCTTCCAGCAGCAATGGCCGCCCTGAATTCATCGCTCCGGCATATTGGTCATCAATTTGGTTTTTCAGGCGCTGAAACTGGTCATCATTCAAAGTCGTCGGCTGGTTATCGGAATTTTTAACGATGAGCGCACCGCTTGGCCGCGCGCCATTTTGCAGCAATGACTGGTTCCATATCGCCGCCTGGTTATGCTGGTCGATACTATAAGCCGCCGCCTCCACCGGCGAAAGCCCATACCAATCATTAAGCGGGTGGAAATTTTTAAGATGCAATATATCCGATTGTCCGCTAATCCGGTTCACCGGAAAATCCTTATAAACATCGCTTACGGTATAACGATAAGCCTGTGGTAAATAATTCTTCCCCGCAATCACCGTCATCCTATCGGGCCTTAGCAGATAAAGCTCACCCGGCGCGCCATCCTGCCCAACTATGCGCTGAATATAAGCATTCCCGCTAATCATCCGGTAGGTAAATAGATTTTCGATAAACTCATTCCCGCCCATTCCCGGGTTCGGCTGGCTTAGCAAATCCAGCACCGGATGCGACGGGATTTCCTTTTTCACCCCATTTTCATTATTATAAAGCAGCCAGGGCACGCTCGCCGCACTCTGCGCAATCAGGTTTATTGAGCGGAAAGCAATAACGTTCCGGCTATAGCCCTCATCGGAAAATTTCAAATAATTGCGCGGCGTCCACACCGGCTCACCGGGAGTGGTGAAATATGATTGATACATTTCCCCGAGCAAAAATTGCGGCAGCCCGCCAGAATATTTTTTTGAGATATTCTTCGCCTTATTTTTCGCTTTGCTGAAAATAGAGAAAAAATTTCTCTTTCCGCTTTTTTGTGCAAGCAGATGCTTCATGGAATATCCTTCTTAAGAAAATTAACTGATTGATTTGAGGGCGTTTCGAACGTAAATATTTCAGCCTATATTTATGTTCTACTTGCGCTTCTCAGAACCCGGAAGGAGGAATTTTGAGTTTTTTTTATTCGGTATAATTGGCGGAAAAACTTACCGCCGCTCATAAATTCCGGACAGGGTAAGTAAAGCTCTCGCGGCGTTTTAATGCGGCAGCCACCTGGCCCCGGTGACAATGACCTACATCAGCTTCGAAACAGGTAATTGCTATGCGCTGTTTTTCATTGACCAGGCGTTCAAGCTCTTCAAGCTTAGGTTCTTGTCTTGATATAATTTCCTGGTCATATTCATCGAAAAGTTTTTTATAATCGAATTCGCTTTTAAGATTCTGGCGTTTTTCGGAAGCAATACCAAGCTCCGGCATATGAAGATACTCAATCTCTACCAAAGCGAGAGATTTGCCCAAATCTCCTTTTGAAAAACCATACTTCTTGCTAATGGGATTTTTTCGCACATCGCAAAGCAGCCGGACATCATTTTGGATGAGTTTATTAATATATTCTTCCGGGCTCACTCCTTCGTAGCCAATAGTATATAAGATGCTTTCATCATTAATCGGCTGAACTTTTTCATTGGAATAATACGGATAATTCTGCTGAATATGCTGCCGTAATTCCAGAAATTTACCACTCCAGGTGTTTTTCAATCGCTGAATAGCCATTTTCTCGAATAAATCAAGCTGGCAGGCAAATCGCTCCAGCTCTTCTTTCACAATCCAGCTATCGGATTTCTCTATATAATTTTTGTAAATCAAATAATTTTTATCTTCTTCAGCCTGAATAGAATATGGGCCATTTTTGAGGGGCAGGAAATGGTAATAATGATTATTCTCGGAAAATTCATTACAGAAAATAAATAGTAGAGTCTGCAAGTCGCAATCAGCCAAATTGCCACCCATCTCCTGCACAATGCCAATCAGTAATTTTATCCGCCTTATCATTCCACTCCCCCAAACTTTTAGGGTAAATCAGTAGGCGGATTTTAGGAAGAAAGAATTTAAGACGTAACTTCAAGAAGAAAATTTCTCACTAATGCTAATCCCCATCTGCTCCAGCCGTTTCGTCGCTTTATCCGTCAGGCAGATGGTATAAATATTCCAATCACCGAAAGCGCTTTCATGCAGGTAATAATCATCCGGCTCGATAAGCTGCAGCCGCAGGAATTCTTTTTCCAGCCGCACTATATGGTCCAGCTTTAAATCCGAATGATAAAAAGCGAATTTTTTCTCTAAGTGATATTTTTTTCGCGTGGCCGGATTGCAATAAACCCATGCGACATGCAGGCTATTTATCACCCGCACCGCTTCGATTTGTTGTGGCTGCCCGAATTCTTTCCGCATTTGCCCCGCTTTCGAATATTTTTTTATAGTATTCTCCAGCATACCGTTAATTTATTAACTAAAGGTTAATTTGGCACAAAAAAGATTAAGAAAAAGTAAAGAATTTTTCCTAAAATTTTAGACTAAATATTTCTAATCATCGGCGCGGGAATGCTTTTACTTGAGCGCCATTCCAGGAATTGGCTCGTGGAATCAATCTGGTCGTCATGTTTCACCGCCGGAAAAGTGAAAAGCTCCTTCTCATAATCAGCCAGCCATTCGGCTTTTTGTGGCAGAAAAACTTTTCCCGCTTCGATTAAACAACTCACTTTCACCGCCCGCACAATTTTTCCTAATTGCACCTTTATGGGAATAATTGGAAGATGCCTTTCCTTTTTCAAATCCTGAATCAGCGATTGCCCGCTAGCTTTATCCTCAATTAAAATTGCTTCCGGCTTCCACTTGGCCGCCTGATTCATCACTTCTTTTTTCAAGAAAGGATATTCAAGCCGCGCGCGAAAAACATCCAATAAATAATAGCCTCCCTCCCCTTCCGCCCAGCTAGTGCAAACCGAATAATCATTAGTATCATTAATTTTTATCGCAGTATCCCAGCTCTGAAAACAATTCGTGATTACCGGCACGCCGGAATAACGCCGCAGCCATTCAGGCTTTATTATATTGCCGGTAAACGAAATTGGGTCCTGCTGATATTGCGCGGCGAAGCCGCCGGAGCCGAGATCCTCCTTCGCCCGCGCCATCTCCAACGCATTCTCCCTCGCGCTTTGCAAAAACTCTCCCGCCTCGCGGTTAATCTCTAATTTCCCAAGTTTATAAACCTTTTTCTCCCGCGCTATCGCCGGAAGCACCAGATTATCCCAGCCTTTCTCCAGCAAATATCCACTCAAATCCTCCTGATGCAGCCGCTGCATCACCAATATAATCACCCCTTTTTTCTTATCATCCAGCCGTGTGGAAAAAGTTTTATCGAACCATTCAATCACCTTCTGCCGCTTCACCATACTATTTATATGAATGGGATTATGCGGGTCATCGATAATCAAAAAATTCCCGCCCTCGCCGGTAATGCTGCCACCCACCGAAGTCGCGATGCGATAGCCCTGGCTGGTAGTCATGAATTTACTTTTTTGATTTTGCGCTTTGGCCAGCCGGAACTTCGGGAAAATTCTGCCATACCATTCCGAAGTCACCACCCTCCGGCAATCGAGCGCATGTTTAACGCTTAAGCCTTGCGCATAGCTAGCCCCTATTATCCGCCGCGCCGAATCCTGCCCGAGCAACCAAGCCGGCCAGGCAACACTAACGATAAGGGATTTCAAGGAACGCGGCGGCAAATTTATCACCAGCCTTTTCACATCCCCTTTTTCCGCTGCCTGCAAATATTCCGCAATCAGCCGGATATGCCAATTCGGCAGGAATTCCGTATTGGGATTAATGGTGTGAAATGTTTTAACGAGAAAACTATAAAAATCATTCTTCAGAATCTTATCCCGAATCCCGCCAAGCCTGCTCATATATTCCGGCTAGCAGCGAAATCCGCGAGTATGGCGAAATCCTCCTCGCTGAATTCTTCCTTCATCATCGCGGAAAAAGGCTTGGCCGATTTCGGGTCGGCGATGCTAAACAGCTTCAGCAGAATCTGCGAAAGCTTGGTAATAACATTAACCGGGCTTTCCTTCTCGCCCCAAAATTCGTTGAACTCTTCCGGATGCGCCAAATCCTTCTCGAACTTTTTTATCAATCGCACAATCAGCCTTTTAAGCTGCGCAACCTCACTGGTTTTCCTTTTCGGCTTCCGGGTATATTTCCGCTTTTTAATTGGCGCCGCGATTTCCTCCACGGCAAACGGATTTTTTCTTTTAGCTGGCATCTGCTTCCTAAAATAATGTATTTCGACTGTTAATAGGTAATGCCGATTTACGAATTCAGGAAGGCGGTATTTAGGAATGGATTATCGGGTGGTGCCACAGAACCCTTTACCCATAATGACAAATCCTTTCAAATAACCTATATTACCCTCATGCAAGAACCCATCATCATTCTCACCGCGCCGAACGGGGCGAAAAAAACTAAGAAGGACCATCCGAATATTCCGCTTTTTCCGGAGGAAATTGGGGTTGCAGCTAGGGATTGTCGGGACGCCGGCGCGGCGTTGATTCACCTGCATATCCGGGATGAAAGAGCAGCGCATACTATCGATGCCGAGGGTTATAAAAAGGCTATCGCAGCGATAAAAAATCAGGTCGGTGATGATTTAATTATTCAAGTTACCAGCGAATCGGTGGAAATTTTTTCTCCCGAAGAGCAGATTGCCATGGTGCGGGAATTAAAGCCGGAAGCGGTGTCACTCGCTATCCGCGAAATCATTCCCACTCAAGCCGATGAGTCGCGCGCCGCTGAATTTTTCGCCTGGCTGCAAACCAATAAAATAGCGCCGCAATTCATCCTATATTCACCCGAGGAAGTTAAATATTTTACGCGGCTGGTAGAGGAAAAAATCATTCCGCAGGATAATAAGTTCGTGCTATTCGTGCTCGGCAAAAAAAACGGCCCGAACATCGAATCCGCTTATGCTAACCCTGAGGATTTACATCCGTTTGTCGAAATATATGAGAAACATTTAAAAAGCCGGAATGTTAAATGGGCGGTGTGCGCATTCGGCGGCTATGAAAATAAATGCATGCTGGAAGCGGTGAAACTTGGTGGCCATGTGAGAATAGGTTTCGAGAATAATATATTAATGGCAGATGGCTCTATTGCCCCGGATAATGCGGCGCTTATCCGGCAATTCGTGAATTCATTACCCAAAGATAGCCGAAAACCTGCGGATGTGGAGATGGCAAAAAGGATGCTGTTATATTAAGCGCGCCCCCCTCCTCGGATAGCCTCAATTTGGGATTGCAAATTATCAAATAGAAATTCCATAGAACTTGAATGCGCATTATAAATCTGCGCCAAAATTGCTGTTATCCCCGCCTCTGGGGTTTTGAGATTCTGCTCTACCAAATTTTTTATCTTTTTCGGAGATGGAGGAGAGCCTGCCAAATCTTTTATTTGCTCCAATTCATAATATGATGTAGGAGCGTCTTCTTCAATTTTGCTTGATATAGCTTTATCTAATAGCCCAGTAAATCTTATTATAGTTGTTTCGGAATTGGTACCATTACTATTAACAAATGTATCAATCTCCCTAAGCAATTCCGCTCTTTGCTCATTCACTTTACTCCTTAACTCTTCCTGCTCTAATGCGCTTGTTGGTGCTCCCGCTGTTCCAGCTAAAAAACTCCGGACAGATTCTATAATTTTCCCTAAAGCAACAAAGTATATTAGCAGATTGGTTGCTTCATCCCTCATCTGTGGATCATCTATTCCAGCTTCAACCATCATTTGGTAAAGTTTGTTATCCTCGAGATTCCGAATTGCCTCATTAATCATGGCAATTACCATCTGCATATCGGGTGAAGGGTTTTTTATCGCTTCACTTAAACGTAAAAATTTCTCATCTATGCTTGGTTCTTTTCCCTCAACATCTGTCATAGATAGCCTGTAGTTTCCAATTTTTAAGCCGCCTGCTCGTTTAACTGATTGAATTCGTCAAGCACCGGCGCCAAGGATGGACTGCTGGAATTATTGGCAAGCAGCCCTTTCAGCAGCGCCGCCAGTGGTTCATATTGGTTACCGGCACCCTTGCGCGTATCATAGATAATCCTATCTTCATAACCGGTAATCCACAGCGCTTCCGGGTTCCGCCGCGCGATTATCAAATCGCCCTGCATATCAAGATATGGCGTGCGGTGGGATTTCATTATCACCAGGCCATCGCCGATTATGGCATCGATCGCCTGCTGCAAGCCTTGCGGTATATCCAGCCCAAGCTTGGCGAAATCCGGCTTATCGATAACGCTTACCACTTCCAGTTTACCGGCCTCAGTAGACATGGCATAACGCGATTTTTCAATTCCCGATAAGCCTTTCTGCGAATCCTTGTGAATCGCCCAGGCTTTTTCCACCGGCACCGCAAAAGCCTTATGGCCCTCGATTTCCCGGCACTGAAAATAATAATGGTTATTGATGCCGAGGCGTTTCAATTCGATTTGCAGAAGCCGCAACACATCGGCGTTATCATTCACACTATCGATAATCGGCGTCTGGTTTTCGATGGTGATATAAGGGCGGCTTTTAAGCTGGTGGATTGCTGCCTCGGTAACCGGGATGCGCGTGTAATTGCCGTTTTCATCCTTAATATATTCACGGGTTTTCTTATCCTTCAGCAGGATTTCGTCCGGGTGAGTGAAATGCACCATGAAAGCGAGATTCACCGAAGGATGCATTGAATGGAACAGGTCGATCATCGCCAGGAAATTACTATCGAACCGAAATGGATAAAATGCCAGCTCCTTAGTGCCGATGCGCAAGGTTTTCAGGCCCGCTTCCGCCAGCCCGTGCAGATAATCAAACAGGTTATTATTGGAAAGCACCATCGGGTCGCCGCCGGAAAGCAGGGCTTCCTTGATCGGGAATATTTTCTGCTGGCCGGGATTTTCTTTTTCGGCCTTTTCCGCCTTGGCATTATGCTCGCGAACATACTGTGCCACTTCCGCCACATCAGCGATATCTTTTTCGGTTTTATTAGTCAGGAAATCCGAGCGATAACAATAGCGGCACCAAGAGGAGCAAGTGCGCACCACATAAAGCAGAATCAATTCATATTTATGCAAAAGCCCGCTGACCGGGCTGTATTTAAGCTGATTGGAAGGGTCACGCTCACCGGACAAATCGGCGGTTTCTTCCGGCCGGGCTTTGATGAGGTTGGTAATGGCGGTGCTGGTGGCGGCCAAATCCATATAATGTTTGGTAGCGCGCGGCGGCAGGCGGTCTGACACTCCGGCTTTAACCAAATCCGTTATTTCATCCGGGGAATAAAGGTTAGCGCCGCCTTTTTTCAAATATTTATTATAGCCGCGAATATCGTGGGAAATATAGCGGTTGAACTTGGTTTCCTTGATTACGAAATTTGGTTTTGCAGAATTCGCGCTGGCAAGATTCGAGCGGCTCACGGACATAAAAAACCTCTGGCCTATATAAAAATTAAAAATCTTCTGTAGGTAACCCTGTGGATAACCCAGAATAAATCTTTGGGGACTCTGGCATATATGCACAAGAAAATCAACCATGGTTTTATAAATTGCTAGTAATTTCAATATGTTGCACTGCACAATTTTTGCTTATGCGAATAATTGACAAAATTTCGCATAAGCTTTATGCTATAGGGATTAAATGATTGGAGATAAATTTATGACTATCCATGTTTCGCTTCCAGCAGAGTTGGAAGCCCGCGTTCACAGCGAAGTTGCAACCGGCCTGTATAGCAGCGCCAGCGAAGTGGTGCGCGAGGCATTGCGGAATTTTTTCTCTCCCCGCTTCACCGCAGAGGAAATCACTTGGCTAAAGACTGAAATGCGGGAGCGCGTCGCAGATCTGGAAAGGGAAGAATACGAACCACGAACGGTCGATGAATTTTTTGATGAGGTTGATCGCCAGTTGATGGAAAAAAATGTATAGGTTTATCCTTACCAGAAAAGCGGAACAGGAATTAAGCAGGGAAATAAATTACTCCGAGAAGAAATGGGGTAGAAACCACGCTTTATCATATTCTCATGAATTACGAGTGAAAATTAATAATATCTGTAAAACCCCTTATATCAATCCTGTTCAGCACCAGGTGGGAAACAATA
>Ga0206823_1177_pt1 | contig 13434 bp, 10 predicted proteins | sample Alteio_BWOrgCont_81_FD_152868 | JGI IMG/M metagenome (GOLD analysis project Ga0206823, IMG submission 152868) | Enriched cells from forest soil in Barre Woods Harvard Forest LTER site, Petersham, Massachusetts, United States -... | ecosystem: Environmental > Terrestrial > Soil > Temperate forest >...
CCGGAATACGGGAACATTAATCAAACTCCTATCGTCTAGGAATTTCCTAAGGTTGGTGCGTTGTCGTGCAGGAAATCCGTAAGTAAAGAGACATGGGTTTCACAGGTCTGAATCGCCATCTGAAGCTCCTGGTTGCGTTAGCCATATCGGCTTACGCCCTGCCGTTATTTGCGCAAACGGTCGATAACGACCCAAAGATTAAGGCCGAAGTGATGGAGAAGGTGGCCTCGATCATGGCGCACGACGCATTTGTGCCAGGTATCGACTTTACCAAGTGGCCGGAATTCGTCAAGGCCGCCCAGCCTGACATTGACGCAGCCAAGAACGATGAAGAGTTTCAGCATGCCGTAAATACGGCCTTGCGAAAATTCGGAGCAAGCCACGTGATGCTTATGACGCCCCGCGCGTCCATGATAAGGCGCACGGGCTCAACCGTCGGTATCGGAATTTCGACCCAAGCTTCTTCGGATGGTCTTACGATCGTTCGCGTTGTTAAGGATGGTCCCGCAGATAAGGCCGGCCTAATGCCAGGCGACGTAATCGTGGAAGTAGACGGCAAACCGGTTAGCGGTTTACGCGGAATGATGGGGGAAGAGGGTTCCGAAGTCTCTTTCAAGGCCAAGCACAGCGACGGCAAGGTGGAGAGTTACAAACTCGTTCGGCGATCCTATTCCACCATTCAGCCGCCGGAACTGTTGATGGCCGACAAGGATACGGCCGTTATCAAAATCTATTCGTTCGACACCGGCTACGACCGCCAGGCGATTGATGAAATGGTAAGGAGCGTCCAAGCGGCCAAGAACCTAGTCATCGACCTTCGCGATAATGGCGGTGGCCGCGTTTCAAACCTCCAACATCTCCTAGGCTTGTTTATCCCGCCATCCAAACCTTTGGGAACGTTTCTTCAGAAGACAACGATCGACGATTACGCTGCTAAAACGGGTGGCAATCCTACCGACTTGGCTTCAATCGCACACTGGAGCGACAAGAAGTTCATTGACTTCCGGCGCGAAGATTCCCCCTTTTACGCCGGCCATATTGCTGTACTTGTAAACAGATTTTCCGGCAGCGCCTCCGAAATAGCCGCTGCCGCCCTCCACGATGTTCTTGGTGTTCCAATTATCGGCACCAAATCGGCCGGCGCCGTTCTTGCTTCAACTTTCGAATCCGCCACCAATGGATTCATGCTCCAATTTCCATTTGAAGACTACGTGACCATAAAAGGAGTTCGATTGGAAGGGACCGGAGTTACACCTGATATCGATGCCGCCGAGTCGGTAAGTCGAACACATGACGGAAAGGACGAAGCGATCGAAAAGGCATGCGCTTACTTTGCTCAGGCAAAATGAATTCTGTTTGGACAAAACCTATGATTCTTCCGCCCGGAGCATTGCGCCATACGATTTTCACCTGCCTTTGTTTGTGTTTCACGGCATCAAGTGCCGTCTGCCAAACGATCGACAACAACCCGATTGCCAAGCAGGAAATACTGGACCAAGTAAACGTAGCGATGTCAAAGCTTGCGTTTGTCCCTGGTGTGGACTTTACAAAGTGGCCTGAATTTCTCAATTCTGAGCGACCGCGGATCGACGCGGCAGCCAACGACGATGAGTTTCAGCGCGCGGTAAACGCCGCTCTGCGAAAATTTGGGGCAAGCCACATCGTTCTAAATGCTCCGAAGATTGCCGATCTGCGTCTTACCGGATCGATGGTCGGGATCGGGATCAGTACGCGAGTTGTCGCGGATGGGCTGCTTGTTACCAGGACCGTCGACGACGCACCAGCCGAACGAGGAGGAATCGTTCCAGGCGACATCATCGTTCAAGTCGATGGAAAAGTCCCCCAAGGAACAAAGGGAATCGAAGGAAAAGACGGAACCGACGTGACCCTAACTGTTCGGCACGTCGACAAAACGACTGAGGATTACACCCTGACGCGGAGAGTTTTCTCATCCATCAGGCCGGAAGAATTGAAGTGGGTCGATAAAGACACTGCCCTTCTCACCATTAATACTTTTGGGTTTTCCTACGACAAGGATCGCGTGAAGGGGTTCATGCAAGAGGCCCAACAGGGCAAGCACCTCATACTGGATTTGCGGGATAATGGCGGCGGCGAGATCGGAAACCTTCGTCATTTACTTGGGTTCTTGCTCCCTCCAAGCGTGCCGGTTGGAACGTTTATCGATCGAACGATTTGCGACGACTATGTTTCCGCCACTCACGGCAACCCCACGGATCTGGCCGCAATCGCAAAATGGACCCCCAAGAAGGTCCGTCCTATTCCCCAGTTGGATGTGCCGGTTTTTACCGGCCAGATTATCATCCTCACCAATGGGCTGTCCGGAAGCGCCTCGGAAATCATTGCCGCCGGCCTTAGAGACCTTCTCGGATCTAAGATCGTTGGCACGAAATCGGCAGGGATGGTTCTCGTATCCCGCTATGACGCCGTCACGAATCGATTCATGCTGCAGTACCCGGTTTCAGATTACGTAACTATAAAGGGAGTGCGCTTGGAAGGCACCGGCGTAACGCCGGATGTAATCGTAGAGGACACTCTCCACCTACCCAACGCGCCCGATCCCCCTGTCGAAAAGGCAAGGGCTATCTTTGCCGGAAAGGTCTAATCAGCCTTTATTTCGCTTCCACCGGTATGCCGCCAACGGCGCCTACTGCGAAGATGTAGTCGTCCTTGTTCACCTTTTCAATGGTGACTTCTCCCTTTGAAGCATCGACTTCGCGAGAAGATTCCCACACCGGGCTGGTGGTTTCACGCCAGTAGACCACGTACTTCGTATTGGCGATCGGCGTCCAGCGAAGAATCGTATCGTGGGCTTGCCGTGGGTCCATCTTGACGTTTGTTGGGGCTGGATCGGCATTTGCCAGTGTTGCCGCATTCAAGAGGTTGACCCTTGCCACATTGGCCACGTAATTAAAGTCGACGAACTGTATGAGATCGTTCTTTGTATGCTGGCGAGTGAACTCTTCAAATGCTTCCGTAAAACGAACCGCTGAAAATCCTTCTTGGTTGAATGAAGTGTGGTCGCCGCCTCGCTGAAATCGGTCTCGGCGAAATACCAATTTTGGCTCGAAGCCTCGCAGCCTTTTGCGCGTATTCCACTCTATAAATCGGGCTAACTCGCGACTGTTGTGATTCGGGCTTTCCTCGCTGAATACTCTCACATGATGCTTGTCTTGTTGTCCGTTTAGGCTGACGCTGTTTCCGACGATGTCGCTGCTGAGGACGGCATCGATCTTCCAACCTTCCTGCTTTGCTCGCCTTGCGAGTGCCCGCGAGCCCAAAAGCCCCTGCTCTTCCCCGCTGAACGCGACAAACACCAGCGTATCTTTCCACTTGTGCGGAGCCATGATCCTGGCAACTTCCATGGCTTGCGACATTCCGCTTAGGTCGTCGTTTGCTCCTGGCGCGATTGCGTCGAGTGTCCTTTCCTGCATATTGATCGAATCAAAGTGGCCGCCAACGATAATCCTTCGGTCGGTCTCCCCAGGAAGCGTTGCAACGACCTCGACAACCTCTTTTTCAACCGGAACCCGCTGGCTTCTTGGTGCGATGTACTTCATGATCTCAACCTGCAGGCCGGGGATCTTGCGGTACTGATCTGCAATGTATTGGGCTGCATCGGTAAGGGTCGCATTGCTTGTGTTGCGATTCGGCATCGCCGAAAGATGCCCGACAACCTCTTTCATGAGGTCCTGCTTAACCTCCCGAGTCAAGTCGAGCGGCGTTTGCATAAGCGCCAAGAGAGAGACTAAGTACACCATTGCAGGCTTTTACCCCTTTCCCCACGATTTGGCGCTACGGTAAGTGGCCGATGACCGCGCAGCTACACGCCTAAACCGGTTTTGGCACTCATCGAAACGACAACGACTCGATTCTTGCCAAGCCGTTTTGCTTTATAGAGGCAATCGTCCGCGCGACGAAGGAGCTCTTCCTTAGTACGATCTTCCGACTCTAGCTGAACGCAACCGAAGCTAGCCGTCAACCGCTTGGAGCCAGTCTCTTCGTTGAGCCGATTAATTAGTCTTTGGGCAAATTTGGCGCCGTCCGCTGCGGTTGTATTGATAAGGATCATGGCGAACTCTTCCCCGCCCGTCCTCGCTACGAAATCAGAGTCACGCGAATCTTGCTCCAGCATTTGAGCGAATTGGCGCAATCGCTCGTCGCCGGCCGGATGCCCGAAAAGGTCGTTATAGGCCTTGAAATCATCGACATCGGTAACTACCACTGTAAGCGGATAGTCGTAGCGGCGAGAGCGCCGAATCTCTTCAGCAAGCTTCTCATGAAAGGCCCGATAGTTGTAGAGGCCTGTCAAGCCATCGGAAGTCGCAAGGGCTGCCAATTGATGGTTGAGCTCTTCTAGCTGCTCTTGACGCTCTCGGAGTTCCTTTTGTGCAACTCGCAGTTGACGAACCGTCTCCATGAGTTGGAGTTCATGCTGCATTTGAGTTGTGACATCTTGGATCGTACCGATCATTTCGGCCGGCGATCCGTCGTCATTACGACGAAATACAACACTTCTAATTTGGAACCACTTCCACTCATTCAGCGCCGTTCTTAGCCGACACGTGGATTCCACGGCTTCCTCATCCTGTGCGATTTGAACTCGCTGCCGGTGCGCCAGGTAACTGTCCCGGTCGCTGGGATGAATCAAGTCGAGAAACGCCAAATTGGCCCTAGCTTCCGAATTCTTAGCATAGCCAAGGTAACCCAAAAAGTCTCTGTTACGATAGGAAAAGACCTTTTCGTCCATGTCCGAGACATAGATCCACTCCGGAAGCGAACTCGCCAGTTTCTCAATGAAACGCCGATCCGCGCATGCGTTCGAATCCAGTTCCAGTGCCCCGTTCAGGGAGTCGAAGGCGTTTTCGTTACTCAACGACTTTCCTCCAAAGCTGATTCTGTGAGTGATACTGGCCAGGAACGCGTCACCAGATTTAATCCTGATTGAATATGACCAATCAGGTTAGCGGAGAGGGCTAGTTGATGAAGTCGATGGAATTCCACCGGGGGCATATAAGAATCCTCATTGTAGACGGCTCTTCCCTCCATTCAATTATAAAGTGGAAAAGAAGAAAAAGCTTAAAAACAATCTGGTAATTATACTTGGGGGCGAAATTCCAAATCTTAAGTGCCACTCTTCGATTTAGCGGCTAAAGGCCCATATTGAACCGGCCCGATATAAGCTTCGCTGAAGAACGTCCTTGCCTAGTCGTCGTCAACGGTGCGCCCAACATCATACTTCGGAGCGACGCCGAATAAAGCGTCGACATCCATGACATTCACGAGCACTTCGCGGGGACGTGGACCGTCTCTAGGGCCTACAATGCTGCGTTCTTCCATCATGTCTAGCAGGCGCGATGCTCTTTGGAAGCCAATCGAAAACTTTCTCTGCAGCATCGAAGTCGATGCTTGACCGCGATCTACAACCCACCGAACGGCTTCTTCCCAGAATGTGTCGACGTCGTCGCCAAAGTCGCCGCCTTCCTTGGCGCCGTCATGCGCTGACTCGTCTACTGGATTCAGCACATATTCCGGCTGCTGTTGGGCACGCCAGTATTTGCAAACCGCGTCAATTTCTTTCTCGGAGACGAAACAACCTTGAATTCGAACTGGCTTAATGGCGTCGATGGGCTGAAAGAGCATATCGCCCTTGCCAATGAGGTTTTCTGCTCCCTTCGAGTCCAGAATCGTTCGCGAGTCGATCTGGGAAGCCACGCTAAAGGCGATTCTCGACGGTATGTTGGCCTTAATGATTCCGGTGATGACATCCACGCTTGGGCGCTGAGTTGCGATGACAAGGTGAATTCCAACAGCGCGCGCTAGCTGGGCAAGACGAACGATCGTCGTTTCAACTTCGGGGCCGCATTGGATCATAAGATCGGCAAGCTCATCGACGATCACTACGATATAGGGCATCCGGTCCTGGAATGAGGCTTTACTATTCCAGCCGTCGATGTTCCGAACTCCCTCATTGCTGAAGATGTCGTAACGACGATCCATTTCTCGCCACACTGCGCGCAAGACGCCTGCAGCTTCCTTGACATCTTTGATAACCGGACACATCAGGTGCGGAATATGATCGAAAAGGGTCAGTTCAACCCTCTTAGGGTCGATCATTACCAAGCGCACATCCTTTGGCGTGTTGCGCATCAAAAGACTTGTAATAAGGGTTGCAAGCCCGATCGATTTTCCTGAGTTGGTTGCTCCGCCGATCAGGAGGTGAGGCATTTTCGTTAAGTCGGCATACTTGACGACCCCGCTAACATCTTTGCCCAGTGCCACGCAGAGACGAGACGGATGGTTTCTAAACTCGGGCCCTTCACATAGTTCGCGAAGAGTTACGATTGTAGGCGAGGAATTCGGCACCTCGACGCCGATCGCGGCCTTCCCGGGAATGGGGGCCTCAACCCGCACGTGCGACGCGGCAAGATCCATAGCGATGTTATCCGCCAACGCCGTAATGCGGGCAACACGAACGCCCGGCCCTAGCTGGATTTCATACCTGGTTACGGTCGGACCCGTTGCTACCTCTACTACCGTTGCCTCAATTCCAAACTGATCGAGGGTTCCTTCAAGCGTCTCGATGTTCTTCTGCATCTCGGCTTGGCTCCGCCTTGGATTGAGTACCGCCTCGGCAAGCAGATTGATGGGTGGGAGTTCATAGCCTTCTTTGGGAGTGGGTCCTTCAGACGAGAGTGTGGGGCCGGCAGCGGAAACCGCTTCGCGAACAACTGGAGCCTGTTTGGTCTTCGCCGGATCGATGTACGCTTCTATTTCCGGTTCGGGGTCTTCCATGATCACGGCCTTAGCACGCTTGGTGGGTAGGGCTTTGGCTTCTTCCATCCCTTTAAGGAGAGGTTTGATCCGGTCTTCCGGCGTTTGAGGCAATCTTGGCTTTTCAAGGGTGCGCTCTTTCATGGCCACAGCCTTAAGCTTCGTCGCCGCAAGCATTACACGGATGGGAACGTCGACGCAAAGCACGCCGCCAATGAGACCAAGTGCGGTAAGACCGACTGGCTTCGCAGAGCCAAGCAGAGAAGAAAACGCCCACCCAATTAGCGCTCCAAGATATCCTCCACTGCTCTTAATAGCTTGTGGATCGAAATAATGTCCTTCTACTGTTGATGCGAGCGCTCCAAGCAGCGCAATGAAAATCAGGAGCACGCCCCATGTCAAATGGGTAAGACTCAGCGATTTTCCTCGCACAAAACAAGCGCCGAGCGCGATAAGAAGGGGCGGCACCGCCCACGCGCCCTTGCCAAACAGCACAGTACAAAAAGCGCCAAGGGTTGAGCCGATGATGCCCGAATCACGGGTTAGCAGGGCGATGACAACCGTGATCGCTAAAGCGAAAAACAAGATCCCGGCAATATCAAAATGGCGGTGCGAAACCTTTGGTTCGCACCGCACCTTCCCTGCAGCAGGCTGCCTGGTGGAGACACTCATCCTTAACCTTCTCTTGACGCCAATCCGTGGCGTCATTTGAATTATAGCGTACAACGACTAATAGTGGTGGACGGTTGCACTCTAGGATCGAATCGGCCCGTATTCGCCTGGCTTCAACGAGTCGAGCCCCTTATCAGGCGAGGCTTCCCGGAAGAACTTCCAATTGACGGGTTTGTGATTAAACATCCAATCGTCGATGCTCTTTGCCTCTTTGCGGTTCTGCCAGCCCGAATAAAGCTGAACTTGGCTAAATGACGTAGCGCCTTGCTTAAAACCGGGAGGTAACGGTGCTTGCTCAATCGTGTTTGAAAGGATCTGCGAGTCGATGGATCCTTCCAGATTGACCGCATTTGGTGAGTTGGCGATTCGGTTGGTGATCACTGTATTGTGCTTAGCAGGGTGGTCGCTCGTTGCCTCGTCCGCACCAGACCAGATATGAACTCCGGTGGATAGATTGTCCTCGATTACGTTGCGGAATAGCGAGTTTCCTTGGCCCTGGAAGATGGCGACGCCGTCGGTGCGATTTTTCTTAACGTCATTCTGCAGAAGGAGGGTGAAATCCGAATTTGTGATTGCCATGCCAGTATTCGACTCAGTCGCCTGATTCTTAAAATAAAGGTTGATCTGAGAGTACCGATCGAAAAACGCGTTGTTCGATGCCAAAGACCCATCGCAATACGCGATAAAGTTAAATCTGCACGCCCCCGGGTATGCCATTTTCTTCTTATCGAATTTCTCGGATGACTTCCCGCTCAGAATCAGGCCGTCGCCATCATGGCTCAGCGAATTCGCTACGAACTCATTTAGTTCCGATCCGTTAACGACCGCAATACCCGCGCTGTTGCCTCCCCAACCTTCGGCCATCTTCCTGTTGCAGAAGTCAGCATGATTCCAAGCCAGCGTATCGTTGGCGCAATGCCAGAGAGCGATTCCCCACCCTCCGTTGAAACTGCACTCGTTGTCGTAGATCAGGCTACGATCGGTATCGATCGCCACGATGCCGTTTTGAGAGTCGGTTGCCGAACATTGCTGGACTGCGCATCTCAGGCATCGTTCCAACCAAATACCAGCGCCGTAAGTGCGCCAAGCCGCCAAATCCGTTAAGTTGAGCCGAATATCGGTCGGTTTTCCTGCTAGCGTCATGCGAATCGCTCGGCTGTTACTCGCCTTACACTTCAGCAGTTTCACGTTCTTGCAGTCTCGTAGAACGATGTTCTGCTGGAAACCTTCGACATCGAGGTTTTTGATGGAAACGTCTTCGCAGTGATCCAAAAGAATGCCTATCCCAGTGCGAGGTCCCTCGCCTGCATTCGCTATCAGTCGACGAGCGGTGAAATCGATGGAGAGTTTCTTGCCGCGAACAATCCAAATCGCATGCTTATCGACGCCATTGACCTTGTATTCGGCAGGCGCAGGAACGTGGTGAGGGTCAATAAGACGATCAACTCCTTGCGTAGGGGTTGATTGTATCGCAATGAGAGAAAGGAGAGCCAAAGGCAGCATATTGATTGATTTTCTCGCTCGGCGAGCTTCGGTGAGACATGCAATCCCTAAGTTAGCATGTCACTAGAACAGCAGCGGGCGTTCCCTCCGCCTGATATTAAGCGCCAATCCTACACATGACAGGCACATCCACATTGCCGATCCCCCATAACTTAAAAACGGAAGCCACAGTCCCACTACCGGCAACATGCCCAGGACCATAGCGGTGTTTACGATCATGTGGAACGCAAGCGCAGCGAATAGCCCGCCGACGATCATTTTGTAGTAAAGATCGGTCGCTTGAAACATTATTAGCCAGAGCCTAAAGAAGAAGAACCCAAATGCCGCCAAGACCAAGGTGCACCCGATCAATCCGCCTTCTTCGCCAACAACTGTGATAATAAAGTCGTCACTCTGGAGGGGAATAAAGTGCCCAGCCTTCTGCTCGCCGCGTAGATAGCCGGTGCCCAGAACTCCGCCTTCGGCAAATGCGATTTCGGCTCTTTCAACCTGCCAACTCTTTCCCTTATCGTCCTTTTTCGACGACAGCATTTCTGAGACCCGCTGCATTTGATAGCTGTGGAGCGGCAGGAACTTCATTTTTGGCGCTACCACCACTAGTGCGGCAAGGGCGACCACAACCGCTACGGTCGCGGCAAGATACTTGGACGGCACTCCCACGACAAGAGATATCGCAAACCAGGAAACCATCAAGACGAGAGCTGCGCCAAGGTGCGGCTGAAGCAGGATAAGCAAAAGCGGAACCGATACGTGCAATAAACCTAATCCAAACGTAGACAATTTGTGAATCGAGTCTTGCCTGCGTGCGTAGAAGGAGGCTAGTGTAATTACCGTTAACACCTTGGCAATCTCGCTGGGCTGGAACTGGATGGGCCCCACCTGAATCCATCGTTCCGCCCCATTTATATGCTTGCCAAATACCAAAACGGCGCCAAGCATCACAACATTGAAGGCGTATACGAGGTTAACGCAGCGATTCCAAATCTGAGGCGGGGTGAAAGCGAAAATGGAAAACGGAATCAGTCCGATAAAGGTGTTGAGCAACTGTTTTCGAAAGCCCGCACCGCCGTCGTGAGTGATGCCTTCGCTGTACAGCGACATCATTCCGATTGTCATCAAGAGAAGAGTGGCAAGGATCAAGAGCCAATCGATTCGCGGCGTTCTCCGCTGCTCGGCGCCATAAGTTGGCAGCCGCGGTAGGCTCATCATAGGATTCATAGGGCTGGTTCTATTCGCCTCCAACCGGATCTAGAAAGATCGGTCAATTAGCTCCCTTGTCCTGCTCGATGCTCACTAAATGAGTTGAAGTAGTGGTGCTTTGCTTGGTATCACCGAGTCTAACCTTGCTCACCATGTCAACAAGCCCGATTCCACGTGCGTAAATGGCATCCTGATCGCACACGTATCGAGTCATTCCCATGCCGATTGTAGCTATGAGTTTTACTTCAATGACGTCAACCATTTTGCCCAGGACTTCACGTTTGCCGGCGGCATGAGCCTCGCCATGCGCTACGAGCCGCTCTCCGGTGACGCTGGTTTTCGTGACTCCCTGATAATCCCATTCGACTTTTCCAGCCCCTAGTTTTAGCACAGGCATCGGGTTCATAAACGGATGCTTGATATCGTAAGCAACCACCGCAACTTGATCGTCGTCCACCCGATAGTACGTCGTCGTTCCGCTAGAGCCCGTTGGCGTTTCGCGCACGGGGGTTACGGTAACGCCACCCATGTCCAACGGCTTACCCACCACGCTTACGGTTGTTACGATTGTGCTCGCCTTTTGCTCGTATTTCCTAACCGTGCCTTCAACCAACGGGAAAAAGTCGGCAGCGCCAGGGCCGATCATCGAGGAAGCGCATATCAGGGCAAGGATCATTAGTGTTTCGTCTCCTGAATCGTAAGGGTCTGCGCTTGCTTGCCGTCTTGGTCATAGGTTGTCAAATCGGCTTTCACATTCCCTAGTCCCTTGACATACCAATTCTTCGAAACCGTTCGAACCTTTTTTCCCTGTAGGGTCCCAACGCCGTCCTGCTCCACCAAAAGAGCGTCTTTATAAGTGCCGACTTTGGTCGTAACCGACTGCGTGCCGATTACTTTGCACGTAATTTCCATATCCATCTTGGCGGTTTTCGAATCAGCGGACGTATGCATTGTCCATTTCATGCCCGGTTTTGGATCCGCCGGAAGTTCCATGGCATGGGGGCTCAATTTCGCGACCGTAGAGTGGGTCGTGTAAATACCGTCTTTCTCCAATGAAATGTTCTCTGAACCCAGCGCCTCCAAGCCTCCGGTTCGCTCCACGACATAGCTTGCCTTGCCGTCTTTGATGCCCTTAAAAGTGACCTGCTGCGAACCGGTAATCGGTGACGATTGACCACTTATGTCCAGTTCCATGTCGATTGAGCTTGCATTCGCAAGTCCCTCGTACTCATAACCGACATGCTTGAGTTCGGGCGGGACGCCAGAATCGGCGGTTTTGCTAGCCGGAACAACCGGAGTCGAAATAGTGGGAACGGCTGGGGCCTTGTCATCCTTGGTTTCTGGCTTTGATGAGCCGCCAACGAGCGTCGTGGGAGAAAGACTAGGAGAACTTGTGCCGGCGTCCTTTGAAATGCCTTTCGATGGGTCAGTCGAGGGCGTTGATTTCTCGTTTAAGGCGGTGGAGGATGGTGCGCCTGTCTTTGGTTCCGGATCGCAACCAATGGCAATCACGAGTGCAACAGGAATTAAGGCTAGAAGTCTCTTCATAGGTCTGCTCTAATGTTTCTTCTTATTGTTTATAGCCGCAACGGCCTCTTTGACTAGACGTTCGTCAGGCATCTGAGTGATCGTAAGCTCGCCCTGAGAAAGTTCGTGATTTATCTTCGGGGCAGCGTACGCGATGCCGTCGTTAATGAACATGATCTGTGTTCCAATACGATCTTCCGAGAATTGCCAAAGCCTGCGCCGTCCCTCGTCGGTCAATTCGATTGTCAAATCGTTTGTTTTTCCGTTCGTCGTCTCATAACTCCGGTAGCTTGCGCTGTCGATAAGCGAGTCGTTAACGATGACAAACGCGCTCTCAAGTATGTGCTGCGGGTACTCGGCCAGTTCCTTTGCATTTGCCGGAGCAAGCCTGATCAAGAGCGCCTTACGAACGTTCTCACGCTTTGATGGATCGTTCATCTGGGGCTCGGCCTCCTCCTTATAGTAGCCACGTATAGTGTCGTCAGTAACAAGCTTGTCATTCAGTTTGTTCTCGACTGCGCTCATCAATGTCGGTTTATACGGCTCTTGAAATCGACCAACGACGGTCGTTTGCTTGCCGGCGATAGTTACCTTAATGGGGATTGGGTAGTCCAGGATAATCCCGTTCTCCATTGAGCTACGGATAAGTGTCGGTAACGGAGATCCGTCCAAGTTGATATTCAGGTCGTGAACAAGCTTTGCTTCCAACGCTTTATCGCCGTGAAGAGCCTTCTGCAGATCCTCGCCCTTCCAAATGACGCGAGTAGGAGGCCAATTGTTGTTCTCGTCGCGATCGTTCACCTTCATGATAAACGGCCCGACTTTGCTTTCGTCGCCCTTGAGAACAGCCAGCATCTCGCGTATCGGAATGTGCTTTTTTACCGCTCCTTCGGTAGATCCGGCGTCGTCCGATTCATTCCCATGGAACTCATCGGAGGCCTTAACCAACTGAGCCATCTCGTTAACAACCAAAATCTTGAATCCCGCTCCAGGATTAATACCGATCAGATTGACGGTGCCAGGAACGAGCGGCTGGAAATGCTCGCCCATAATTGCCCGCCGCATGGCATATTGATAGCCGTAGATGGATCCGGCAGCAATGATCGTAAAACCTATTGCGATCTTTGTTGAACTACGCACCTTCATAGAATTTCACCTGTCCAAGCCAACAAAGAAAACGAACCGCAAGTTCGCAACGAATTTTAAGTGTACCGTCGCCAACTCGATCGTTTGACGCTATTCGCTTGGGTTATACGAGTCGTACAACCGACCGGCAAAGTAAGAAACGACCAACGTTATCCCAATATTCATGATAAACGTAGGAATCACTGCCAACAAAGGGTTGACGCGAGTAAGCGCTAGCAATGCCGCAAGTACGGCAACCCCGGGTGCGCCGAGAATGACCATTCCGAGCATGATCAGCATCCCTCGGAATCCTCGCTGAGAGGCGTCGCCGGCATCGGGAAAGGCGATGGTCACAAGAAACACGGTCGCCGAAACCAGAAGGCTAAGCGCTATGACGAAAATGCAGGAGCCCAAGGCATAGAACACCAAGGGAGGTTGAATGGCGATGACAACGACTACGCTGATTAGAGCGAAAAAAACGGTGGGAATGCATTTGGAAGCAACCTCCCAAAAAACTGTTCCGGCGGGACGGAACGGAAGCGGTTTTTGAAAATCAACCCGTTTAAGCAGTTCGATAAATCCGCTTACGGCGCTGTTCATCGTCAGCATCAAGAC
>Ga0206823_1155_pt2 | contig 13422 bp, 9 predicted proteins | sample Alteio_BWOrgCont_81_FD_152868 | JGI IMG/M metagenome (GOLD analysis project Ga0206823, IMG submission 152868) | Enriched cells from forest soil in Barre Woods Harvard Forest LTER site, Petersham, Massachusetts, United States -... | ecosystem: Environmental > Terrestrial > Soil > Temperate forest > O...
GCCTACGAAAATCATCAGGGTAAGGATTTTATTACGCTGAAAACGCCTTTTACACAAGGCGGATTCCGAGGTGTTATAGGCTTATCCTTTGATATCACGGCACTAAAGCAAGCAGAAAAAGCAAAAGAAGAATTTTTTCTGAATATGGCCCACGATATACGCACGCCGCTAGCCGGTATTATTGGCACTTTGGAAATGCTGGATGAGGAGGAAGTGGATCTGAAGACAAAGAAACGACTCGCCGACTGTTTACAGGCCAGCCAGCAATTATTGGCGTTTTTACAGGATGCACATGAGATCTCACAAACACATCAAATGCTAGATTATAAGTCCTGTAATATACGCGCGCTGCTTGACGATACCCTGCTGTTATTTAACGCGGCCGCACAACTGAAATGCCTGAGTATTGAAATCGACTGCAAAGTAATTGATGTGATCAGCGATCGGTTTCGGCTACAGAAAATTTTAATTAATTTGCTTAGCAATGCAATTAAATATACAGACCAGGGCAGTATTACGATTGCCATAACCGTCACCACGGCTAAGCTATCTATTAGCGTTAGCGATACCGGTATAGGCATTGATGACGCTCATCAAACCAAGATCTTTGACAAAGGGTTTCAAGTAACGCCTGCGTATCAACAACAGAAATATTCTGGTATTGGAAAAGGGCTTTATTTAGTGAAACGATATGTACTCGAGCTCGGAGGAACGGTTCAATGTAAAAGCAAGTTAGGCGAAGGGTCAACCTTCACCGTGGATATTCCATTATAAAAAAAATTAATCTGTACATGACGTATAGTTAGCGCAAAAAACATACATTTTACTTTTAATAGTTTTTTAATATTTCTTAGATACAATAAGAAAGATACTTACTAATCATAATTAAGAGATTGTTTCTATGCCCTTACATAACGCAGTAGATCTGGTGTATATAGATGCAGCTACAGTAGCTGATACTTATCCCATTCTCGATGCAGAAGTGCGACGTCCTAAAACAATTCATTTAGATTTGTCAAAATCTAGTTGTCTAGAAGCATCTGCTTTGCTTGTAAAGCTTATTATTAAAGATGTCTTAGCTTATTTGCCTCCTGATACAGAAAGCATTAGACTCCCTTACTCAGAAAAAAAAGGATTAGGAAACGTTTTGAAATCTTATGAAGTGGACGAATTCGGATCTTGTAAAAATATATCTATTACGCTTAGCCATTCTATTTCTGGAAGAATTATAAATTCTGATTCTATAAGAGGGTTACAGTTGGAATTGGAAGGGCATCGTTTCATAAAGGACTGTATAAACAGCAGTACAGGTAATTATTCTTTAATAAATAAAAAAACTATCCAAGGAGAACCAAGCTATAGTGTAGATTATATTGGCTCAGGAAATTTCTCAGATGTAAGAAAAATTTTGTGGGGTTTTAGCTGCATTATTTCTGGGAAAAATTTAGAGTTAATAGGGTTTAACAATGAACCACGAATTTTAAAAAGACAAGTATTTCAAGTGAAGCGTTATAACGATTTGCCAAAAAGCCATCAACAAGCATTTCACCATGCATGGGTAACGGAAATAAAACGCGAATATAAAATCACAAAACTCGTGTATCCGGATGTTGGTGTACTGTGTATATCCTCGAATACCATCCGTTTTAGTATGCCACAAATACCGGGAAAAACACTGGCTATGTTCTTGAAGGACTGTAAACAGTCTGCTGGCCTCTCTTTTAAAAAGGCTTTAACTATACTTCAGACTTTTTTAAAGGAAACACAGAATCTGCATGATAAATATATTGCTCATCATGATCTGAATAATTTATCAAATATTATTATTCATGAGGAAAATGGATCTATTGCTATTGGTATCATTGATTTTGGCATCGCTGAATTTGGTCCTGACTACGACGAACTAAAAAGATTATTAACACCTTGCAAGGCTGTGTTTGAAGCGGCTTCTGCATTACAAACTAATGCTAGCAGCCCAGATGAGGACGCGAGCAAAATTGAACTACAGTACATATTGCGTACTATCAATGAATTACTGCGGGAGTATTCCTCTGATGCTTTCTCTAAATTGAAAAAATTAATAATGTCTTTTGAATACCATGATAAAAAAGAACACTCAGCAGACTGTGCTATAAAAAAAACAGAAACAGCATTAGAAGAATTAACAAGGAAAATACAAGAAGCAAAGCAAGAAAGCGAAAGATTGGATAGTGAACTTGAGACGTTAACTAAGGAGGAACAGAGAGTAATTGAAAAAATTTCCATTGAGAAAAATTTGATTGATTTATTATCTCTACAGCATCCTCAAGTGAATGCTTCTCCGGAAAAACCATTAAAGGAACAACAGGCTATCAGCGAATATTGCAAGCAATCAGGAAGCTCAAGTTCTTTCTTTTCTACTACGGAAAATATACCGAACTTACCATTGAGATACGTCACACCTTCATCAACTACTTTAACCAACTGCAAGTAACCGTCATGAAAACTTATACTCATGCAACAGCAGATGAAAAAAAACAAGCGGAAATACTCTACGCCGCTTATTTTAACAGTGCTTATTCAAATTTTTCTTCCTATGGACTCTATGTGCCAGATGATCTAAATGCTGATACTCCTCCGGCATATATTTATCTATATAATCTATTCTCAGAAGATATCAATGAAAAAAAGCTTCTATCGTGCTTAAAGAAATATTGCACTAATCACTTAGTAACGCCCGATTCTTTTCCTGAAAAAAATGCTAATCTTCTGTTAGGTAGATTATTGAGTGATCCGAATAAACATTCGACTATTTATGGATATCTACAGGAGTATCATGTCCATAAATCGTACATAAATATCATTAAAGTCGATAACCTTCCACTTTCATTGAGTCTTCTGATAGAAGAAGAATACCCTCCCACATTACTAACGCATTATAAAATATTAAATCCAGATTTTTGGATAGCGCTTGTTGCACGCGCTGGAAAAGGCGATCACTTATATGATGAAGACTTATATGAAACATCGATGGTCGACCCTTTTCCCTGGAAGAATCTACCGCAGCCTATTAAAAATATTTGGACTAAAGTTGCAACAAGGTATCATGCGCTCAAAGAGCAGACAGAACATAAGGCGGCAGAGAAAAGTTACTTGCGTAGTAATTCACCTTCAAACAAAACATCTTCCATATGGATGCCATCATTTTCTTACGAGGCCACTACTTTTCAGCGGTCAGCGGAGAATTTTTTAGCAACAGATTTACTAACAGATGATGCTTGTGCCTCAGCGCCTACTGACAAGCAAATGTTAGAGTCAAAAGGCATAACGGTGCCTCTAAAACAGATGTCGTCATTACAATCCGCGACTTTGTACTCTCCTCGTCCACTCTCCGTACAGGAAATAGAAAACCAGAAAATCAAAGAGCTGACAGTGCAGTTAAAAAAATTAGAATCAGCAAATGCGGATAAAAAGAGCAAGGCTGCTCAAAAAAAAGAGACCCTTGATCTTTTAAAACAGGAATGTAAGCTCTTGCAAAACAAGCGCCGTGGATTGGAAGAGCAGCTACTCGATAGCACAGAGACTACAGAAAAAATACCTCCCCGATTTGCGGTGTAGTTATTTTGTAACTTAGTAGCACTGTGCATGCTATTACCTAGAACGAGTCGCTTCTATTGGAAACAGGCCAAAAAAGGAAACAATAAACCGTTTATACTCACAGCAATTGGGTTTTCGGCAAGGCGCCGCGCAGGCGAGGCAACCGGAGTTTATAACGCAATCAGACATAGCTGTTTTATCTGCTATGTATAGTAAAAAATCTCCGCTGCCGGTTCATATACCATCCGATGCTCGATGGCTAAGGTGAGAGTTTGAAACGCATCGATGGCGTGCGAGGTCCAATCGTGTAAGGGATGGTCTTTGTAGATATTATTTTTCTCATCAAAGACCTTGGAATAGTTGGATAAGCAGTCAATTAATCGGGTGGTATTTTCTTTGTTGAATTTGGTGCGATAGAGCATTCTGCGCATGAGGTTAATAGCGTCGATCTTGCGCTGCGGTTTAGCAACACAATAAGCGGCCTCACCGAGTTCCTGTAGAATATCTTGCGTACTTTTAGCAGTGGCTTTATCTCTATTTTTTCCATCATGGGGTAAGAAATGACTGTGTAATCGTAAATGATGCTGGGTACAGAAATGATGGGCTGCATTGACATAATACTGTATAGGATGATTGTTGGCTTCAATAAAATGGATAATGGCAGGATTATTCAGGTGATCAAATTGTGCAAGAATAATCGCTGTTGAATCATTCACGCCGAGATCGTAAAAAGCATAAACAGGAACATTCGGTACTATCAGCTCCGGGATAATTTTTTTGTTTTGATCAAGATTTAGCATTTCTTTTGAAAAATACAGCCGCTCATGTTGAACAGTAATTACCGAGTAATATTCTTGTTGAATTAGAAATTCAGGCATACCAGCCTTACGGTCTTCATCGATCATCTCATCGGTAATATAGCGATTGCCTACTTCATCAATGAGACTTTCTACGCTATCGACACGCCAGATCCAGGCAGGATTGGTTTTAATGGATTGCCAGTAGCGATAGGCATGGTTCATGCCATTGAAGGTGGTTTGTAAAATAAACCAGCCCTTATTTTGGCGGAAAACGGGCATAAGAATGTGTAATACTCTTGGGTCAGAAAAGGCATATTCAGAAAAGACAGCGCCTAGCACATTTACTCCTCGGAGCTTATCGGGGTCAATGTCCGAACCCAGTACACGGATGACGGAGCCGTTAATCAGCTGTATTGTCATATCCTGTTGATTGAGATGCTGGATGCAACGCTTGGGAATCATATCCAGGAAACGCAGGCTTCTTCCTTCATGTTGATCGTTTAATAATACTGCGCCTTCCCACAGCACTAATCGGGCTCTGACATTGGTCGGATAAATCATGAGATACAAACCCGGCTGGGTTAATGCGCCTTGGATAAGGAGATTCCAAGATTCGATTTCTTTGCCAGAACGCCGTGGCCGTACTAAGAAAAAGCGTTTGTAATTTTCAAGGAATAATTTGTTTTGTATGGATTGCTGATAGGGACGTAATGTGAGCAGAGGCAATGTGATCTTTTCATTTTTCGAAAAGTTAATGATTAAATCTCCTGTTTTATCCCGCTGCGAGGAGAATTTATTTTGGGTGCCCTGTAGCAGTTTTATTTTTAGAGCGGTGATTTCTTTGCGTAAGGGAGAAAGTTGCATAATTATGTTTTAATAAATCCGTTAACCACCAAGGAAGGCTGCATCAAATTAAAGGGCTTATTACCCCCTGTGGCAGCAACACTCGGATAAAACCGTCCACGGACTACACCACCTTCAAAAGAGTCAGTAGCGGGTTCATCTGCGTTGTGGATAAAGAACGTACCTTTATGTGGTGCATCATGCGTATGGGTAACTAATTCCTCAATCGTCATGGTATGGGTTTCTTCACCACCCGCACTACCGACGATATTATTTAATACTGGGGTTGATGGCCCGCCAGAGCCTACCAAGGTATGTCGAGTAAAATCAGGAATATTGAATGTCGTTTTACCATCGCCTGCACCAAATTGTGTGCCAATGGCATTGAATAATGCAGTATAATCCGTACGGCTGATTGCACGGCCATCCATGAGCAAAAAGCCTTTGCGTTCGGTAACATGAATACCCGTTAGGATAAAATCACCGGGCTGTATGGCGGCTTCAGAAAGCGCCGCTATTTTTTGTTCTAGCTGATGTAAATAGGCTTGTAATGTCATGCCGCTTTTATCGATCACATCATAATAACCAATTAATGCAGTTCCATCGCCACCATTGGGCGCTTGGCTGGCCAGTTCTGAACGTAAGGTACTGACATCAGTATTTTCAATTTGCGCCGCAATAATACGTCCGCCTTGGCTGATCCATACCTGATTATCGTTCGTGGTTAATATTGGTAATTTATTGGCTAGATTAGACGTTAAATAACTGTTGATAATGTATTGCAAGGAATCGGTATTCAGTTGTGTTTGGAACTGTTGCATGATGAGTAATACCCGTTCAAAAGCGGCATCTAAGGTGTGGCCATTGAAGGATCGGGCATTGCCAAATTCAGTGTCTATTACTACTTGCATGCTGCGTACTAAGGTAACAATGGCACTCTGGATAGGGATTTTATTTTTTACAAAGATAATTGTCCCTCCGGTCATAGTTCCTGCATTTTGTACGGTGTAATCTTGGTTGAGTACTTGCAGATCTTTATCTGGATTGGCTTCATCGCCTGGGTTTGTGATGTAAACAGAAATATCACTCTCAATGAGGATCAAATACGTGTAATTGAACACGGAGGTTGTGCCATCTGCGATATATTGGTTAATGGTATTTTGTTGGGGTAAATTATTTTTTTGCATGTTATTTTCCGTAATAGCGTTTTTGGCCAGGTTCTAAATAGGATTGTTCACCGAGTAGCTGATTGAAATAAGGCCCTATTACCGGCAGGGTATCAATGGGTGCAATATTCTTAGCCATGTTTTTTATATTTTTAGCGGCTTTCTTGGGATTTAAAGTCACTGCGGAAGAACCTAATGCCGCGACACTAGATAAGAAATTAACACTGGGTGATGAGAATAAATTTTGCAGTAGATTTTTATCTTGATGCTTGGGATCAAACACTTGGATGAAGATGCCAAGATTGGGTTGCACGAGATCCATGGCATAATCGATCTTTTCTTGACGGTTCATATGAGAAAATAAGGGCATGCTTTTACCGTGAGCCAGGTTATCGAAATAATTTGAGAGGTAACTTAAGGGTAAAGTGCCTGCCACTAAAGCCAAACCCCAGCGTAAGCGCATTTGGGTATTTCGTGCATCTTGATAGCCGTGGATCAAAATTTTATCGGCGAAATTAATTGCAAAGCCTTTAAATTGCATGACCATGCGTAGCGCTTCACCTGTAATCGTTCCTGGACGTGTGCCGTAATACATAAAGGCTTTTGTCCAGATGTCAGGTACTAATACGGCGTTGTCAGCGGCGGTTGAGAATATTGAATACACTTTTCTATGCAGATCATTACGCATGTCATAGAAGGGTTTTGTCTCCCCATATAAGGTTTTTAATTCTTCATCAGTCACCGCATCCACATTGGCTGTGGTAAATAATTTTTGCTGGTTTTTAGTGCGCAGTAAATCCCATTCTTTTTTGGTTAAGCCATATTTTTCCAGCTGGAAACGAGTTTCTGTTTTTAACGCATTCCAGGAGTGGTTCCTTTGTTCGTATAATCCTTTAGCCACAATATGCATAAGAGAATGCCGATTTCCCTTATCAAAGCTTTCTAATAAATTGGCTCGAAAAAAGCTGGTCGTTACTTTATGGATTAATTCAGTACCGTTACTTAAATCAGAAAAACGGGCCATGTAACCTAAATGGCTATCGGCTAAAAGCTTAAATTGCTTGGCAATAAATTTGCGTTCTTCATCGGCAAACGCATCAAAGGTATGGCTAAGCGTATACGCTAGACTCTTGAAATACTGATTACCCCAGCGTTGCGCAAAGGAAGCCATATAACTTGCATCAGGCAAGCTTCTCAGAACAATGGTTGATAATCGTGCAATCGCACCTAGCGATCGAATATTCGCACCAAAAGCGCCTAGTGTTGGACTGACAGCGGTTTGGTCTTGCTGCAGTGCTTGTTTTAGCATGTTCTCGGTATTGTTAAACCATAATCCACTTTTGGGATCTTTTTCTTGTTGGATTTTGCGTAGATCGTTGTAACTTGATAATGGAGAATCACCCAGTAATTCTGCTGTACCAATACGGTTAGCGGAGCCATTGAGATCACCGACTAAGGCTTGAAATAAATTTCCTTTGCCATATTCACGGCTGTAATTTAAGAATGACTCGTGATCTTTCCAATAGAAAAACATATGGGCTTTTTTCTGTACTGCTTCACGATCATTAGCGACAACAGAGCGCGTAAAGATTTCAGATTTACCAGTGGTGATGTTGTCAAAAATACGGCTCAAATGCTTATCAATTTCTAGTGCATTATTCGTCGAAAAGGTTTTTTCTAGATCGAGATTGGATTTTATAAATGTTATCCAGCGTTGCTTGGAACTTTTTAATAAAGCTGCTTTTTCATCTGCCTTTTTAAATAAATTCCTAAAACGATTACCAGCACTACGACCACCTTGAATAATGAGACCTTGATCATGAATAGCGCGTATAAAACGATCCTTGTTAACTTCACGTAGACGTAAAGCATTGGAGATGATTAATTCGGGATTTCTGACTTCAATATAATTCTTGATCTGTTTAGCCAGCTTCTGTGCTAATTCTGGTGCTGCTTTGCCATCTAAGGCACGGGCAATAGAAATATCGTTATCTTTATTTAGCAGAAAACCCAGTTCCTCATCCGACATGCTTTGGAATAGTGCTTTAAATAAGCGTTGCTGTGCTGACTTCTGATGAACTGGTAGATTATTGGCGAGGTTGGTATAGCGTTGAGCTACAATAGAGCGTAGATCAATGTGCTTATTTTTTAAGGTATCGGCTAGAGCGTCAAATTTTTGGATATTATTTTGTGTAACTACAGCATCTTCGAAAAAAGACTGTAATTTTTCCTGATTAACATCCTCAATAGCCTTACTAACTGCACGTTGGCTGCGCAACTCATCGTAGCTTTTGGCTTTAGTGAGTACCTCATTGACGTAATCCTGTAATTCTTCTTTGCTAAAATGCGTTAAGGTTGCTGAAGCGGCATCGAAGCAGTGTTGGTTTTTCATATTTTCACCTGTAAACAGTGCAGTAGATCACTAAACACCTGAGATTTAGTTTTAAATTCCTGATATTTTTTTAAGGATGGCGCGGCTTCTTGGACTAAATCACTGTTTTCTAATTTATGCGTAGAGGTGATAGGTAAAATTTCTTCTGCCTGTTTTAGGCTATCTTGATAGGCTTTTAAGCGGTCTTGGGCACTGGATATAGATTGAGCCGTTAATGGACTATCAGGCAATTGATTTTCTATACGCTGTTTTAAATAGTCTTTAACTGCATAAGCATCCGCAATAGGTTCTGAACCCGCATCGAGATGATCTATGATGGCGGATAAGAATGGTTTCCAATCTGCTGAACTTTTATTTTCTAGTGCAGATAGAATGCCTTGCAATCCTGCAGAGAGTGCTGGATTTTGTTTCAAACGATCCAATGCATTGCTGTAAATAAAGTCTGATAGCATTTGGATATGGCCAGCATCCTTGCGGGCGAGTAATTCTTCCGGTAAAATCGCCCGCAGCGATTTGATGTCGGACGGTGTTAACAAGGGTACGGTAATGTTGTTTTCTACAGGGTCTATTGCTAAATCCGAATTGTTTTTCTTGAGTATTTCAGCCGCACGTTTATTGAGGTTAGGATCATCCGGATTACGTTGATAGTCTTGATCCCAGATTTTTTCTTCTGACGTAATCGTTTTGTTAAAAAATTTAGGTCGAATGACACTGGCTGCAAACGGTACTGCACCTAAAGCTAAACCAAAGCCACCAGCGATACTTGTCGTTTTAATCAAATGCGAAATGTCAATTTTGTTATCCGACGTAATCGATTCAGCAAGATTCTCTGGTAATAAAGCACCCGCTGCAGTTCCTGCGCTAATAGCCGCTTTTTCACTTAAGCTTCCAACTGTTTCGCTTGATAATTTCGTGATTGTTTTACTGGCCACATGGGATAAAAATTCTGGCGCTAGTGCCGTAATCCCTTTAACCGCACCTTTAGCTAACAAGCCACCAGCAGAGCCTAAAGCAATATTAATCGGATTAAGTGCAAAACCTAACAGAGATGCAATGCCGTCACATATTTTTTGTGTGAATGGCAATCCCGGTGTTTCTGTGACCTGCTGAACGGCAGTGTAAAGATCATTGAGCGAAGAAAAATGGGGATGAAGTCCTGCTAAAGGGGCTATTTTTTCTAGAGACACTTCTGGCTCTAGCAGCTGTTTTAGAAAGTGACCAGTAATCGATCCGGCATAACTCGGCGACGTAAACTTTGCTTGCTGCTGATACTGTTCTCTAAAATTGTGTTTTACAATCGCATTGTTTAACAACATTTTACTGTTTCCTATGTGCATACGTGACTAAACTATCGGTAAAGAGTTGTGAATAAATCACATTGCCTGCGCTATCGGTGGCTATGATCAAACCATCTGGTGTGTTGGTAATCGTGAGTGGATTGCGATCCAAATTAAAAAATGCACTGATATGATTGAGCATTTCATGCCGACCTTTTTGCATGTCTCCTTCAGTAGTAGATGTCGCCCTATGAAAACCTAATGCGTGATAGGCTTCGTTTCTAACGTGGTCCGCTAAGCGTCCAGCTTCTCCGGGTGTAAGATTGAGTGTATTTAAATTGAAACTGTAATAAGGGCCACTGGCGATCTGGTAGGCTTTGGAAAAATGATCCGTAAAGCTTTGCAAATAATCATTGATATTTTTTAATGCAATATCATTGTGGATTAAGCCTTGGTATTTAGCATAATTCATCGCCATATTAACCACGGCTAACGTACGCGATGGATCGCCCGATTGATCCAGATAATTAAAAATATCTGATCTCGCCTCATGCAATTTAGCTACAACAACATTTTTTAAGGCTTTATTACTGACGTCAGAATCTTTGGTATTCGCAATATTTATTGTTGAGAAATCCTGTCCGGTTTGATTGGCTGAAATTAATTGCCGCAGAAAGGCTGGATCGGTATGATCTTGTAATAATCCCGCGGTATAAGCGACTTCTTGCTGTAATGGTTTTTTTAAGCTAGCTGCTAAATAAACTTTATTGTGTGGATCATGCTTTTCTAATGCTTGTAAAAGCACATCCGGATCAGCGCCTTGAATAAACGACGCTTGCGCTGCTGATTTTAGATCATTCGGAATTGGCTGAATAAAATGATTGTCGATGTGCATCGCATGGCCAAGTTGCACCGAACGCGAAATGTAATCGTTGTAAGCCGCTCGAGGATCGATGCTGTTATAATTTCTAGCGTAATCTTTTAGAATGGCTTGGCCTTGTGGTGTTTGTGCAATAATCTGTGCGTAATTCCCAGAATTAAAACCATTCAGGATATGCTGCAATCCTGCTCTTTCGCCTTTTTCAGCTTGAGTTAGTAAGCCATTTTTAGTGTTTAATTCATCTAAACGTTGTTTGAGCTGCTGCCAGTTTTCACCGTTGTTAAATAAGCCTTGTGTTTTTTGTACGCCGTGGGCATAGAGGGTTATTTCATTTAAATGGTTTGGCGTTAACTTCATCCACGCTAATGGATTGATGGCATTACCATGGACGAGATCAGTTTTTATCCCATTTAAAGTTAAGTCATTATCGTAATAATCTTGCAGATGGCGTGTCGCTTGTGAAATGGGTGTAGATGATTTATCGATGCCTTGGGCAAACGGTGAGGCTAAGGCGATTTGTAGATCGCTGGAGCGTGCATTTGGATTTCCCTGTAGTTGATGTAGCTGCTGTAAACTATCCAGTGTGTGCGATAGAGTTTTAAATAAAACACTGCCTTGCTGCGGCGTGATAATTCTTCCTAATACTGCTTTTTCTACTGTTTGATGGGCAAGATCTAATTTCTGATTAAATGCTTTATCGTCTGAAACCGAGGTGTAAAGATCGTTTAATACCTTTGGCCATTCGGTGTAAAAATTACTTTGTAGTTTCAGCTGGTGGTTTTGGTAATCGGTGAGTTGTGCTTGGCTGCTCACTTGTCGAAAGCTGGACTGCAGAAGATAATCTAACTGGCCTTTGGTTTTAGCACTAACTGGCGTGCTGTTTTTAATGTTATTTAATTGCTGCTGCGTGTCTTGAGCAATTTGAGTGGCTAATTGCGGATGAGTTTTGAGTTTTACCAGCGCGTCGGATTTAACTTGATCCGAACTACTAGTGGCTTGTAGTAATAGCGCACTGCTTTTTTCCTGTTCTAAACGCTGAGCGGTTTGCATGAGGCCTTGTGATACGTTACCTAAAGCATTGCCAATTGATGCTAAACCTCTCGCACTACTTGCTGTTTTCGTATCACGCAGTATCGGCACTTCATCGCGAAATTGAGCAAAGGGTTCGGCCATTATTTTGCTCTCATGCCATTGAGCAATGCAAAAGACATTCCCATACCGGCTACATCGCCAAACAACTGGCCATACAAGCTATTTCTGACATTACGTTTTTCTATGGCGATGGTTTCATCTGAAATACTTTTTTGAATGTCGAGATTCTTCTGTTGCCTGGAAGCGATGTTTTCCGTATTACGTTGCGTCGCATTGAAACTGGCGGAGGAAAAAGAAACGCCACGGGCAGTCATCTGCGCTGTTTGTTTTTGTATGACTTTATCTAAGCTATCCAGATTACTGAGGGTCTGTTGTTGATACAGTAATTCGTTTTGTTTAGCTTGCAGATCCAAGGCATTTTCTTGTGCTGTAGCCGCTTGTATTTCCATTGCTCCTTTCCCAACCTCCATGGCAGCAGCAGTCGCTAAAATCAGTAAACTGGCTTGTGGCATAACACTCCTAAATCATGGCAGAGGACACTTGATAAGCGATCGCCGTAATCTGCAAATCAAACGGAGCATATTGGCTGATGGTAAAGGTTTTATCCCGATTCCAGCCTAATACAGGACATATTATTGCGGTGCCTGAACGGGGTAATAAACCTTTTCCTTGTTGAAACTCTGAAAAACGCTGGTAATTCACCAGCTTGCCATTGATATAAAAATTTAAGGATTCAAAATATTCTACGTAAAGTTTAGTGGTCTGTTTCATTAAATCGGCATGTGCGGGTCCTGCATAAAAATACATGGGCCTTATTTCTACCGGGTAAAGCAGACCTATCCAACAATGACCTGTTTTTTTCTCGGGATTATGAATTTGAATTTTGCCATCTGTAACCGTATAAATACCGTAATCTTGGTTATCAAATACCACTTGTACGGCTAGCGTGTCTAGGCGTTCCAAACCCTCAATAAGGCCAAGACACCGATGCGATTATTTATACGCTAGGCCAAAGTGATTCCGGAGGTATTGCATGGATGAATGGCGGCAAGCAATTAGAGATTTATACGGCTAACTACGAATTTGTCGCACCGCAGGAACAAAATGTGGGGTTAACGCCAGGCACCTTTTCCATACGTCAGCAATCGGCCTACGGTGTTTCCGATGTGCTCAAACCTATCAGTTATTTGAATGATAGTTACTACATTAATAAAACAGGCAATGCCATCATTAACTTTCGGTTTCAAGGGTTAGGTCAGAGTTATCTCGCCAGTAATATTTCACAAGCGTCCAGCCATCTCGTTAAAAATCCAAAGAAAGCGGTATTACTACGTGGCACTTATCATTCACAAGATAATTTCATTTATTTTTTAAATGCCGATGATACGGTGACCTG
>Ga0206823_1163_pt2 | contig 13399 bp, 11 predicted proteins | sample Alteio_BWOrgCont_81_FD_152868 | JGI IMG/M metagenome (GOLD analysis project Ga0206823, IMG submission 152868) | Enriched cells from forest soil in Barre Woods Harvard Forest LTER site, Petersham, Massachusetts, United States -... | ecosystem: Environmental > Terrestrial > Soil > Temperate forest >...
GCTCAAATTGGGTGCGCTGCGCAGCCGCACCTGGTTGCCGGCAATCTTGCCCGTGAATGACTTAAAGGGGCCCTGGGCCACCACCGCCTGAGGGGCTCAAAGGCTACATCTACCGCACCTATGTGCTGGACGATGTGGTCGAGGGGCAGCGGGTCAACGTGCGGTTAGCTCCCGATCTGGAGTCTCCGGTTCTGGCACAGCTCCATACGGGCGATCCGGTGAAGGGCGTGGTTGCCCCGCAGAATAACAAGTGGCTCGAGATGGAGCTGCCCGCTTCAGCACGCCTCTATGTGGCCAAGGAGTACATCGAGGTGGCGGGCGCACCGGAGCTGTACCACGAGAAGCAGCGGCGCGGTCAGGAGGTGGGTGAACTGCTCAACGCCGCCTATCTGGTGAGCCAGGCAGAGATGCGCAAGTCCTACAACGACATTGATATGAAGCGGATTGAGAGCGCCTTTGAGCCGATCGTTGCGCGCTACCCTGACTTCCCAGCACCGGTTGCCAAGGCCAAGGAGGCGCTCAAGCAGCTCCAGGAGCTGTATGTGCAGAAGAAGGTGACCCATCTGGAGACCAAGCAGCTCGACGGGATCAACGTCACGCGCACGCAGCGCAAAGAGCTGGAGACGCAGGTGAAGAGCCAGCAGGAGCGGCTGGCCGTTCTGGAGAGCCAGGTCGACCAGGCCCTCACACAGGCTCAAGCCGCTGCAGCCCAGCCCCTCGTCAAAGCGGAAGCTCCCAAGGCTGAGCCTAAGCCCGTCGTCAAAGCTGAGCCGGTTAAGCCAAAGGCCGAGGCCGTGGCTGCCGAGAAGCCAAAGGTCGAGAAGATCGCTGCTGAGGTCAAGGCCGACAAGGTCGTCGCCAAGGTTGAGAAGGCCAAGCCCGCCGACAAGTCGAAGGCTCCTGTTGCAGCCGCATCACCCTGGACGGTGGCAGAAGAACAGCTGTATCAGGCCTGGGCCAACGGCCATGAGCCGGCCACACTCGAGGCCTTCTACATGGAGGAGTCGCTCAATGCGGTGGAGCTGGCGGGCACCATCGAGCCGTACCGCGAGCAGCTGCGCAGCCGCCCCGGCGACTTCATCATTTACGACGGCTACCGCCCCCTTGGCTATCTGTACAGCACGCAGGTTGACCTGGCCTCCCTCATCGGCAAGCGCGTCAAGGTGCGCCTCGCCCCGCGCCAGAACCACCACTTTGCCTTCCCCGCCTTCTTCGTCCTCTCCGCCGAACCCGCTTGAAGACAACTTTAGGCGGCGGGTGATGCAACCATATCGGGACGCTGTCTCCGCATTAAGTTGGATGCTTCTCTAAAATTCAGTATGCCTCCGAATGCTCCAGAAGCAGACTGCATCCGCCGCCATGTTGCCGCAAGCGGCTCTCCTAATTCCCGCAAGGGGTGCCCCTGCCAGCGCATCTCAAGCAGCGTGTAGTCCAGTATGCACCCTAGCTCTGGGTCGGTCAGCTGACGACCAGGAGTGCGCTCCGCCTCGATGAGGGGATTTGCCTGCTGTTGAAGAGCCTGACGAGTTGCCGCCCGGTGTTTGATATGGGCTGCCCGCGCCGCATTTTGCTGTGGGGTCTCGAGGTCTGCAGCTGGCCTTTCGGCATCCGGATGCTCCTGCGAGTTGGTGGGCACAGCTGACCCTGCATCACCCTTGGCCAGAGTGGCCTGCCGCTGCATGTGGCGATGTGCCAGCTCTGCAGCACGGCTCTTGTAAGCAAGAGCTGTGCCGAGAAGGGCCGCAACCGCAAGGGCTACAGTGGCCGCCGTGGGCATCTGCTCCAGGCGACCCAGTATCTTTCCAACCAGCAGGCCTGCACTCGTTAGGGCGACCAGTGCACCGAGCACAGCCACGCCTGTACGCCATGTGCTGTTCTGCTCACGCTGCTGTATGGGCCCGAGCAACTTCGCTCCGTCCCGCGAGCCTCCTGCTCGTGCTACGTCTGCCATGATGCCACTCCTCGCGGACTGTTATAATTATACATTATAAGCATCAAGATAAAATAAAGTTTTATTATGGCTGAGAACCGGCTACGCCTCTGTGGGCGCCACTGCGAGAGGCTCAGGGGCATCGGTGGGTAGGGCGAGGCGTTCGGAGATGGTGGAGAGGTCGTCACGGGGCCAGACTTCGATGGATTCGGGGGTGGGCACCTCGTCCGTGACCCCCTCCATGGCGTGGAGCTGGCGCAGGGAGGGCACCACGCGGCGCTCGAGGGAGCCGAGCCACTGGTTGTAGGCCTCGACGGAGGTCTGGAGCGAGCGGCCCACTCGGGACAGGTGGGTGAGCATGTCGTTGAGGCGCTTGGAGAGCTGACGGCCAATCTGGACCACGGATTGGGCCTTGGCTGAGAGGTTCTCTTGACGCCAGCCGTAGGCAATGGCCCGCAGGAGCGCGATGAGTGTGGTGGGGGTGGCCACGATGACCCGCTGGTCGATGCCGGCTTCTAGGAGGAGTGGGTCGCGCTCAACGGCGGCGCTGAGGAAGGACTCGCCGGGAAGGAAGAGAACAACCAGTTCGGGCGAGGGCTGGTACTGCTCCCAGTAGCTCTTACGGGAGAGCGCGGTGATGTGGTCGCGGACGAGGCGCGTGTGGAGCGCCATCTTCTCGTTGCGAACGGCCTCGTCGGGGCTGTCGAGTGCCTCCAGGTAGGCTGAGAGGGGTGCTTTGGCGTCCACAACGATCTGGCGGCCGCCCGGCAGGTGCACCACCATGTCGGGCCGCTGGCGCTGGCCGTCCAGCTCGGTGGAGACCTGCACTGTGAAGTCGCAGTGCTCGGCCATGCCGCCCAGTTCGACAGCGCGACGCAGCTGCATTTCGCCCCAGCGGCCGCGCACCTGTGGCTGACGCAGCGCGTGGGCCAGGTGGTGCGCCTCACGCCGCAGCTCGTTGTTGGCCTGCGTGAGCGTCTCGAGCTGCTGGCGCAGCGACTCCTGAGCCCCCACACGGGCCTGCTCAAGCTCTCCGATACGGCCGTTGAGCTTCTGCAGCGTCTCGCGCACCGGTGTGACCAGATCGCTGACGGCCCGCTGGCGCCCCTCCAGGTCCCCCTTCATATCGGTCTGGACCTGTTTGAGTTTTTCCTGCGCCAGTTCTAAAAACACGTTCTGGCTATGGCGCAGAGCCTCCGAGGCCGCGCTCTGAAAGGTCTGCGGCAGCTGGGTCTGCATCAGCTCGATGAGACGCTGATGGCTGCGCTGCTGCTGACTCAGCTCCGTCTCTAGCCGCGCCTGGCTCTGCTGCGCGGCGCCCAGCCGCTCCTGCGCCTCCCACACCTGGCTGCGCCCCTCACGCACACGGCGCTGCCAGATGACGGATGCACCAATGGCTCCTGCGATGAGACCGCCGACGGCCATCAGAATGTGCTGCATGATACCAATAAGACGCGCGAGCACCCTTTTTTTAAAAGCACCGATCTAGTTAGGATGCGGCAAAGTTCTTCAGATGGAGGTGTTTTTCTGATGAAAATGATGTTAAATAGTTTGCTAGTGAGCGGTCTGCTCGCCTGCGGAAGTGTTGCCTATGCCGAGTGCGCGTGCAAGTCCCCTGAGCCCTATCGGTCAGTGGTGATGCTGCCTGCCACGATTGGCGGTCTAGTGGACAACGAACAGCAGCTTGAGGATGCTCTGGGCGATACCAAAGCGAAAACTGTGATCGAAATTGGCTCTGGGGTGGGAAATACCACCATCTTCTTGGCCGACCTGCTTGGCAAGAACGGCAAGCTGTACGCAGTCGATACCTGGTACTCGAGAAACTCCCAACTCTATCAGCAGTTCCTCTCCAATGTGTCTGCCGCCAAAAAGCATACTGCAGTTGTTCCTATGCGCATGACACATCTTGAAGCGATACAGAGCTTGAACGTGAAGGCCGATCTGATCTTCATCAATCTCTCCATGGATATGGATGGCCTTGCCAAGGCGATCCGCGCATGGGTGCCTCACCTAGTCCCCGGAGGGGTTCTGTGTGGTATTGGTGCAAGTGACAATAGCATCCGGACAAACGTTGACCGCGTTGCGCAAGAGCTTGGGATGACCCTGGTCGTCGATGGCAACTTCTGGCGTATCGACTAGTCGAATATCAGCTGACTGAGCAGATCGCCTGCATACGGTGGGAACCCGCCGCATGCAGGCGATCTGTTTTTTTTGTGTCACGTCCCAATTGCTCGATACCTTGATCTTTGGTAGTATCGCCCTTTATTGGGGACCCGACCTTCCATTGGAAGCGAGTCTTCGTGTCATGGGAAGTACGTATGCCTTTAAAGTGGCGCTTGCGCTGCTCGACACCCCCTTCTGCTGCGCCGGAGTCGGGGTTGCCCGCCGGTAGCACCTGCTGTCGCGACAGCGGGTGCTGGAAGTGGTGGATTCTTCCCAACCTGCTATTTTTGATTCTGCTGCTGTTGGCCAGCCCCTTTGATCTTTCCATCGAGCGTCGGTTTTTCAGTGATGGCCATTTTGTCGAAAATGGGGTCACCCGCTGGTTTTACGACTACGGGTTTCTCCCCATCGTGGCAATGGGCGGAGCGCTCCTCGTCCTGATTGCCCTCCTAGTGCCCAGATGCAGAAACTTATGGCGCCCCGGCCTCTTCCTGTTTTTCACGACACTGCTTGGGCTGGCGATCATCACCCACCTGCTCCTTAAGGACCACTGGGGACGGCCTCGACCGGTACAGATTGAGCAGTTTGGAGGCACGCAAGACTATCGCCCCTTTTATGCGCCTGACTGGAGCTGGACCATTCAGCCATTTAAGTCATTCCCCTCCGGACATGCTGCAAACGGCTACTCGCTCATCGCGCTGGCGTTTGTTGGACGCCGTCACGGCTCCAAGGCCCTTCAGTGGACAGGGATCAGCCTTGGCGCTGTGGGGGGCACTACAATGGGTATGATGCGCATGGCGCAGGGGGCCCACTTTCTCACGGACGTTCTGGGAGGAGCTTGGGTGATCTGGTTCTCTTCCCAACTATGCGATTGGATTATTTACAAAAACTTTCACCGGAAATCAGTATGTTAGCAGGCGCAACGCGTAAGCAGCGGGAAATACTGGCCTATATTCAGGCCTACATTGGTCAAAACAGCTACTCGCCGAGTTACCGTGAGATTCAGAAGCATTTTGGCTTCTCATCCCTCGGTTCAGTGTCGAAGCATGTGACGCGGCTGCGAGATCGCGGCCTACTCAGCCTCTCCAAGTACTGCTCACGCTCGCTACGCGTCGCGCAGGAGGGTGATACTGTCCTTCTGCCGCTCATGGGAACGATCCGTGCAGGGCGCCCCATTGAGGCGATCTCGCACGCCGAGCCGACAGCAGTTCCCTCAAGCCTAGTCCCCTCGCAGGGCGACTACTACCTGCTACGTGTGGCAGGCGACTCCATGCGCGACGCTCAGATTGCCGAGGGTGATCTGGTCATCATCGAATCCCGGCCTGTTGCCGAACCTGGCCAGATCGTCGTTGCACTGATCAACGGCACCGAAGCCACCCTCAAGCGCTACTACCAGAAGGGCGACCGCGTCCTCCTCGAGGCGGCCCACCCAGGGTACGCCACGCTCGACCTGCCGGCCGACTCCGTCACAATCCAGGGCATAGTCCGCGGCCTCCTCCGCAAATATTAGTGGGGGTGGTGGGGCGCTCAGGAACCGGGTGGCCGAGCTGTCCGCTCTCGACATTAGAATAGCAAAAGGCCGCTGCTCGGCCGAGGTTTGGCATCCCCATATTTGCACCCTACAGGATCGCCCGCGCTACGCTGCGGGCATCACCTGTGGAAGTGCAAATCTGTGGCGCCAAATCGCCCTCACAGCGGCTCTTTACTGTCCCACCCATCAACATCGGGCGGCCACCCTTGCGAGGGAGCTCGTCCGCGCGTGCAGAGCACAGCGCTACCTCGCTGCTCGCATTCCTGAGGCACCCCACCACCCCCACTCGCGGCACTACCACAATAATTAATCGGCTTATGCAGGTTTGCGGAGACGGGAAACTGCATTGCAGGCAGATTTTCCACAGCAATAGATCCCGTAGAGAGCGGCCCCTGAACCAATTACCGGTAGCGTGAAGACCATGAAGTTGAGCTTGGCGTTACCACCACCCAGAATTGCGGTTCTGATCTCTTTATCGAAGTAGATATTGTACGTGATCCACAGGCCGAAGAGCGCCAGCACCGCGCATCCCACCATGCCACCAGTCGCCTGGCCCAGATGCGTCTTGGGATTCTCGTGATACAGTGTTGGCCTTTCTGGCCCTTTCGCTTCTGACGTCATGGTGACCTCCTTGTCATATATAAACAATTATACACCATCGTGATTAATATTATATAGTAAACAGTTTAATATATCAAGAAGCCGCGGGCGGGGCACCTCAGGAATGCAGATCGCGAAGGAGTGAGGGTTTCTCGCAATTGTGACTCCTCAGGCGTTGACGAGGCGGAGCAGATGGCGAAGCCTGCGACGAGCGAATGGTGCGCCGGTTCCCCATTCGCGAGGAGCGGGATGCGGCAGATGCCCGCTGCAGGCAGCCTGTGGAGTCACAATTGCGAGAAACCCTCACGCAGGGCGCGGTTGTACCGGCCCGCCTGCAGCGAAATGCAAGGGTGGCCACTTGGTTGTTGCGGAGCAGATGAGAATCCGCCGCTGCGAGGGCGATTTGGCGCCACAGATTTGCACTTCCACAGGTGATGCCCGCAGCGTAGCGCGGGCGAGCCTGTAGGGTGCAAAGGTGGGGATGCCAAACCTCGGCCGAGCAGCGGCAGATTCTCATCTGCTCCGCAACCGGCAACCAATTCGGCCACCCGGTTCCTGCGGCTGCCCCGCTCGCGGCTAGGCTTCTTCGGGTTCTTCGGGTTCTGGTTCAAATTCGGCCAAGGTCTTGGAGTGGCGGCCGGCGATGATGCGAATGCAGGCAAGGACCCAGGCGGTGATCACGTAGGTCCAGGCGATGATGGCTAGGGCAATGGGGAAGTGGTGCAGGAGGCCGTAGAGGGAGAGGACCGTGGTGAGGGCGACGGTAAGTACCAGGGCAAAGGAGGAGAGGCGCCACTTGAGCGCCTTCACGCTGGGGAACTTCCAGCGGCTAATCATGAAGTAGCCGATGACGATGAGCACGGAGAGCAGAATGAGCGCCCGCTGCTCCAGACCGAGAGGAAGGCTGTAGAGGACCAGGTTGGTGGCCACAACGGTGGTCGCAGAGGCGGTGATCGGCAACCCTGTGAAGTGCGAGCTTGGGGTCTGGACCCCCTCCCCACGCTGCTTCTGGAGGCTGGAGACGTTGTAGCGCACCAGGCGCAGAACGCCGCAGGATGAGTAGATAATCGCCCCACCGAGGAGCAGGTAGAAGAGCAGTGAGTGGGGGTCGAGCGCGAGACTCTTCACCACGACTACGGAGGGGGCCACGCCAAAGGTGATGGCATCCGCTAGTGAGTCGAAAAAGAGGCCAAACTCACTCTCCGCCCGCATCAGCCGCGCCACCGCCCCATCGGCAAGGTCGGCCAGCCCGCCGACCAGGAGCAGGACGGTGGTTGCGACTAGTACGGGATAGAAGGGTTCGGATGCGTCGAGGGAGATCATGCGGAAGATCGTGAACAGGCCGCACACCAGCCCAAAGGCTGTAATCAGGTTCGGTAGTAGGCTCAGTCTTCTCATGGGACGGCCAGCATAGCACATAGAGGAGTTTTGGCGGATATCCTGTTGCCAACAGGATTGAAAACTGTTATTATCAGGATTAAATCGTAATGGAAACAGGATATCCGCCATGATCCATGCCACTCCTGAGCTGCCAGGGCTATATATTGAGGTGGTCGGGAAGATTGACGCGCTCAAGGCACAGCTGCGCTACGTACTTGGACAGCAGCCGCGCCGCTGGACGGGACTCCTGCGACGCTCCACGTTTGCGCGCGCCATCCAGGCATCCAACAGCATTGAGGGATACAACGTCACCAAAGAGGACGCCGCGGCGGCTGTCCAAGGGGAAGAGCCTCTCGGTGAGAAGGATGAGGCGTGGCAAGCGGTCAGCGGCTATCGGGTTGCGATGAGCTATATCCTCCAGCTAGCCGACGACCCCCACTTTGTGCACAGTCAATGGACCCTTCGCAGCCTGCACTACATGATGGTTGGACATGAGCTCTCGAAAAACCCGGGCCGCTGGCGACCTGGGGCAATTTTTGTCCGCCGGTTGCCGGGCAACGAGATCGTCTATGAGGGTCCTGACGCGGAGCTGGTCCCCTCTCTGATTGATGCGCTCGTCCTCTCCATGAATAGCCGCGCGGAGGCGCCTTCGATGGTCCACGCCGCCATGGCCCACCTCAATCTGGTGCTCATCCACCCGTTTTCCGACGGCAATGGCCGTATGGCCAGGGCGCTCCAGACGCTCGTGCTGGCGCGCGAGGGAATTTTGGACCCCCGCTTCTCGTCGATCGAGGAGTATCTGGGACACAACACCCAGGAGTACTACGCCGTACTAGCTGAGGTGGGCCAGGGCGGCTGGCATCCAGAGAATAGCGCTCTGCCCTGGATCAAATTCTGTCTCACAGCGCACTACCGCCAGGCCGAGACGCTGCTGCGCCGCAGGAAGGAGCTGGAGCGGATCTGCAATACCATTGAAGCCGAGCTGGCGACTCGTGGACTTAAAAGTCGTATGCTGATGGCGCTGGCCGATGCGGCTGTTGGCTACCGGGTCTGGAACGCCATGTATCGACACACGGCAGAGGTCTCCGATGAGGTGGCCAGCAAGGACCTCCAGCTGCTTGTCAAACAGGAATTACTTGTTCCCAAGGGAGAGCGACGCGGCAGATACTATGTGGCTGGTGACTGGCTGCAGCAGGTGCGGTTGGAAGCCCAGGAGCCCAAGGTCGTTACAGACCCATTTACTGAGAGTAGCAGGACCATACGGAAGGGTTGACTAGACCCTAAATTGGCGGAATGGAAGTATGTGGCCTGCTACGTAACACCCCCGGAGGCTTGCCTTATGTCTGCCACAGTGCGCTCAAATCAGCGGACCAAAGAGAAGGATCTCCGGGGCAAGGTTGCCCGGGAGGGCAGGACCGGGTTGTATACCGTGGTCAAGCGCAATGGCACTGTGGTGCCGTTTCAGAAGGAGCGGGTCGCCATGGCCCTCGAGGCGGCGTTCCGCGATACGAAGCGGATCCCTGAAAGCCAGCCGTTGCCAGTGGAGGTGCGCGATGAGGTGGAGCAGGTGCTGCAGCTGGTGGTCGAAGAGACACTGAAGCAGGCGGCCAAGGACGTCTCGCTGACGGTTGAGGGCATTCAGGACCTGGTCGAGGTCAAACTGATGGAGACCGGCCACCACGATGTGGCACGCGACTACATCGTCTACAGGGATCGCCATAAGAAGCTGCGCCAGGACGTGACGCAGCAGCTCAAGATCTGGCGGCGCGATGGGCAGACACAGGTGCGCTTCAATCCGATGAAGATCGGGGCTGCAGTCGAATCGGCCTTCCGCGAAACACTGCAGATTGAGGGGGCGACCCCACCGGCTGTGGTTGAGGCTGTCAACGAGGTCACGCTGCATGTGGTCGAACGGGCCGTGCAGATCTCCCAGGCAGGCGAGGCGCTCCACGTCGAGCTGATTCAGGACCAGATCGAGCAGCAGCTGATGGAGGACGGCTATTTCGATGTCGCCAAGGCGTTCATCATCTACCGCAGAAGGCGAGCTGAGGAGCGCGCTCGACGTGCAAGCGGTGCAGTGGCCGAGCCGGTCGTTGAGGCGGGCAAAGAGTATACCGTGATTGCGGCTGATGGCTCCTCACAGAGGGTTCCGCGCACACTGATTCAGCAGCGAATCGCCTGGGCGTGTAAAGGCCTCAAAGAGGTCTCGATGGAGGCCATTGAGGTCCACACGCTGACCAGCTGCTATGAGGGGCTTAAACTCGAGGAGCTGGACTGGGCGCCGATCATGGCTGCACGGGTGAAGATTGAGGAGGAGCCGGCCTACTCATTTGTAGCTGCACGGCTACTTCTGGATAAGATCTACCGCGAGACGCTGGGCGTGGCCGCGTCGGATGCCAATCTGGCGACTCAGCACAAGAAGGGGTTCAAGGAGTACATCCTGAAGGGCATCGGCCTGGGTCGACTTGCCCCCGAGCTGCGCTCCTTCAACCTGGATCGGCTCGCCGATGCGATGCAGCTGGAGCGCGATCTGCAGTTCTCCTACCTGGGAATCCAGACCCTCTACGACCGGTATCTGATTCAAGAGGCCGACCGGCGCATTGAGACGTCGCAGATGCTCTGGATGCGCGTTGCAATGGGCCTAAGCCTCAACGAGGGCACCCACAAGAATGAGCGGGCGATCGAGTTCTACAACATCCTATCGCGCTTCCTGTTTGTCTCGGCCACCCCCACCCTCTTCAACGCCGGCACAACCCACGCCCAGCTGAGCTCCTGCTACCTGTCCACGGTGATGGACGACCTGCACCACATCTTCAAGGTGGTGGCTGACGATGCGCAGCTGTCCAAATGGGCGGGCGGCATCGGCAACGACTGGACGCGTGTACGCGCCACCGGCTCGCTGATCCGCGGCACCAACGGCAAGAGCCAGGGCGTCGTCCCCTTCCTGAAGGTTGCCAACGATACAGCTGTCGCAGTCAATCAGGGCGGTAAACGGAAGGGGGCCATGTGCGCCTATCTGGAGACGTGGCACCTGGATATTGAGGACTTCATTGAGCTGCGGAAGAACACGGGCGATGAGCGGCGCCGCACGCATGATATGAACACGGCCAACTGGATTCCGGACCTGTTCATGAAGCGGGTGCTCTCCAACGGCATGTGGACCCTCTTCAGCCCCGATTCGGTGCCCGATCTGCACGACCTGTATGGCCATGCGTTTGAGACCCGCTATGCCGAGTACGAGGCGATGGTGGCGCGCGGCGAGATCAAGCTGTTCAAGCGGGTCGAGGCCATGGGTCTATGGCGCAAGATGCTCAGCATGCTCTTCGAGACAGGCCACCCGTGGATCACCTTCAAGGATCCATCCAATATTCGCTCCCCTCAGGACCATGTGGGGGTGGTCCACTCCTCCAACCTGTGCACCGAGATTCTGCTGAACTCTTCGATTGAGGAGACGGCCGTCTGCAACCTGGGCTCGATCAACCTGGTGCCCCACACCACCCCCAAAGGGCTGGATGGCAAGCTTCTCGGCGAGACCATTCGGACGGCCATGCGGATGCTCGACAACGTGATCGACATCAACTTCTACCCCACAGCTGAGGCCCGGACTAGCAACCTGCGCCACCGGCCGATCGGCATGGGAAGCATGGGGTTCCAGGACGCGCTCTACATCCAGGGGATCAGCTATGCGAGCCCCGAAGCGGTGGAGTTCTCCGACCGGTCCAGCGAGCTGATCGCCTACCACGCCATCCTGGCCTCGACCGAGCTGGCCCAGGAGCGCGGCACCTACCCCACCTACAAGGGGTCCAAGTGGGACCGCGGCCTGCTGCCACTCGACACGATCAACCTGCTTGAGGAGGAGCGGGGCGGCCATCTGGATATGGACCGCTCCGCATCCCTCGACTGGGCGCCAGTGCGCGAGCGGGTGCGCCGTTATGGCATGCGCAACAGCAACACCATGGCCATCGCGCCCACGGCCACCATCTCCAATATCGCCGGCATCACCCAGTCGATTGAGCCCACCTACAAGCATCTGTTTGTGAAGGCCAATCTCTCGGGCGACTTCACGATCCCCAACGTCTATCTGGTGGATGAGCTGAAGCGGCTGGGACTCTGGGATAAGGAGATGCTCGACGATCTGAAGTACTTTGATGGATCGGTGCTGGAGATCGAGCGGGTTCCGCAGGAGATCAAGCGGCTGTTCCTCACGGCCTTTGAGATTGAGCCAGACTGGCTTATCGAGTGCGCCAGCCGGCGCCAGAAGTGGCTCGACATGGGCCAGTCCCTCAACCTGTACATGGCAGAGCCCAGCGGCAAGAAGCTGCACGCGATGTACATCCATGCGTGGCGCAAGGGGCTGAAGACCACCTACTATCTGCGCTCCATGAGTGCAACGACCATTGAAAAATCGACCCAAGACATCAACGCCCGTGGCATGCAGCCGCGCTGGATGAAGAACAAATCGGCATCCGGGAACATCCTTGTTGATCGGCAACCGGTCGTGGCGTGTAATCTGGGTGAAGCGTGTGAGGCCTGTCAATAATGTTGGTATTAGAACCTGTGGAAAAGAGAAGGCGCTTTCGCGCTGCCGATAAACGGCTGATCAACTGCAACACAGTTGACGTGAACCAGCTCATGCCCATCAAGTACCAGTGGGCCTGGGAACACTACCTGAACGGGTGCGCCAACCACTGGATGCCCTCTGAGGTGCCCATGGGCAAGGACATCGAGCTCTGGAAGTCGGATGGGCTGAGTGAGGATGAGCGGCTGGTGATCATGCGCAACCTGGGCTTCTTCAGCACCGCTGAGAGCCTGGTGGCCAATAACATCACGCTGGCCGTCTTCAAGTTTGTGACCAACGCCGAGGCACGCCAGTACCTGCTGCGTCAGGCCTTTGAAGAGGCCCTGCACACCCACACCTTCCACTACATCGTGGAGTCACTCAACCTGGATGCGGGTGAGGTGTTCAACATGTACAACGAGATCCCCTCGATCAAGCGCAAGGACGACTTCCAGATGCAGCTGACAGCCGACATGCTGCAGCCGGACTTCTCGACCGTCGGCTTTGAGGGGACCCAGAAGTTCCTCAAGAACCTGATCGGCTACTACCTGATCATGGAGGGGATCTTCTTCTACAGCGGATTTGCCATGATCCTCTCGTTCCACCGGCAGAACAAGATGACCGGAATCGGGGAGCAGTTTCAGTACATCCTGCGCGATGAGACCATCCACCTGAACTTTGGGATCGACCTGATCAATACCATCAAGGAGGAGAACCCGGAGGTCTGGACACCCGAGTTCACCAAGCACATTCTGGGGCTGATCAAGGAGGCCGTCGAGCTGGAGTACCAGTACGCCGCCGACTGCCTACCCAAGGGCGTCTTCGGCCTCAATGCACCAATGTTCCGCGACTACGTCCAGTACATTGCGGATCGCCGCCTCGAGCGCATTGGCCTCAAACCCCAGTACGGCTCGCGCAACCCCTTCCCCTGGATGTCCGAGACCATCGACCTGGGTAAGGAAAAGAACTTTTTTGAAACACGCGTCACAGAGTACCAGTCGGCCGGCGCCCTCAAGTGGGAATAGGCCTTAATTTATTTGATCTTAATGCTCAGGGCTTATAATAGTGTCCAATTGAGGATGTTATTATGAGCTCACCTGCATGCGGCGTCGGCCCGCCACCACCCCCTCCACTCAGCCTGGAGCAGCGCTATCCCCGTCTCGTCGGCCTCGGGGGCCCCGCCCTCCTAGCCCTCCTGTGTGCCGGTGCTGCCTTGGCGGCGACCCACCTCACCGAC
>Ga0206823_1179_pt1 | contig 13347 bp, 5 predicted proteins | sample Alteio_BWOrgCont_81_FD_152868 | JGI IMG/M metagenome (GOLD analysis project Ga0206823, IMG submission 152868) | Enriched cells from forest soil in Barre Woods Harvard Forest LTER site, Petersham, Massachusetts, United States -... | ecosystem: Environmental > Terrestrial > Soil > Temperate forest > O...
GCTTGTGATAGATCTAACGCCAAATAAAATAAGCTTTCCTGACAGCACTCCTCTTCTGGATAAAATCTCTCGCCGTACAGGCTCAGATTTTGCAATCTCGCAGCTTTGGATGTATAGAGTCAGGATATTGCCCTTGTGGAGAAGAAATTCCAAACTTCCATCGTGGAAATACGCTTCATATTTCCTTATATCTAACACTTGTTTCTCATCGCAATAGGGCTCAAAAAGATTGGGAATGCTTTCCCAGTAAAGTTTTTCGCAGTCCACCTCAATCCGGCTTACTACCGAAGACCCCGAGGCGGCATCTGTCCATCCTACAGTTAAATCGAGCTTGGTACCATCAAGTGTTAATTTAAGAATTTTCCAATTATTAAATTCTCTAGGTAGGAAATATTTATATTCAGTGCCATCGATTTTTACTATACTTGGATTAAGTAAGCACAATTTTCCATCTATTGTGTGGCCGTTAGACAGGTCTGCTGTTTTGAAGTCGCCTTCAAGCACCTCTCTGCTTTTTAAAAAAAATTCATATCCAGCATTGGCTATATATATATATAATAATGTGCCATCATTAAAGCTGTTCGTATGTTCTCTAATATTTATCATTTTCTATAATACAAGTGAGATTCGTCGCTATTTTTACCACATGGATTCCCATTGGCATCCAGGTGCTTATATTTTCTCCCCGTTACTGGATCAGGATTGTGAGCATGCCAGTGATCTTGACCTTTGTGTCCATGTTCTCCTGGTTTGGCCTGATCAAAGCGCCACTTTTCGCCGGTTTTGACGTTCTCAAATTCCCGATGCCCTGCTTGCCTTTGGTCCGGGTGAGTGACTTCTTTCCAATCCTGGTGCTCCTCTATGTCGTCAGCCGTAGGCGCTGGGGGGGATATTGCGTTTTTTTCCTTCCAAGCCGCGAGTGGGAAATCTGTATTCAATTTCATCAGGCAGCCAAGAACACCAAAGGCTCCATCGACAGCCGTCTGCCCAACGTGGGTGTCTGCTATCTGGGTGCCAATGTAATAGGTGACCACTGCTGCGGCGATCCATTCCCACGACAGGGACAAGATGGGGAACAGAGGAAACAAAATGGCGAATTGGCCGTCGGGGTCCTGGTAACGGAGCGGGTTGTTGAAGACGTACTGGTAGAGGTTGGGGCTGTCCAGGAAGCCGGCCGGGTCGATCGTCAGCCATCGGGCGGTATAGGGGTCGTAGTAGCGGTGGCCGAAGTAGATCAGGTGCAGCTCGGGATCGAGACGCTTCGAGGCGTAGCGCCACGGATTGGCGTCGGCCGGGGCAGAAAGGGGCTCTCCAAATGGAGTGAAGTCATACCGCGTGGCTTTACCTGAAGCGGGGATCAGCCGCCGGATGTTGCCTTGGACATCTGTGATCGATGCAAAGACCTTTCCATTGAGCTCGATTGCAACGGTCCTGCCATGTGCCGTCGGTTGTACAACTCTGAGGCTGGTGGCCTGACCCGCAGAGTCAACCGCTCCGATCTCATTCTTGCCGTCGTAGATGTAGCGTTCGGTTGCCCCCTGAGAAGTTTTGGAGAGACGCCTTCCAAGAGGGTCGTAGGTGAAGCGGATCGTCTGGTTTTCAGACTTGGCCTCAATGAGGCGGCTTAGAGGGTCGTAGGTGAGCTGAAAGGTTTCCGTGGGGGTATGGAGTAGGGTCTGGTTGCCGTTGAGGTCATGCTGGTTGGAGAGCAGCTCGTTGAGCGGGTTGACCTGGGAGGGGGTATCGTTCTTGAGGGTGCGGTTGTAGAGCGAATCGTAGGCGTAGCTGTGGGCGTTGTCGGAGGTGAGCTGGGACAGGTCATCGTAGGTGAACGGCTGCTGTTGTTTGTCCGTGCTGGTTTGGGTCAGGTTGCCTACGGAGTCGTACTGACACTCTTGGGAAAAGTGGGGGCTGGAGATGGACGCGGTACGCCCTCGAAGGTTGGTGTGGTATGTGGCTGTGCCCAGGTTACCGATCAGGCTTTCAGAGGTCAGGTTGCCATCCTCATCGTAGGCGTCGTAGCGGTGCTCGTAGAGGGTGGCTCCGGTGGAGGAGAGGCGTGTGGTGCGTTGTGGGAATAGAGGGTCGTAGCTGGTGCGGATGGTGCCGTGAAGGCCCATGTGCAGGGAGGTGGGGCGGCCGAACGCGTCATACTCTTTGATGATTTCGATGTGAGGGAATGTCTCCCGCAGCACGTTGTCGAACGGGTCCAGCTCCCGCTGGATGGTCAGCTTCTGGTTGTCGTCGGTGATGGAGCGCAGGCGGCCCAGGCGATCCGTTTCGAAGACGTGGTGGATCTGGCCGTCCGATGAGTCGATGCGGTGCAGGTAGCCGAGCGGGTGGTAGCTGTAGGTCAGGATGACTCCATCTGGGAGGGTCTTGCTGGCCCGCTTCCCGGAGGGGAGATAGCTGGTCTGGGTGGTTCTTGCAGATGCGCGGGTCACACTCTGCAACCGATTATCGGCGGTGTAACTGCACTGGATCGTCTGTGTGGAGCGATGCTGGCCATCTTCGTAGATCTGGTCCCTTTGAGTGGTCAGGTTTCCGACGGGATCATGGACCATCTCACGGCAAGACAGGGTGGTTTCGCCCCGTCTGGTCTCCTGCTTGATGGTGCGAGAGAGGGCGTCATGGGTGTCGATTGAGCGAATCTGGCGCGGGTCTGTCGTGGTAATTTGCAGGACCCTTTGGCCCAACAGGTTGCGCGCCTTCTCGTCGTACTGGGTGCAGGTGACGTTGCCTTCAGGGTCGGTCTCCTGGATAAGTCGGCCAAAGGAGTCGTAGTTAAAGCGGGTCACCGCCTCGTGGCCGTTGATGTGGCGGGTTACGGTTTGCCGATATCCACCCTCGTCGTAGCTGGTGCTGATCCGGTAGAGGGTCTGGCCTGCGCTGTCAGTGTGACGCTCCTCGAGGATGCGCCCTTCTAGGTCCTTTTCATAGTGGATGAGGAGGGGCTGGGTGCCGTTGTGTTTACAGACTGTGGAGAGCTGGCCGAGAGCGTTGTATTTGTATTCGGTCACCCGGCCGGAACACTCCTCCCGGATTTTTCTTCCGGCTCCGTCATAGGCAAAGTGGGTGGCCTTGCCCTCCTTGTCGGTCTGCGAAAGCAGGTTGAAGCCGCTGGTGCTGCTGGTCTCTTGAGCCGGAGTTTGGTCGTCGAAGATGTAGGTCTTGGATAGGACACGACCCAGCACATCCCGCTCGTACTGCGTCGTGAGCCCATCCGGATCGGTGGCGCTATGAAGAGTTCCGTTTCTGTTGTAGCGGAGAGTTTCGACAGCGCCGCCGGGATGACGGATCTCCGTGGGCGAGCCGTAGGCGTTGTAACGGGTGCGTCGGGTCTGGCCGTTGGCGTTGGTCTGAGTGATGGGGTTGCCAAACGGGTCGTAGATGGCAGAGCTGGCCACGGAAAGCGGTTCTCCGTCGGCTGTGGCGATGGCGGGATAGTCGGTGCGTATGACCTGGTTGACGAGGGGATCATAGGTGGTGTGCGTGGTATGCTGGAGGTAATCTGTGTGTCGGATCTTGCGGCCATACAGATCATAGCCCCAGGAGGTGGTGTGGCTGATACCGTCGTCGCCCCGTTCGACCTGCTCACGGATGCGGCCATTCGCGTCGCGATGGAGCTGGGTGCGCATCCTGCCGGAGAAGCTGGTGGCCGATTCTAAGCGACCCTTGGGGTCGTACGTGTAGGTCGCCCGCTGCCCGAGGGGATTGGTTTCAGTGAGCAGATCGCCCCGTTCATTGTAGGTTCTTTCAAGGGTGTAGGCCCGGTTTCCCTGGGCATCGTACACCTCCTCTTGGGCCACGTTGCCGTGGGCGTCGTACGTCAGATGGCGCTTCCTGATGAGTCTGGTTTTGCCCTGCTCCAGACAGCTCTCTTCGACCCACTCGGGCATGTGGAGGAAGGGGGCGGTTTGGCGCAGCTGGTAGCGGGTGCTGGTTCTTTGGGTCACACCCGAGAGATCGTCGCGGTTTTGACTGGAGCCGTCATCGGAGATGGTCTGCACCAGATTGCGACAGGCGTCATAGGTAAAAAACTCGCGGAGGAGGGTGCGATCCTGGTCTTTGATGAGCTTGGAGGTGATCAGGTTGCTGTTGGGCAGGTAGGAGTAGCAGGTGACCTTGCCATCTTCGGTCTCCTCTCTCAGGAGCAGGTTTCTGGCATCGGAGGAGAACTGTCTTCGAGTGACAAACCGCTCCTCGGCCCCGTCTCCTGTCAAGTTGCCAATCAGGACCTCGGCAATGGGGTTGCCAAACCGGTCGTACTGGTACTCCGTGCGAGAGTGGCGTTGGCCAGAACCGTCCCAGATTTCACGCGCCTCCAGCCACTGGCTATCGCTCCAGTGGTAGAGCGTTTTTCGCTTGAGCTCGGCGTCTGCTCCGTACTCTTCGATGGCGCTGATGAGCAGCTGTTTGGAGATCTGGTAGCGTCTCATCGTGCCATCGCGGTGGACCACCGTAGTGGTTCCCTCCCGTTTGCCGGCCTTGGCGGGCTCATAGGAGAGTGTGTAGATGGGCTCGAAGGAGCCGTCTTGGCCAACGGGGAGTGAGAGCTGATCGACGCGATAGTGGCGGTAGGCGTCCTGTCCAAAGGGGGCGTGGTGGGCCTGGAAGGAGAGGGTCCGACCTGAGTAGTCACTCAGGAGAAACTGGTCGTTATATTCGAGCGACTCGTTGCGGTAGTTGGGGCTACTGACCCGCGTGAGCAGAGGGGATGACTCATGATAGTCTGTCTCGACGGTCTGACCGGAGGAGGAGACAAAGCGGCAGCTTCCTTCCCTGTAAGAACCGTCGATCTGGATTGAGGCGTATGGCTCCTTGACTCCGGGGGCTCGGCTCTCGACGGAGGTGAGCCGGCCAGACTTTGTATAGCCGTATCTCAGCAGCTTGCCATTGGGTAGAGTTTCCTCTTCTAGGAGATAGTGACGGGTAGATCTGGCAGGCGGCAGCTGCTCGGTGTAGAGCCGCTCGGTGCCGTCAGGAGAGTGCACGGTGATGGTACTCCTCGCGATCGAGATGCGGGTATTTCTGGGGTCGTACCGGCCGCTGGGGGTGTCGTCGGCGACGTTGGAGATGCCATAAAGGTCTGAACAGAGTGTTGTCCTCCCTTGGCTCACTTGGAAGGCGAGCGATGCGCCATTGGGGTCAGTAAAGCGCACCTTGTGGGAGTCGGGATGGTACCGGAGTAGCAGGTGGGGGTAGCTTTGCCAACCTCTGTACCGGTCGCGCAGGTAGCGGTGCAGCTGCTCGCGTGTCTGAGAGTCCTGTCTTCTGAAAAAGGCGCGGGGCATGTAGGGAGAGATATAGACGCGGTTGAGCGGCAGCTCCTGTGCGCCTCGTACCAGCAGGTCGGTCTCGCGAATGGCTGGTAGACCGGTGACGGGGCTGATCAGCCCACCGATCAGGTGGCTGGAATGGCTACTGGCAATGTCCTCAGGGACGGAGAGCTCAGGAGTCGAGAGCTCCTCATCAGCCGCCTCATCACTCGGTAAAAGGGCTGTCGTGGCGACGGGGGAGGTGTCAGCCGAAAGTGCGGACGTTGCTAGAAGGAGCGTGGCTAGCGAAAGGAACAATCGCATTGAAGACACCGTTTTTTGCACGGCGGATAGCCTATGCCCACAGCCACGGCCAGTCAATAGGCGGTCTTGAATGACGCCTTTCCCCTTTCATTTACTCCTGCGGTAGCTCTGCTAGCGCAAGGGGCGCTGGGGGTACGGGCGGGGGGCCCTGCACCTGCATGATGTTCTGGATGAAGAAGAGCCCCTTGCTGCGCAGTCCGTAGAAGAGCGCTTGCCGACGGGCGCTTTCGGTGTCGACGCCGAGGGAGTCGGCATCACCGATGATGGGCACCTGGAGAAACTCCTCCGCAGGGACCCCCTTGACGTTGAAGAGGGCCTTGGCTGCCACCGGGCCGATGCCGAGCACCAGATCCATCAGCTGACCGGGGAAACCCACGGTGCCCCAGAGGGCAAAGTGCAGCTGGTTGTCAAGGATCCAGTCGACCCGCTGCACCTCCAGAATGCCCTTCTTCATGGCAAAGTTGAGGGGGGTGCTGGTGAGACTCACGATGGAGGGCACCTGGAGGCGTTGGGCAAATGAGGGCTCGAGTTGCACCTCCTGTGGTGACACCTCCAGCCGGCCCTTCAGCTGTACGGCCGCCCAGCGGAGCGGGTTGGCCAGCGGTATGGAGATGGGCGCGTTGAGAAGCAGCTGTGCCCCCTTGCCTTCAGCAGCAGAGGCCATGATCTGGATGGGCCCGGTCAGGGCGCTGTGCTCATCGCGTCCAAAGTCCAGCTGAGCCTGCACCGGCTTATCCAGGTAGAGTCGGTTGTGCATCACCTTGTTCCAGATGATTGTGGAGAGGGCGGTATCGGTGGTGGCTCTCTCGATCACGAGAATGGGGTGGCCGTCGGCCGTCAGCAGCTCCACACCGTGGAGGATCTGGGGCCCGTTCCAGCTCAACTCAGTCATGCGGACGCGGACTTTGAGCTGATCCCCGTAGTGCCTGTTAAACCAGCCCTCGATCGCCTGCGGCCCCAGTGCCATCGCGGTCAGTGAGGGAAGCGCTGCGACGAGCCCAACCAGACTGGCCAGGGATAGAGAGACAATCAAAAGCCATCGACGTAACTGCTTCACAGGGGCACCTCCTCTTAGATGAGAGGTCTATTATATATGATTTTTTAGTTTAAGTAAAGCGTAACGGTACCGGCGGCCCATTAGCATGATCCAGCCGACATAGATAATGAGGGCTAGGCCCCAAACCAGGAGGTGGGGGAGTGACCACCAGATGAGCCCGGGCTGGGGGAGGGTGCCCCACTGGACGCCGGGCGGCCAGAAGACAAAGAGGGGCGATCCGTTGAGGTTGGCCTGCGGAACGGTGCCAAAATCGCGGCTATCGAGGCTAACGGCATGGTTGTCTCCGAGGGCCAGGTAGTGGCCCTCTGGCACGCGAAATCCAAAGGCACGCAGCTGCTCTGGGTCAATACTGCCGTCGGCGCGCAGGGGTGGGCCCCAGTCGCGGAAGGCCACATAGGGGCGCGTCGGGGAGGAGGCGGTTTGACGGGCCATCTCCCGCTGTAGAAAGCTCTCCAGGAGGGGGTCGTCTTGGCCCAGCAGGGGGCCTGCCAGGCTCCAGAGCTCACCGTCGCGGAAGTAGGCAAAGCGCGAGGGGAGAAGCGGGCCATTGGCATCGCGCGGGGCATAGAGCGAGAGCCATTCGATCCCCAGGTTATAGAGGGTCGCAATGCGCTCAGGCGTGTGGCTATACAGGGGGTGGTCCAGATCAAGGCGCGTGCGCACGCCGCTCCACCAGATGCGGTAGGCTGTGCCGCGAATCAGCTCATAGGTGCCGTCGGGGACCCCCTCGAGGGTAACGGAGATGTTCTTGTAGAGGTCCCAGTCGACCCCCTCATAGGCCCAGGGGAGGGCGCGTCCGCTCCGCACCACAAAGCGGCTCGTCTGCATCCGGTCCATCAGCCGATCCAGTGCCGGCTGGTCCAGTGGTACCACCGTGGTGCGCGGCGTGAGGCGGGGTCGGATCGTACCCATCCGGTCCATACCAATCTCTGGGGCCGGATAGCTGGTGCTGGGGGTGTGAAACAGCTCCAGGTAGAGGAGCCCTTCGCCCACTTCGGCGGGCGTCCAGGGCGTCCATTTCCGCAGCTCATCCGCCGTCAATAGCCGCGCCATCGCATAGTTGCGCAGTCCCCAGAAGTCGCTGTAGGTCTGAACCTCCTTATGGGGGGTGCCGGCAGCGGCCGAATTGTCACGCACCCAGCCGGCGGAGGTCTCAATTTCACCCACGACTTCGCGCCCATTCCAGTTCAGGCGCGCCACCGGCTGCCCCAACTGGTCAAGACGGCAGCCGCGCATCAGGGGGCCCTGGGGCGTGCTGGTTGGAGCCACCGTGGGGACGGCCCGGCCGTCCCAGCTAATCATCGGCACATACTCGATAGGTGCAATATCGGGGCTGTTGCGCAGCATGAGCAGGTCATGCCCATCCCGATCCATGCCGTACAGTCTGCCCCCATAGAAGTAGACCGTGTCTCCCGGCTTGCCCAGCAGCCGCTTGACGTACTGCTTGTGGGTTGGAAACAGGTAAAAGTAGAGGGTCTCAGAGTTGGCGATCGGCAAATTGGCGGTGCTAAAGACGATCAGGTCGGTGCGCTGCGCCAGGTCGGGGTCAAAGTAGAAATGGGCCGGCACGAGCGGTACATTGAGTCCATAGCTGATCTTCGAGACGATCAGCCTGTTCTGCTCCTCAAGCGTGGGGCGCATCGAGCCGGTGGGGATTGAGTAGAGCTCAAACCACATGGTACGGATCACGATGGCCAAGACCAGGGCCACAATCAGGGCGCCGGCGGTGCCCAGCCAGCGCCGCCAGGTGGGCTGCGCAAAATCGGTACGCCCCTGAGTCTCGAGCGCGCGGGCCAGCCGGTCCGCCTCTTTCCGATTTCCGGAGCCAATTGCCTGCTCCAGCTGGCGCAGATCACCATACCAGCGGTTGACCGCGTCGCTGGAGAGTCGCTTCTGCTTCTCCAGCTTGATAACGAGCCGCACCAGGATGTGGCGGCACTTGTGCAGCGAGTAGATCACGCCACCACACTACAACGGTCAACCCTAAGTTGCTAGACGTGATGTGCAATTTCCTGGTATGTCGACGGTATGTTGACAATCATACTGGCCGCCGCGGCGGCAACGACCGGATCCGCAGATTTGGCCACTCCCGGGGCTTTGGCGGGAGCGCGCATCGAATTCGCAACGGACTGGGGATCGGGCGCCTGTTTAGGGGAGGTGGGGTTGATTTACACGACCGACTACTACGCCTCGGGGCGGTACACGGACGAGGTGTCACCAGGTACCATGGCGGATGAGGGGACCTATGAGTATCAGCAGCTCAGTCCAACTGTTGGGCGCATCACGTACCATGTGCTGCAGGCAGGTACCTGGAAGGGGGGCGACTACTCTGAAACGCTCCACTACACCAGCGCGACCGGCGGAACCTACGAAGGGGAAGGGGCCATCACCGACTGCAAGTACGGCGGCCCCTTCGTCGTGAAACCGGACCGCGTTGAGTGATTCTCCCACTCCTTGTCGCGGCTGCCCTGGCTCCCACCTCAATCGGTGAGAGCGTCTTTGAGTCCCATGTTGACAAGGCGGCTGGCAGCTGTGCTACCGATGAGGGGCACGATTTCTTTACCATTTATGGTGGTGACGGCACCTATACCAACTATGACCTAGCGGGCGGACCCTCCGACTCCGGCACCTACACCTACAGTCAGCTCGGCCCGTCAGAGGGAAAGATCTCCTACCAGGTTGTTCAGGGCGATGTCTGGAGCGGCGGCGACATCATCGAGCTGCTCCATTTCGACACCGAGACGCAGGGCAGCATCAAGGGTGAGCAGGGCCAAGCCGACTGCCGCTACGAAGGCACCTTCACCATCAAAGAGTAATAGCGTTTAAGAGCCGTTGTCCGTACGATTCGCGCACTCTAGTTCGCCACGAGTTTCTTTATGATGAGAATGGCCCGCTCTGTCCTCGCGCTGGCCTGTCTCCTTCTAGCAACACCTGCCTTCTCTGAGCCTGCACCCCTCGCCTGGACCGACGAGGAGCTGCCCGCCTCTGCCCCAGAACAGGTAGCAGCTCTGGAGCCCAGCTATCTGATCGGCGGCCTGATCAGCCCGCTCAGTGGACTGCCGGTGTTACGAGAGACCGATCTCACCGTTCGAGGCGCCCAGCCCATTGTCCTGAACCGCACCTACATGTCGCCCTACATACCCTACGGCAAGCAGGACGACCGTGAGCTGTGCAAGCAGTACAAAGGCTGGCAGCTCTTTCCCCACTGTCGACTCCTGTTGAGCCCCAAATCCAACAAGGTGCTCCTCACCGATCCCAACGGCGTGTCGCTGCGCTTTTTAGTGGCCGATCAACAAACCCAGCTCTGCTCGCACCCCTACGCCCTCAGTAATGTGGCCGGTGACACACCCAGTGGCCGGTACGACCCCCGCAACACGCGCATCAGCATCTCCGAGGCCAATGGGACCATCACCGTCTCGACTCCTGACGGGACCCAGCGGTTCTACCACAAGAGGGACGGGGAGGAGACTCTCTTCCTTCTAGACAAGGAGATCTTGCCCAGTGGCAAGGTGCTCAGATACCGCTATAAAGAGTCGGGGCAGCTGGACTGTGTCGAGAGCCTGGATCCCCAGGAGAGATACGTCTACGCCTCACTCCGCCTGGATGAGCGCAAGGGAGGCCGCCACTTTACCTCCTCTTTGGGACAGACTGTGGACTACCGGTACCAGCACAGACCCAGCTACCTCCCATCCCTCCTGACCTCGGTCAGCAGCCCCAACTGCCGCAATGAGTCGCTGCACTACAACAGTGAATTCCTCCTAGAGTCCTACTCCGGTAACAGAGCCTTCACCATCCAGCACACCACCGTCGGCAAGGATGCCTTTAAGCACTACCGCGTCAGTCAGCTGCTGCTACCTGTAGGTTCGGGGGACGCTTTCGAGCCGGTTTACGAGCTCTCCTATAAGCCGGCTCAACCCGGCAAGCACAGCGGAACCACCACGGCCACACACAGCGACGGCACCTCCACCGTCTTGCACTTCTCGAGGGACCTCCTCACAACCTCGATCGAGACCCGTGACAAAGGTGGAGAGTTGCGCAAGCGAAAGAGGCTGATCTGGGACGACCAGCAGTGGCTCACCGCCTGCGAGGTACGCGACGGCCAGGACAACCTCCTCGATCGCACGTCCTATGAATACGACGCCTTTGGCAACCCCGCCCTCGAGGTCTTGACGGGAGACCTGACCGGAGCGGGGAGTGAGGAGCAGTACATCATCCGACGCACGTTCTCCACCGACGGCCGCAACCTGCTTCTCCGAGAAGAGACCGAAGATGGAAAGGTGACCTGCTTCTCCTATCTGCCCACCACCAACCTCATCACCTCCAAGCTGGTCAAGGATAGGGATCACACCATCCTAAGGGAGTTCTTCGACTACGACGATTGCCACAATCTGGTGCTGGCCATCTCGGACGACGGCTCTGGCAACAGCGCAACGGACCTGTCCCATGTGACGCAAAGAACCTTCAAGCTCTACAAGCTCCGCCAGTCTGCCCCCTTTCTCCACATGCCGGAGTGGATCGAAGAGGCCTACCTGGAAAAAGGCACCCTCAAGTCCCTCACAAAGAGCCACCTCATCTATGACGCTCACGGCAATGTGGCCGAAGAACAGGTTTACGGAGCAGACGGACAGCACGCCTACACCCTGTTCAAAACCTATAATGAGCGCGGCGACGTTCTGACAGAAACCAACCGTCTCGGACAGCAGCAAACCACCAGCTATGACGCCAAGGGGCATCCCGAAACGCGGACCAATTTCTCCGGCCGCCTCCACACACGGCTGCGTCACGATGCCCAGGGCCGTCTCCGGGAGCAGGTGCAGCGCGGGGATGACGGGGTCACCCACACCACCTCGTCAGAGTACGACTTCCATGATCGCAAGACCCGGCAGACCGATTATCTCCACAACACAACCCACACCACCTACGACCCCGTGGTTCACAAACCCACCAGAATGGACTTTCCCTCCATCGCCTCTACCACAGGACGGGCAACAGCTGTCGCCAGCTGTTCAACTTACGATCCTCTCGGCCGTGAAGTCACCCGAACCGATGCCAACGGCAACAGCACCCACACCCGGTACAACGCCTACGGATCTCCAACCGAAATTGCCTATCCCCAGGGAGGGTGCGAAACGTTCCGCTATGCAAAGAACGGAACGCTGATCAGCAGCACCGACCTGGATGGACTCACCACGGACTACCAGCGCGACATCCTGGGTCGCGTACTCTCCAAGACTTACACCTCGCCGAGCGGCGACACCCTGGCTCAGGAGAGCTTCACCCACTCCGGCTTCCATCTCCTCACAGAGACCGATCGGGAGGGCCACGTCACCACCTACTCCTACGACGGTGCCGGTAGGAAGATCCACGAAGCGTGCTGCGGCCGGGTGGCCGAGTTCGCCTACGACTCTCTTGGCCGGCTTGCAACGACCTGCAAACAGAACGGCGCCCAATCTCTAACCACCCACTACCAGCGGGACCTGGAGGGGCGCATCCTAGAAGAACGCCAAACTGACAGCGCCGGCCAGACGCTCTACCGGATCAACCACTCCTACGACACCGATGGCAACCTGGCCAGCATCACCCGCCACATCAACGGCAACGAGGCCACCACCCGATTCACGTACGACGCCCTCGGTCGGCTGACCCAAGAAACCGATGCCGAAGGCCATCTGACCCAGACACTCTACCTGGAAAATGGGACCAGCCGACTGGGCCAACGCGTCCTCCGCATCACGACGACCGATCCGCGTCAGATGACGACAGTCGAGACCCAAGATGCCCTTGGGCGCACGGTGAGGCAGGAGACCCTCAGCCCGGACAACCGCTATCTCGCAGTCCGCGAGATGTTTTACGATCCACAAGGCAACCTGACCCATCAAAAGGACCACCTCCACGTGTCCGGCCTCTGCCACTCGGCCCAGACAGTCCAGCGCACCTACACCCCGGACAACCGGATCGCACGCCTCACTCAGGCCTATGGAACGCCCGACGCACGAACCACCCAGACCAGCTATCTCCCCTCCGGGAAGCGGGCCACCAAGACCCTCCCAGACGGAACCATCCTAACCTACAGCTACCACCCACTCGGCCATCTAACCCGCATCGACTCGTCGGACAACCAGATCCACCACGCCTTCGAAGCGGACCGCCTGGGCCGCCTGCGCTCAACTACCGACGAAAACCGGCACCTCACCATCCAGCGCGACCTGGACCCGTTCGGCAACGTCCTGCGGGAGACCTTTCCCCACATTGAGATCATCAAGGAGTATGACGCCTTCAACAGGGCCACCTCGCTGCAGATGGGCCCCCACGGCACCATCCGCACAACCTACGACTCTCTATTCCCACAACGCGTCACACGCCTCTCTCCCACCGGAACCATCCTCTACATGCACAACTTCGACGCCTACGACGAGGACGGCAACCTGACCTCAGAGAGCCTAATCGGCAACCTGGGCACCACCAGCTACCAGACCGATCTGCGAGGCCGCACCGCCTCCATCTCCAGTTCCCACTTTTCCCAAGCGTGCCAATACGACTCGGTGGGCAACCTAACGCACACCACCACCGACAAACAGCAGCAGCCCTTTGCCTACGACGAGCTCTCCCAGCTCACCTCGGACCATGCCCACCACTACGCCTACGACTCGCTCTACAACCGAACCCATAAGAACGACGCCCCCTGCCAGGTCAACCCCCTCAACCAAC
>Ga0206823_1180_pt1 | contig 13345 bp, 11 predicted proteins | sample Alteio_BWOrgCont_81_FD_152868 | JGI IMG/M metagenome (GOLD analysis project Ga0206823, IMG submission 152868) | Enriched cells from forest soil in Barre Woods Harvard Forest LTER site, Petersham, Massachusetts, United States -... | ecosystem: Environmental > Terrestrial > Soil > Temperate forest >...
GATATCCAAGTCATCGAGGGATCAGGCATTGAGCCGAAGTCGCACGCCGTGGCCATCCAAAACGTCTGGTCAGAGGACGTTCCTGCGAACACGCTCTCGCGGAGCGAAGCCCTTCGAAATGCCCCCGTTTCGCGGGCGGGCCTGTTTGTCGTACCGGTAATTATCGAGGATTGATCGCGCATTGTTGACTGAACTATCCGCATCCGAATTGGCAAAGCGAATCGCTTCGCGAAAGGTTTCATGCGTCGAAGTCGCCGAAGCTTTTCTTAACCGCATCCACTCAGTGGACCCCAAGATTGGGGCATTTCTGTGCGTAGATCGCGAGGCCGCCATCGCCTCGGCAAAGACAGCACAAAACCTAATCGATCGCGACGAGGGAGGTCCATTGACGGGCGTGCCGATCGCCCTCAAGGACAATCTATCGACGCTTGGGATAGAAACAACATGCGCGTCCAAGATCCTGAAAGGGTACGTTCCGCCATTTGACGCAACCGTTGTTTCCAAACTCAAGCAAGCCGGGATGGTGATCCTCGGCAAAACAAACCTGGATGAATTCGCGATGGGCACATCCACCGAGAATTCGGCGTTTCAACTCACGCGCAATCCCTGGGACCTGGAGCGGTCTCCCGGCGGCAGTTCCGGTGGCTCGGCTGCGGCAGTGTCGGCCGAGTTGGCGCCATTATCGCTCGGATCCGATACCGGAGGATCCATTCGCCAGCCTGCAGCCCTGTGTGGAATCGTTGGGTTTAAGCCAACCTACGGACGGTGTTCTCGTTACGGTCTCATCGCTTTTGGATCGAGTCTCGACCAGATCGGCCCCTTTGCCAAGAACGTTGAGGACGCTTCGATGCTGGCGGAAGAAATTACCGGCCACGACCCGATGGACAGTACATCGTCTCAATCGCCGCCAATCTCTTCGAAAGGGCTCAAAACCGGTTCGCTTAAAGGCCTGAAAATTGCCTTGCCAAAGGAGCTATTCGGTGATGCCACCGACGCCGGCGTGATGGAACGGATCCAATCGGCCATCGAAGTGCTGAAGCAGGAGGGCGTCGAGTTCGCCGAAGTTTCGATGCCTTCGATCAAGCTCGGGGTGACGACCTACTACATCATTGCCCCTGCCGAAGCAAGCAGCAATCTGGCTCGTTTCGACGGGGTTCGCTACGGGCTTCGAAGCGAGGGACAGGGACATATCGGCGTCGTCGAACGAACCCGCGCGGAAGGATTTGGGCATGAAGTAAAAACTAGGATCATGATCGGCACCTACGCACTGTCGGCGGGATATTACGACGCGTATTACGTTCGGGCGCAGCAAGTTCGGTCGATCATGCAGCAGGAGTTTGAGAAGACGTTCATGGAGTTCGACGCCGTTCTCTCACCGACGAGCCCAATACCCGCATTCAAGCTTGGAGAGTTAAAAAAGGACCCGATGGCTCTCAAACTGCTCGACTATTGCACGATTCCTGCCAATATGGGAGGGATGCCGGGGATATCCTTAAACTGCGGCTTCACCAAAGGACTTCCGGTGGGCTTGCAGTTGATGTGCGGGAACATGATGGACGAAAAGCTTCTGCAAATTGCCTATTGCGTCGAACAAGCGCTTCCTGCCGCCACGAAACGGCCTTCAATCTCGTAGGGACCCTTTATGGACGACATCCGCCGACAAGATTTGCGGTTGTTCGCAAGAGAACTGACTTCGCCTTGGCGGATCGTTTGTACGATCGCGATTGTCGGAGTTTTGCTTGGCAACATCCACCCGTTTGGCCCGGTTGTGGTTCCGATGGCAATCATTGCCGTTTTCGTATCCAGCGTTTGGGCGTGGATGGAATCCGAGAAGAAGCGCTTTTCAAATAAGCGATTCAGAGCGTTGTGGTTGGGGTGCGAGGATCGCTTAAAACGATTCGAAGAAGTCCTGAAGAAGATGAGGACCGATCAGGTCGCCGACCTGCACGAAATGCCACGCACGATACGTGGCGTTTCCAAATCTCTGTACGTGGCGCTGAGAAGAGCCGACATCATCTCGCACGAGGTGCAGTTGTCGGAAAAAGGTCTGTATTCGGAGCCGCCGTCTTGGAAGTCGCCTTCCCGCGACGCCCAGTCCCAGGAGCTTTATCGCCTTGCCGACAAGAACATCGCCGAGTACCGAGCCCAGTTTGCGGGCGTCATGGCGGGCGTCCAGCGAACCGAAGCGCAGAGCGCGGTCTTTATGACCACGCTCGACACTCTTCGCATGAAAATGATCGGCTATCGACTGGTGGGTCGCAGTCCTGAGTTGTCCTCGCACGACTTCCTAGAGGCCCTGGCAGAGGCCCGAGCCCAGCTCGAATCGATCGACACCGCCCTCGACGAACTCGACCTCGGCCACTATCCAAAAACAATCTCAGTAGTCCCACCCCCAATCCCGGAGGATGTCGCCGCCAGATTGAAGCTTGGCGAGTGAACCCCTTACCTAAGAGTAAGGGCAGAGCCGACCATCTGCCCCGCTCCTCTTTGCGAAACTTTGCGTACTTTGCGTGAAACATTTCCCCGCAATCAGATACTTTGCGTGAAACCAACGCCCCAAAAGGCGGTTGAATAAAGCGTAAAGACGGTAGCATCGGCGGGATGAGTAAGGCACCGATTCGAATCGGCATTATTGGCTGCGGACAGATCGCGCAGCAGCATATGTCCACTTACGCAAAGATTCCCGACGCACAGATGGTCGGATTTGCGGATATCAGCGAAGAAGCCGTCAATAAGTCGGCAAAAGAGTACGGCGTAGAGTTCGCCACCACCAACTTTCGAGACCTCTTGGCACGCGACGACATCGATGCGATCGACGTGTGTCTGCACAACAATTTTCACATGCCCGCAACCGTCGCCGCCCTTGCAGCAGGCAAGCACGTTTACTGCGAAAAGCCGATGGCAGGCTCGTATGCCGATGCGGCTGCGATGCTCTGCAAAGCGAAAGAAGTCGGCAAGAACCTCCATATCCAGCTAAGCACGCTTTATTCCAACGAGACTCGAGCAGCCAAGGCGCTGATCGAATCGGGGGAGCTAGGCGAGGTTTACCACGCACGTTCTACTGGTTTCCGACGCCGAGGGCGTCCATATGTCGACGGCTACGGAACTCCGACATTCGTTCAAAAACGAAATTCGGCCGGCGGCGCCTTGTACGACATGGGCGTTTATCACATCTCCCAAATCCTCTACCTTCTCGATAACCCAAAGGTCGAAAGGATCACCGGCAAGACATACCAGAAAGTCGACATGGACGCAAAACGACGAGAGACTTCCGGCTACGACGTCGAAGAACTCGGCATGGGTTTCGTATGCTTTGAAGGCGAGGCATCGCTCGACATCATTGAGTCGTGGGCCATCAATCTCGATTCGTTTGAAGGCTCATATTTGGTCGGATCGAAAGGCGGCGTCAGGCTCAATCCGTTCGGCTTCTTCCGAAGCGCCGGTGACTTGGACCTAAATTCCACCGCCGAACTGGGCTCCGCTCGGTCGAGATGGGACAGCGTGAAAGGCGATGGCCCCGTTTATGGAAACTCGCAGCGCCACTGGATCGCTGCCCTCCAAGGCAAGATCCCGCTGTTGCCAACTGCGGAAATCGCGCTGAACACCATGCTCATTTCCGAAGGCATCTATCACTCCCAGACGCTAAACCGCGAGGTTACGGCTGAAGAAGTGAAGGCAGCATCGGTCAGCACTGCAGTAGCTATTTAGAGAGATTCAAAGTCCGAACTCGGACTTGAGTGTGGCAAGATCTGCCTTGAGCTCACTACTCATAGCTCGAGTGTAGATTCTTGCCACTTCACCCCGATTCTGCATCTCAATGATTTTCCGTAAGTCACTTAGGCGGCGACGCCATGTCAATCCGTCCGTGACAAACAATAAAACGGTGTCATGTCGTTTGCACGTAACCATCGATCTCAGGTCTCCTATGACATCGGTTTGCTTGCTTCCCGTAGCAGCGTATCCCTTTGCTTCGATAACAATTCTCGGCTCCTCGATCGATGGGATGGCAAAATCGGCTTTTGCTGTACTCACGCCGTCCTTGCCAATGAACGAACAGCGAGTGTCATATGTCGTGAATTCGGCCTTGACAAATGACTCAACAAAATCTTCAAGTGATCGCCCACGTATTTGCCCTCGAACTGCACGTCCCCTACCTGCTCGCAGGCGATCAATCAATATGTCAGACCATAGAACGGGAGTGTTGACTTGACGACTCATTTGGTCAGCCAATCCAATATCCATCAATGCTTGCAGGTAGCTATCCCGATTACGCTTGAAGGAAGTAATCCCAGTCTTCCCCGGTCCAAGGTGATGAATTAGCAGCGTTTCGAATTCATCCTTTGATAAGCCAAGGAATAGGCGACATATGAGCTTGCCGTCTTCAAAATCACCGCTTAGCAACAGTGTAAGGTCTGTGGAATCGTAAGCCGATTTCAAGGGTAAGGATACGATCCTCTCGATAATTCGGGATGCAGTGGGATCCAGCCAATCGACATGCATTTCCGTGAGAGAATCGGAAATTGCTTCAAGATCTTGCCGAGTTGGTCTCAGGTGTCGCTCCCCACCAAAACGTATTCGGTTGTAAGAGCTCGTTCGACAGTCGAATGCGTACCGAAGTGGTATCGATGCTGCTTTTCGAAAACTTCGATTCGAGGCTTATATTTTCGAAGCAATTCTTCTAGCTGCCCTCTATCTGGATATCCGTTATTGGAGTAGGACAACACAATTGTGGATTCCGAATAGACTGAGAAAAGCTGGTCGAAAGCTTGTAACGCCGTACGTTTATGACTGAATGGTGTGCGCTTCTTTTCTAGTTTTTTGACCTTGCTGGACTCCATTATTTTTCCATCTTTCCAGTATGTTGCAAGACCTTCCAGGAAGTGATACCGCTTGACATAGCAGTTATCGTCGCTTCTTGGAACGTACGGAGGATCAAAATAGACGAGGTCAAACCTTCGACTGATTGATTCTAGAGCATCTCGTTTTTCGGCGGTACATTGGGCTCCGTTATCGAAAACGAGTCCGTTTAGGACTTTGGCTTGTTCCCGGAAATGGTCACGAATGCTCAGCCGAACGTCGCGCCGACCGTCATCGTAGCGAATCACACCATTTGGCAAGTTTCCTACAGTAAAAACTCCTCTTGGCTGTTTTTTCATGCAGGCTCGTATCAAGGCCGCAATGGCTAAATCCTTCTTTTCGCTAGTTGCCAGGCCAGCTATTCGTTCCCACACTAAGTCAATAAATGCGAGGTCATCAGGCGTAAAGAAAATTCCGTTGAACTTGTCTTGCACAAACGTCCCGACGGACTTTCCATCGGACACTAAGAACTCGACTTCGCGGTCACTCAATCTATTAGTAGAATTCGCAAGAACTGCACGAGCAACTACGGCAGGAAAGCTAAGAAAGTCGCTGGCATATACCTCCTTTCCCATCGCCTTCATCAAATATGCCACTCCGCCGGAACCGCAGAATACGTCGGCAGCTGACGAAAACTCTATGTGAGATAAAATCGAATGAAGCCAGGGAAGCAGCTTATGCTTACTACCCATATAGCGGAATTCTGGATAAACTGCTGCTTGCTCAGGAAAACATCCAAGTCCGATAGTGTCGAAAAGTTCTAGCTGATGCGCAGAACCTTCAGCCGCCACTACGAGGGGTTCATTCAATATCGGCGATTGCGGATCAAATAAAAGCGCCAAAGTATTCGCTCACTTAGTGGACATCAGTTTACACATTTTATGCCGTGTGTAAAGACCTTTGGATTATCGACGTGTTCTATAGGCGATTTGCCGCAAGATCTCGCTTCCGATTATTATTGAGCCGTTGAAGTCCCTTTCTGCAATTATAATTCTCTCATGCTAAAGGCGATGGGGTTGGTGGGGTTGGTTCTCACGATTGCTTCTTCCGCCTTTGGGCAGCAGTTTGTTGAAGAGGATGACCCTCCGACTACGATCGCCGCATCGATTCGCACAGCCGCCGAAGACAAGCCGGGCCCTTTCCCTGCCCTCTCGGCAGCAACACCGGAGGGCTCGCTCCTGGTGGCCAGCGGAAGCTTTCATGACTCCGATGTCGTGATTCTCGTAGAAAAAAGCCATATCGAAAGTCTTAAGCCGAAGGTGCTGGATCTTCTTGCCAGTCTCAATCTCCGTAACACTATCATTCGAATCAGGCGAGGACGCGTTATTGGCGAACTTGACATGGAGTTCAACTCCTACATGGACATCCATGGAAACAATTCTCACGCAACGTTGCCCCTCGGCCAGATTGTCGATCGAGTGAGAAGATGGGGTTTGCCTGAGCCCTTTGGCGTTGTGATCGAGGGCAGCAAGTATGCCGAGGTTCGTTATAAGCGCGAAAGTATCCAAACTCTAAAGCTGCTGTGGCCGAACGAAGTAGGTGCTAACGACAAAGTCGACTACACCATTGAAAGACACTGGTATGGATTGTTGGCAGCCTGCTTGATGGGTGGGTTTCTTTTAGGCGCAGTGGGATTAGTTTGGGTACTTGCCTTTAAAATCCCGAATCCCGCAATCCAATCGGGGAAGTCGAAACCGAAAACTCTAGGCGAAGCCCAAGCTCTTTACGATCAAAAGTCAAAGAAGAGAGGCGCTCAATACGCACCGTTTGTGCCGATTGTATTCGTTTCTTTGATCATTTTTGGACGCCCGTGGATGCACGATGCCGAGAACTGGATCCCGACAACCGCGTTTAACCACAGCATGCCGCTTATCTTCATCGGCATCTTTTTGCCAACCATCGTAGGTCTCGTAGTTCGCAAAATACGTAAGGTTCCATCTCCTCCGACGGAAACCGCGGGAGCATTGCGGTTTTTGCCGTACATGATGATCCCGCTGCTTATCTTGATCGCCATCATGCAGATCCGGCTTTTTGCCCCTAAATGGCTGTATGGAATCCCGACTCCGATACTTCAGTGGATTATCCGTATCGTAGGGTTTGCCCCGATCCCGGTTATGGTTGTTGCACTCATTCTCAGCGCCCGTAAATCAACGCAAAATTTGGCGCCGGGAGATGAGGACTATGATGCGGCCCATGAAATGGCAAGCCGGGCAGGCATACGAATCCGAAAGGTTGTAGTTCTTAAAGGCGTTAAAAGCGCGAATGCCTTTGCCAGGTTATTTGGCTCGATCGGTCTAACCCAGGGCGCGCGCGACAGGCTTACTGCTCAAGAGAGACGATGCGTCATCGCTCATGAGCTTGGCCACATCAAAGGGCAGCATGTTGGTCAACTTGTGTTGTTCTCACTTGCCGTTTGGGTCGCCGTTATTGGGATGGACTATTGGGCGACCCATGCCAAGCTTCCACCTGCGTTTTCGTGGATTGTTCCCTTGGCGGGATCGCCAATGTTACTCTTGCCCTTGCTGATCGTCGCGCGGTCACCGCTTCAGCGAAAGGCTGAGTTTGCCGCAGATCGTTTCGCACTTGAGTCGATCGGGAGCTTTACACAGGTAGCTACCGCACTCGCCAAGATCCACCTACTCAATGCCTCGCCGCACACATTCACCAAGCTCCACGAATCGATCGCCAGCCATCCGTCGCTAGTTAATCGCCTCAATTCTTTGAGAGCCACGGCGGTGGAGATGGGAATGACGGTCAGTCCCTACGAGGTCGACCGGATCATTTCGAGTCTGGAATTAGACGACGAGGAAACTCCCTCACAACCCCGAACCAAATGGGGGAGGGGGTGCTAGAACCCTAGATTCTTGCGGTGGAAGGCTATGGCTTCTTGAACGTGCTGGTCCCAATAGCCCCACTCGTGACTGCCTGGAAACTCTTCGTATTCGAAGTCGAAACCTAGTTCCGTGAATACGGCAACGAAATCGCGGTTATCTTCTAGTAGGAAATCTTCGGTTCCGCAGTCGATTCTTAAATACGGTCGACGAGCGGCAGGAAGGTTGCTCGCGACGTGGCACAGATCGTCGGGACCACCGGTGGGATTGTCGCCGAGGATTCGTCTGAACTCGGCCTCGATCTCCTTGCCCATCTCTCTTCGGCTTTTAGCGATATCGAATCCCAAATGCCCAAAAAGCAACGCGCCGGAATGAGAGTGGCCCGACTTGAACCGCTCGGGATATTTGAGTGCGAACTTTGCCGCGCCATATCCGCCCATCGAAAGTCCAGTCACGCACCAAGGCAGCTTGGTTGAGAAATACCCCTCCACGATTGCCGGCAACTCCTTCGCGATCGCAGTTTCGTAGGCAAAGCCTTGCTTCGCGTCGGAATAGAACCCGCGCCCGCCGTTAGGCATAACGACAATCAGGGGCAAACCTTCGACATACCGCTCAATGCTAGTCCGCCGGCTCCAAATCGAATGATCGTCAGATAGACCATGCAACAAAAACATCACATGATAAGGCCCCTTCACATCGGGACTTGGCAATATAATATTAGCCGCCGTCGCCATCTGAAGCGCGCTAGAAAAGAATTTCAGTTCGAAGCTAGGCATCTAAATTGAACCCTCCGGCTCCCAGCGGGGGTAGCCGTCGGTGATTGTACCGACGTGACCAGCTTCAGGCTAAATCGAACCCTCCGGCTCCCAGCGGGGGTAGCCGTCGGTGATTGTACCGACGTGACCAGCTTCAGGCTAAATTGAACCCTCCGGCTCCCAGCGGGGGTAGCCGTCGGTGATTGTACCGACGTGACCAGCTTCAGGCGGCAGAGGTAGTTCTAAGCACGGCGGTTCTAGGAGCGCAGACTCATAGTCTTACCCGCCGACTTTCCTTCTTGCCGGCTTGCGTGAGTCGCCGATGAAGTGGCCGTCGGTTTGGATCGTGACTGTCTGACTTGCCTGATCCCAAGCGACTTGGCATCCCAACGCCGTAGCGACAAACCGCAGGGGGACCATTACGCTGCCGTGCTCGATTCTTGCCCGAGCATCGAGATTGACCGCTCGGTTGTCGACCATCGCCGACTTCCCTTCCGCTCGCATCGAGATGGTGTGCTTACCCTCATCGATCTCCACATATCGCTGAGCCTGATCCCATTGAACGTTGGCTCCCATTTGCTCGAATACGCCTCGCATCGGAACGAAAACCGAGCCTCCGATCATGCGCGGCTGGGCATCGGGAAAGTTCACCACTTGGCCGTCAACCGTAACGGTAATCGCCTGAGCGCAGGCGCTGAGCGCCGCAAAAGCAACCGACACGACTCCGACTTTCCAAAATATTCTAAATATCAGCATGTGGAGGACTGACTGCAGCAGTCGATTAATTGATCCGTGTTGAAGCTATTGATCGCCGTTCGACGTTAAACTTATCAGGCGGTCTTCGCCAAAGCATGAATCATCTCGCTAAACGAACCCTTATGGCTGCTGCCGGCGGAATTCTGGTTGTCGCCGCCTTTTCCTGCATGGGGCGCAGCAAGAACCCTATCGCGCGAGTTGATAAAGACGGCACGATCATCGTCGACGTAAACCAGAAGCCGCAGGAACCGCCGTATACCGACATTTCGATGAAGGCGCAAGGGCAGAGGGTGCCGATCCTGATGTACCACGACGTCGTCGATCGCCATAAGGACGTCTACTTCGACTGCACAAAGAAGGAATTTGAAGACCAGATGCAGTGGATCTCGGATCAGGGCATCACTCCGATCACCCTGGACCAGCTTCACGACCACCTGACAAGCGGCGCCATTGTCCCGGAAAAGTCGATCGTCATCACTTTCGACGACAACTACCAAGGATTTCACGACTACGCCTTGCCGATCCTGGAGAAGTTCAAGTATCCGGCCGCAATGTTCGTACATACCAAGTTTGTAGGCGACAAATCGGGCAGGCATCCTAAGATGGATTGGCCTACGCTTAAGGAACTGATCAAGGACCCGTTGATCACCATCGGAAGTCACACGGTTTCCCACCCGGCTGACATTACAGCCTTAACATCGACCGAGCAATTCCAAGAACTCAAGGACTCCAAAGAGACGCTTGAGAAACAACTTGGCAAGCCGATGCCGTATCTGGCCTATCCGGACGGGAAGAACGACGATTCGGTCCAAGATATTGCCCGCCAATGCGGCTACACGATGGCCTTCACGATGGAAAACGTGCCCGCCGAGGAATCACCGAACATCATGTGCGTCGGCCGATACATCCAGTCGAAGCTGGAGACGGCATGGGACGATCGCGATGAGGCTGTAAGTGGAGGAGCGATCGGGATCTTCCGAGGAAAGATCCAAAGCGCGCCGGTTACTTACAAAGAAGGGGAGTTTGCAGGCACGAAAATGGCCTTCGTAATTGGCGGAGTTCCCGAGTCGCTAATGTCCTTGACGCGAGAGGGCGTCGTCGATTTTATTCACCGAACACCGGGGGCGGTGGCCGGGATCAACGGCGGCTTCTTTGCCATGGCCGCCATTTCGAGCACAGACAATCAGATGGTGGGCCCGTGCAAGACCCATGAATTTCCAGAGTTGGTTCCCGATAAGTCGAAGGAAATCTGGAAGAAGCTTCATAATCGGCCCCTCATCGTTTGGGGACCGAGCGAACTCGCGATTCTTCCATTTGAACCCTATACCTCCAACTCCGAGGCGGCATTTCGCAACTTCATGCCCGACTACACCGACGCATTCTTAGCCGGCGTCTGGCTTGTACATGGCGGCATCGCTCGGAGTAAGGACGATATGAACACCTTTGCTTCCAAGGACATTCAGGACCCACGGCGGCGCGCGTTCATTGGCATCGACGGCGAAGGACATATCGTGCTTGGCGCCTCCACCGAATCGGCTTCGTCCCAAAAGGTTGCCGAGGCAGCGGCGGCGGCGGGAATCCAAGAGGCGGTACTCCTCGATTCCGGTTTTTCAACCTCCTTGGTTTATGGCGAGGATGTAAAGGCATCCGGACACAGCACCAGCCTGCTTCCATCCCGCCCCGTACCCCATGCGATCGTGCTAATTGGCACACTGGATCCGACCACCTCGGGTCTGGGCATCTCCACGTTTAAGCCGGGACCGCCGGAAGAGGTGCAAACGCCCAAGCGTAGACGGCGTAGGCATAAGAAAACGGACGACGAATCTCGGGACGACTCAAAAGCTGTTCCTCCCGATTCGACAACTCCGCCGGATAAGGTTCCTCCCCCCGATACCACGCCCCCGCCAACAACGCCACCCACTACAACCGGTGGCAATACCACCACCGGATTGAACCATGGACTGGATCGATAGGCTCAATGGAAGCCCAAACCGTTTACCGATCGGAAGCGGAAAGGTGGAGTTGCTGCACTGGGCTTACGAAGCAAACCTGGCAAGCAACGGACTTCACCGCCATACCTATTTCGAAATCTGCCTAGTGGGCCGCTATGGACAAGGCACTTTTTACGAGCCGTCCGGCGCGCATACGCTGGCGCCGGCAACGTTGTTCGTGGCTCGCCCTGGCGCGATGCATCAGATACTGAACACCGCCAAGCCGTTTATGGAGTTGTACTGGGTCTCGATTGGCTGGAGTTGTTCCGATCAAACGCCCAGGTCCGATGCCGAGCGAGCGATCCGCGCCTTTGTCGACTCCGATATATGCGTCGCCCATGAGCAAACCGCGGTTTTGGCGTTGTGGGAAGCGCTAAGCCTTACCGCATCCGCACACTGGGGAATCGGTTCGCCGGAACTGGCCTCATCGTTGACAAAGGCGCTAGTCCTTGCCATAGCTCAGGCTCTGAGCCCGCTTGAGCTGGCCGAAATCCGAGACGATCCTACTCGCCCGGGAAGGCTCGCCGCCACGCTTGCGGTTCGGTACATCGCTGATAACATGAATCGCCCGCTATCGCTTCGAGAGATCGCGTCGCATGTAAACGTTTCGACTCGCCAGCTAACCCGGCTCTTCAGTACCTTCACCGGGACGTCGCCTGCCCAATACATCCGGGTGATGCGTCTTGATCGTGCAAGCGCGCTTTTGACCCGAACCGAGTTCCCAATCAAAGAGATCTCGCACCAAGTCGGCTTCTCCGAAGTTCAATACTTCACCCGCTGCTTCACCTCCCACTTCGGCGTCCCCCCCGCCGCATTCCGCCAAGGAGTACGCAGTGGCCGAATAATACAAAGGCCGGGCATGCTGATATAAAGTTCTTGCAGCGCTTTCGAACTATGCTAAATGGGCGTTGGGCGTTGGGCGTTGGGCGTTGGGCTGGAAGGGATGGGAAGGTTCGGATTCCGGCCCTAACGCCTAAGGCCTCTCGCCCAACGCCTTTCCTTCAGGCCTAACGCCAGGAAAGTACGGTGCAATCAATGGTTAATCGAGAATTCATCGAGCAGTATCGCGAAGAGGGCTACGTGCTGGTCCCCGGACTCATCACCAAGGAAGAGGCCGCCGCCCTCCGCCAGGACATGCACGACCTTGCCGACCGCCTATCCGTAGATCGCGACATCGACGCCACCTGGGGCAGCGCCCGCGCCGCCGTCGCCGAGGCGGCGAAAACCAAGATTCTCCATTGCCACAACGCCCAGTTCTACTCCGGCCTGGTGACGCGGCTGATCTGCGACCCCAGACTCACCGACTACGCCGCCGAGATGATCGGGTCGGAGAACGTCCAACTCCACCACACCAAGATGTTCATCAAGCCCCCCGAGAAGGGCTCGCCGTTCCCGATGCACCAGGACGCCCCATTCTTCCCTCACGACCGCCATTCGATGATGGCCGCCGTAGTCCACTTCGACGACGCTCCGCTTGAAAAAGGCTGCCTCCGCGTCGTTCCCGGCAGCCACAAATTAGGAATTCTAGATCACGACGGAGATGGTGCATGGCATCTGCCTTTCGAGAAATACCCGATCGAATCGGCCACTCCATGCCCCGCAAAGGCCGGCGACGTCCTGTTCTTCAGCTACCTAACGATCCACGGCAGCGGCATCAACGTAAGCAACGAGGCCAGAACCACGCTGCTTATTCAGATGCGAGACCCGACCGACCCAATGACCATCGACACCCACCGCTCACGCGGTCAGGGGATGATGCTAAGAGGAGTAGACCCAAACCCGATTCCTCAGTTCGAGGGATAGGCCGCCGAATTCGCTACACAAGTTCACTCAAAGTGTCTGATTTCTGGGATTGGAATTTCGTTGGGAAGAAAATCGGGACTTGGATGCCTCCACTGCGGAGCGCGATAGCGCGAAGCCGTGGAGTGCTAGGGGTGCCAACTCTCGTCCCAAATGCTACACCGTAGCCTCCATCTCCGAATACGGCTAATCAGTTATATCGCCAATTTGGGTGACTAAGGCGCCGCATTCTCCGAGGTGGAGGCATCCAAGCGGGGTATTTTCTTAGAAGTCTGGCATTCAAAAGCGATTGGAACATTTACGTCCAAAACCAGTTGAGACTATTGCCGCTGTGTTGGCAAGGCGGACTGCTAGC
>Ga0206823_1182_pt1 | contig 13317 bp, 10 predicted proteins | sample Alteio_BWOrgCont_81_FD_152868 | JGI IMG/M metagenome (GOLD analysis project Ga0206823, IMG submission 152868) | Enriched cells from forest soil in Barre Woods Harvard Forest LTER site, Petersham, Massachusetts, United States -... | ecosystem: Environmental > Terrestrial > Soil > Temperate forest >...
TTGCTCTAGATTTCCAGCAGACCTGACAGGGCAAATGCTACTGGCCCGTATCTACTTAGACGATAATAACCCCCAAAAGGCCCTGGAGCATGTCGACCGTGCCGAGGCGATTGGCGGCGCAAACGAGCGTTCGCAGAGTATCAAGGCTTGGGCGCTCGCTGGGTTGGGAAGAGTTAACGAAGCAAGAGACATAGCTTTGGCTATGGTGGACTCACCGCAACCTGGCTTGGCAGCCGCTAAAGCTATCGAGGGGTTAGGCCCTGGCTTGACCGAGAGTGAAATGCTTAGCACGGCTTTAAGGCTGCATGAATCTGGCGAAAGACTTCAGTCAGTAGCGAAATTCAAGGCAGAATGGTACGTAAAGCATGGTGACCCTGTTAGCGCGGAAGTCGCACTTGAAAGGGCACTCGAAGATAGCCCAAATGACTCTCTTCTCCAACTGGAAATGGCAAATGTTGAACGGTTGCTTGGAAAAGAAGAAGACGCTGTGAAGCGCCTAAAGAGCGTCCTAGAAAGGGACCCTGCCTGCTCCCCTGTTGTAGCTTGGCTCGCCGAATACTACGGGAATAATCGCAAGTTTATTCCTGGGATTAAGCTCGGCCTCAAATATTTGCGGGCGTCGTTAAAGGTTAATCCAAAAAAGTAGGCAAAGACGGTCTCCTAGACATGGTGCCGCTCCTTCGCTCCAAAGATCCCCAACCAATTTTGTTCCCAAATACGCAGCGGAGCGATTTCAATAAAGGGATGGCTTAGTCGATCAGGTTGTCACGAAAACTCTCGTGCTCGACACGAGCCATTGTGGCCTTAGCGCACCAGGGCTTTGGATGCAAGGCTGACACCGTATAAGGAGGTCCTAAATGCTATATTATTCGGACGTAGATTCACGAAACCCGGAAAGAAGGCGACACGAGCAGACTACCTCTACTTTTTGGTATTGCGAGTGGTGGGAGTGTGCGCAGGCATTTCGCCTACGGTGCTAAGGTTCCGGCGGAGTGGCGCGGGCAAATACTTCATCCGTCAGACGGAAAAATCCTAGGTTAGTTCTCCTAGTATCAGACGGATGTGCGGGCCTTGCAGGTCTGATAGGAATCGCTCAGGGGAGGTAGGACAGGTGCTCGGATTACTGTCCTCATTCTAGCTTTTTTATTAGAGCGACAAAGAGGGCACCCTCATTCCAAAATCTGGCACTGGGTATTTAACCTCGGCCGTCAACGTGAATGCTAGCAATCTCGAACCAAACGGTCTGGTCATTGGGACCGATGTTGAAGGGTTAATCCGCCGAATCATGCGGATAAGTAAAGTGCAGCAAGCAGTGCTACACCGTTGTGAGGGGAGCGCTCCGACATAACTGATCCTATTAGCTCACAATTTAGAAGCTTTCGTTCGCCGGTGAATACAGGTGATCTCGAAAGGTCTGCTTCGCAGATGATATTGCCTAGGCGGTTCCAGTTCGCAAAGCAATGAGGGCACATCAACGGGCCTAATCGATACGAAAATGGTACCGACCCTCATAATCCAGTTCCGAAACAGATCTATGGGGCCGAACTTGAGGCAGTGTGGAAGTGGATGGGGGAACAATGATCGAAGAAAAGCTTCGTGATAGCGCAGTCAGGTGCATGTACAAGCTTGGCGACGCTGGGTCGCGGTTCGAAGTGCTCGTAGTTGGTCCAAAACAAATTAAGCTGCAAGCTGATAATGTTGTAATCCGCTTGGCCTACGACACTCACGATCGTAATATCTATGGTGTTTATTGGTCTCCCGCCATCGAAGTAAAACATGAAAGCGACCCTGCCAGCCGCTTTGACCTTGTCAATGAGGCCAAGTCGCCAATTATGTTGCTCTACAAGCGTGGAATAGACGTCACCCGGTTTCCAAACATCGACGATCCCCAGAATATCGACGAATGGATGGGAACCTTCTTCGATGCGCTTCGCGACCATGCCCAAGACCTTCTCAAGGGAGAAGCTGAGGGGCTCGGTCGCGGGTGACGTAATCTCCTGCTCAAGCAACGGTAATCCGAGGCTTTGGGCAGGAGCTTCTTATGCGACAGCGAGGTTCGGGTTTAGATTGAGGTAAACCTTCCGGCATGTATTCTGCCCTCAGCCCTGGCACTATTGGCGTTCGTGTTGAAAATTTATCGCAACGAATTGCTGCTGCTCGCGACTATGGATTTGGCGGGGTTGAGATCGATGTCAATGAGATTGCCAACCTTATCGAAGCCAACGGCATCGAGTCGGTGACCTCTCAATTCGAAGAAGCCGACATCATCGCTTGCGGATGGGGCCTGCCCATCAACTGGCGAGCGAGCGAGGAAACCTGGGATGCGGAACTTTCGAAGCTCAAAAGGCTCTCGAAGGCTGCCGCCGATATCGGTTGTTTTCGCTGCGCCACCTGGATCGGCCCGTGCTCGAATGAACTGGAATTCGACGCGAACCTTAAGTTTCACGTCGAGCGATTTACTCCGATTGCCCAAATCCTGCTGGACGACGGCCACCGGCTCGGACTTGAATTCATCGGTCCCAAGACGATTCGGAACAACTGCAAGTACGAGTTCGTTTACGACCTGCCCGGCATGATGATGATGGCGAACTGGATCGGTCCGAATGTCGGGCTTCTTCTCGACGCCTGGCACCTTTACACCTCTCACGGCACCATTGCCCAGATCGAAGAGCTCAATGAGAGCGATATCGTGTATGTCCACGTGAACGACGCTCCGGCGGGAGTGCCGGTTGACGAGCAGGTCGACAACGTACGCTGCATCCCCGGCGAGACAGGCGTGATCGACATTGCCGGATTCCTCGGCGCGCTTAAGAAGATCGGGTATTCGGGGCCGGTTGTGCCGGAGCCGTTCAAGAAGGAATTGGGCGACCTGCCTGACGATGCGGCGCGATTGAGCTTGATCGCGGCTAGCATGAAGAAGATTTTTGCGTCTGTCGAGTAACTTCTTCCCTCACCCCCAACCCCCTCTCCCATCACAAACCAGATGGGGGAGGGGGCTCAGGCACTTGCCTCCCAGCCTGTCACACCTTTGTGTATGTTTTGCATTAAGGACTACTTAACCGCTTAAACCAGTGCTATGTTACATGTGGACTTGATGGAAATGGGATCTTTGATTCGTTTCCGGAGAGACTGTGGAGAGAATGTAGGTGGTATTTCGTTCGCTGATTTTGAGCAACCCAATTCCAACCGCTGTCGTTAGCGGGCTACTACCTTCACGAATTACGTCGGCGCCCTCGCGACTTATGCACGCAGTCTTTGATCTGCGGTGCTCGGTGGAGAAGTAAGCACATGAAAATGATCAAAATCGGCATTGCTAACGGATTAGTAGCATCGATCGCCACGATGAGCATCTTGGCCTGCTATGGAGTTCGGGACTTTAAGGAAGCTGTCACTTCGAAAGTGGAGCAGGCAGCGAAGACCGACACAAGCGTAGTCCAGGGAAAAGACGGCTGGCTGTTTTCGGTGCCGGAATTACGGCACCTCAGCGTCGGCAAGTTCTGGGGTGGCGCAGCGCCAAAAGTAAGCAAAGCGAAATCCGCCGATTCGGCCGATCCGCTTACTGCGATGCTCGATTTCAAAGATCAGCTTGACCAGGCAGGGATTCAGTTGCTGGTTGTACCGGTACCGGCGAAGGCAGCTATCTATCCGGACATGCTGGTAACCGGAGCCGCAAACTCAGAAACGGCTCGATTAGACTCCGCCGATGCCGAGTTTATCAGCCTATTGAAGCAGAAAGGCTTCGACGTCCTCGACCTCGTGCCGACGTTCCTTCAGTACCGGGCCGATCATCCGAACCAGCCTCTGTACAGCAAAGAAGATTCGCATTGGTCAGGGTATGGAATTGACGTGGCCTCCGACTTAATTTCGGCTCAGATCAAAAAAGAGACGTGGTTCGGCGATGTGTCGCAGGCCAAAAAGAACGCAAAAACGGACGCGGTTAGCGTGACGGGAGACCTTGCCGGCATGCTGAAGAATTCAAAACCAGGCCCCGAAGACACCACGCTCACTTCGGTTAGCGACCCAACCGGCGCCCCTGTCCACTCCTGGCGCAAGAGTCCGGTCGTTCTCATCGGAGACAGCAACAGCCTCATCTACTCGATCGGCGGCGACATGCTCGCTTCGGGTTCGGGATTGCCGGAGAATCTTGCCCTGAAACTCGGTTTCGCGACCGACGTCGTCGCGACGAAGACTTCGGGAGCAACTCCTTCCCGACAAATCCTTGCTCGCCGGGGGGATGACATGGCCGGAAAGAAGATTGTCGTCTGGTGCTTCAGCGTTCGAGAGTTCACCGAAGCCCTCCAGGGATGGCGGAACGTGCCGGTTATCAATCGCTAGTATTGGATTCCCGAAGCATAATGAAGTTCTGGAATCGTTACGCAGGCCTCGATTTGATCTGAATGTAATGGCGACGGCGGGCATCATCGCCGCTGTCGCCTTTGCTTCTTTGTGCGCTGCCACGATTCGGCCGCAAGCTCCGGCTCAAAAATCGAGTCCAAAGTGGCCTATCGTGCCCGCTTCCCTCTTTGCCTTCAACGGCGTCGATACCATTGGCGCGGTTCACGTTCAGCATTTACATGTAGAGATCAAATCCGATCGGTCGCTTGAGGATAGGGATCCAGCCAATGCCTCGGTTGAGTTGCCGGCAGATAGCCCTGCCTGGAAGTCGTTGCAGATCGCTTTTATCCCGCAAACCAACGGCACACTTGCTCGCTTCGGCGGTCTGGATTTGACGATCAAAGCCGGACATGTTTGGTTCACAAAAGATGGAAATCAGCTCGACATCGCTCCCATTCACGACAGAGCGCTGAACGACATCCAGCTCGTAAAACATCTCGACTATCTCCTCGCCTATGTGAACGGCGAGCGTGCGAATCAGACGATCACGCCGACATCGGCCCTGCTACCGCTACAAGTCGGTCTCGATACTTGGAAGGGCACGATCGTCGGGGTAGCGGGATATGCCCGAGAGTTAACCGGCGACGAAGTTGTAGCTAACCAGCACGGCGCCAAAGCCCTTTCTAAGGGTTTATTTGGCGACACCAGGACGGTGACGGTTGAGGCTGACCTGGAAGCCATTACTCTGGTGCCGGAGCCAGACAGCATTGCGCCGAACCGCAGCGCGCTGGTTGCGGAGGAATACACGATCGTGACAATCGTCTCCGGCCGAATGAGCGCACTCAAACCAGGCTTGAAGATCCGCGTCTTTCGATGGGGCATTCGCGACGGCGCGGTTACCGACTTGGCGAAGGCCAAGGTCGGCGATCACGCAAACATGGTCATCCAACCGCTTTCGGCGGATAAGAAGTACGAGAAAGAGGTTCAGGTTGACACGCTAGATAGCGACATAAATGCGCTCTATTTTGTCGACGTCACGCCGTCAACAAAATAATTGACCGTCATTTCGTTTTCTATCTCGGCGCGAAGCGCGGTAGCCGAGGGTGGGTTGTCCCCTCGCTACAATTTAGGAGACTCCGACCGTTGGGAACGAGGGGACGACCCACCCTCGGCTACCACCGGGCATAAACAAGAGACACGATACAAAAACCCCTGCGGAACTTTCGCATTTATGCTTTGCTCTGATTCCTACTTAATCGGAATCAGCTTGTCAAAGCCAGTTGAGATTATTAGGGTTGGGTTGAAGTAGAAGGGGCTTGGGATTGGGCCTCGGAAGGAGTAGCCCTCTCGCGCTTCTATGTTAATCGACAGATTCCACGGCTTGTAGATATATGCGATGCCGGGACCGGCTTCTACTCGGTTCTCGGTTCCTGTCGTCGCCTTTCCGGAAGCCCAGAACTGGCCGACCGCATAGACCCACACGTAGCTTCCTTTCGAGTCTTTGAATAAGCTCCTACCGCTTCTGAAGCGCGCATCAAGGAATGTGTCGTCAGCCAACGCGATGTAGAACAACTCGCCGTAAACATCGCTAACCCACGACCCGTTCTTCCAATCTGCGTAGCCGACCAAACCGTATCGCGTATCGGTTCGTCCCTCGTTATATCCGCCGATTCCTTGTCCCATCGAAACGGTGGCATACATCTTATTGCTGGGGAACCATTGGCGTAGCTCAAGCCCGACGCTCGAACCAGTGACCTGCTGAGGATAAAGGAGAGCGGTTCCGCGGGTATCCAACGTGTCAGTGCGGAAATAGGCGGTGAAGTCAGTTTGGCCGTAGCGAATGCCACCGCGAAGGATCACGTCCGAAAACGTTCCGAGCAGTTTTTCGTATCCGGCGTCCATAAAGCCGGCCTCTACGATCTTCCACTTCGGCTGAGCCGGTCCAGTTGGTGGTGGCGCTACCTGATTTGGATTATTCGGAGTTGGGGCAACGGTTTGGATTGGCTTCGAAGCCGTAACGGTTGGAGTTACGGTCGTCGGAGGTGGTGCCGGAGGCGGAGGAGGGCCCCCGACAAGTCCTTGAGACAATCCGGGAATCAGCTTCGGCGGCGCAACCGCCGGGGTCGGAGTCGTTGGCTTGGTCGATTGAATCGGCGTTGGCGCCTGAGATTGAGGAGGTGCGGCAACGGAGACCGATGGAGCCTGAAGAGTTCCCGTCGTCGGTGCAACGCCCGCGTAGCTGGCTGCTAACTGGGCGGACGCGATGACGGCTGGGATCATTAGTTCTAATTCCGAATGGCGAGTTCAGCTTATCTTACCAGTGACGTTTCAGTTTGGGGAAAGTCGCGGTTTTTGGTGACGCAATCCTGGTAAAGGGTCACGTCACCTTATTCGGACTTTATTCGCTTGCTATTAGGGCCTATCGTAGAAGCGCCAGATTGGCTCGTAGTCCCGTGTCATGGGCACCGATTCTAGGTCGGCCCTCAACATCTCGATTGGGATCGAATTTTCGTGAAGGATGGCATCGTGGAACTGCTTGTTGGTCATCTTGCCGCTATCCACCAGCTCGTGACGCAACGACCGGATCTGGAGGCCACCGAGCATATAAGCCGCCTGATACAACGGTTCATAGCTGCCCCCGAATGACCGACGAACTTCCGCCGCCGCATTCTCTCTTTCGTGACCCACTTTGTCGACCAGGAAGTCCACGCACTGCTGGGGCGTCATCTTTCCGGTGTGGAAGCTGAATGAGAAGATGATTCGGGCGCATCGATGCATGCGCCAGAACAGCATTCCAATCTTGTCTTCCGGCGACTTCTGGAAGTTCAGATCCCACATCAGCATCTCCCAATACAGCGCCCAACCTTCGACCCAGAATGGAGTGTCGAATAGCCGCCGATACGAGCGGTACCGCTGCTGCATATAGCCCTGAAGGTGGTGGCCGGGAATCAGCTCGTGAAACACCGTCGCGCGGGCGAAATGCCGGTTATTGCCGCGCATACTCATCATCTTTTGTTCCTGAGTCATGGTGTCGGTCGGGTAGGACACCTGGATCTCTTCTCCGCCAAGGAAGAACGGTGCGATCAACTGACGCTCGGGAGACATCATGCTCATCCGGTACCCCTCGATTGCCAGCGGCGGGATCGTCACCAGATCACGCTGTTGAACGAACTTGATGGCCTCTTCGGCCAGGTCGCGTATGAGCTGCGGCTGCTTACCGGGCTCGACATATTGCTGCTTGACATGCTCAAGCGCCTTCTTCCAATCGTCGCCATAGCCGAGCTCGTGGGAGGCCTTTTTCATCTCGGTCTCGCACCACGCGTATTCTTTGTTCGCGATAGCGAGGATCTCAGCCGGCGTGTACGGGATCATCGCATCTTTCAGCTCGTCCTGGAGCGCTTTTTCTCCAATCGGGTCGCCGATGATCGTGGTCTTGTCGTCCGGCTTGATACCGACAAGCTTGTCGCGCACGAGGTTTGTATATTCGTCGAGCGCCTTGTCGGCTTCTTTATAAGGCTCGGACACCCACCAACTGAACATAGGATCGTAACCGTGATAGAAGTTGAACCAGTCTGAGAACGACCTCCTAACGGACTGCAATGTCGCGACGGCACGGTTGGCCACCGTCCTGTCGATCTTCACACCCTTGTCGACAGCCTTGTGCGCATCCTTGATCTGTTTGACCAGTTCGTTCACCGTCACCGCCGTCTTCGCGGGATCGAGGTTCGCCATCGCTTGCCAAGCCTCTTCGGTAGCAACGATCGTTTTGGTGAACGGCAAGATCGGCATCATTTCGACCTGACGCTTCTTCGCCAAGGCTAATTGATTGAGAGCGCGCTGCAAGTAGTTTCGAAACAACACGTAATCGACCTTTCCCGGCTCGCTCATGGATTCAAACGGTTCCTTGGCAAGCGACTTGAGCCAATCTCCATAGAATGTCTCCATCCGCTTTTGCTGTATTTCGGACATTGGGACCGTGTATCTGCGTCGCAGCACCCCGAAATCTGCTTGAAACCGTTCTAGAACGAACCTCATCTCACTGGCGGACGGATCGTTTGATTGAGCGAGGGCACCCATAGGCAGGAACGATACCAGAACGATTAAAACTTGAACTAACCGCATGAGGGATCATAGCCGAACACCGGACTATGGTTGATAGCTTGCGCATATCTTGATGGAAGCCTCTTGCGAACTTAACATGTAAAGGTATTCTTACTCCCCCGTGCCCGAGGTAAGTTCAAAACCAGAGATCCAGCGCCTCGCGGCTTATGCGCTGATCATTAAAGAAGAGAAAGTCCTGCTGTGCAGACTTACGAATTTAACCGGTTCGGAAGGGATGTGGACACTTCCCGGTGGAAAGGTCGAATTCGGAGAGCACCCGGACTGCGCGGTTGTACGCGAAGTTCAAGAGGAAACGGGATTAAAGATCTCCCTTCAAGGCGTGGTCACGGTGAACTCCGAGCTTTTCCACTTCCCAGATGCCCGTATGCACGCGGTTCGGATCATTTATCAAGTAAAGGTTGAAAGCGGAACGCTAGCCTACGAAAAGGGCGGCACAACCGACATCGCCGAGTTCTTCACGCTCGAGGAAGCCAAGCATCTGCCACTCGTGTCGCTAGCCAAGCTCGGCCTAAGGCTCGTCCGCGAACGCGGATTGATTAAGTAGCCGTCGGCTCCGTGCCGACGGCACGACCGTCCTGCGATTACGAATCCGTAACGTTGGCACGGAGTCAACGGCTACCGTTCCAGACTGCAAGCAGGAATAGGGCGCGGGGTGTCGAACCTGAGGGGGATGGCTGTCGACGCTGCGCTACCTAATGCGGAACCTGAGCGCGACGACACCGGAGGACAGCCTGTTTTTGAGGAGGGCTTTACTCTCAAGACCTTCTTCGGCGCCCTTTTCATTGCGCTGTTCATGCTGCCCGGCGGCATGTACCTCGGTCTCGTAGCCGGTCAGGGAGTTGGCGATGCTGCCGAGTGGGTCACGATAGTTCTGTTTGCGGAAGTGGCTCGCCGCTCGTATGCTCCGCTTCGGAAGCAGGAAATCTACATCCTGTTCTACATGGCGGCATCGCTGACTGCGGTCGTAAACGCCGAACGCGGACTTGCCGGCGGTCCATTTTCTAATTTAATCTGGAACGCTTACTTTGTGGGTTCGCAGGCAGCGAGGCCGATTGCGAGCCAAATTCCCCATTGGGCAGTGCCAGGTGCGCTAAGCCATGGCGTCGTTCATCGAGAACTTTGGCACCCCGATTGGTGGCGTCCGATCGCTCTCCTCCTGCTTACCGATTTGTGCGGAAGGCTTAGCTATATGGGTCTCGGCTACGCCCTTTACAGGATTACGAGCGACGTCGAGAAGCTGCCTTTCCCCTACGCCGCCGTCGCCGCGTCCGGCGCTACCGCACTTAGCGAAGCGGGAACGGAGAGCTGGCGATGGGGGATCTTCTCGACCGGCACGGTTATCGGCCTGCTCTTTGGAGTGGTGTATATCGGCATTCCGGTACTCACCGGAACGCTGTTCGGGCACTCGTTCGAACTGCTTCCGATACCGTTTGCCGACTACACTACCAATGTCCAAAATATCGCTCCCGCTGCCATTGTCGGCTTGAGTTTTAGCCTTGGAAACGTGTTCCTGGGGTTTGTGCTTCCCTATGAAATCGTGCTTGGATCAATGGTCTCCAGCGTGATCGCGATGGTGATCATGAACCCGATTCTGCATCGCTTCGGCCTTCTGCCGAGCTATCGGTTGGGTTCGGAAGCGCTCACTGCAAAGATCAGCGTCGATACCGACTTCTGGCTTTCGATCGGCATCGGAATCAATCTCGCGATCGCCTGTATTGGAATTGCCTTGGTCTATAAAGCATTTAAGGATGCGCGAAGGTTACGGGGAGAACAAAAAATCAGTCTCGCGCCCCCTCCCGGCCGAGGCGACATTCCTATCTTTATTGCCGTAGCGTGTTGGCTCGTTTCGACGACCGTTCTCGTAGTTGTTTCGCACTACCTCGTTCCCGCCTTCCCGGCATGGCTGCTGATTGTTTTCGGGTTCTTCTGGAGCCCACTGAACTCATACATCTCGGCTCGAATGTTCGGCTTGACCGGTCGTGGAGTCGCTTTCCCCTACCTAAAGGAGATGAGCGTCGTAGCTACCGGCTACCAGCGCGTCGACGTTTGGTACGCACCGATCCCGCTCAACGACCAGGGGGGCGCCGCGCAACGATTCCGCGAGGTCGAACTAACGGGAACGAAAATACACAGCATCTTCAAGGCCGAGTTGGTGATGTACCCCTTAATTTTCATCGCCTCGTTCTGTTTCTGGGCTTTCTTCTGGAACACCAATCCGCTGCCCAGCGGAATGTTTCCGTACGCCCAGAAATACTGGCCGATCCAAGCGCAGTGGCAAGCCGTATTGCAGCAGATCAATGTTCCTCACGCCAAAGGCGAGGTTGGCTGGTTTGCCAAGGCGATCAAGCCCAGCTACATTGGCATCGGAACTGCCGGCGGCTTGATTTTGTACGGCTTGTGCGGCGTGTTTAAGATTCCCGTCATGTTTTTTTATGGAATGGCAGGCGGAGTGGGCTTACTTCCCGCCAACACCGTCCCCCAGTTCGCGGGCGCCTGGGCTGGGCGCAAGTTCCTCGCAAAGAAATACGGTCTCGAGAACTGGACCCGTTACGCCCCAGTGCTTCTTGCCGGCTTTAGCTGTGGAACCGGTTTGATCGCGCTAGCGTCGATTTCGATCGCGCTGATCTCGCGGGCGGTTGCGAAATTGCCTTACTAGGTGTTGGGCGTTGAGAGATAGGATTTCCGGACCCTCATCCCCAACCCCTTCCCCCATTACAACCAAATGGGGGAAGGGGCCCGGACGTCACTACTCCTGCCTAACTTGGATGTGAAACTCTAGGCGGGCTTCGTAGGGGCGGGGCCAGGGTAGCCAGGCTTTTGCGTCGGTCAGGCCGACGAATTGATACGACCGGTCGCCTGCTACAAACGAGTGGCCGAGAAATCCTTGGTCGAAGAAGACTCGTAGATGCTTCAACAGATCTCGGGAAACGTAGGTATTCACCTCGTCCCACTCGTCGCCATACATCTCCTCGTGATGTCCCGGCTCAGCCAGCGCATAAGCAGAGGGCCTCGTAAACTTGTGGTAAGCGTAGTCGTTGATGAAGCGATGGATCAGAAATTCTCTTTGCGCCACCTCTCGAATCAGAGGATCGACCGATGAACGCTTTGCGAGCAGATAAATGTTTGCTGCCGGGATGGAGGTTCCGATGGTGTTTCCTGCGGTATTCCAACCGGCGTATGCCACCAGTTTTGTCAGACGATCCTGATCCCAAAGTGCTTGGAAGAGCTCGGGATCGGCGGTGCCGTCATCTCCTAGATTGATATCCGCCACCGCGATCGGTTCGCCGCTATCCAGGTTCGTTTTCAGGTTGTCGAGAAAGGTCTTAAAGGGAGCTTCCCGGCGCTTTGGGCTGTTTAGATACAAAGTGTAGTCGTATTCGCCGTCCTTACCTACCGGTCGGGCGCCACTGGCAAGCAACTGCTCCGAGAGGCTCTGCTCGATGGTTCTCGACTCAAAGTTTGCGTAAACGTTTTTGCAGGCGTCATCCGAATAAACTACGCGCACCCTTGGCGTCCAATCGGACTCCTTCAGGAGAGCCCGGCTCAACAGCACGATCGAGTGCTGATCGACGCCTTCGCAGAAATAGACTTTATGCTTCAGGTTCTGCTGCCTGACAAGTTGCATCAGATCTTGGGTTTCGGCCACATGCGGCCCGAAGGGCTTTGCGTCGTCTTGTCCGATCACGAGAAAGTCGACGGCATTATCCCGAGTCTTCAGAACAAGCTGCTTTTGAAGTTTGTGATTTCTCTGGCGAGTCAGTTCGTACTGCTCAATCTCGCCGAGAGGTATTTTTCGGCGCAAAGCCTGCATTTGGACCTTTGCATAGAGGTCCGCATTGCGATTGGCCATGTCCTTAAGCTCTTCATATCGCGCCAGCTTTAGACGGTACTTCGATGCTTTCAACGTTGCGGTTGGCGCCAATCGCATGGTCGCGCTAAAAAGGTAAAGCTTGATCGAAGGCGATCTGCGCTTAATATCGACAAGGCGTTCCAATCGACGGGCAGCAACAACCGAGGACACGTCGTAAATGCGCGAAGCAATGAGCCCGCCGTAGCAGATCATGTCGGTGCTTGCGATGATCGACGAGACCTTCGAAAGGTCTTGGTCTTCTAGCCAATCCAGAATTCGGTCCGGGTTTCCTGCAGTTGTAAATCGACCAAGCGATTCGTAGGGCGGCATCCGGACGTCGACTCCGTCGATTTTGCCGATCATTTGGGCAAACTGGCCAGGCGCAGGACGGCTGTCAAGGGGAATCAGGATGATTCGTTCGCCATATATTGCCGCTGTCGCCAGGAGGAGCAGCAGCGAAAAAAACCACCTCATCGGACAATGTAGGGTACCACGCATAGCGTTTGATTCAAAGCCTTTGCGGTATGAGTTTTACTGGCTAGGAATCTTGCCTGGTTTTCGCACGTGACCGGGCTCGCAAATAGATCGCCACTGAATTCATCAAGAGCAAGGCAATCATCAGAACCAGAATTGCGGCGGCGGCATCTTCGTTGAACCCCTTTTTGGCCTCTCCGGCCCAATCAAAGATCTTTATCGGTAAGACCGTATAGGAGTCCGTAAGCTTTCGCGGCAGAAATCCAACGTAGGCGGCGGCTCCGACAACGATCAGCGGGGCCGTCTCACCGACGGCTCGTGAAATTGAAAGGATGATGCCGGTGAAGATTCCTGGTGCGGCGGCCGGCAGTACTTGATGCCGTATAGCCTGCCAGTAGGTGGATCCAAGCGCCAAAGAGCCGTCTCGATACCCCTTTGGCACCGCCCTGAGAGACTCTTGCGTGATGATGATCACCATGGGCAAGATGAGGAGGCTCATTGTCAAGGCTCCCGCGATCAGGCTTTCCTTCAGTGCG
>Ga0206823_1183_pt1 | contig 13276 bp, 5 predicted proteins | sample Alteio_BWOrgCont_81_FD_152868 | JGI IMG/M metagenome (GOLD analysis project Ga0206823, IMG submission 152868) | Enriched cells from forest soil in Barre Woods Harvard Forest LTER site, Petersham, Massachusetts, United States -... | ecosystem: Environmental > Terrestrial > Soil > Temperate forest > O...
GCTGATTCTGGATCTGAATTCTTCAATCGTTTTCACCTGGCCATCGCCGTAAACTTTTTCATATAGTTCAGGATTCAGATCGGAAGGAGTAAGCCTTGAAATATTTTTAACGGTAAATTGAAATTTCGAGTCGATATCAGAGGCCTTGTCTTTGTCGATTCCCAGAAACGCAGCCCTGTCAGCAATATTTTCAATTAGTTTTGCAATTTCCAGAATTGTCTTATCCTCTTTTTTCAGGTTAAGCAAGGTCTTTGCTGATTCATTGTTTTTGTATTTTTCAAGAAACAGGGAAGAGGAGCGAAAAATTCCGCCCGGGATGATTTGTTCATTTTCATCCAGCTCTACAACATCACCATACAACATATCGCTCTCCTCTGAAATTTCCTGAGGAACAATCTTTCCATATCGCTTCCGAACCTCCCCTACATAGTTATCAACCATCTGATCGTCAATTTTTATCAGATAATAAGGTATTTTGTCTTTTTTTGTAATCTCCACTTTTATTTTTGGAGAAAGACCCAGGTCGTAAAGAAATTCAAATTCCTGTTGGTTATCCCAATCTATGCTTTTGCCGCTTTCGGTTTTTGGCATTGGGTTTCCCAGAATTTCTATTTTATTTTCGCTGATGTATTTATGAATGTGATCATTCAGGATTTTATTGATTTCATCCACTAAAATGGATTTGCCATACATTTTCCTGACCAGCCCTGATGGTACTTTCCCGGGTCTGAAACCCGGCATTGAAATCTTTTTAGTGGTTTCTTTAATTGCATTTTCAACGTTTGTCTGGTAATCTTCAGGAAGCACCTTTACTTTTAAAACGGCGTTCAATTCATCCACATTTTCCTTGAGTATGTTCATCATTGGTTGGTTAAAAGGGTTACAAAGATATGGAATTTTTCAGGATTTTTTTCTTAAAATAATGCCATTGGAGACTAAAAAAGCCCCCCGGAATGAACCGGGGGGCTTTCAAGGTAAATTATAAATGAATATAATTATGCTAATCTTACGTTAACAGCATTTAATCCTTTTTTACCTTCCTGAACTTCAAAAACGACTTCGTCATTCTGACGAATTTCATCTTTTAACCCAGACACATGAACAAATAATTCTTCATTTGTTCCATGAACTTTTATGAATCCAAATCCTTTGGTTTCATTAAAAAACTTTACAGTTCCATTTTTCATTGTACTATTAATTGTTTTAAATTATTTAGGCAAAGTTAGTTAAATTAAATGACTGATGCAATTACTATTCATTCACATTGATTTTTTACCGTAACAGGGTAAGGTTCCCCTTTTTTTGGATCGTTTGTCCATTGATTAAATGAACAGTGAGGTAGTAGATAAAGGCAGCGGTTTCTGCAGGCTTTCCATTAAAGTTCCCATCCCAGCCGCTGCTCATATTGCTAGTAAAGAAAACAAGTTCTCCCCAGCGGTCATACACTGAAAATTCAATATTGGAGAGGCATACCGACTGACCCCTTACATAGAGGATATCATTCCGTCCATCGCCATTGGGTGAAAATGCGGAGGGTACATACCATTCCGACAGGTCGCAATTGACAACGGTAATAAGAACGCTGTCCGTTGCTGAACAGTCATTCATATCCGTCACGGTTACCCGGTAAATGGTTGTCTGCAAAGGAGACGCAACAGGATCAGGAAGTGTTGAATCGTTCAGGGAATAGGGCGGTGCCCACAAATAGCTTAGGCCTCCGGCTGCAGTCAGCTGAATGCTATGGCCGAGGGAAATCGTTTGACTGGTTCCGGCATGGGCTGGAGGATCAGGCAAAAGAAGGAGGTTCACCGAAGTGGATGCGGTACATCCATTTAGGTCAGTCACGGTTACTGAATAATAGCCAGAATCCAGATTTGAGAGCGTGGTTAAACCGCCTATTCCATTATTCCAGTGATAGGACAAGCTGCTTATTCCTGTTGCCTGAATAGTGATGGAACCACTCATTTTTCCCTGGCAAGGGTTGGTTTTTCCCAGAATAGAGACGTTGGGTCCTGTGCTGGTTATGGAAACAGAGGTGCTGTTGGTACAACCATTTGCATCCGTGACCGTTAATGTGTAGCTTCCTACTCCTACAGCAGAAATTCCAGGACCCGAACTCCCATTACTCCAGGTATATCCATAAGGACCGTTGCTTCCGGAGGCATTTGCAGTGGCCGACCCATTATTGTCTCCCGCGCAAGTTACATTTGCAAAAGACAGAATAGATGTCAGCAATGCAGTTGGTTGGGAGATAGCAATCGCTGTTGTTGCAGAACAACCTTTGCCGTCTGTCACGGTGCAAGTATAGGTGCCTGCAGCCAAATTTAAAGCCGTGGGGCTTGTCTGCACCGGCAAGGTATTCCAGGAAAATGAATAATTGCCGTTTCCTCCACTTACTGCTATGCTTGCAGAGCCGTTGTCGGTTCCATTGCATAAAAGGTTTACAGAAGCTGAATCAGATGCAACCAATGCCGCCACGGGTTGAGTGATATTCACTGCGGTGCTTGCTGAACAGCCCTTGCCGTCGGTAACGGTGCAGGTGTACGATCCGGCAGTTAAATTGAGGGCAGTACCGGTGGTTTGAACCGGAAGTGTATTCCATAAGTATGAATAATTACCGGTTCCTCCGCTGGCGTCAGCCACTGAAGACCCAGTGTTTTGGCCCAAGCATGAAACATTGGTGAGTCCGGCAATTGTAAGAGTGGGTAAGGGAAATGTTTTTACCTGGACGCTGTCATTTGAAATGCAGCCTATTCGATTCGTCCTTACCAAATACAGGATGGAGTCAACCTGGTTGCTCGTATTGGAAGTGGTTAAAACAGGGTTGGATAGGATACCACTGTTTAATCCAGTCAGCGGCATCCAGTTATAGGTGTAGCCGTTTACAGCCGGATAGCCCAGGTCAATTGCAGAACCAGAACAAACGCCTGTATCTCTTCCCGCATCCTGATAGGAAGGTTTGATGAGAATCTGGGAAAGATAACAGACACAATGGTTAAAGGAAGTATCTACGATGGCAATAATAGAACATCCTTTTCCTGCCGGGACATTGAAGGTATCGGCAGAAGAAACTTTTGAATTATTGGGTACCAGAAGTGTGTCCTGGGTCAGAAAGAAATCTCCAGGATCGTACACGCCGTTTCCATTGACATCGTTGTAAAATTTAATAATTGAATTTGCTCCCTGAAGGATTGACTGACCAGCATTTGTAATGTCAAAATTCAAAATTATTTTTTCTCCCGCAGGAGGATTTGGAACGGATATGCCAGACCCGTTGCTTAAAGATAAATAAGCCTTATAGGTAAAAACAGAAAGCGAAGTGTCTCCTGTTATAACACTAATTCCGCAATTTTTACCGGAAGTAACGCAGGTAATGTTTTTTGCACTGGTGGAATACGAATTGAACGCTGATACATCGCAGGAAAGTTTGGAAACATCTCCATGGTAATCAAATGAAAACAGTGTGCTGTCACCAGCTGCCACCCCTGCAGGGATTTTCCAGGAAACATAATTTTTACCATTCAGGCTGAACTGCACGGGAACTCCATTCACCGGATAATTATGAAGCCCGCTGAAAGAGCCAGGTACAAAAGAAATACCGGCAGGAATTTCCAGCACCACCGAGTCGTTTGCACCGAAAACCATGGGCCCCTTGTTGATGACCGATATTTTCATCGAAGAATTCGCTGCACAGGGAGAAATGTAGTTTGTATTCAAATGGATAGTGGTAGAATACGTCGCGGTAGCACCGGTAATGCCCAGCTGAGTTGACTGAAACTGTTCATTTCCTGTTGAAATCCCACAGGTGCTGGTTCCTTGCAGGTTAAAGCCAATGCTGCTCCCGGAGGTATAATCACAGTTTGTTATGACTTTGAAACTCAATTTGAAGGAATCCAAAGCTGGATTGAGAATGCCTTTTAAGCCGTTTGTATCTGTAAATGTATTGATAGCAGAAAGGTTCCAATTCCATCTTGTTCCGCCGGCAGACAAGGGATCTGCTATGCTTACATAGGGACCTGCAACAGGAAAACTAAAGCGGGAAGATCCCGGGACGATCGTAACTCCAACCGGAAGGGAGGCTGTCAATAAAAGCTGATAGGCTGTTCCCAATTGCACATTTGTTCCTTCAACGTTGTAAACGGCAGTATCGCACAGCTGAATAGTGCCTGATGGACCGATTGCATTCACCAGCAAATCCGGAACCAAAGGGCTTAGTTTTAGAGTAATCTCTTGAGGTTTGCATGCATAAGAACTAAGACTTGCGGGATAACCTGAGGCACAATTCCAGCCAGCATAAACAATGATACTATCCTGTTCACATGATGTATAAGCAGCGGTTAGGCTGAAATTTCTGACAGTACCGGCTTTTACAGTTCCTATTTGATAAATTCCTCCGGTGGAAGGAATAATTACATGATTGTCCAGGTCGTAAACCTGAATAATAGAAACGCCTGAAATCTGAGGTCCGCTCAACCAGCCATTCAATGCATTGGAACTACCGGATGTATTGCCAAGGCTAACATCCCAGGTTGCGGTATTATTGGTTGCAAGGATGGAAGGTAAAGTAGATTGCAGCAACAGTACCGGACTGATGTATGTAATTGAATCCGGGTTTTCTGAGAGGAATGTTGGAGCGCTCCCCGGACCAGAAAGAAAATCTGTTGAATCGGTTGAAAAGGTGAAATTATAAATGACAGGCTCATACAAGGTTGGAATTACCTGGCAGGAAGGTTCCAGCGTAACATTGAAATATCCCAGAAAACCATCGTCGGGTAAAGGAAGTGTTCCGCCATATCCTTGAAAATACTGCTCTACATCAAATGTCAATGTGTTTGAGTTGGGATTAACAGGTGTAATTGGAATCCATGGGCTGATATTCGTCGCGGTGGTTCCGGCCGTTCTTTCCTGGTTGAATTCTGCGGAGACAAAGGAGTATCCGGTCGGCACTACTGCTTCCAGTATTTTAATATGTGCCCAGTTCCGATACTCATAAGCAAATAAATTGCCTCCATTGTAATTTGTGCAGCAGGGTCCGATGCTCAGGTAATAGCGCTGGGAAACAGTCACATTATTACAGGAAGTGACGGAGAATTTGTCCTGACCATAATTATCAAAATAATAACCTGCGACGGCACAATCACCGTTGTAGTTTCCACATTGAAATATATTTGCCGGTAGTGTGGGATTGGGAACATCGCTCAAAAAATATTGATTCGTGGAATAGCAACTCAATAGAGGTCCGCCGGTATTTGTGATAACCTTGTACCTTGGTTTAAAGACAAGGGAGTCATTGTTCAGATACTTAAAACCAATAGGAAAACAAGCACCAAGCGTGGATATGCTTAAATCAAAGTTGAAATTCCGGGTTGTTCCTGCATTCGTAATGGTCGGAGCAAAATTGGTGCATGTTACAGCGGCAATGCCGGCCCGGTAAACAATTAAAGAATCATCCAGATAACTAAGGTAATTTCCATTGGTGATGGACGAATTTGCGTAGCAATACTGCCAGGAAGGATAAGAAAGACTGGTTATAACTTTGCCATTAAAGCTATCTGTAATCGTATCTCCAAACATGGCGATATCCGTTCTTATTTTTGTAAAATCCAAGGTGGCTGGAGGAGGATCGGGAATGCCGTTTCCTCCGCCGGGTTCATTGTCCGGCAAACCATAACTGCTGCGTTTCATTTCAAAATAGCTGAAAGACATTCCCTGGGGACAGGGTAAAGGGCAGATAACACTGACGGAGGTACTTTGACAGGAAACACCGATGACACTTCGGCAGGAAGCCAGGGTGTCAGAAATATAATATGAGTTTAAGCTTACCGAGCCTGTTCCACCCCCACAGCCTCCGCAATTTGCCGATAGATTTATTGTAATATTACCTTCCTGAGCGTTCCAGGGAAATTTTCCGTTAAAAACAGCAATGACTGAATCGCCCGTAACGATTACGGAGGACGGATTCAAGGTTCGTATGCCGTCAAAATTAATTATCTTAAGATTTCCCGAGTAGCTCAGGCAGGGTGGAAGGGTAAAGACATACGTCCAGTTTGCTCCCGGTCCTACCGGGTATGAAAAGGCATAAGTCGAAAAAACAAAATCAAAAGTACCCGTTTGCCCGTTGGTCAAGGTTGAAGGAGAGCCATTGTTATCCAACTGCTGGTATATATCAGAATACGCCCTGCCTACTGTTTCCGGTATGATATAAGAAGTTTGGCAGATGTTTTCGTAACTACCACTGTAATTCCAACCCTCAATTGCGTTGTATCCAATGTGCTTGCAGTTATTCCACGTGCAGCTATAGGTATTCCATTTTAAGTAAAGGGTGTCACCTGGATTAATAGGCGGTATGTTTAAAAATACCTCTCCCTGCGGGTTGGTCATGCAGGAGTACGCGTTGGTAGCTTTTGAACCGGTAGGATAAACGGGTGAAGGGAGTCCCGAAAACCCATTCTGCAGAGAAAAACTGGACGTATCCAGCTGTGTTCCCAAAATGGTTTGATACCCTGTGGTGCTTGACTCAAAAATAGCGAGCTGGACATTCATAGCCTTTCCCAAGCCGGTATTCACAATTTTTAACACCTGTTGGGATGGCTGACTGAAACAAGCATTCAAAGGGGCATTCAGGTTACCTCCGTTCGCGGTAATCACAAGGTTCGGTGTCAGATTTGGAAATACCACATTTGCACTCGAAGCGGATGATTGACAGTTTTGTCCTCCGCAGCCCCAGTAGGCCTCAAAGGCAGACGCGACCGAATCGCAATTAGTTACTTTTATCGTTTCGCAGACGGTGATGCTTTCCCCATTTTCAAATAAGCTATCTCCATTGCCGATTTTTACAAAATTACTTCCATTCAAAACGATCGTTTCCATTGATCCTGAATGATTCCACTGTCCCAGGCTGACACCCGTAATTTGAACACCTGAACCATGTGTGTCAGTCAGTGTAAACTGCCCCAATGCACCGAAACCTCCATTGGTGATAGTTATACAGCGGGTAAAGACATCCCCAATATTACCCGAATAGGATTGATTAGTGACCGAAACAATTGAAATATTTGGTTGACTGACAGTATAAATGAATGTCACCAGGGAATCATAGCCCGGAATCGTATTCGCCAGGTAATTTACTTTTATCGTATTTTCAATTAAGCCCCCGGATGCCTGGTATGCCAGGGCATCACACCCAGCGGAAGCTTTAAAAGTAATCTGGACGCTCGTCAGCGAAGGCAAATCCGGAAATGTAAATACGGGAAAATCCGGAACAGATACATTGTATTCTTTTGCGACTGTAACACTGCCGGATTGATAATGGATACCCGAAGGCATTTTAATTCTTAATGTATCCTCCTTAATTAAAAAAGGAGTTGAATTATACAAGGTAACGGTAAAAACCTGAGAAGGACCGCAAACAGTCATCTGAACAGGTTGCGTACTGCTGATGGTAATCAGATTATTCTGGGACTTTAGCTCATGGTTTAAAAAAACTGAAAAAGTAAGTAAAATCAGGTATGCCCAGCCTTTATTCATTAGGAGGTATTAATTTACACCATTATATCCGAAATTTCTGGATTTTCATAGAAAATAAGACAAAGTATAACAAACTCATTCGAAAATGCATAGGGTGCTACCTTAATAAATTGTTAAATATTTCTGCATCCCATTACCGGCTTTTTTTATATTATTACCTTCGCTTCGGATTATACCGCCCCTTTATAAAACAGCAATCAACATACAGGTACATACGATTTTTTACCTTGTATGTATTTATTTCTTTTCATTTGAAGGCCCAACTTATGTACAATAAAGGTCAGGTTTTTCATTCAGATCCAGGTGTCCAATTGAGGGTTGAAGGTGCTTTTGAAAATGATTCCAGTGCGCTGAGTGACAATAATGGAATTTTAGTCATTGACTCATCTTTTTATAATTTTCATAATAGCAAACAACAGGGAAATGGAGCGTATTATGTTTCCGCCAATTGGGTAAATTCAGCGCATTTTGCAAGGGACACCAGTATCGTACATTTATGGGGAATGACGGAATACATTGAAGGGGATAGTACTACAAACTTTTATAATTTGTCTTGTGAAGGGGGAGGACGAAAGGTAATGAAGGTAAACACCTTTGTTTATAATTATTTAAACCTTCATAATTTGGAGCTTGCGACCAACGAAGATACCCTGTATATTGAAAATCCAAGTACAAGCGCAATTCAGTCAAGTACTATTTATGGAAAGGAGGGCTTTATTTCGACATTGGATACAGGGTGTTTGGTTCGTAAGACCAACAGTACCGGGATTTATTATTTTCCATTTGGTTCAATCATTGGGACGAACCGTTTCCGACCTGTTAATCTGTCACCAGATGCCGGCACGATTAATCAATATGCCTTGTCTTTTCAAAATAAGAAAGGAGATTTAGACAGGTATCTAACTGCAAATACAGACACGGACGTTTGTAAGGTCAATCCGCTTTTCTACCATACGATCAATCGCATTCAGGGAACAACCAGTACGGACATTTATATAGGTTACATTGCGGCTGAGGATGGGGTCTGGACTGAAATAAGCAATTGGAACAGCAGCAAAAACAAATGGATTAATACTGGTATTGGGGGAGGGGCAAAGATAAATGCGTACAATGCGGTAGAACGGCCAACTTGGAATACATTTACCGATAAGCCTTACGCTTTGGAAAATTTCAAACCCCATATCGATTCTTTGTCGGGGTCAACGTTACTTTGTAATTCAAGCCCTGTAAACAGCATAGCATATACGGATAATTTGGGTAGTTACATTTATTCCTGGTCTTCTTCAGGCGGTTCATTTAACGGTGACAGCACGGGATCAAATGTAAGTGTGAAATTTACTTCTGTCGGAACCCAAAAAATAGGGTTAACCATTATTGATACTTCCACCGGGTGTAGTTCAGGCCGTTTCAGTAAAAACTTGAATGTATCAAAGGGTCCCAAAGCGGGTTTTTCAATTTCTTATTTGAATTTATTTGAAAATACGCCAATTAGCTTTAAAGATAGCAGTTTGGGAGCTAATACCTGGGTTTGGAATTTCGGCAATGGGTATACGTCGAGTGTCCAAAATCCGCAAACCGCTTATTCCAATGGTGGTGGTTACACAATTAAACAAATAGTAATGGATTCCATTGGCTGTAAGGATTCAACGGAAAGATCGCTTTTAATTAGTTGTTCTTTAAAAGTTCCAACTATCTTTTCACCGAATGGTGATGGTGAAAATGATGTTTTTTTAATTGAGGGTTTATGCATAACAAACTATACGCTTGAGATTATGGATCGCTGGGGCTTGTTAGTTTATAAAGGAGCTGAAGGAAGCCTGGCCTGGGATGGTCGTACGCCATCTGGCCAGGGATGTCCTGAAGGGACCTATTTCTATACTCTGGAAGCAAATGTGGGTGGAATAATTCAGAATAATAAGGGCTTTGTAACTTTGGTCAGATGAAATTAGGGATCGTACTATTTTTATACCTGATACCGCTACTCAGCTTTTCCCAAGACAAGGATTTAATTACGCAAAAGAAACTTCATTTATGGGCGGTTGGGGAAAGCGGAATTTTAACTTATTATGGTTCTCTGAATAAACGGGCAATCCCTTTTACATCTAATAATGTACCTTCCTATCAACTGGCTTTAAATGGTCAATACAAAGCCTTTAACCTGAATGTGCATTGTGGTTTTATGAATTATGGCCAGAATAATAATAATTATATACAGTCCGATAATTTCAAAGCTGTCGGGAATACCGTTGGTCTGGCTTTTTTTTATTCGATTTTTTATGACAAAATGGTTTCTGTTGAAACCGGCCTTGGCCTCGATTTCATGTTTTACAATTTATCGGAAGATTTATTGGATGCTCAGGGCCAACCTTACTATTATTGGTCAGACGGAACAATAAGAAACCAGCCGCAAAACTATTCGGACCTATTTACTGCTCAAAAGGTGACGCGAACATACCAATACTCAACCAATGAAGGCAATTTCACAAGTCCTCTTGGCAATATTACTGCCGGAATAAGTTTGCATTTGACAAAAAGAGCGGAGGCTAGCCTCCGCTCAACGCTTTATCTGCCATTTGGACAAAAGTTAGATAATATCAATGGTTCAGGTTCTACCTTTCTCCTGTTTAACAGAATCGGGATAAGCTTTTATTTCGGCAAGGCGCCAAAGACCACTGAAAGTGAGGCGTATAAAGATATTGATTTTAAAACCATTGAAAAGGAAGATTCAGACGCTGACGGTGTACCTGACTTTATGGACGATTGCCCAGGTACGCCCCTAGGACAAAAGGTTGATAAACACGGTTGTTTAATTGATTCGGATAATGACGGAATACCTGATATCTATGATAAAGAGCCCCGGACGAAGAAAGGTTTATTAATTGATAAAGAGGGCATCGGACACGAGCCTTCTAAGGAAAATAAAGCAGTGAATGAATCAGAAACGGATAGCAATAAAGAAAATAAAGATGAATAAAAAAATAGTTTTTTGCATGGCAATGATGTTACTTTCTCTAAGTAATTTTTTTGCCCAGAATAAAAGTGTATCAATAGGATCATTGACACCGGATAATTCTGCATTACTTGATTTGGAAAGCAATACACAGGGTTTTTTAATGACCAGGCTGGATTCTTTACAAATAAAAGCAATCGCAAATCCAGCTAATGGCCTTGTTGTATTTAACTTGGAGGATCAATGCTTCTGGTATAAAAATAAAAATAAATGGGAAAGAATATGCACGACAGATTCACTCTCCAATAATACGGTGATTAGCAATTACATAAATGCTAAAATAATCTACGGTGACACTGGAATTTTTAATTATATCAAAGTAGTCAAGGCAAATCTGGATACAATAATAAATACGTATATAGCAAGCAGAACAACAAAAACAGATTCACTTTATGTTGGAGGGACGCCGGTTCAAACACTGATAAGCGATTCCATTGTTTCAGCTGCCTGGTTATTGCGTGGAAATAAAGGCACAAGTCCTCCTGTTAATTTTTTGGGAACAAGGGATAACAAAGATTTGGTGTTTGGAACAAATAATTCAGAGCGAATGAGGGTCCTTGCGGGAGGGGATGTCGGTATCGGGACATCATCACCTTTGAGTAATCTTGAAGTCCTTGGACTTACAGGCATAACTGCAAACCGGTTTAGCACGGATGCGAACCCTGCTCAAGTCACATTTAAAAAAGCACGCGGTGCGTCTGGCACTCCATCCACGTTGTTACAAAATGATATGATTGGCCAGGTAGTATTCATGGGCTACACCTTCTCCGGGACACCTTATTTGCCCACTGCCTACATATCCGCCAGTGTCACTGATCCAGCCTGGTCCGATTTTTCCCGTGGTACGGATCTTACTTTCTCGGTGACAAAGAATGCTACCAGCATTCCTTTTGAAGCCCTTCGAATTGACAATAATGGAAATGTCGGAATAGGGTGTTCAACCCCGCATTACGTATTGGATGTGCAAGGAACATTGGGAGTTAGCGGTCAAATTACAACCACGTCAGCAGTTGCCACGACAGGCTTTACCGCCTGTTCGGATATACGATTTAAAACGAATATAGTGCCCCTTCAAAATTCACTCCAAAATGTTCTGAAATTGCAGGGAGTAAATTACATTTGGAGGATAAATGAGTTTCCTGAAAGGCATTTTGCAAATGGAGTGCAGATTGGATTTATCGCTCAGGAAATAGAAAAGATTTATCCCCAGTTTGTACTTACTGATGATAAAGGTTTCAAGTCAGTGGATTATTCGAGACTGACACCCGTTTTAGTGGAAGCAATTAAAGAACAACAGAAAATGATAGAAGATCAGCAATCTGCAATAGCACAACTAGAAGCAAAAAACAACTGTCAGCAATCAGAAATTGAAAAAATGAAATCGGAAAATCTTCGAAATCAATTCCAATTTGACTTCAGATTAAAGAAACTGGAGGAACTATTAAGCGGGGAAGCAAAGAAATAAATGGTCATCCTTGTAGCGTATTTGCTGAATTGAACAAAATAAAGTATCTTTGTCAATATTTGGAAGCTGTTTATTAAGCTGTATCTGTACCCGCCTGTTTACACATCAGTTAAGTTTACTCCCTTTTTAATAAATAAATTGAGCATTTGCCCGGCAGGGTGTTGATGCAAATTGCTCAAAATAATACATTAACAAAATACTATTTTTATGACATTTGAAAATTTAAATTTAATAGAGCCGATAACAAAAGCTCTAAAAACAAAGGGTTACCTGAATCCTACTCCAGTTCAGGAAAAAGCAATTCCCCTCATTTTGAAAGGACATGACGTATTCGGCTGTGCCCAGACAGGCACCGGGAAAACGGCTGCCTTTGCATTGCCAATTTTGCAATTATTGTATGAAAGGCAATTGAAAGCGCATTCATCGGGAATAAAAGCGCTGATTTTGGCTCCAACCAGGGAGCTTGCCATTCAGATAGATGAAAGCTTCCGGGACTATGGAAAAGAATTAAAAATAAAACACACCGTCATTTTTGGTGGTGTTTCTCAAAGTAAGCAAACGAATGCTTTGCGTGCTGGGGTTGACATCATTGTTGCTACCCCTGGAAGACTCCTTGACCTTATGCAGCAGGGTTATATAAAGTTGAATAATCTGGAGTTTTTTGTATTGGATGAAGTAGATCGCATGCTTGATATGGGTTTTATCAATGACATTAAAAAAATAATTGCAAAAATCCCAAGGAACAGACAGACTATATTTCTTTCTGCAACGATCCCTTCCGATATAAAAACCTTAGCCGATGGATTATTGAATAATCCAGTGACGGTGCAAGTGGCAGCTGTATCTGCACCTGCAGACATGGTAAAGCAAACCGTTTATTATGTTGAGAAATCAGAAAAAAGGGCTCTTTTACAACAGCTGTTGGAAAAAGAACTCATTGCTCACGCACTGGTATTTACACGTACCAAGCATGGTGCTGACAAGGTGGTAAGAGACTTGAACAAACAGGGAATTACAGCAGAGGCAATTCATGGAAATAAATCTCAAAGCTCCAGGCAAAAGGCCTTGTTTGGGTTTAAAAACCGATCCATCCGGATTCTTGTAGCAACAGATATTGCCTCCAGAGGAATTGATGTAGACAAATTGTCTCATGTCATCAATTATGAACTTCCTGAGGTGCCTGAAACCTATGTGCACAGGATCGGGAGAACCGGCAGGGCAGGAGAGTCCGGTATTGCATTGTCTTTCTGTTCATCTGAAGAAATGGATTACCT
>Ga0206823_1184_pt1 | contig 13251 bp, 9 predicted proteins | sample Alteio_BWOrgCont_81_FD_152868 | JGI IMG/M metagenome (GOLD analysis project Ga0206823, IMG submission 152868) | Enriched cells from forest soil in Barre Woods Harvard Forest LTER site, Petersham, Massachusetts, United States -... | ecosystem: Environmental > Terrestrial > Soil > Temperate forest > O...
TTCCTGTGAAGGAATTTATTCATCCTGATATTTTCGCAGAATTGAAGTTAATTGCGCTTTCCAAAGGCTTCCGTTATGTTGAGAGCGGTCCTTTGGTAAGATCCTCTTATCATGCTGAAAAGCATCTTTTTTAAGTGTTAAATATATTTTATCTAATTTTTTGAAACATTGTATTTTATAGAAATATAGTTTCTATATTTGTCCTTTCTTAAATTATTATACATACCAACCACAATTACAATACGTTATGAATATTACCAAAAATTCATTACCACTTATTAGTCTTCGCTTAGTAGCGGCAATAATTATTCCGGCTCTTTTACTAACCTTTTGGCCAAGCCATCGACAATATTCTTCGGGTATAGCATCTAAAGACAATGACGAAAAAGATAATGATGCTATTGGAATGGCAAAATACTTTTTTACTGCACGTAAAGATATTAATACCAATGCGCTGGATTATCCTAGTATGATAGCAGCTGATGCGGCTGATAGAGCGTTGATCCATGCTGTTAAAACTCATATTGCTTCTGCAAATTCGCTTCCTACATTCACATGGAATAGTGCAGGGCCGGGATCTACAGGGGGACGTACAAGAGCCATCTTAATCGACAATAATGACCCTACTCATCAAACCATATTTGCAGGAGGTGTTTCGGGTGGGATATGGAAATCTGTCAATGGAGGTTCAACATGGGGCAGCTCTGCCGACACCATTGCATATAGCCTAAATGACACTATGAGAAACATAAATGTAAGTTGTATTGCGCAAGATTCTAAAGGAGCCATTTATATTGGAACCGGAGAAGGATTTACCGTATATGAGCAGGGACAAGGGTTTAGTACAGGTTTACTTGGAGGCGGTATGTTCAAATCTACTGATGATGGGAAAACATGGCGATTATTGGCTAATACTATTCCCACTGCCAACACTTATAATGTTACCTGGGCATATGTTAACCGTATAGCTATACGTCCCGATAACTTTAAAGAGATTTATGCAGCTACTCAAGGAGGCTTATTAATTTCACATGATAGCGGAGCAACCTGGAGATCGGCTTGGTCATCAACAGGAAAAAAACTATCAGGTAGTAATTATAATTCGCTTGATGTAAAAATTTCTCAGGATGGAAGTCTCATAGTTGCGTGTATAGGTGCTCCCTCTCTTGGTGACCCAAGCACAACAAGTTCATATGGCTACTATTGTTATACTCAAAGTGGTTCGGATACTACATTTACTCAAATCCCGTCTTCTGGCGCAGGACGTTTATTTGGTAACGCATGCCGCATCGAGTTTGCTATTTCCCCTACAGATCCGAATCGTGTTTATGCCTCCGTTATTAATTCGAATAATCTTTTTGGTTCAGGAGGCTCCGGCTCCGGAATTTTTATGACTAAAACTGCTCTTACCAATGGAGGACATTGGTATGAAATAGGTCCGGGCGGAAGTGCTGCTTTCGATCCTTATTTCAGTGCCTTTGACCAGTCAAATTATGACAATACTCTGGCGGTTGCACCGGACAACGAAATGGAATTGATACTGGGCGGAACAACTTTCTTCCAATGGCTCGGTACAAGTACAAATGATACTATTGGCAGTTGGACTAAAATTAGCCATTACAATGGTGGTGCACAGGACCCATTATATATTCATCCGGATGAACATGCTATTGTTTTCGATCAGAACAATCCCAATGTGGTTTATTTTGGATGTGATGGAGGGCTTTATAAAAGTACTAACGCTACTAACGCAGAACAGCCTCGAGGGCACATGACTTTTGAGGCTATCAATCGGAATTACAATGTTACCCAGTATTACTCTATCTGCTTTTCTTCTCAAGTTGATTATTCATCCGGCACAACAGGCTTAGGTTTGGGAGGCGGAACCCAGGATAATGGTTCGCCTTATATAAATGGATTAGCTTTTCGTGATTACCCATTTGACGCATCTGATATGTCTGGAGGAGATGGTGGAGGCTCTGTGGTTTCTTCCCTTAATCCTAATATAGCTTACTTTACCATTGATTATGGTACATATCTTGGAAAAACAGGAAATTTAGGAAGCCTGACTTTTCCTACTCTTGCATTTACTAAAACATATGGCGTTAACTTGGGAGCAAACATTGATTCTGTTGCCAGCCTACAATCGGGTTCTTTCGTTTTTCCTCTTGCTTTATATGAAAACAGCTACGATACATTGAACCACGATTCAATACAATATATAGCAACCGATACTATCGCGGCGGGTAAAACTATATGGCCTGTTGATCCTAATGGGCCAACACCTTATCCATATAAAATTACCAAGAAACTCTATCCAGGAGATACTATTGTAGTTCCAGACCGTGTAGTATCAAGACTTGCGGTAGGATTTAGCCCATCAAATGGCATATGGATAAATGGACAAGGAGGCAGTAATGGTAGTATCCTCTGGATGCCAATTGCAGGTCCGCTTTCAACACCGACTCCGTTTATTACGGCTACTCAGGGAGACGCTGTACATTCCCTTGCATGGTCACCTGATGGAAATACCTTATATGCGGGGACAGAAGATGGGCTGTTTTTTAAATTCTCTAACATTAACTCCATTGTTGCCAATAGATATTCAAGCGGGGCGCTTTTTTACGAACAGGATGGCCGTGGAGATATTGCTTATAATGGCGGTAACAAAGTTATTTCAACAAATTTAAATGTTGCCGGAACTTCCGGCAGAGATATCCTGTCAATTTCTGTTGATCCACAAAATGGAAATAATGTGTTGGTTACCCTTGGTAACTATAACAATACTACTTATGTGTATTATTCTACCAATGCAGATAGTGCCTCCCCTACCTTCAATTCTGTGCAAGGTAACTTGCCTGCTATGCCAGTTTATAGCTCTATCGTCAATCTTATGGGACATGGCTACAATGTTTGGTATCCGGGTTCTGCTATGCTTGCTACCGAGCACGGCATATATACTACATCTAAACTAAATGGTAATTCTACTGTATGGGTAAAAAATAATAAAGGCATGGCAAATTGCGTAACCTTGGCAGTAAAACAACAAACCCTGCCGGCTTCCATGTGCAATAACTCCGGTGATATATATCTTGGAAGCCACGGAAGAGGTGCTTGGGTTTCCAGTACCAATTTTACACCAGCAGCCGTACCGGTTATTAACTCACCTGAGGCTGTAGCAGATAACTTAAGAGTATACCCTAACCCCATGACTATTGAAGGTAATTTGGAATACACCCTTACTGCTTCTGATAATGTGATGATTACTATTTATAATATTGAAGGGAAAGAAATGCAAATAATACCGGCAGGAACCCAATCTCCTGGTAATCATATTGTGCCATTTGCTACGAGTAGTTTACCGGCAGGCGCTTATTTTGCTTCTATTACCGGCACTAATTTCAGGAAAACGGGTAAATTTATTGTCACAAAGTAACCCCCCTTTTGGTTATAAATGCTTCGGTATCTCTTCATAGGAAGGGTAGGGTAAGCATTTATGATAAAAATCTTGCAAAACTTGGCAGGTTTGATATACATTTGCATCCCAATTTTAAACCCACACAATAACAATGAGCAAAATAAAGGTAGCCATTAATGGCTTTGGAAGAATAGGCAGAGTAACCTTGAGAACTTTATTAAAAAGGAACAATATAGAGGTTGTTGCCATAAACGATATTACTGACAGTAAAACCCTTGCACATCTTTTCAAATATGATTCCATACACGGTAAATTTGACGGAACTATATCAGTTGAAAACGAAGGAATTACAATCAATGGGCATTTTATAAAAATAACTGCTCAACGTGATCCGGCTGCCCTTCCATGGAAAGATTTAGGTATTGACACTGTCATTGAATCGACAGGTCTCTTCATTGACAGGCCCAATGCTGAAAAACACCTTACAGCAGGCGCCAAAAAAGTAGTTATTTCGGCTCCGCCTAAAGGAGATATCAAATCCATAGTAATGGGAATTAACGACCACACATTAAGCAAGGATGACACCATTGTATCAAATGCCTCGTGTACAACCAATTGTGCTGCCCCAATGGTAAAAGTACTACATGAAAATTGGGGTATCGAAACCGGCTTCTTAACCACTATTCACGCTTACACGAGTGACCAAAGACTGCACGATGCTCCGCATAAAGATTTAAGAAGAGCCCGTGCTGCTGCTGTATCAATGGTTCCTACTTCCACAGGAGCTGCCAAAGCCATCACCAAAATATTCCCTGAGCTGGAAGGCAAATTATCCGGCGATTCTATTCGTGTACCTACCCCGGATGGCTCTATAACAGATATTGCCTGCATTGTAAAAAAACCGGTAACGGTTGCTGAAATCAATGCTGCTTTTAAAGCTGCTGCAGAGGGTAAACTGAAAGGCATACTTGAATATACCGAAGAACCAATAGTTTCACAAGATATTGTTGGGAATGCACATTCCTGCATTTTTGACTCAGGACTAACTGCGGTAATCGGTAATCTTGTAAAGATTAGCGGATGGTATGATAATGAAACCGGCTACTCAAACCGCTTAGTTGACCTAGTTGAAAAAATAGGCAATTAATTGTTTCCGGGTACAAGCTAGCGATGGGAAACCTCCTTAAGCCTGCTTTCTACAATTTATTTTCCTTGTAGGTTAAGGATTTTTTATTACTATTGTTACCATAAATTAATATTAGGTAATGAAGGATCTGGGTACACGATTGGAAAATATTTTGCATCAAACGGAAAAACTTATATCTTTGCAACATGAATCAACCCACAAAATAAAAGTTTTAGAATTTGAAAATCAAAAACTTAATTCAAATATTAAGGAACTTGAAAAACAAATTTTCGAGCTGAAAGAAATAAACCAAACAATAGTATCTCAACAACAAAAAATAAATAATCAAAAACAAAGGGAAATAACCCATAAAATAAACGACCTCCTGAACGAAATAGATAAATGTATATCGCGAATGAACATCGCAGAGCCTACTAACTGAAAAATAAGAAGTGAAGAATATACAAGTAAACATACACGGCAGAGAATATCCTGTAAATGTGACTCCAGAAACAGCATCAGCCATGAAAAAGGCAGCTGAAATGGTAAATGAACAGGCAACACAATTTCAGTCTGCCTATGCCATAACCGATCCCCGTGACCTTTTGGCTATGTGCGCCCTCCAGCTTGCTTATCAAAACCTTGAACACGGACAATCTTATTCTGAAACTATTGAAGAAAAACTCAATGCAATAGAATCGGCATTGGGTATAAAATAGCATACATAAATCTACTTGAACAGGAGGTTCATAAACAAAACACACTATGAACCTCTATTTACAAACCATACTAATTATAGCTGCAGCTGCCGCAGTAGGTATCATGCTGGGCGGTGTAATTAGCTATTTCTTTTTACGCAAAGGCATCGAAAAGAAAGCCAGCGACATTATAAAAGATGCTGAAAAACAAGCTACCATTTTAAAAGAGAAAAGGATGCTCGAAGCTAAAGAGCGTTTTCTTCAACTTAAAGCTGAGCATGAAAGTTATACGGCAGAAAAGAATAAACAACTAAACTTAGCAGAAAACCGCACAAGACAAAAAGAACAATCTCTGAACCAAAAACTGGAGCAAATACAACGCAAGGAAAAAGACCTTGACCATGCTAAGAACAATTACCTGGAGCAACTGAAAGTTGTTGACAGGAAGAATGAAGAACTTAGCAAAATGCACCAAAGGCAGGTGGCACAATTGGAAGTCATATCTGAAATTTCTGCTGAAGAGGCAAAAGCCCAACTTATTGAATCACTGAAAGGAGATGCAAGAACTGAAGGTGCCCTATATGCGAAAGAAATTATAGCGGAAGCTAAACTCACAGCCAATAAAGAAGCAAAAAAGATAATTCTTCAATCCATACAAAGAGTTGCAGTGGAAACTGCAATAGAAAATGCTGTTACAGTATTTAATATTGAAAATGACGAAATGAAGGGCCGTATTATAGGCCGTGAGGGAAGAAATATTCGGGCATTGGAAGCTGCAACAGGCGTTGAAGTCATTGTGGACGATACACCTGAAGCCATTGTAATTTCCTGCTTCGATCCGGTTCGGCGTGAACTTGCCCGAATGGCACTGCACCAGCTCATATTAGATGGACGTATTCACCCGGCAAGAATTGAAGAGGTTGTGGAAAAATGCCGCAAGCAACTGGAAGATGAAATTATTGAAGTAGGTAAACGAACAGTTATTGATCTCGGGATTAATAACCTCCATACCGATCTTATACGGATAGTAGGGAAAATGAAATATCGTTCTTCATATGGGCAGAATTTATTGCAGCACTCCCGTGAGGTGGCCAATTTAGCTGCAACTATGGCATCGGAATTGGGGCTTAATCCTAAACTTGCTAAACGTGCAGGTTTGCTGCATGATATAGGCAAGGTTCCTGATGAAGAGCCGGAATTGCCGCATGCATTGCTGGGCATGAAATTAGCAGAAAAATATAAAGAACGCCCTGAAGTTTGTAATGCAATCGGGGCACACCACGATGAGATAGAAATGACCGACCTGCTCTCTCCTATTATACAAGTTTGTGATGCTATTTCAGGTGCCCGACCAGGTGCAAGGCGGGAAATTGTGGAACAATATGCCAAACGTTTACGCGACCTCGAATCACTTGCACTTTCTTACAAAGGTGTGGAGAAGACTTATGCCATACAAGCAGGGCGTGAACTGCGGGTAATTGTCGGCAGCGAAAAAATCAGCGATAAAGAGGCAGAAGTACTTTCATTTGAAATAGCCCAGAAGATTCAGAACGAAATGACCTATCCTGGACAGGTAAGGGTTACGGTAATTCGTGAAACAAGGGCTGTGAATATTGCAAAATAAAGCATTTTATTCGCATGGGTGAAGCGTGTCTTTCAATATAATCACGTCTTTGTCATTAGCTAAGTAATCTGGTAACTTACCTCCGGAAGGGTTAAATATTGCTACTACCCTTCTGTTATCTTTTAGCTCCTTATACTGAACTTCATCAGGAATAAAACCATAGGCAGGTAAGCCAGTATAGAACATCGCCTCAATAGGATGGCAACCGGGAATATTAAATAAAACCGCATTGGAAGGAACATTCAATCGTTGGAAAATTGCTTTATTATGTTTCAACCCATCATAACAATCCACATCTTTTCCCCAAAAGCCATTATTAGCTTTTAAAGAATTGAAATTTAACCGCATACAAACAAGAATCAAAAACACTCCTAAAAATAATAGAGAATTTACTTTGTGAGAAGATTTTATTTTCATCGAAACCCATTCCCAAAAATAAACAATGGAAACTGCCAACGAGAGATACATTGGAAGTATAATAATTGCCGTAAATGACTGCATTTTTGTTTTTGCAATCGAGTAAAAAAGGTATACAAAAATAATGGAAATAATTAAGGACAGATTCATTTTTCTATTATTACCTTTCAGATAGAAAAAAACCAATGAAGGAGCGAGAAAGACAGGTACTAAGGAGCCGAAAATTAATCCCATATAAGTAAAATGGTAATAAAGAGGCCCGCCTTGTGAATCGATCACAGAATTAAGGTGGTGCAGGTTAAATTCATATTCTCTTTTTGCCTCAAAAGGGTACTGCATAAAAATATACACCTGCCAGGGTATTGAAATTGCAATGCTTAGTAATGCAGACCAAAAAACAATGGCGTATTGCTTGAAATCCCATTTATATTTAAAGAAAGTATAGGCTGACCAGATTAAATACACAAGCAATCCAACCACCCACTTGGTAAGAATTGCAAATCCGGAGAAAATGGCTGTCAATAATGCCCAGTATAATTTTCCTGAATAAACATATTCTATCATGGTCCATATGCTTAAGGAAATGTATGCGGTAAATACCAAATCATTTTGGTCAAGCGGAGCAAAGCCTGAAACAAGCTGCCATAAATAGGAAGAAGTCGCTATTAATATGCCCGTAATATATCCGGCCTGTTGATTATATATAAGTTTGCCCGATCTATACCCTCCATACACCATGATACTACATAGCAATGCCCCCGGCAAGCGAAAGGCTATTTCATTTACTCCGAATATTTTATAAAACAGGGTACCCTGCCAAAGAAACAAGGGAAATTTGTGAACCCATATATGTGCTGTTGCCCACCCGTAGGACATCTTAAAAAGCTCTTCATCATATAGCGTAGGTATAAAGAAGTGATACAAAAAATTCTTAGCAACCAATGCATGGAATCGCTCATCCCAGAGATTTAAGAAAGGGACTTCCAATGTTGCATAAAAGAAAAAAAAGAAACCGGCTGCTACAAGAAGTAATAAGGCCGGCTTTTCTTTCTGCAGAAACTGAAAAAGCAGGCTCAAAACTATTATTAGAAAGCCAATCCAGAAAAAAATATTTTTATCATTGAACAGTAATTCAGTCATAGAACATTTATCACAATTATGTCAAATGTAAGTAATATGTAGAAAAATGAGGCCTTCCCGTATTAGGCGCAAAATATTTTAATTCTACTTTACTCACAATTTTTTAATTTAGATTCCGTTAACATGTCGACAACAGGGGATGAATATATATTATAAGTCTGTCTTATTATTGCTTTTAATAATTTCTGCGGCAAGTCATTCGCTCTATTGCCAAACGCCAATAAATGACATGAACTGGCAGTTGGATTCCATTAAAAGTGACGAATTTAATTCAGACACTCTAAATACCGGGTTATGGCATGTGTTGGATTGTCCAAGTGGAGATTGTTGTAATTGGGGAGGAGGCGAAGCATATCAAAAAGGAAATGTTACTGTATCAGGTGGAAGTTTGACATTGAGAACGGATGGTCCGGGCTATGCTCCAGTACCTTGCGACAGAGAAACATTTGCAACAGGAGGAATAGTATCCGATTCTTCTAATTACTCCTACGGTTATTATGAAATTTATGCAAAGTTACCCGGCTTTTATGTTAATGGTGTCCCTTGCGGAGAAAAGTTTCAACCGGGCTATTGGATGGCTTATGAAGTTTCTGACACGAGTTGTATTTCAATACACAATGAAATTGACCCTGTAGTACAAACCAGTGTTCAATATAAATATGCGGATACTATTCTTGCCGGGTGGAGTTATCAAAACGGACATTGCAGTGATGCAACAGTTGGCTCAGGGACATATTATAGCTCTACCCCGCTATTTACTTCATTTCACAAATATGCTCTTGAATGGAACACTAATTGCATTATATTTTTAGTAGATGACAAGCCTTTTTTTGAAGGTTACAATTCACCTACCATGACCATGCATCCTCTAAAACTCTATATTAACTCAGGGCTTAATGATTCATCGGCTCATTTTAATCCTGCTACACCCTTCCCCCAATATATGTTGATTGATTATTTTCATTACTATAAGCTGAAATTAGATTGTGGAACAGCAACGACACTCTTAACCAATGCCGATCTTGCATCCTATACATATTCCGTTAAATCATCCATCACATTTGGAAATAGCAATGATTCCATCTCACTAAATAGTGGTGACGTAAAATATTTCCGGGCTGTAAATTCTATCACTATAAATGGAACTTTTACGGCTCCATTAGGAAGTGAATTTGGACTACTACCCAGTCCATGCAATTAATATATAATACTATAAAACTAATATCATTTAATTATTACATACCATGAAAATATTAAGCAAAAAAGCATCAGCAATCTTTTTAATACTATTAAGCTGTTCTGTTGCAAGTGCACAGCTAAAACTATATACTACCGGAGCCCTTTCAATTGGAAGCATTACCCAGCCTCCAGCAAATACAGAACTCCAGATAATTGGGAATAGCCTCTTTTCTAATAATACGGGAAAGATACTTTCTTCAGCCTATATCCAAGGCTCCAATATATTTTCGACAGACTCGACACCCGATTTCTCCTGGTGGGGTGATAGTAAGACAGGTATACTTCATCCGGTTTCGAACAGTATTGCTTTTACTATTAATGGAACCGAAAATATGCGTCTTTCGCCCGGCAATAACTTGCTTATTGGCTCCAATATTGACAAAGGGGATAAAGTTCAAATTACAGGTAATTTAAACACTAACTCCTTTGATATATTTTCAAATGCCACTACCAATTCTATTTATTCCGGAATAAACTGGGTGAATGACTCAGCCACCAAAACCTGGGCAGTAAAATATAATGGGCAGGATAAGTTTTATGTTCTGGGAAGCGGACAAGCCTATGCCTATGGATGGAATACTATCAGTGATTCTACTGTAAAAGAGAATATACATCAAATAAAAAATGCCTTGGATAAGGTTTTATTATTAAACGGAGTAACCTATAATTTCAAAGCTGCGGTAAGCATTAGCGGCAATATTCCACAATACAAGGAATTCTGTTCCACGCGGCAAATGGGTTTATTGGCACAATCTGTAGAAAGAGTTGCACCGGAAGCTGTAACCACAACCGGGGATGGATTAAAAACTGTTGCTTATGGCAACCTAGTTAGTTTACTTGTAGAGGCCATAAAAGATGAAGACAAAAAAGTAACCCGCCTCCAGGGACAATTGGATAGTTCAATTCTATCTAATAAGCATATAGTAAATATACCGGAGGAAACAGAAATAAATACATATCCCATCAATAATGCCCTTATACATTGTTACTTACCTGAACAAAGTAGAAATGCAGCTATTTTACTATTCGACATGAATGGAAAACTGGTAAAAACACTTGCAGTTAAGGAGAAAGGTATAACAGATATTGTATTACCCAAGAAAGGACTGTCAGCAGGAATGTATTATTATAGTGTAGTTTCAAATGGTAAGGAAATAGAATCCAGGCGATTAATCCTGACCGGGAAAAGTAATTAGCTAGCTTTATTACAAAAGGACTATTTTTCCTGCTGCAAAAGTCCGGTTATCTGCTGTAAGCACTCTGTAGAAGTAAACTCCCCTGCTATTACCCGCCAGGTTGATTCGCGTACTTTCCTGGTTTAATCCAATATAAGAGACTTTTTGCCCCAACACATTATATATCTCCGCCCTCAAATATCCTGTATAATTTTCAACCATAAAAGTAAACACAGCATCACTCGGGTTGGGATATACCTTCACATAAGCATTGGGCGCTGCTTCAGCAGGAGCAGGGGAAAGTTTCTGAATATGATTATTAAATGCATTCGTAAAATATAAATTGCCGGATGTATCTGTAACAATATCAACGGGATTCAATATTTCTGCCAGCGTAGCAAAGCCTCCTACGCCAGAATATCCAGGTATCCCATTCCCGGCAATAGTTGTAATTATGCCTGCAGAATCTACTTTTCTTATCCTGCTATTAAAACTGTCTGTTATATAAACATTTCCCCATTTATCTACAGCAACTCCCGCCGGATAAAATAACCTGGTAGCTGTTGCGGCTACCCCATCGCCGGAATAGCCCACTGCCCCATTACCTGCAATAGTTGAAATAATTCCATAGGTATTTACTTTGCGAATACAGCTATTATCCGCATCAGCTATATAAATATTTCCTGTATTATCTACAGCAACACCAGTCGGATAATACATCTCGGCCAGGCTGGCAGTCCCTCCATCCCCCGAATAACCACGCACTCCGTTTCCTGCCACGGTAGAAATAATTCCGGCAGTATTTATTTTACGAACCCTGTTATTAAATACATCTGTCAGATAAATGTTCCCTACCGCATCGCTGCAAATGCCAATAGGGTCAGCAAAATCGGCTGCTGTGGCTGGACCTCCATCTCCCGAATAACCATATTTACCACTTCCTGCAAAGGTGGAAATACTACCGCTTGTATTTACTTTCCGTATACGCGCATTACCAATATCTGTAATATAGATATTACCTGAAGCATCCTTAAAAACTTCCATGGGGCCATTTAATTCAGCATCCGTAGCTTGCCCCCCATCGCCGGAGTAGCCATAAACCCCATTTCCTGACATTGTATTAATAATTCCATTCCCATTCACCCACCTTACTCTCGAATTGCCCCAATCTGTAAAATATATATTACCTGAATTATCAACATAAACGCCCATAGGGTTATACATGTGGGCATTTGTAGCTGCTCCTCCATCTCCGGAAAACCCAAATACCCTAAGCCCTGCGACATCAGTCAAAATATAGGACTGCGCACCTACCTGGCTTAAGCTGAGCATTATAGAAACTATCCCAATGATATATTTCTTCATGCTATGTTAACTTATTATATCAACTAAAATTGCATACAAAATAATTAAACTTTGTTGTATCAGTTCCATTTGGCAATAAATACATCTTCTCTTTCATTCAATTTTTGCTTTAATAATGCCTCAATACTAACCTTTCCAATTATATATTGTGTATCATCGGAAGAAAACCGTTGTTTGATATCTGTTACACCTAAGTCTTTTAACAACGTTTCATTGGGATAACGCAAATAAACTTCTATCAAGTGGTCATTAGAAAAAGGATTTATACCATTCTGCTCTACTTTTTTGTATTCATATCTATATTGGTACCCCAACGCTGAAATATCGGATAATACGGCAGAAGCAGTGGGGTGACCACCCGCACCTTTACCATAAAAAAATTGCTTATCGCTGAACGCTGCACCCAATTGCAGGGCATTAAATTCATTGCGCACCCCATAAAACATACTATCCTGTTTAACAAATGTAGGAATAACATACCCTACTACTTTACCATCTACTTTCGAAGTATGTGCAATTAATTTTGTTCTTAACCCCTTTTCCCGCGCAAATATGGAATCGGCGGATGATAAATTCTGAATACCGAAATTGAGTATATCATCCGGCTTCACAAATAACCCAAACGTATGATTGAGCAGTATGGTTAATTTATATTTAGGGTCAAATGCCTGCACATCTAATCGTGGATTAGTTTCTGCAAAACCCTTAATCTGTGCCTCTTTTAAGGCTTCTACATAGGTTTTATTTTCTTCCGATGTTTTAGTTAGTATGTAATTGGTAGTACCGTTGCATATTCCATCCAGTGAAGCAAGCAAGTCATTATCATAATATTCCTCCAGGTTCCTGATAATTGGAATACTCCCACACACGGCCGCTTCATATAGTAAAGATGCCCCCGTTTTGCGCTGTATTGCGTATAGTTCCTCAAGATGCTCGGCAATCATCTTTTTGTTTGCGGAAACCACTGCTTTACCTTTTCGCAATGCAGTTGAAACAATTTTAAAAGATTCATCGGCATCATCAATTAACTCCACCACTACATCTAAAGA
>Ga0206823_1135_pt1 | contig 13229 bp, 12 predicted proteins | sample Alteio_BWOrgCont_81_FD_152868 | JGI IMG/M metagenome (GOLD analysis project Ga0206823, IMG submission 152868) | Enriched cells from forest soil in Barre Woods Harvard Forest LTER site, Petersham, Massachusetts, United States -... | ecosystem: Environmental > Terrestrial > Soil > Temperate forest >...
AAAGGGGCTTGTCCTTGAACTTCAAATGCCCATACCAGGCCATGTTCATGAACGCATTCGAGCAAACAAGCAACCCAACCGCAGCTGCGATTTTCTTCATAACCTGATTGACGATAGGGTTTCGTCAACAGGTGCAATTCCTGACACAAGTGGTCGTTGGTTACAAGCTAAACCGGGCTAAGACCTGCTTGCTTCGCCTGCTTTGTGAAGGTTGCAACCATTCCCGACAGGGCCTCGGCGATCTCTGGTTGCGCGAGCTTGCACTCACGCGCAGATTCCGAAATTGCCACTAGTAACTCGCGGATAACTTGGTTGGCGGCGGCGATTTTTGTGGTCATCACCGTTCCATCGTTATAGGCGGTAGCCAGTGATTTCGCCCATTCTTCGTCGATGCAGTCCGCCAAAAGCAGGCTGTCCGCCCGAGGATTTCCTTGCCAAATCTGCGCTCCTGGCCACTTAATGGTCGCATCGGGCCGCGCGGGGGCGAACTTCGTATACGTGAGTCCAGGTGAAGCCGGGCGTGTTAACATGCTTCATGTTACTTCATTGGCCTAAATAGGCCTGAGAATGGGCTATTTCTATCCTTTGGACTCCCATGTCCAGGCGTGTATCATTGTCTAAAATGCCTGGGATCCAGTCTTTTGACCGGCTTCTCAAATTGAACCAATGAGAAAGACAACATCAAGTGATCGAGTGACTTGGAGTTGGAAGCAACGCATCGCGGTTGGCTTGCTTATAACTGGGTCCACACTTCTGGCTGGCGCCTTTTTGCTATGGACTTTGCACTCGGTTGAGCCGATTCACCATTTGACGGCTTCTTGGTACGACGTTAGGGTTTTCGACGGCCTTACCTTGCAGGGTGAGGAACAGTTTCGTCTTCAAGGCGATAGGTACGTTGGCGGCGCTGCCATGGCTGGAGTCATGATGATTGTCTCTGCCGCTGGAATAATGGGGCTAAATTAGGCTGGCCAGAATCTCTGCCCTATGCCAGCCGAACATCATTCATCCACAATATGCCCGGACTGGCTCTTGGACTCGGATGGGGGCAGTTTGATGACGTCTTTCACCGACTTAAGTGCAACCGGCATGAATGGAAGAACTATGAGGGCGAGGAGCGTTGTTCCTGAGTTGATTAACACTAGTTTCCAAAATGGCATGTGATGAACAGAGGTCAACTTGGATCCCCACATGTCGCCTATACCGAGAACCAAATTGTTGACCGCCATAATAAGCGAGTAGCCAAGGCCTTCGACGCCCTTGGGAGTGGCATGGCCGGCCAAGATGAATATCGCCACGGTCGTCCCCGCATTCACGAACCCGCCGATGGGTTCGATCACGGAAGCCGAAGCCAAATTGTGGTACTGCGTATAGGCTAGAGTTCCCACCGCATTGAGAACGGTAGTGATCAAGAAAAGCCGGCCGATTGTTAAGCGCTTGGTGAGGGCAACGCAAGCGAGGCCCATTATCAAACCGCCCAATCCGTTAAGCATCGTGACATTCCCGATCTGCTGCTCGGTCATCTTCAGGGTGTCCTGCTGATAGAACGTCAGCGGTGTACCGAATCCGGGAGCAATCGTGATCATGATCGTCGCAAAAATCGCGAACCAGTAGCTCTTGCTCGCAAGAAGCGACTTGAGCTGAGCGACCACAACAGGCGTTGAACCCTGTTTAGACACGGTGTATTTGCGGTCTGCACAGAAAAAGATCAAGACCGCGTTGCCGATCGCGCAGGCAGCGCAGACACTCCAAGTCAACCCAATCCACCGAGCGGCTAGAAATCCGGCCAACGGACCGACAAGAATATTTACGCCCTGGTTGATTGCGCCACGGTACGACGAGAGGGCGCCGAGAACGCCATTGCGCGTTCCGAACTCGACCATGAATCCGCCGAGAGAACAGCTAACAAAGCAGTATCCGACGACGCCTAAAAAGATGCAGGCAACATAGAAGCGCGTGTCATCGATGCCGACCAAGAGCAGGAGAAAAAAGACAGCACCAAATAGACCACCGATGACGGTCCAAGAACGTCGTCGATATCCTCCGAGCGTAAAGGTGTCCCCTACCCAAGCGAAAATTGGCTTAATGTTGAAAGCGAAACCCGCAAGAAACACAAGCGGCGCCACGTGACCGGCATCAAGGTGAAAGTGATTCTTAAGAAAGAGCTTGAACGGCAGTGCGTATACGAAAAGCCCCAGCCAATGCACGATCCAACTCGACGTGAGCAAATGCGTCGTCCGGGTGACAACTTGCGGCTCGTCAAGCACAACATCCGGCATAGGGGCCGCAGACATCTGGCAATGTTAGCCTATAGAACGCAAATCAATCGTAAAGCGCCTCAGTGGAGGTTGCTTCGAGAGGAAGGCTTCCCATCTTGCCCTTAAGTGAGTGGATGAATTCCATCACTTCCTCCCAACTCTCAGAGCCAAGGCCACGCTGGGGTCTTTCCATTGGAGCTTCCTCAACGACTGACAGGCGAAACCGCCGCTCAGGATGGCTCCGCGCGTATTGGGCGATTTCTTCCCCGCTTCCTTCCATCACTGGCAGTTCCTTCATCTACATTATTCTATGACGAACTGCGTCACTGGTTAGGCTCTTTTGACTTCCGCCGTCCTTTCGGATTTGTGGGTATGCAGTCCTTTCCAGCAGGAATCTAGAGCGGTATAGCGTACAGGGCAGCATACATCGCGGAAGGATGTCGCCTAGCTTTGTGTGTTCACCCTGGAAAGCTGGCAACGAACTCGTCACCGTTCTATAGAGTATGAAACGAATCCGACGCTTATTCGTTTCAGTCATGAAACGAATAAACGGTATAATCGTTTCATGAAGTATGCACATGAGGCGGTCGAGTGGCCTCACTTTAGGTGGGATCATTCAGTTTTTTCCGCCAACCTTGCGGCAATTCACTTTCGCAGGGGACAGCTTGTCACTGCGATGGCAGCACTCGGTTTTAAGCTCCAGCAAGAGACACAGTTGTCCGTGCTGGTACAGGACGTCGTCAAATCCAGCGAAATCGAAGGCGAAATACTCGACGCCGAACAGGTGAGGTCTTCGATAGCAAGGCGACTTGGGTTTGAGCATGCTGGATTGCCTACCCCTGCCAGATCCGTTGAGGGTGTTGTTGAGATGATGCTCGACGCCACACAGCGTTTCGAAGTGCCTCTCGACGCCGAGCGGATTTGGGGCTGGCATGCAGCGCTCTTTCCCACTGGGCGAAGCGGCATGTTCAAAATAGTCGTCGGCGCCTGGCGCGACGATAAGGAAGGACCGATGCAAGTCGTAAGCGGTCCTATAGGCAAAGAGAAAGTTCATTACGAGGCGCCTTCGGCTGATCGACTCGATTTCGAGATGGATCAGTTCTTGTGTTGGTTTGAGGGTAAATCTATCGATCCCGTGCTCAAGGCCGCAATCGCGCACCTTTGGTTCGTTGCGATCCATCCACTCGACGACGGAAACGGCCGCATCGGCAGGGCCATCATGGATATGGCGCTTGCCAGAGCGGACGGCACTACACAGCGCTTCTATTCGATGTCCGCCCAGATCTTCGCGGACAGGGCTAATTACTACAAAGTACTTGAAATCAACCAAGGCCCGTCGCTGGACGTCACACGGTGGATTGAGTGGTTTTTGGCTCGAATGGATGATGCACTGGCGTCCGCCGAAGGCGTACTCGGTCTAGTGCGACGAAAACAGACTTTTTGGGCTGACTTTGGCGCGCGCCATCTGAACGAGCGACAGTTAAAGGTCGTGGACAGGCTCTTCGAAGGCTTCGAAGGCAAGCTAACTAATGAAAAGTACGCTAAGCTCGCAAAGTGCTCACACGTAACGGCTTGGCGCGACTTAAACGAGTTGGTCGAACAGGGTGTTCTTAAATTGGATGACAGCGGCGGAAGGAGCACGAGTTACAGCTTGACTGTGTAGGGCTGAAACCCTAACTGCATCGGGCGGAGAGTCCACCACCTCTTCGTGTTTCGCTTCAACCGTCAATGCTAAAAAGCATACATCGTGTGCTTACCCCTAGCTTTTCAAAAAGTTACTGGGAAGGACTGCATACCCACATTCGGATTTAACGAACTGAAGAACCGGTTAATTCCGGTTGTCGCCGATAAAGATGAGTTAACGAGCGCCCTGCCTATTTTACGAGCAGGTGGAATTTGTAATGGTGGCAGGTGAATATTATTCTTCAGTTGGTGGGTTAGTCCGAGCAGGAAATTCTGCAAGACGTGGACTTTGAGCTACTTGGGCTGCTTCGTCGCGCGATTTCTCATGACGACTGCCATGATCAGAAATGGAATGGCTGATCCAGCAGTTATTCCGACAACGTAGTCTTTACCAGGTCCGTGCCCTACTATCATGGCTCTGATGGTAGATATCGTAAGCAGTGGGACATAGAAACAGATCACGGGAAATAAGATCGGATGCCGATTATGGAAGTCTGTAAGTCTGCTATTTAGCATCTTGGACCTATTTCTTGCGCCGCCTGTTGTTTTGGGTCACAGCAATTATGATAACAACCCAGGCGGGCACGAACATCAGGGGAACTGGAAACGACGATCCGTAAGCTAGGATCGGCAATATTACATCGGCTGAATACATTGGCTTAGGTTTTCTTTAGCGTCAACACGTATGGAAACCCAAAATACCAAATCAAGAATCCGAGTGCGCATATTCCGACGAACTCTATAATTGTCGAAATAGAGACGCAATTCGATTGCGTCAACTGCCCTTGCCGCCGTTGCATCGTAAGGCGCACTAGACTAAAAAGCAATATACAGCCCAGGGCCGTATTCTCCGATAATGAAAGACCGTCCGAGTTGACGCTGTGCGTCGGTGTGCGTTCAAACATCACTCGAAGTCTTAGTGCGAAATTCACGATCCCCCAAGCCAAAAGGGAAAGAATGAGGATCTTTTCGTTTCTTGTTAAGTGACTCTGCCTCACACCCTCAGTATAGGGTTGTTTAAAGCGGAGGATGAGGCAATCCAGCTATTTCCGATCTGCTAGGGATGGTAACTCCCTTTTAAGAATTAGAAAATAACGGAATCCGAATTGCTTCAAGGTGCAGATTTGCCACCCTTCCAAGCCCTCGCGATTTGCCGTGTCTTGAAAGTCTCTGTAATCCCCAGAAACCTTAAGGAATTTGTGTTCCCATTGAGTCATGCCCAAGTATGGGGGTTGTTTGATAGTTCTAGGGCAAGGACTGCCGGGATCCATGACCCAGCTTTACTAGGTTGCAGGTGGAGTTTGTATTGGCGGATGGTTACTATTTCGTTTCAGTTGGTGGGCGGTGCAAGACTCGAACTCGCGACAGCCTCGGTGTAAACGAGGTGCTCTACCAACTGAGCTAACCGCCCGAACGATCAATAGTTGACCGGGGGTAACTTTACCCAAATTTTAGCCTCCATCGCCTCATTGGGCCCGGTCGGCTACCAGAAAACGGTGTTAATTAGCAGGTGTTGTTCTTAACCGGCGTTGTGTTACACTTCGCGTGTGATTGATAGCAAAGAGAAGAAAAACGGTCTGATCGGCGCTGTTGTTTTTGTCCTCGGCCTTCTGCTGACATTGAGTCTATACCGCTTCGGTACCGACACTTGGTACATGTTCATCATTCAATGGGGCATTCGCGTGGCTGCGATCATCGGCGGCTTCGTTGCAATGATCAAACTCAACCCTCCCAAATTGAAGTAGACAGGAGTCCTCACCCCGTGTCGGGGGTTGGTTTGGAAGAAACATGGCCAGAGCTCAGATACGAGTGATCCAGGTGCATGAGATAGCGCGAAGCGGGGTAGGCGAGGGTGGGTCGTCCCCTCGGCTACCACAGGGCACAAACACGTGGCACGATACAGAATCCCTGCGGAACAGAATCCCGTCCGTGTTTAGGGCTGGCTTGGAAACTGAACCTACTCGGGGTCTTGTTTCTTAGGAGACAGGTGACACCGACGTTCAATTGCGGTTAGCCTCGCAGTTTTACTAGGCAATTCTCAAGACCGGCTTCCGCCCGACGTCATCTACTTTGTGACTGCCCACCAACGAAATGCATTGAAACATTTCCTAAAACGGAAGTTTGGTGTTACACTATGCCCAGCGCTCAGGATGAAGCGAATACTGTTCAGTCTGGTTCCATGGATGGCGATGACGACGGCAGCGTACGGGCAAACCCGTACCGCCGATGTTCTTTACACCTATGTCGATGATACGCCCACACACGGATATCGTGTAGGCGACGAATGCTTTGTGCCCATTGAAGACGTTTCCAACTGGGGCTGGCAAGTCGAACTCAAAGGAGACACCGCCAGTGTCACCGCCGAAGGTGTGGACTTCACGATTGGAGTCCGAACGATCTCCGGTCGAAATTCACTACCCGTTCGAGCGGCTTTGGCAAAGCTTGGCGGTACCGCCGATTGGATCGTAAATACCGACACTCTCCAAGTGGTTTCCGATCTTACGTCCGTAAGCGTTGACTCCGGCCGCATCAAGGTCTCTTCCCCCCTAAAGGTGAAACCAAAGCCGTTCGTGCTTACCGATCCATCGCGAGTAGTCATCGATTTTATTGGCGCACACATCGGCAAGAAAACCACTCAAGCACTTGAAGGTGGAGTTCGCCTCAATCAATACAAACCCAACGTCGTGAGATTGGTCATTCAGACTGCCGGAATCGCCGATGTCTCAAAGATCCCGATCGAACCAACAAAGTCAACCGACATCGAACTTTCCATCGGCCCGGCACCAGACGATAAAGTAGCACAAACCGACGTTAAAGCCACTCCTCCCGACAAAACGACGCAATCGGAAGATACGAAGTCGATTTCAAAAGCAGAACCGGGAGTGATCGATGGAACCGCTCAAACCCAGAGCTCGGGCATCCTGCCCCTTGCAATCGATCGCGAAGACGATCGTTCCGCTTTTCTGACCATAAAGTTCCGCGCAGGCTTAAAGGCGCCCGCCCAGTTTCGCAAGCCTGCGCCTGATGTCATGGAGATCGTACTGCCTGGCATCAATATGGACCTGCCCGCCGACTTCAAATTAGCAACCGGAACCGTAACCGCCGCAACCAGCCAAAGAAGCCCACAAGGAACTGTCGTGCGGCTTAACCTTGCCCGTCCGCTTGGAGCGGAAGTAGTCACTCAAGGCCAAACGGTATTAATTCAGCTATTAAAGCCAAACGTTGGCGATGGAAGGCTCGTTGGAAAGGTCATCGTCGTGGATGCCGGACACGGAGGGCATGACTCGGGAGCGACCGCAGCCAGCGTTAAGGAAAAAGATTTTAACCTGATTCTAGCGCACCTGCTATCCGAGCGGCTTACGGAACAAGGCGCCACCGTGATCATGACGCGCACGACCGACGTTTTTATTCCCCTAACTACCCGCGCGGACATTGCCAACAACAGCCATGCGGACTTCTTTATTTCGTGTCATATCAACCATACCGGCGATGCCGGGAACATGTCTGGTGGAATTACGTTCCATCACATGGGGAAACCGATAAGCCGAGTTCTCGCGGAATGCATCCAACAGCAGATTGCGAGCGTAAGTGGAATACCAAGCCTTGGTGTTTGGAGCGATGCGAAGATTTACTCCACCATCGGTTTTTCAGTATTACGAAACATTAAGATGCCGGGAGTCCTCATTGAATTCGGGTTCATCAACAACGCACATGATCGCAAAACAATGGCAACGTCCGAATTTCAAGATTCGGTCACCAAAGCGGTAGTGCGAGGATTAAAGGTGTATTTAGGCGATGCCAAAACGAACTAGCAACGCACCGGGTGGAAAAGGCGTTTTCGCAGTCATGCTCTTGGCTCTGTTGGGCGCAGGAGTTTTTGCTGCGTACGTTAAATTCGACGCGAAGGCTTCTCATGTCCCTTCCGATTTAAGAAGAACCGAGCCTGACGTCGATATTGACTCTAAGCCGATTCAAAAGACGGTCCCAGCAACCACCAGTACGGCTTCCTCTTCTCTTCTCGTCCCTACCATAGAAAACAATGAGGTCAAGCTCGTCAAGCCGGCGGCGGCAACCCAAAATGGCGTTAAGCCTGAAGTCGACCTTATTAATCAATCGCTCCACTCGCTATTGATCAAGGATGGTCGCGCGGTGGGATTAGAGATGAAAGGACACATCGCCCTCGTTGATTTCAATCAAGCGATTGACAAAGGATACGGCACAATCGAGGAAGGAAACCTGATCAAGGCGCTTCAGATGGCGCTAGGCCAATTCAAAGGTATCGATCAGTTCAAGATTATCGTTGAAGGTCAACCTATCGAATCGCTTGGAAACATCGAGTTGACGGCTCCGATAGACGTCATCCGGCCCGGCCAGACATCGGCGCCCAAGACCTCCGAAGAGTCCAACCCACCAGCGCCAAACTAAACGCCGACCATCCGACTGCCCAAACGATCGAAGGCACATGGGTGGCGCTTTGGAGGATGCTTGCGTCCGAGTGGATCTCGGTGGAGGCACTAACCTCAACCAACGTAAAGAGCGATCGGACCGCATTCAGGCATTGCTGCAAGCCGAGAAACTGTACGCAGAACATCAGCGGCTTTCCCTTGACTAGCAATGCCACTAAAGCGATGGTAGTGATCCATCCGAAGCCAGAGATCTCGCCAACAGAATCGCCGCGCACCCAAACTATCATTGAAAACGTCAGGGCAGCAGCGATACTCCAAAGGGTTATCCTCGCCCCCTTTTCGGTTCGACCGCAGTAGATCATGACGGCGCCGATGATCGATGCCCCCAGGTAACCGGCGGAGGCGATCAAAATCAAACTTCCCCCTGCCACAGGAGTAACACCGCTTCCATCCGCGTTTACCACGATCTTTTCGACTTCGGCGCCTGTGATCTGGGCGACAAGCGCGTGGCTGAATTCGTGCAGGTGAGTGTTCAAATATTGAAGCGGTAAGAGCACCTTCTGCACGAAAGGAACCAGAAATCCAACGAGGGTTAAGACCGCCGCGTACAGAAGCGTGGATTGGTTTGGCCTAATTTGGCTTTTCGATCTCATCTGGCGGCTCATCATTTAATACGGCTGAGCGTTTCAATCGGATGACGTCCCATATCCGAGTCACTGAAAACGCCATGACAAGGCCGCAGCACCAGCCCAATAACACCTGATAGGGATAATGAACGCCGACATACACCCTTGAGAATCCAGTCAAGAGCGCAATTGCCACCCAAGGCGTTCCCCACCATTTTAGGTTGTAGACGAAAACAAAGGCTACGGCAGCCATGTTCGCGGCATGAGCCGAGGCGGTTCCATGGGAATTGGAGGTGGGAACCCGCGTCAAAACTCCCGTCAAGTCCTGATATGGCCGGTTCCAAGGCAGGGTTGACTTCAGGATGTCGGTCAAAAAGTTAGCGATCGGGAATGCGATGAGGGTTTGGATAACGGTGCGGCGGGTTTTGTCATTTGCCGCAAGCATGCCCAGTAGAAGCAAACCCAGCACGATCTTCACCCAAGTCTGATTCATAGCGACGCTGAAGAACGTCAAGAAGGGCGACCAAGAATCAGGCCACCCATTAATTGCGCGAAACAGGCTCTCGTCGAATGGCGGCACGTTGGGAGTTTAACAGGTCAGCCGAAAATGCGGGTCCAGTCGCCTAGATAGAGGACTTCCTCTTCGAGGGTAACTCCGAATTGTGAGTGGACTCTTTGCTTGGCGGTTTGAGCTAAGCGGTAGATGTCGGTGGCGGTGGCGTTGTCGATGTTTAGGATGAAATTGGCGTGTCTTTGACCCAGGGCTGCGCCACCGACTCGATATCCTTTGAGCCCGGCGGCTTCGATCAGGTAGCCGGCGGGGACGACTCCGGCCGACTTCAATCCGCTCGGAAGCGACGATAACGATTCCGCCAACTTCCAGTCGTTGACGTTCTTAAAAAAGCTGCCTGCGCTTGGCGACGGGGGCTGCTTTCCGATTCGTTGCCTCTGATACTCCCTCGCCTCATCGTAGCTACGCTTTGCTTCGCCTCGCGGGAGTTCCATTCTCACGCGTAAGACAACCGCTTGGGGAGGGTCGGCACGGCGAAGGACGCTGTCTCGATAGGAGAACTGCATCCATTCCGGCAACACCCACTGCCGGCGTCCTTCGAATACGATTTCGAGTTCGATCAGAAACTCTGAAACACAACTTCGATAGGCGCCTGCATTGCTCACGAGGGCCCCGCCAAGGCTCCCGGGAATGCCAACTGCGAATTCTAAACCCCGAAAACCGGCCTGAACCGTCTTTAAGAACAATTCCTGAAAGCTGCAGCCGGTGTCGGCAATAACTTCTCCATTAGGTTTGATTTCAATCTTTCGAGTCCGATTTAAGATGGTCAACCCAGGAACGCCATCGTCCGATGGAAGCACGTTGCTTCCCGAACCGAGAATCGTTGTATCATGCTGGTCTTCTTGCGACCGAATCGCAGCGGCGGCAAAGTCATCGACGCTCGTAACGACCTGAAACCACTCAGCCGGACCTCCGGCCTTAAGGGTGGTGTAAGGCTTTAGGGCAACGTTTGGTCGGTACCCTTGACTTTCAGCCATGCGTCCTCGCTGAGCCAGGCTCCGCAAGCTTCGGGAACGGAATCTTTGGAATTGAGATGCTTGGTTCAATTAGGTACGCAGGAGCGAATACCATGGCTGGAACCGGTTCCAGGCGATCCAGAATTTCCCGAAATCTAGCGGCACTCGGCCAAACCTGAGTTTCGATACCAGGACCGAAGCCAGTAAACGGTTCCTCCGGCAACTCGACGGTCCGAACTGGAGCACTACCGGGACGTCGAACAAAGAACTCGCCCTTCTTACTCGGTAGAACCACGGTTGACTCGACGGAGATTAAGTCGAAGCTAGTAGCTCCCGCAACCAGTTTGTGGTACATAAAGCCAAATGTTTTGGCAAGCGTTACGCCGACGCGCACACCCGTAAAACTTCCTGGTCCAATGTCAGATGCGAAGATCTCAGCATCTTGCAAGCCGAGTCCGGTTTCCGCTTTCAATCGGTCGAGCATGCGCAGACATGCGCCACCCGCACCCTGAGGCGCCTCTTCCGTTCCGCTCCACAAAACGCCATTTATCCTGTCGATCGCAGCCACGCTGGCATAAGCGCATGAGGTGCTGAATGCTAGTATCACGGAGCCGGCTCGATGCTGACTTGGCTTAAAAGCGCCTCGATCAGCTTTCTTTCGGTCTTGTATGCGATGCCGCTGGTTTGCTTGTAGGTGAGCAACAGATAATACTGACCCATCGCGGCGGAGGCTTCGCCCGTGACTAAATAGCCCGAATCGGCTTGGCCTACACGCCATACGGTGGAAATTGAGGTTCCGGCCGAATTCGCCTTCTGCGACGTGTCTTCACGCGAGGAAACCTTTGAAAATAAAGGCAAATCATTCGCAGACAGTTTGATCAGTGCCACATCCGGCAGATCGCTGTCCAGAGTCGAATACAGTTGAATGTGCAACGGCACATTGAGGCCGTCCGACTTGAGTTCCAACATGTTTTCTTTAGCTCCAACCGCACTCCAACCTTCCGGCACTCGAAGGATAACTTTCTTTGTGGAAACAACCGTTTCAATTGCCACGGGAGCTTTGGCGAGCGATTTCGGATGCTTGTTTACCGGCTCCAACGAATGCGGCGGTAAAGGCGCCTGAGGAGTCTTCTTAGTAACAGGTTCGAGATCGATGCTGGGATCGTCTTCCTTCGGCAATTTGCCATCAACGGTTCTTAGAGTCTCCAGCATCGAGTTGAATTCGTAGGCAACTTTGTCGAAGTCTGCGGTTGGCGCGGTTAGGCGAAGGAGCAGTTTGTAGCTGGTGCGTGTGTAAAAAAGACCCAGAATCGATGACATCGCCGTTCCGTGCTCGGTGTAATCCGTGCGGCTGAACAGCATCGGCACACCCATGATGTCTTGATCCCACTGCCGAACAAGCGTCCGTTTCTCAAGCTCATTTTCCCGAACTTGAATCGTTTGCCACAAGTCGATGCTTGCGTGGTACTCAGTTCGCACCACCTGCAGCTCCCCTTTATTCGAAGAGTTTTGAACAGGAATCGAGAAGAGCGTACGCGTATTATCCTTTTTGACCTTTCCCTTGGTAACCGTTTCATCCATCGATAACGTCGTCTTTTCGATGGTCCAAGTTTTGGGATAGCTGAATTGGAGGCCGAGGTAAGGCTCCGTAAATATTCGCGTCGGCGTGTCCTGTTGGACCGCAATCATTGTTAGGGCCGATGCGATCAAAGCGATTTTCATGCGTGTAACTTATTATGAAGCCAACCACGAAAAGTCGGTTCCATCATCTCGGACGAACCAGACCGGCGGTAAGGAACGCCATAATCTCCTGATGCTTGGCGATTGGATGGAGAAAGAGATTAGGGAGCAGCCTGCCCGGCTCGCTCATGGTGCAGTGGCTTACGGCCCGGTTTTGGAAAGGGCTCTGGGTGGCAAGACGTTCGACATGGTTCTCCTTGCGGCACGGGGCTCTTCGGATAATGCCGCTCTTTACGCCCGCTATCTCATTGAGACGTTTCTATGCATTCCTGTTTGTCTCGCCGCTCCGTCCGTTTTGACCCGCTACCACCGCCAGGTGCGCTACACGAACTGCCTCGCCATCGGAATCTCTCAAAGTGGCGCGGCGCCGGACGTGGCGGAAGTTTTAGCTTCGCTCCGAGCGGAGGGCCACACGACTTTAGCCATCACCAACACCGCCAATTCCAGGTTGACGATCGAAGCGGAATACAGCCTATTGCTTGAAGCGGGCGATGAGCGGTCTGTTGCTGCGACCAAAACCTATACTTGCTCGCTCCTTGCCCTGTACGAAGTTACGAGAGCTCTAGGAGCCAAGCTGCCTGATCCGAAAACTCATCTTCCCAACCTGGCTTGGGTAAACCATGCGCATTCGGCGGCGATTGATGGTAGCGGTTCGATCGTGCGGAACAATCCGGTTTTCTCGCTTGGACGTGGATTTGGATTCTCGACGGCCCAAGAATCGGCATTGAAGTTAATGGAATGCGCACTGATATCGTGCAAAGCCTTTTCGAGTGCGGACTTCGAACACGGCCCCAAAGCTTTGGCCGGGCACGGAAGCTCCGCAATCAGTTTCGACGGAGAAATGCCGGACCTGGCCGCTCAAGGCTGCGAAATCCTCGTAGCTCCGGAAGCACCCAGGATCTGTGCCGATGGAATCGAAGGGATTCTAAACCCGATTTGGGACATCGTGTTCGGTCAATGGCTTGCATTGCAATGTGCCCGGGCGCGGGGAT
>Ga0206823_1185_pt1 | contig 13223 bp, 6 predicted proteins | sample Alteio_BWOrgCont_81_FD_152868 | JGI IMG/M metagenome (GOLD analysis project Ga0206823, IMG submission 152868) | Enriched cells from forest soil in Barre Woods Harvard Forest LTER site, Petersham, Massachusetts, United States -... | ecosystem: Environmental > Terrestrial > Soil > Temperate forest > O...
AGCAAACCAAAAGGTTGCATCAAAGCTCCAACTTTGTCTGACCAGGTTTTCCCCCAGGCTTTCCATCGTTTTCATCGGAAGACTTCTCCTTAGACTCCAGCAGATTAACCTCCTTCACCTTATTATCAGTCAGTTTATTTCCCTTTGCCTTGAGTCCCTTGACCTCAATAAACTCCGCAAGTTTTATTTTCTTATCCTTCAGTTCTTTTTTAGAAAACATAATTTCCACAACTGGCTCCATCTGAACTGTCGCCACTTCCAGGAATGAACCCTCCGCTTCACTGATAAACAAAACTTTTTTATCTGTTGTTTCCACAATAAACCTTTTTACATAATACATCTTGTCACTGCCATCATAATAGATCGCAGACACAGGTAATGCAGGATTAAACTTTTCGATCAGTACAATATCCTCCTCAAAATGAGAAGAAAGATCATACGAATACAGTTTATAGTGACCACTCTGAGTGATTACCAGAATCCTGTCGTCCCCTGAAAACTCACCCAGGTAAGTACCATACTCATCCTTATTGATACGGTGTACAGAATCATCAAACCAGATTTGCTCTTTACGCTCAACCCCAGCTCCCTTTGACTTCAGAATAATTTTTTTAACAGGATATTTGGTAACCACATTTCCCATGGTCGCCCTCGCTTTTATGGCGAGGTCTGCAAAATTGACATCAAACTCAAGTTTTCTCAAACCCGGTAGAGCCTTTAAATTCACCCGCACGATCTCTGCCTCCGCATTGGGATTAGCAGTAAAGTAAAGCACCTCCGATTCCGGCGTTCCCCTGGTCAGATCATATTCCTTATCCCTGGTAACTCCTGTCACCGGAAAGCGCTTCATCATAGAAGCGCCCTTCTTTCCATCCCGGTAGATCATATTATAAACCGTATGCTCATCATTTTTCTTAAAGACAGCCACGTAAATAATATCCTTTCCGATAAATGCCTTTTCAGCAACCTTCACGACCTTCATTTTACCCTCCAGGGTAAAAGCAATTACATCATCAATGTCTGAACACTCGCACACATACTCATCTTTTTTCAAACCATATCCGATGAAACCCTCTTCCCGATTGACGTACAACTTTTCATTAGCCACCACCACCTGGCGCACCTCAATATTTTCGAACGAGCGGATTTCCGTTTTACGTTCCCTTCCGACACCATATTTCTTTTTAAGATTTTTAAAATACTCCACCGCATACTCAGTCAGGTTAGCCAGGTGAGCCTTCGCTACCTCCATTTTGGCCTCCAGATCTTTGATCAGATCATCCGCTTTGATACTGTCAAAACGTGTTATCCTGATCATCGGTATTTTGCATAAACGATCCAGATCCTCATCATTTATGGCTCTTACCAGCTTGCGTTTATGGGGCTTAAAACTTTCATACAGGTACTTGAATAAATTTTCCTTATCGCTGTACTTTTTAAAATCAATGTACATCTCCTCCTTAATAAATATCTTTTCAAGCGAAGCAAAATGCCATTGTTCATTCAATTCAGCCAGCTCAATTTCCAACTCCTTCTTCAGCAAACCAAGCGTTTGATGAGTAGAAATTTTAAGCATTTCATTTACCCCCACAAAACGCGGACGGTCGTGCTCAATAATACAACCGTTCGGCGAAATGGAAATCTCACAATCAGTGAAGGCATAAAGCGCATCAATCGTTTTATCCGGAGAAACATCCGGAGGGAGGTGAATTAAAATTTCCACATTCTCAGCCGTATTGTCTTCCACCTTTTTCACCTTGATCTTTCCCTTATCGTTCGCAGAAAGAATAGAATCAATCAAACTCTGGGTTGTTGTTCCAAACGGAATCTCCGAAACAACCAATGTCTTTTTATTCAGCTGTGCAATCTTGGCACGAACACGAACACGAGCACCCCGTAAACCATCATTGTAATTAGAAAAATCGGCAGAACCACCCGTAGGAAAATCAGGCAAAATATCTGTCTTGCGCCCCCTCAGAACCTGAATCGAAGCATCGATCAATTCATTAAAATTATGCGGCAATGTCTTACATGCCAATCCCACAGCAATCCCTTCAACACCCTGAGCCAATAGCAAAGGAAATTTAATCGGTAGCGTTTCCGGTTCCCTGTTTCGTCCATCATAACTCGACAGCCAGACAGTTGTCTTCGGATTAAAAGCCACCTCCAGAGCAAACTTAGACAAGCGCGCTTCAATGTAACGAGGTGCCGCAGCAGAATCCCCCGTAAGAATATTTCCCCAGTTACCCTGCATATCGATCAGCAGATCCTTCTGACCCAGCTGTACCATGGCATCCCCGATCGAAGCATCCCCGTGAGGATGATACTTCATCGTATTCCCGATCACATTCGCAACCTTATTGTAACGGCCATCCTCCATCTCCCACATCGAATGCATGATACGCCTTTGCACCGGTTTCAATCCATCCTCAATAGCCGGCACAGCCCTTTCCAGAATAACATACGACGCATAATCCAGAAACCAGGTCTGATACATCCCTGAAACCTGAACAACATTATGATCCCCACCCTCTTGATTACTTCCCTTAGCTTCGTCTTCTTGATTTTCTTTTTCCATAGTTCACTATTAATGTCCCACCTTGTGACTTCTGACTTCCTCTTTTTGCTTTTTGACTTTTGACTTCTAATTTTTGACTTCTTCAACAAGATCCTTCTCCACTTTCAAATTAGCAATAATAAAATCCTGCCGCTCCTGCGTATTTTTCCCCATGTAATAACTCAGAATCTCCGTAATCGATTGCCCACCACCCACCAGCACAGGCTCGATGCGCATATCCTTACCGATAAAATTCTTAAACTCATCCGGAGAAATCTCACCCAGCCCTTTAAACCTCGTAATCTCCGGTTTCGCACCCAGCTTTGCCATAGCCGTCCTGCGTTCCTCTTCCGAATAACAATAAATCGTTTCCTTTTTATTGCGCACCCTGAAAAGCGGAGTCTGTAAAATATACACATGCCCGTTCTTCACCAGGTCCGGAAAAAATTGTAAGAAGAAAGTCAGCAACAAAAGCCGGATATGCATCCCATCCACATCTGCATCCGTAGAGATTACCACCTGATTGTAGCGCAACTCTTCCAGGTTCTCCTCAATATTGAGGGCAGCCTGCAATAAGTTAAACTCTTCATTCTCGTATACCACCTTTTTGCTCAATCCAAAAGCATTCAAGGGCTTACCCTTCAGACTGAATACCGCTTGCGTATTCACATCCCTCACCTTGGTAATTGAACCACTCGCAGAGTCCCCCTCACAGATAAACAAGGTCGTATCCTGTCTGCGATCATCATTCGTATTATAATGCGTGCGGCAATCCCTCAGCTTCCGGTTATGCAAGCTCGCTTTTTTGGCTCGCTCCCTGGCAAGCTTCTGAATCCCTGAAAGCTCCTTTCGTTCCTTTTCACTTTGCTGAATTTTCTTCAGCAGCGTTTCCGCCACCGTCGGATTCTTATGCAGATAATTATCAAGTGCCTCCTTCACAAAATCACCGATAAAAGCCTTCATGCTTTTTCCCCCCGGAGCAATTTCCTGAGAGCCCAGTTTCGTCTTCGTCTGCGATTCGAAAACAGGCTCCTGCACCTTCACGCTGATTGCAGCCACAATAGACGTTCGGATATCCCCGGCCTCAAACTCCTTCTTATAAAACTCCCGGATGGTCTTCACCACTGCCTCTCTGAATGCAGCTTGATGCGTCCCGCCTTGGGTCGTATGCTGACCATTCACAAACGAATAATATTCCTCCCCGTATTGCATCTCCGCATGCGTCATCGCAACCTCAATATCTTCACCTTTCAGATGAATGATCGGATACAAAATAGGACCACTCAGATTTCGCTCCAGCAAATCCTTCAAACCATTCAGCGAAACAAACTCCTTTCCATTGTAATTTAGCTTCAACCCCGTATTCAGGTATGCATAATTCCAGCACATGCGCTCGATGTACTCGTGAATAAAATGATATTTCCCAAACACCTTCTCATCCGGAGTAAACGTCACGATCGTACCCGAGTTTTCCGAACAAGCCTTCACATTCGCATCCTTCACAACATTTCCGCGTTCAAACTCCGCAACCTTCGTTTTCCCCTCCCTGATCGACTGAATCGTAAAATGCGAAGCCAGTGCATTCACCGCTTTCGTTCCTACTCCATTCAAACCAACCGACTTTTTAAAAGCCTCCGAATCATACTTCGCCCCTGTGTTGATTTTAGAAACACAATCAATCACTTTCCCCAGCGGAATCCCACGACCATAATCCCTCACCGTCACCGACTTATCCCTCACCGTGATATCCACATTCTTACCGTAGCCCATCACATGCTCATCAATACAATTATCGATCGTTTCCTTAATGAGAATATAAATCCCATCATCCTGAGAAGACCCATCCCCCAGCTTACCGATATACATCCCAGGTCTGAGTCGGATATGCTCCTTCCAGTCAAGCGATTTAATACTGTCTTCGTTGTATTTAGGTTCTGCCATATTTTTATTTAGAATTTAGAACGCAGGATCAAAAAATAAATAAACTCTCCATTTAAAAATCACAAATTTCAATATTATTTCAATTTTATTATTGCTATTGCTTTACACCACTAAACATTCGCTTTTAACTCTTCCCCACAAACCACCTTTTCTTAACTTTTTGCCCTTTTCCTTTTGACTTTTGACTTATTATTTATGACTTATGACCCTCTATACATTAAACTTAAAATGCATCACATCTCCATCCCCCACCACGTATTCCTTCCCCTCCTGGCTCAGCTTCCCGATATCGCGGCAAGCCGACTCCGACCCATATTTTAAAAAATCATCGTACCTAATCACCTCCGCCTTGATAAATCCCCGTTCAAAATCCGTATGAATAACACCCGCAGCCTGAGGAGCCGTCATCCCCTGATGAATCGTCCAGGCACGCACCTCTTTTACTCCGGCCGTAAAATAAGTCTGAAGTTTCAATAAGCGGTAAGCCGCCTTGATTAACTTATTAACACCTGGTTCTTCAAGACCAATGTCCTTCAGGAAACTCTGACGATCCTCATAACTCTCCAATGCAGCAATCTCAGCCTCCATCGCAGCCGTGATCACCATCACCTCCGCATGCTCATCCTTCACCAGCTCTCTCACCAGGTCGACATACTTATTTCCAGTTTTAACAGAAGCCTCATCCACATTGCACACGTACAAAACAGGTTTGGCCGTCAGCAGATGAATATCCTCGATGTATTGCTTATCCGAATCCTTTACAGCAGCAGAACGTGCCGACTTCCCATCCTCCAGGTGATTCCGGTAAATAAGCAAAGTCTCATACGCCTTCTTAGCATCCTTATCCACACCCGCTTTTGCGAGCTTCTCCACCCGCCTGATTTTATTATCCACACTCTCAATATCTTTCAATTGCAACTCCGTATCGATCACCTCCTTGTCCCGCACCGGATTCACCGAACCATCCACATGCACCACATTCGGATCATCAAAACAACGCAGCACGTGAATGATCGCATCACATTCGCGGATATTTCCCAAAAACTGATTCCCAAGCCCCTCCCCTTTACTCGCACCCTTCACAAGACCCGCGATATCCACAATTTCAATCGTAGTAGGCACGATCCGTTCAGGCTTCACAAACTCAGACAACCGCGTAAGCCGTTCATCCGGCACCGTGATCACACCCACATTCGGTTCAATCGTGCAAAACGGAAAATTAGCAGCCTGCGCCTTTGCGTTCGACAGACAATTAAACAAAGTAGACTTGCCCACATTGGGTAAACCAACAATACCACACTTTAGCGCCATAAATTTTTATTCCGTTTTTAAAATTAGCAGACAAAGATACTATAATTGCAAAATGTTATTAACATTCAAAATACTTGCGCAGCAAAAACTTTACATTTGAAATGAATGACCGAAGCACATCAAAAAAACCAGCACCAACATTCATGCCCTTAACAGAATCAACCTCCCTGACAGAACCCATGTCCCCAAAAGAACCTAAATCAATATCCGAATTAGAAAAAATAAGTTCCCAGGTCAGGAGAGACATTGTACGAATGGTTCATGCCGTCAACTCAGGGCATCCGGGCGGATCACTTGGTTGCACCGATTTTTTTGTAGCGCTTTATTTCAATTTACTAAAACACAATCCCGGGCATTTCACGATGGACGGCCAGGGCGAAGACCTCTTCTTCCTTTCCAACGGACACATCTCACCGGTATGGTACAGTGTGCTGGCCCGCTCCGGATATTTTCCGGTAAAAGAACTCAGCACCTTTCGCAAATTGAATTCACGCCTGCAAGGACACCCGACCACCCATGAAGGATTGCCCGGCGTCCGTGTGGCCTCTGGCTCATTGGGCCAGGGCCTCTCCGTAGCAATTGGCGCAGCATTAAGCAAAAAGCTGAACAAGGATACCAATCTTATATACACACTTCACGGAGACGGAGAACTCCAGGAAGGTCAGATCTGGGAAGCAGCCATGTTTGCAGCTGCAAAAAAAGTAGACAACCTCATTTCTACCATTGATTACAACGGACGGCAGATCGACGGAGACGTCAAAGACGTTCTCCCCATGGGAGACCTAAAAGCCAAATGGCAATCCTTCGGCTGGGACGTGCTCGAAATGAACGGAAACAAAACCGATGAAATAATCAAAACCCTAACCGAAGCCCGGCAACACACAGGCAAGGGAAAACCGGTAATCATCCTGATGAAAACAGAAATGGGCATGGGAGTCGACTACATGACCGGAACCCATAAATGGCACGGATCAGCCCCCAACGACGAACAACTCAGCAAAGCACTGGCCCAGTTACCCGAAACACTTGGAGATTATTAATAATAAAAGTCAAAAGGTAAAAGGTAAAAGTCAAAAGGTAAAACTTTTGAATTGTAACTTCTGCCTTTCCCTTGTCCAGCAGCAAGCTGCAAATTATCTCTTCTTCTTTTTGACTGTTAACTTTTGCCTTTTAACTTCAACCTCCGCCCAACCCCACTCTCAGCAGAACACACCCAACAAAACATCCTCAAAACCTACCGCTGAAAAACCCACTACCCGCATCCTGTTCATTTTCGATGCCTCCTTCAGTATGTTTGGTCAGTGGCAAAGCGGAATGAAGATGGACATTGCAAAAAGACTCCTTGGAGAATTCCTTGACAGCCTCAAAACAGCCGACCACCTTGAAATCGCCTTCCGGGCATTTGGGCATCAGCATAGCCTGACACCCAAGCGAGACTGCCAGGACACCAAACTCGAAGTCCCCTTCAACAGTGACCTAAGAGGAAACATAGCACTGATCAAACACAAACTAAAAGACATTGTACCCCGTGGAACCACCCCCATCGCCTACACCCTCGAACAATGCGGCAATGACTTCCCGGCCCCTGGCAACCCTAACCTGCGCAACATCATCATACTGATCACCGACGGCATCGAAGAATGTGACGGAGACCCCTGTGCCGTGTCTCTCATGCTTCAGAAAAAAGGCATCGTCTTAAAACCATTCATCATCGGTGTCGGCCTTGAAGAAAGTTTTAAAAACGCCTTTGGTTGTGTAGGAAAATTTTACGATGCCTCCAACGAAGAAAGCTTTAAAAACATCCTGAACATCGTTATATCCCAGGCACTGAATAACACTACCGCCCAGGTAAACCTGCTCGACCAGATCGGAAAACCCACCGAAACCGACGCCAACATGACTTTTTACGATGAAACCAGCGGAGTGATCAAATACGACTGGATGCACACCTTGAATAACAAAGGCTTACCCGACACCCTTGTCCTTGATCCCATCGGCAACTACCACCTGGTAGTGCACACCATTCCCCCGGTAGAAAAACACGACATTACCCTGGTCGCAGGCAAACACAATATCATCGCTCTCGACGCCCCACAAGGTTACCTCAACCTGAAAGTGGCCTACAACAATTACAAAGCGCTTAAATGCATCGTACGAAAACACGGAGACATGCAAACACTCAATGTCCAGGATTTTACCCAGACAGAAAAATACATTGTCGGTAAATACGACCTCGAAATCCTCACTCTTCCTCGCATAAACCTGGATGACGTAAACATTTCACAAAGCAAAACCACCACCATCGAAATACCTCAGGCAGGAATGGCAGTCATAACAAAACCAGGCGAAGGACCAGGAAGCATATTCCTTGACGACAAAAACAAACTGACCTGGGTGTGCAATATGCAGGAAAACAATACCCAGGAAAACATTGTCCTGCAACCAGGCAGTTACCGCGCAGAATGGCGATCAAAAAATTCAAAAGAATCCGTCTACACAGTAGAACGAAAATTCAAAGTTGAATCAGGAACAACCGTAACCGTCAAATTATTTTAGAGAACCGAAACTTTTACAATTCAATACAAACAAAGAAATGCTACAGAAATACACCTTCACCGAAAAAAAAGACACCCGCTCCGGCTTTGGCGTGGGACTGCACGAACTCGGCAAAAAAAACCCAAACATAGTGGCCCTCTGCGCAGACCTCACCGGCTCCTTAAAAATGGATGCCTTTCAGAAAGACTTCCCCGAACGATTCGTTCAGGTTGGGATAGCAGAAGCAAACATGATGGGAATAGCAGCAGGCATGACCATTGGCGGAAAAATACCCTTCACAGGCACTTTTGCCAATTTCTCCACCGGAAGAGTATACGACCAGATCAGGCAGTCCATCGCCTATTCCGGTAAAAATGTAAAAATCTGCGCCTCCCATGCAGGCCTTACGCTGGGTGAAGACGGAGCCACCCACCAGATACTCGAAGACATCGGCCTGATGAAAATGCTGCCCGGAATGGTAGTTATCAACCCCTGCGACTTCAATCAGACAAAAGCAGCAACCCTGGCCATTGCAGAATATCATGGACCAGTCTACCTTCGTTTTGGTCGACCGGCAGTCCCTAATTTCACACCATCAGATACTAAATTCGAAATTGGAAAAGCGATACACCTGAATGAAGGAAAAGATGTGAGCATTTTTGCCACCGGACACCTCGTTTGGAAAGCCATTCAGGCATGCGAACAGCTCGAAGCAAACGGAATAAGTGCTGAAATTATCAATATCCACACCATCAAACCCTTAGATACAAAAGCAATCTTAGACAGTGTAAAGAAGACTAAATGCGTGGTAACAGCAGAAGAGCACCAGGAAAACGGAGGATTAGGTGACAGCATCGCCCAACTGCTCAGCAGGCAGTTCCCCGCACCCATTGAAATGGTAGCGGTAAAAGATAGCTTTGGAGAAAGCGGAACACCTGATCAGTTGATGACCAAATACGGCCTGGATACCATCAACATCGTCGAAGCTGCACTGAAAGTAATCAGCAGGAAATAAAAATTCACCGCAACAAAGTTATATTTCCTTTCTTGCTTAAACTTTCACCATTTGACAAACTGATCGTAAGGTAATACATAAAAACAGATGTCCCGGGAACCTTTCCTCTGAACTTACCATCCCATCCAAAAATGGGATTTGTTGTTTCAAAAACAAGCTCACCCCATTGGTCGTAAATGAGCAGTTTAAGCTGCATAACACAACTATTTGGTCCTGCATGCAAATAGAGTATATCATTTTTCCCATCCCCATTGGGTGAAAAGGCAGTGGGCATAAAAATAGTCTGGTAAAGATTTACCGAATCGCAGTCTATGGCATCCATTACGGTAACCTGAACACTGTCTATAGCTGAACACTCACTCGCATCGGTCACCATCACGGTATAGGTTGCTGTTTTTAAAGGGTCAGCCAATGGATTTGGAATGGTTGTATTACTCAGTCCCGTTGCCGGGGTCCATAGATAGGTGATCCCGCCGCTCGCGTTTAGCTGAACGCTCTGGCCTTTAGTGATGGTCTGATTTGCTCCGATTTTAACAGTTGGATCAGGTAATGCAATAATAACAGCTGTTCCTGTTGCCGTGCAGTTGTTTGCATCAGCGACTGTTACTGTATAATTTCCTGGTACCAGATTGGAGACAGATGTTGTACCCACTGCACCGGGGCTCCAGGTATAGCTTATTACAGACCCGGTAGTACTTACGGTAATTCCACCATTTGTTTTCCCTGCGCAAATACTGCCCGAATTCAGCACAGTTACGGTTGGCCCATTACTGGAAATGGTAACTGCACTTACTGCCAGGCATCCCAATGCATCCGTAACACTTACCTCATAGGTCCCCGCCTTTAACCCAGTTATACCCGTTTGAGTTATTCCTGACAATCCGTTACTCCAGTTATAGGTTAATATCCCGCTTCCTCCGGAAGCAACAACAGTTGCAATACCGGTGTCTCCACCGAGACATATTGGAGGGCCTGTAGTTAAACTTTTAATAGTCGGAGAAGGGTTACTGATGGCTGCGATGGACATTTGAGTACATCCGTTCCCATCCGTTACCGTTACTGTATACGAACCTGCGCTGACTCCGCTGATTGTCTGACCTACAGCTGCAGTACTCCAGCTGTAGGTCAGCGGATTGGTTCCTCCGCTGGCATACGTGATGGCCGTTCCATTACTTGCTTTGCAGGCCGCAACAATACCTGAAATGGAGTCGATGACGATGGCAGAAGGTTCAGTTACGGTAATCGTTGCCAGGCCACCGCAGGTACTTCCATCACTGACCGAAACGGTATAGGTACCGGCAGTCACACCCGTGCTTGTTTGCCCGGTTCCCCCTGAAGGCGCCCAGTTATAAGCATAAGTGCCCGTTCCTCCGGTAGGAGTTGAGGTAATGACAGAGGTTCCTCCCTGACAAGAAATGGAAGTTGCAGCCAAAGTGACCGGAAAGGAAGCGTTTACAATGATCGGGTTAGTAATGGAGTCCTTGGTACAAAAGGTGGTCACCACCAGTTTAACAGGATATCCTTTGGGATATCCTCCTGTTGTCGATGAACCAGGAAAAACGATACCACTTGGATTTTGTTCTGTGGAAGTACGCGGTGTTCCGCCTGGGAACGTCCAGGAGTATTGAAATGTCGAACTTTCACAGCTGGAATTTGTGTATACAGAAGTGAAGTCAACCGCTTGTCCAACGCAGACGGTAGCTGGTGAAGCGGTAAAACTAAAGGTTTTAGTTGGAGCAGGTGCAGGAGTCTTCCCACAGGTATTCACATACATCTGGGCAAGACCTTCCTTTCCACTTGCACTGCAAGTGGAATAGGCCCCCGGAGTCGTTGGCCATGGGCAGTAAGCCGAGGATAAATAATAAACGAAAAGTCCATGCACAGCAATACAGGAATTGGAGTAGCTGGCTTCACCTGCCACACCAGTAGAATTAGCGAAAGTAGTAGAACAAAGCAGTGTTCCATCTGGCCTGAACGTACTAATAAAATTTCCAACCAAGCCACTATTATAACCTGTGCCGTAAATAGAAGTTGTCTGAAAAGGCGCAGTGCAGGAAAGGGTCGGAAAATCAGACCCGACATGGAAGAAAGCTCCTCCTATAACTATATTATTGCATGAGTCAACCCCAATACCGTTGGCGTAATCTTCACCACTCCCTCCAAGATAAGTACCCCATTGCCTGCTTCCGGCACTGTTAAATTTTACCAGGTATGCACTCTCATACAGTGGAGGGCCTGCATTGCTAAAGGCTTGATATGCCCCGCTGGTAGCGATATTAGTTGTGGTTACTGCATTACCCGTTATGATGGGATTACCTGAATGATCTACAACAACGTTTTGAGCAGAATTTCCTGTTGGGTGAAGCGCATTACCGCTGCCACCATATAAAGTGGCCCAGGGCCTGCTCGTACCTGTTGGATCCATTTTTACTAAAAATGCATCGCCCCCTACATTATAGACGGATTGAAATGCCCCTCCAGACACTGGAAAATTAGGATCTGAGGTAGATCCTGTAAAGTAAATGTTGTTCCCTGCATCGCAGGCTATATCAGTACTTTGCGTTTTAATGGTAGACTGCATCGGACCACCATAATAAGTTCCCCATAACAAATTTCCAGTTGGACTGAACTTCGCAAGAAAGAGATTCCCAGGTGTACTCTGATAGGCAGCCGTTGTAGAAGTAGTAGCTGTGGTAGCAATAGAATCCGTATTCGTAGTTGTACCATACAGGATCGCATTACCGGCATGATCAATTGCCACCGAAGAAGCGTACGTACCTGGAGGACCTAGTTGGGCCAGACTTGTTCCCCCTCCATAATAAGATGACCAAAGTCTTTTTGTGCCCGAAGAATCCAATTTAAAAATGAATGCAGACCACTTGTTTTGCTTAGCATTTATGGTAATTCGGGACTTATATACTGTGTTGGGAACCCCGTTGAATGATCCCGAAGCCCCTATTGGGAAATCAGTATCAGACGTCTGACCGACAACATAAACATTGCCATGATTATCTGTTCTTATCATGTTAGGTATTGTCATGTTAAAGTTAGCAGGTGATCCATAAAAAGTAGACCAATCCAAAGTCCCCTGAGGACTGAATTTTACAACCGCCACCGTACTCCCCGGAAATGTAGTTTGAAATGCTCCGGGAGTTGCTGGCCAATAGCTTCCAGCCATTTGTCCTGTAAAAACAGGATAACCCAAAGAGTCCGTGGTCACATCCCCGCTATTACCCAGGTTTCCATTTCCAGAACCATAACAAAGTACCCAGGGATCAATGATCAATGGTAGGTCCGGGTTAAAAATTCCGAGTTTAAAAGTCACAAGGTAAACAGGGTTTTCGCTATTCCCTGTTCGCTTATCGCTACTCGCTATTCCCTGTTCGCTCTTGTCCAACCTCAGGGGATTCGCTTTCTTCAACACATACTCCGCTTCCACATCAACTATTTTCCCATTAATGTCCTGATACACTTTCGGCATGTATTCTCCAATATCCCTTACACTTGTTTGTATCCTCAGCTTTCCATTTTCAAGTGTGATCGTTGTAGCACCCGAATATTTTAATTTCACCTGATCCGGATTACCTCCCCGGTTTAAGATGATATCGTATTTCAATCCTTGTTCCTGGCCCCCGTAATAAACCAGATCTATATTCGGGTATATATTATTAAAAGTTATTTTATTATAAGATTTTACCCTACTGATGCCATTGGGGCAATGCGGATAAAAATAATTAGAATACCCCTCTACCTGTTCCTGAGGTGTTGGAGAAGAAAAATTCGCCCCGACAAAATCCAAATCTACCCGGTGTACCTGAACAGTGCTTTTATTTCTTAATTCATTCTCATATTCAGCAATCTCCG
>Ga0206823_1181_pt2 | contig 13175 bp, 12 predicted proteins | sample Alteio_BWOrgCont_81_FD_152868 | JGI IMG/M metagenome (GOLD analysis project Ga0206823, IMG submission 152868) | Enriched cells from forest soil in Barre Woods Harvard Forest LTER site, Petersham, Massachusetts, United States -... | ecosystem: Environmental > Terrestrial > Soil > Temperate forest >...
GTAGGCGGCATCGGCATGGATTAATTCCGGTAATAATGGTTGCTATCAAAATTTTGTTATTGATGCGAAAATTTAACCGAATAAAATTTTTCAGAAAACCGCCCATGCTTGACAAGATCAGCAAGAAAATCCTGGCCGAACTGCAGAATGATGGTCGCATCAGCAACGTCGACCTGTCGGCCCGCGTCAACTTGTCGCCCGCCGCCTGCCTGGAACGGGTGCGCAAATTGCAGGAAGCCGGCTATATCTTGCATTACACCGCCCAGCTCAATCCGCAATTGCTGGACGTGGCGTTGCTGGTGTTTATCGAAGTGGTGCTGGACCGCACCACGCCGGAAGTGTTCGAGGCCTTCAGCCAAAGCGTGCAGATCATCCCGGAGGTGCTGGAATGCCATATGGTGGCCGGCGGCTTTGACTACCTGGTCAAGGCGCGCGTCAAGGACATGAACGCCTACCGCGAGTTCCTCGGCAAATCGTTGTTGCAGCTGAAAGGGGTGCGCGAGACGCATACCTATGCAGTGATGGAAGAAGTCAAACACACGACCAGATTACCGATCCGCTGAGTGTTCGCGGGTGACGCCTATCTGGTGGCCCGACACTCCCTACGCGCGAATCCATAGCCCGCGAGCGTTCAGCCCGGCGGGCTTTCCATTCAGAAAAGATTGTTTTTAGGAAAATGCTTAAAGACCGGACCTTGATTCGTCTGTATGATGCCGCATTGCTAAATATCAACAAAAAATCGACGATGCCTATCCGGAGTTGGATAGGCGAGGTTGTGCGACGATAAAAAAGTGGAAAAGACGGAATCATGGCGAGAGTGGGAAAGACGAGTGTGTTGCCGATGTTGTTTGTCGGACTGGGAATGTTGGTTGCCGTCTCCGGGGGACAGGCGAGAGACTTGGAGCCGCATTATTATTATAAAGTGGGGGGAGGAGGGTGTCTTAGTCCAGCTTGCGGATTAAGTTACCCTACGGCAGAAGCCGCTTATGCTGCCTATAAAGATAGTATGAAAGCCGCTATGGCCAATCAGCCAGGGGGGCCAATAGTCGAATATTTAGATTTATTTGCAGCACCGAACGAAGTTCCCATGAACGGAAAAACACGTGTTTACTGGTGGAATTACCGTTATATCAATCCCCGCTATGGCGACACCACGAAAATATACAACACCGGTTCTATCGGTTTGCTCCCCGAATGCGCTAAAAATTGGGCCCAGGAGGTAGCGCGGATTGGGTCATCCGTGCGGGCATACTGCATCAAGCCGGAAGAAGCTCAACAGCCCGACATCAACCCCAAGGGTTGCGCCACGCCGAAGGTAGGCAATCCCATCCTGCCAAGCACCGGCATCAAACAGCAAATCGACATCGATTACCTTGGTCATGCCGCCAACGCCCTGCAATTCGTGCGCAGCTTTCGCAGTGACCGCAATGGCTGGTCCAATAATTACCAGGCGTTCGCTATCGATTACACTCAGCCGCCCGGCGGCGATGCCTTATCCGATACGGTCTGGCCGGACCAGGCGTGTTACCCCGGCATCGGCGCGCAAACCGGGCAACCCTGGTGCTTCCGCCCCATGAATACGCTGGCATCCGGCGTTGCGTTGCCGCATGATTTTTCTGTGCAACGCGGCGATGGGCGCATGCTCAATTTCGGCACGGCGACGGATCTGTCGCCCGCCGTTGACATTAACGACCGTGTGAGCAAAGCTGCCGACGGCCAGGGCTGGAACGTCTATAACGCCGATAACGATGCAACCGAACACTACGATCTCAGCGGCCGACTGATCACTGTCACCGCCCGCAACGGACAAGTGCAGACTTTAGCTTACTCGGATATCTCCACGCCTCCGGCTATCGCAGCGCACCCCGGCCTGTTAATCAAGGTATCCGACCAGTTCGGCCGCTCCCTGAATTTCACCTACGACAGCAATCGCCGCATGCAGACCATGACCGATCCCGCAGGCGGTCTGTATAGCTATGCCTACGATGAAGCCAGCGCCATCGTCGTATCCGGCAATCCGGTCGGCAATCTGACTTCCGTCACCTATCCGGACGGCAAGCAGAAAATCTATTGGTACAACGAACAGGATAAGACCGGCAATCTCGATCTGCCCTATGCGCTGACCGGCATCACCGACGAGAACGGCGCCCGCTACGCCGCCTATTTTTATGACGGAAAAGGCCGCGCCATCGCCACCGAACATGCCGGCGGCGTTGAGAAATATACGGTCAGCTATCCGCGTCTGGCTGAGCAGAGCGTTGCGATTGATCCTCTGGGAACGTCCCGCACCTATCATTTCAAGACGGTTCTCGGTGTCGTGAAAAGTACCGGCCAGACGCAGCCCGGCGGCGCCGGTTGCGCCGCCGCAGCTTCCGGCATGACTTACGACCCCAACGGCAACCTCGCCAGCCGCACCGACTTCAACGGCAGCAAGACCAGCTACAGCTACGATCTGACGCGCAACCTGGAAAGCAGCCGCACCGAAGCCGCCGGCACGGCGCAAGCCCGAACCACCACAACGCGCTGGCACGCAAGCTACCGCCTGCCGCTGACCATCGCCGCACCGCAACTGCTGACAACCTACGCCTACGACCCTGCCGGCAACCTGCTGAGCAAGACCGAGCAAACCACCGGCGACGTCAGCGGCGCCCAAGGCCTGTCGGCATCCCCGATCGGCAGTGCCCGCCTCTGGCGCTACACCTACAACAGCGTCGGCCAGCTGCTCACCGCCACCGGCCCCAGAACCGATGTTGCCGATAAAACCGTCTATACCTACGACAACAGCGGCAACCTGAACACGATCACCAATGCCGCAGGCCAAGTCACGACCTTATCGCACTACGACGCCAACGGCCGGCCCGGCCTGATGACCGACGCCAACGGCGCCGCCACGACATTGACCTACAGCCCCCGCGGCTGGCTCACCGGCAAAGTCGTGAGCGCCGGCGGCAGCGTCGAAACCACCCGCTACAGCTACGACGGCGTCGGCCAATTAAGCCAAGTCACGCTGCCGGATACGGCCACCATCAATTACACCTACGACCCCGCCCACCGCCTGACCCACATCGCCGACAGCCTCGGCAACCGCATCGCCTATACCCTCGACAACATGGGCAACCGCATCAGCGAACAGATCAACGACCCGAGCGGCGCCCTGGGCCGCCAAAGCAGCCGCGTGGTGGACGCCTTGAATCGCCTCCAACACATCACCGGAGCAGTGCAATGAGCGGACATCGCATCCAGACCCTGGCCGCCCTGTTCGCTCTGGCCTGCAGCCCGCTGCCAGAGGCTTTCGCCCAAGCAGCACAAAACACCACCACCAGCTACGAATACGACGCCATGGGCCGGCGAACCAAGATCACCGATCCCCTCGGCCGCGTCACCACCCAACGCTACGACAACCTGGGCCGTCTGATCCAGCAAACCCAACCAGCCCCGGCGACAAACGGTGCCGGTTCCAGCATCACCTTCAGCTATGACAGCCGGGACCAATTAAGCAGCATCACCGATCCGCGCAACCTGGTGACCCGCTACACCGTCGACGGCCTGGGCAACCAAAACGCCCTGACCAGCCCCGACAGTGGCAGCACGACGGGGACCTACGACGCCGCCGGCAACCTCATCACCCGCACCGACGCCACAGGCAAAACCACCAGCTATCGCTACGACGTCCTCAACCGCCTGACCCGGATCAGCAGCGCCGACGGCAGCGCCACCCAGTTTGAATATGACGGCGGCGCCACCGGCGCGCCCAACGCCATCGGTCGCCTGACCCGGATGATCGACAGTTCCGGACAAACAACCTATGCCTATAACGGTTTCGGCCGCCTGCTCAGCAAAGTGCAGACCTTAAACAGTGGCAGCAGCACGCTCAGCTACACCTACGGCAGCAGCGGCAACACCACAGGCAAATTGGTCAGCACCACCTACCCGAGCGGCAACCGGATCAACTACAGTTATGACGCGGCTGGACGGACCAACAGCCTCACACTGAATCCAACCCACGCCACCGGCGGCGGCGCCAACACCGGCATCAGCATTCCCTTGTTAAGCAACATTGGCTACCAGCCCTTCGGTCCGGTCAATGCCTGGACCTGGGGCAACAGCGACGACCGGAGCAGCAACACCTATGCACGCGGATTTGATCTGGATGGCCGTGTGACCCACTACCCGCTAGGCCACCCAGCCGCATCACCGCCAGCCGCCACAGCAGCAACGATAACGATGGCTCCTCCAAGCTCGACCAAAGCTACGGCTATGACCACCTGAACCGCCTCGACAGCGCCACCGTCAGCAACAGCGCCACCCAAAGTTTCCAATACGACCCCAACGGCAACCGCACCCAAGCCAACTTCGGCAGCGGCAGCTACACCAATACGATTGCCGCCAACAGCAATCAATTGACGGCCACCACCGGCCCGGCGCCAGGCAAGCACAACCGCTACGACGCCACAGGCAAGCTTATCAGCGACGGCAGCATCGACTACCGCTATAACGACCACGGCCGGATGATCAGCGCCACCAGAGCCGGCCACACCTTCAGCTACCGCTACAACGGCCTAGGGCAACGGGTGGAGAAACAAGGTCCGCCAGGCATCATCGCCACCGGCAGCAACCGCTATGTGTACGACGAACAAGGCCGCCTGATCGGCGAATACGACGCCAATCAGCAAGTCATTGAAGAGACGGTGTATCTGGGCGATTTGCCGGTGGCGGTGCTGAAGCAAACCACCACCGGCGCAGGCAGCAGCCAGAGCACCACCACCCATGTCTATTACGTTTATGCCGACCACCTCAATACGCCACGGGTGATCACGCAGGCAAGCGACAATCAGATGGTATGGCGCTGGGACCACGCCGACCCGTTCGGCTTGTTCTCACCGATAGACAACCCGAGCGGCCTGGGCAGCTTCACCTACAACCAGCGCTTCCCCGGACAACTGTATGACAGGGAAACCAACAACTTTTACAATTACTTCCGGGATTATGATCCGCAGCAGGGGCGCTATCTGCAGAGCGATCCGATTGGGCTTCAAGGGGGGATTAATACCTACACCTATGTGAATGGGAATCCGGTTTCGTACACTGACCCGACTGGTTTGTGTCCTTGGTGTGTACCAGGCGCAGCGATTGGTGGTGCTATTGGCGGTGGGTTTAATGCATATCAACAGTTAAATAGTGGCGCACCATTTAACTGGACATTGTTTGCGATTAATACTGCTGGTGGTGCGCTGGCGGGTATGGGTGGTGGAGCGTTTGCGGGAGTTACGACAAATATAGTTGCGAATATGGCGTATGGTGCGGCTTCCAATATGGCGATTGGCACGGCGATGCAGATTTCTAGCAATCTTGCTTCGTGTCAGAGTCCGTATGAGGGAACGTTGAGTGCGGGGATTCGGAATGGGTTGTTTGGTGCGGCTGGTGGGCTGGGTGGGCAGCTTGTATCCAACATAGGCCCCGGGTTACAGCAATGGTCAAATAGATCAGCAGCATTAGGACTCGCCCAAGGGCATTACACACCACCTACAACAAATATAGTGCCAGTTGCAGGAGCTGCAGGGACTTCTATTGGGAATGCAATTGGAAATGCAGGAGGCTTCTCTAACTATCCACCAGAACCAAGCTGGTGGTATAAAAAATGAGTCCTTTTTTTCGTAATTATCTTAAATATATGGGGCGTGTTTTAATTGTTGGGCTAGTATTTGGAACTCTAATGTATTTTGGTAGTGGCTCTTTATGTGTTTCAGGGTCTTGACGATATGCAACGAAATATAGTTGAATGCGTGACGAAAAACCCAACGTGAGCAGTAATGGAATTACGAATACAAAGTTTGATAGGCGATGAGCGATGCTACGAAGCGGTGCGGCAACTGCGCTGGAGGAATGGCATCAACTGCCCGCATTGTGAAAGTAAGAGCATCATCAAACGTGGTCGAGACGATACAGCGGCAAGTCGTCAACGCTACGAATGCAAAGAATGCGGCAAGCGGTTTGACGATCTGACGAACACGGTGTTTGCTGGTCACCATCAGCCGTTGAAAGTGTGGGTGATATTTCTGTACTTTCTTGGCTTGAATTTATCGACGCGGCAAATTGCACAGGAATTGAATCTGAACAAAGACGACGCCCAGCGCATGGCGGCAATATTGCGTTCTGGTGTAGTGGAACACAAGCCGGAAGTGAGGTTGTCTGGCAAAGTCGAATGTGATGAAGTGTACGTGGTAGCCGGTCACAAAGGTCAACCGGAAGAAGTCAAAAAAAGGATCGTAAAGGAAGACGCAACCGACTAAGAGGCGCACGCGGTCGTGGCACGTTGGAGAAAGAAAAGCCGCCGGTATTTGGCATGATAGAACGTGGTGGCAGTGTGGTGATCAAGATGCTGGCGAACGTCAAACAAAAAACGATAGAGCCAATCATCAAAGCCACCATTGCTGCTGGCACGCTCATCTATACCGACGAGTACAACATTTATGCCCGTCTTGAACAATGGGGCTATGGACATGAAAGCGTTTGCCACGGCAGCGGTGAATATGCGCGTGATGACGATGGTGATGGATTTCATGAAGTGCATGTCAACACGATGGAAGGATTTTGGTCGTTGCTACGTTCCTGGCTGAGACCGCATCGTGGTATTTCGCAAGATAAACTGCCGTTGTATTTGGGCTTCTTCGAGTTCGTGCACAACGTCAAAAAACGTGGGAGAACGCTGTTGTCTTCCCTTGTTCAGGTGCTTGTCGCTTAAGACCCTGAAACACATAAAGAGCCATGAACTTTTCTGCCACGCTCTGGCTTACGTTGGCGGTTGCGCTCGCGTGCGCGCGCGAACATGCGAGTCAGGGGATTACTGAATGCATCGAGGTTTTTTATAACCGGCAGCGAAAACCGACACTCCTTGGCTATCTGTCGCCCGCTGCATTCACACAGAAATTATTTTTCACAAAGCAACTCGCTGCATAACCCATTGGTCCCCCACTATTGACGACCGACCTCACTCGGCCCATCGACAACAATCCTATAGAAAACGCCATTCGCTCCATCACTACGGCTCTATCGTCACCGTTACCTTTTCTTCATACCTGCCAGCAGGGACATTCTGGTTAGCTAGAATGCGGCCAAATACATCCAATGTTTCACCTCCAGCCTGATTCGTCAAGCTATGAATTGGGCCGGTATCCCCAGTAACACCATCGCCCCAAACGACATTTCTGCTATAGCTTGTAAATAACTGATAATCCAGTTTGTCGTTATGTCCTACTCTGGTCATCGCTCGCGTTGTATAACCATTTCCCTCTGCGCTTGGGGAAACGAAGGCGGTGACCCGAGTACTATCATTGCTACATCTGGCTTCAATACCAGCTGCATCGTCCTTCACAGTTGTTTGACCGGAAATATAATTATTAAACACTAACTCATGGGAGGAAGTAATGGTACACACACCTGCTGGCTCAACCTGCTTAGCTGCCTGCTTGTTGCGTACCCCAATCGCTCCCGGTTTCGCGATTGGCTGCGGTATACTTAAGGTCGGTCTTGAGCCTGTAGCGCCACCGAATAACTGCGCCTGCAAGGTGGTACTCATCATAAGCTGCAGGCTCAATACGCTGATGATCAAGATGATGGTATGAAAACGGCGTCGGCATGCTTTATTCATTTTTTTCACCTTCGCATTGTACTTTCCCAATCTGGAACACGGGTGGCGCGCCAGTTGGCACGATAATAGCGGCACTGCAGGTATTTGCTGGCTCTGGATCCGGCACCTGCAAACGGTAACTGCCCGCCGACATTTGTTCCAGCTCAAAAAAACCATCGTTGCCGGTGCGAGACGTGACAGTCTTGTTTTCTTGCGCCTGCTGCTTATCTGGCACATTAGACTCATTGCCTCCCAAGCGCGTGAGCTCTATGACGCGATTATTGATAGATGCCCCATCCCTGAATAAATTGCCGGTCACCGCTGCAACTTTTGGCAAAGTAAAGTTCAATAACAACCCTGCTCCATCGGCTGGCACCACGTCTAATTCCGGTGCGACCAGATCGACATCCAGCGGCAGATCATCGACTTCAACCCGTAATTTGGTAGGGGAGTAAGGTGGCAGTTCCGGTACTAATATCGTGCCAGAGGCATCGGTTTTTCCTATCATCGAACCGGATCGATACACCCTGATATCAGGATAGCCTACCGATACGGCGGCAAAGGCATTATTAATAACTGGAACTGCATACACATAACCACCGACCGTTGCCAACGCGCCGTTTATTTGCACACGTTGCGCATTTAACGTGGTGGGGCCGACATTCGTCGTGCGCGCAGTGCCGGTCAACTGCGCCCATTTTCCTTTCCAGGTTAATTCGGCTTCTTTATCCTGATCGCCGCCCTGCTCACTGCCATACAGGCGATAACCGAAACCACCGTCGGATGCGACACTTTGCGATGCCTGTACATAAGTTTGAGGTTCACTGTCCAGGGTTTTACGATAACCGGCAATGGCGCTAGTACGCTGGCCAATAGGAAAACTCATGGTCACAAATAACGAACGTTGTTTCGCTGTCTCACCAAAAGCGGCAAGAGCGCCGACTTGAATGGCGCCACGCCCAGGCAATCCATGCGACCATGAAACGGAGGCATTGGAATCCGTCTTGCCATCAAACCGCCAGCGCTGCGAAGCAACCGTTGAAACATAACCTAAAGCGCCTAAACCCTGAGACCACGCCAGCGAAACCGCATCATGCGCACGAATGTCGGGTAAAAACGCCCCTCCGATCACCTCTTGCGGCACATCGTCAAAACCATTGGTCGTATGGCGCCATTGCATACGAATTGTGGTGTTGTGCAGTTCCGAACTCAGATTCAACTCTTCTGCCGTATTGCGTTGTCCATCATGCCAACGGCTGGCAGCAATCAACGTTGCAGTGGCGACAGACCCCAAACGTGCTGTCACCAGTGGCGAAATCCGGTCATCATTTGGCACCGAACTGCCGCGTAAGCCCACCGTGAAATTATCGGTCAAGCCATAACTATACGTGCCACTTGCTGCGGTTCCGCTGTAAGTGCCCGAGCCAAAAGATTGGCGTTGCTGACCGGCGCCAATATCAAATGTATCCACCCCCTTTGGCAGCAAGGTATTGGTGAAGTAAAACGGTAATGAATATGCTTGCTGCGCGCCGGATGCATCGCGCACGATGACCTGGATATCGCGCAATCCGCCATAATTGCTCAAATTTTGCAGATTGAAAGGCCCCGCACCGATAGCGGTGCTTCCTACCAAAATACCATCCATGTATATATCTGCAGTCGATGGCGTGAGCGCCGTACCCGACAATGACGCTGTTTGTGTCGTCATAAACCCCGGTTGCAGGGCGTAATTGCGTTGTAACTCCACACCGAAAAAAGCAGAAGCACGCCCCAGTTCTGCGGTATTAATGGAAGCATCGCCGAGCGACAGACGCAGGGCTTGTGTCGGCCAATCATGAAACGCAACCGTTTGCACCCGTTGATCAACCAAACCGGAACCACTGTCCTGAAATGTGTGATCGTCATAGATAGACCAACCACCGAAACGCAAATGCGGTGACAGACTCGCTTGCCGCGACTCGTTATTACCCGAATGGGATTCACTGTAGCTATAGTCAAGAAAAGCTGACCAAGGGGCTTCCGGCGTGATTGGCGCCATCTTCACCGGCGAAAGATCGATTGTTTGTACTTCCAGCCGATCAGGAGGCAATACGATATGTAATTCTTGCTCATCGAAATCCACTTTCACCTGCGCGTTGGGAATCTCGTCCGGCAAAAAATACAAACCATCCTTAAAATGTGTCATCACAGGAAATGGCGCAAACCTCTTGACCCCAGATTCGGCCAACACCGACTCCGGCAAATAAACCACTTTACCATCGGTCCGGGCAAAGATTTCCTTACTTTTCCGACCATTAAAATCGACCAGCCAGATGCTCGGCTCACCCGCCTGAGGAACGCCAATCAACGCATTAGTTTGTGCAGGTGGTATCGGTTGCGTGGGCGGTATTGGCTGTGCTGGTTGCGCTGGCTCCGTGGGCTGCTTTGGTTCCGTCGGTTCAGTTGCTTGTACTGGTTCGCTTGCTTGTGTTGGCTGTTGTAGCTGCTCACCCTGTGCAAGCGTCGCTGGCGCCAACGTTGTTGTGGAATCGGTAGCAGATGCGCCCTCGATATCCGTTTCGAGCATCGCCGTATTGGCTAAATTGGCAATGATGATTTCATCAATATCATCAGACAATCGCTGGCGATTAAACGATGCGACGCCGACAGCAACATCACTATCATTAGTGTTTCTTCCTTCCGAAGAAGTCGCTGCGTGAGCTGGGTGACGGGTACACACCGCCAAAAATGCTAGTAACATTGGTATTTTCACCCCTGAAATACCGCGATATCTCCCCCGCGCCATAATTACCACCTAACTTAATCTAGTAGCCGAAACCGTTGTTTCCTTCTGCTATTTTGTTGTTTATGTAGCGCTGGCCTCACTCGTTCACGAGAAAGGTATTGGAGGAGGAAGATACTTCCTGAGGGCCATTCGATTTTTTAGCAAACCACTGCTGATTTGCCCCCTTACCCTTTTGTCTCACAAGTGGGGAAAGAGGCAAAGCATATCAATTCGCATCAATTATTTACCGGCACAGGTTTCAGGAGGGATCGTCACATCGACAGGGATCATGCGCGCATCGGAACGTGTTTCCAATACGACTTTTTTACCAACGTGCTTACACAATTCCGGCGGTATGGCAAGTACATAATTGTTTGAAGAACCGGCCAACACATACCACTGTTGAAATTTGCTTTCTGTAATTCCTTCCGGTTTGGAAGAAATCGACTCAATGTGTGCGTGCGCATTACCGGAATTCTTCAATGTGACATTGAGCATCCCTGGGCTGCCGCTGACCGTGGTTGCGCTTAACTGCGGGCTGGCGTTGGCTTGGCGTACAAAAACCGGCACACCAAAACGCACTTCCAATGCCACTGCTTCACCATGATGCATCGCATGTGCTTCAGGCAATTCGGTAATATACAGGCGATAGGCTGCTTCGGTCGCAGGACGTGGTTCGCCCGGTTTGGTACTGACGCGGATGGTGCGTTTTTTCTTTGGTTCCAACGTCATTTGGGCAGGTTGAAAAACAAGCGCATCTGTCTTTTCATGATGATCCATGGCTTTGTCATCTTGCATCCAGGTCATTGCCTCCATGGACAGACTCAGCGGTTTATCGCTGTCATTAGTCACCGTCACCGATGTTGATTGATTGCTCGCCAAATCCAGACGAATCGGCGAAACACTGAAATTTGCTGCCAATACGCTTTGTGTAAATAAGCTACAGGCACTTGCGATCGCTACTGCCATTTTTTCACTCATCACATCCCCCAGATTTTTATTGCACTTAGTTTCAACCTAGTTTCAACCTAATTTTCATTGAGGATTAATCGTCAGCGTCACCGTATCGAGATATTCTCCTGACACTGCATTTTTAACTTCATCTACCGAAATGGTTGCCGTCATCTCATAAGGTGGCGTCGCTCCTTGCCCGGCACCTATGTAGTCACCACCGGTCGGTGTGGCAAAGTCATAGTTCAGATAGTTCGTACCGTTCTGCAGTCGCCGCTGACTGCCATCTGCATATTTGCCATTATTAAACTCAATTCTGTAGGGCGTATCTGTAGTACACCAATATTTGATGGATCCTTTGGCCTCTGCCGGGCTATCCTTCGCCTTGTCGAGATCACCGAAATCCAGCTCGTCGACTTCATCGATTGTGCAACTTCCTTTGACATCAACACGTACCGTAAATTCATCTTCATCTGCGTTGACCTTATTTGCAAAAACCGTACATATCAACATAGCAACCACACAAGCTGCACGTGCGACATGTGTTGTATAAGTGCGCTTGCGTTTCATGCGCATCACCGAAATGTCAACAGACGCCGATCAGATTTAAGCGGCTCCAGGTTTATAGATCAAAGGAAATTTCCACAGTATCTGTATAGTCCTCCCCTACTTTTGCAGCCTTAATGTCAACAAGCTCAATCGTTCCAGTAAGCGTCACGCTTATGGGGCCCGCATCAGGACCCACAGTGGGTGGCGTGTGTATCAAGTCATATGGCAACAAATCTCCCTTGCCATTTATCATATTTTTCGTATCACCCTCGAGGTTCTGCCCATCACCGGGGTTGATGGTATATGTGGTACCGGCAGTACACAACACTATCATGTTTAATGTTTTAATATTAGCAGCAGTATCTGTTGTCGGGTTTAATTCGCCAAAATCTATCTCCCCACCACTGGGCTCAGTAACCGTACATCCACCTTTTACACTTGCCTTTAACTTGACCTCTGCCGCCCCCAAGCCACTATTGGCAAACACAGCTAGCCCAATCAACCCAGTACAAATGAATAATTGCCAGTGCGTTTTCATACGAGCTCCATCAATGTTGAGTGTTCGTTGAAGGCAACCTTGCAAAAAATCCCTTAAAATATTTCCAACTGAAAATATCGTATGCGTGATTTTATATGCAGTCAAGAAATATTTTCATTCACATGGCGCCTCGCATCCAGCCAGGCTGTACTACCGACTATGGTTCAAACGTTGCAGTGAGATGATCGAAATAGTCCGATGCTCTGATTTTTTGTATATCGCTAGGCAAGAGAAAAGCACGCACTTCATGTATTTCAGGCTGAATTGCCCCTTTGCCAACCCCTTCAATATGCACCGGCTCAACAAGATGATAGTGCAACGTATCGCTGTGATCGCTGCCATGTTGCATCTGTCGCGCCCCACGCGCAGGGTCATAATTGCTCCCCTCGTCCACGTCCAGGACGTAAGGGCTGCCGATGCTGCACCAATAAGTGACATTGGCCGAGGCATACACGGTGCGCAGAACGGAAGGGTCTATTTCGCCAAAATGCATTTCCTCCACATTGACTACCGCGCATCGGCGTACCAGCGATGCACGTACCGGCACCTTGCCTGCCCATGCAGAGTGCGGAATACCCGCCACAAACACCAACATCCAGAGCACGCCGATTCTGTTCCACATTCCTTTCATGCCGATCTCCCTAATGATTAGTTGAAGATCTCATCCAACTGGTTACGGGTTATTTCAGCCCACCGAGATTGCCCCCCATTAATTCGACGACGATAATAATAGTGAGGGTGATGAT
>Ga0206823_1158_pt1 | contig 12969 bp, 13 predicted proteins | sample Alteio_BWOrgCont_81_FD_152868 | JGI IMG/M metagenome (GOLD analysis project Ga0206823, IMG submission 152868) | Enriched cells from forest soil in Barre Woods Harvard Forest LTER site, Petersham, Massachusetts, United States -... | ecosystem: Environmental > Terrestrial > Soil > Temperate forest >...
AACCAGGACAAGGCAAAGCGGTGAATACCGCCTCTATTGCCCGCGCCCTTGGAGGCAAAAGATCAGGCGGCCAATGGTTATGCTGCTGTCCGGCGCATGACGATCACAACCCTTCCCTCAGCATTGCCGACGGCGAAGGTGGAAAATTATTGTTGAAGTGCTGGGCAGGCTGCGATCCGCGTGATGTACTGGCAGAATTGCGGAAGCGTGGCCTATTGGCAGGAAAAGCAGTTGCGGAACATACGCGCTATCGGCAGGCGCATGATGCTAAAACTGATGCTGCGCGTATAGAACCGGCAATGCGACTATGGCGGAAATCGCGGCCAGCGGTGGACACCCTGGTTTCAACTTATCTATGCGGACGCGGGATCATGCTACCACCGCCGCCGACGCTGCGGCACCATCCGGCGCTGAAACATCCAGGCGGTGAATATTGGCCGGGGATGGTGGCGCTGGTGCAGCGTGGAATTGACGGCCAGCCTACCGGCATTCACCGGACATTTCTTGCCCGCGATGGCAGCGGTAAAGCGGCGGTGACACCGGACAAGATGATGCTCGGCCTTTGCCGTGGCGGTGCCGTGCGCTTCGCGCCCGCCGGTAATCCGTTGATGATTGGCGAGGGAATTGAATCAACTATAAGCGCAATGCAGGCGGCGAACCTTCCGGCATGGGCGGCATTAAGCACGTCCGGCCTACACACGCTTGATTTACCGCCGGAGGTGCGAGAGGTGATAGTGCTGGCCGATGGTGATGATCCGGGCGAAAAGGCCGCGCAAGCTGCCGCGCTGCGCTGGAAACGCGAAGGGCGCAAAGTAAGTATTGCTCGCCCGCCGCGTCATATGGATTTTAACGACGTACTTCTTGGCCGCGTGGCGGGAGGTGCAACATGAGCGTGGAAACCGAAACCACTATAAATGAAGCAATTCATGACGCGGAGGCGGTGCGCGATCCACTGGATGATCTGGTAGAAAAGGCAGCAAAAGATGCTGGCGCACCATTCGAGCCAGAAATTTTAGAGTTATTGGCGAAACTCAGGAAAGAGAGGCCAGCAGATTATCACCGGCTGCGGGCAAAGCTCAAGAATGTTGGTATCCGCGTCACTGCGCTTGAGAAGGCAATAGCAGAGGAAGCTGGGGAAACAGGCGCACACGGAGCGACACAGGCAAATATTCTGATTGATCTGGCGAGCGCTGCGGAGTTATTTCATACGCCGGACAGCACCGGCTATGCCGACCTGATAATAGACGACCATCGTGAAACATGGCCGCTACGCAGCAAAGGTTTTAAACGCTGGCTGGCGCAACGCTACTATAAAGAAACAGGAGGCGCACCAAATTCCGAAGCTATGCAATCGGCGCTTGGTTTAATCGAGGCCAGGGCGCATTTCGAGTCACCAGAGCATAAAATACATATTCGCGTCGCAGGATTTGATAACAAAATTTATATCGACCTTGCGGATGATAAATGGCAAGCAATCGAAATTGATACGGACGGCTGGAGAGTAATAACCAATCCGCCAGTGCGGTTCCGCCGTGCAGCGGGAATGTTGCCGCTGGTGATACCGCAAAGCGGGGGATCAATCGAAGCATTGCACGATTTTCTCAATGTGCAGCACGATGATGATTTCGTGCTTGTCGTAGCTTGGTTACTGGCGGCATTGCGCGATCATGGCCCATATCCGCCGTTGGTATTAGCAGGGGAGCAAGGAACGGCTAAATCTACCTTTTGCGCTATCATCCGGGCATTGTTTGATCCAAGTACCACGCCATTACGGGCATTGCCACGCGAGGATCGGGACTTATTCGTTGCCGCCAGTAATGGGCATCTACTGGCTTTCGATAATGTATCGGGCTTGCCAGCTTGGATTTCGGATACGCTATGCCGCCTTGCCACCGGCGGCGGTTTCGCCGTGCGCCAGTTATATACCGACCAGGATGAAGTATTGTTCGATGCGACCAGGCCAATAATATTGAACGGAATTGAAGATATAGTAACCCGGCCTGATCTTGCTGATCGAGCAATATTCTTAATATTACAGCCGATTCCAGATGAAAAGCGGAAATCGGAAAAAGAATTATGGCAGGAGTTCGAGGAAAAACGGCCATATATCATCGGCGCTTTGCTTGATGCCGTAGTCCACGGATTAAAAATGCTTCCTAGCACCCGGCTTGAGAAAAGCCCACGCATGGCTGATTTCGCGTTATGGGGCGCTGCCTGCGAAGGGGCGCTATGGGAAAAAGATACTTTCATCAACGCATATACCGGGAACCGCGATGAGGCCATTGAAAGCGTTACCGATGCCGATCCGGTAGCTTCTGCGGTGCGGACGCTAATGGCAGAGCGGACGCACTGGACGGGAACCGCTACAACCCTTCTGGGTGTCCTTGTTGATATAGTGGGTGAGACCATTCGCAAGAGCAAGACCTGGCCGGATACGCCCAAAGTGCTTTCTGGGCGGCTACGGCGGGCAGCACCTTTCCTGCGAAAACTCCGCATATGGATTGAGTTTGAGCGCGATAAAGGGAAGGCCAGAAGCCGCACCATCCACATTAAGGTTATGGATAGTCCGGGTAATTTTGCGTCCGCTCCGTCCGATGCGTCCGCCAATGATACCACGACCGCTGCGGACGCAACGGACGCAGAAATTCCTACCCAAACTAATCCACAGACACATAACAGTCAGACATGGGCGGCTGAGGTATGAATAAAACTTTGGCCATTTTATCAGCCGTTCATGGTGCTGGCGGAATCATCCGGGCGGTGGAAGGGAAATTGAAAATATCCGCCCTAGAACCCTTGCCGGAAAACCTGATGAATGAAATCAAAAATGCCAAGCCGGAATTGCTGGCGATATTTGCCACCATTCCGCCCGGCCTGGAATCATCATGGCAGGAACTTTTCGAGGAACGCGCCGCGATCATGGAATTTGATGGCGGGCTATCGCGCAAGGAAGCGGAGAAAGAAGCGTTTAATAATGTATCCGCCGCGAATTAAAGAATTGGAAAAAAGCAAGGGTGATGCTAATTCTAAAACCGCTTTTGTCATCGACGGCAAGAGCAAAATCGGGGCACTTAAAGAGACTGGCTTATGTTTATATTTCTTGATGAATCCGGCGATCTTGGCTTCGACTGGTCAAAGCCCGGCACTTCCCGCTATTTCACCATTACCCTATTGGTATGCAGTTCTACGAAAATTACCAATGATTTTAAGCAGGCGATCAAAAGAACCCTACGCAATAAACTGAATCATAAAAAAAGCGGCAGGAAGATTTATGAGTTGAAAGGAACAAATACCACGCTGGAGATCAAACAATATTTCTATAAACACGCTCCTAAGAGTGGGTGGCATATTTATAGCGTCACTCTGAATAAGAAGCGAGTATTGGAGAGATTGCAAACCAAAACCGGCAAGAAGAAATTATATAATTTCCTGGCGAGATTCCTTATAGATAAGCTGCCTCTGCCAACAGAGCCTTTAGCCCATATAAACCTTATTCTTGATCGCTGTAAAAACAAAGAGGAGATAAAGGATTTCAATGAGTATATCGAGAATCATTTACAGGGGAAATTGCCTCTGCAAACTCCGCTTTATATTTCCCATGAATCTTCGCAGGAGAATTACTGCCTACAGGCTGTCGATTTATTCTGTTGGGGAATTGCCCGGCACTGGAGGGATAAGGATGGGGATTGGCTGAAGAAATACAATAGCCGGGTAAAGTGTAATGAGCTTTACCTAACCCAAAAATAAAAATGGGCGGAACCTGTACCGCCTATCATCTCGCGGCTCATATCCAACCGATGGAAGGGAGCACCGCAAGCACGGTAAAGGAATTATCCGCCACAGAGATATAGTAGCACCAGGTGCCGAATCTGCAAGGGAATTTTTCCCATAAATTATAAATTACCCGTAAAATTATCCTGTGGCCATATTATGGATAATGGCTAATTGCCTTAATTTCCAGGCTGATAACATAACATCAGCATAATACAGGCGCGGATAAAGCCCATTTCCCTTATTTCTTGAATATCCAGGAATTTTCCATTACTTTTCCCGGTGAAGCGGCAACTTTGCTGTTTTGGGGCGTTCAAACCCCTTTCTATAGCGGCTTTTTGTGCAGCCGTGATCCGCACTCCTCGACGTATGGTCGGGGAGGCGCATGTGTATGTCCAAGCCGGTAACCCCGGTCAAAAGATATGCGCGACCTCTCTATAGAAAGGTTTTGAAACTCCCCGATCACCAAGGGGAGTATTCGTCGAGAGCATGAATAAAATCACCAATTTGCTGATAGCAATAGTTGCAGTTTGTTTGCCTTCCCTGGCAACGGCGGCGAGTTTTGATTGCACTAAAGCAAAATCATCGCTGGAAATTATAATATGTTCCGATTCTGCGCTTTCTCAACTGGATGAAAATGTAGGCAATAGTTACGCAAAGCTAAGGTCAAGGGTTCCCATTGGTAGCCAAGAAAGCATTAATTTACTTAATGAACAGAGAACTTTTTTGAAAGTGAGAACAAAAAATTGCCCTATTCCCTTCTCACAATATCTTTCGGATAGTGATACTGGAAAAATTATTGCCTGTCTAAGGCAGGAATATTCTATGAGGCTTGATAGCCTGGATAAGAGGGTTGTCCAGAGTAAAATCAAATCAGAAGCTACAAATAATGTTCCCGCGCCAGTTCCGACAACTGCCGCTGTTAACTCGGCCCCTAACACCGGCTCCATGGATGGCAAAGAGGTTCTGCAAAAACTTCAACAGTTGCCTTCCGCCGCACCTCTTCCGCCAGAAAACAAGACATCTTCGTTTTGGTCAGACATTATTGGAGGCGCATCGGCAATTTTTTCTATAGCTTTCATTTTATTTTTTGTCTTCTGGGTTTCTTCAAAAGAATTAAGACAGCGCGTCAGACTATTAGAAAAGCGTCTGCGCGAATTTAACGCCCATCATAAAAAACTAGTCTCAGCAGTAATATTCTTTGTTATCGTATTTGCTATTACATATGCCATTCTTCCTGAAGATCACCGGACACCACAAGAAAAAACTCAGGATGAAGCATGCTCCGAGAATTGGAAACTCTGTGGGGACAATGAGAAGCTTATTGATAATACCAACTGGTATGCTCAGATAACATCGGCTTGCACAATAGAGGCTAAGAAAAGATCTCAATACGGTGAAGCTAAGTTCCCATTTCTTTCTTTCAGCAATTATCGAGCAGGAAGAGATTATATAGACACGGGTATTGTACTCATGCGCGAACCGAATGCTCAGTATCAAAATATGTATGACGCATACGAACATATTTCCGTGAGTTGCCTCTATGACTTAAATCAGCACAAGGTACAGAATATATTGATCGGATTTTGATATGGGCGCGGCAACATTGATGTTTAATTGGTTGCGCGCAAAACTTACCTCTGAACAGGTGATGGATGTGGGTGATAGTAGTGATTTAACACGTCCTAACCTCAAGCAATTATCCGAAAGTCTGACATTACCTTCACCGACTCGTAAGGATGAATTATGGATGGCTGCAATTGACGATGCCATGAGATTAGCAACGTATATTCCGAATCAATATGTCGATGGTGTGAAGGAAGCGGTAATAAGCTCTACCACTACCGGACGTGGGCTTGCGGATTTAGTGCCGTATATTGCAAGTATTATGGAAATTACACCACACAATGCTCACCTGATTGCACTTGACTTAACCAGAAAGGTTTTTGGCAACTCCAATAAACAACGTATGGAAAAGCTGGGTTTAAAAAAATGGCGTTGGTTGCACACAGGCGGTGGAAACAACCCGTTCAGTGAGCATGTTGCCATGTCAGGAAAAATTTACAGATTTGATGATCCACCCGTTATAAACTCTAAGACTGGTCAGCGTGGTTTTCCATCGGATTTACTGGGGTGCAAGTGCCGTATGCAGGCGGTAATTTCCTTTGATGATGAGGACGATTAGAAGCATGGCTATTCCACTTGCCGCATCGTATCCCGGCATTGCCTGATTAGCGTCATAACTTCCCGCCGATCCAACATGGCCTCCGCCGTATAACCCTGATTATTCCTATTCCCCGCAATCTCATTAAATGCTAAAATTCCTTATAATCCAGGGAATATTTAGCCATGTATGACGATACTAAACCCCGCCACAAAAAAAGCCTTGTAGCAAAAGCCGTAAGTGAGGCCGCCGATCATAATTATAAAAAAATGACTGAGGCTCGCGAAGGTAAGCCGGGAGCGTGTGACTTTATAGCCTGCCATGAGAAAGAGGCCGACAGATTATTGAATGAAATTACAACTCCCCTGGAAGATTATCAAATAGAGGGGATCGGAGCCGGTGGCGAGTTAATGCTGGGTGTGGGCTTTGAAATGGGCGATACCGATAGCAAAAGGCTCCGCGACACTGTGAAAGACCCGGATAGAACAACCGTCGCCGCACAATTAGACCGCACACGCTTATTAGAGGAAACCGGAACTACCGATATAGCGCTTGATGTAACTTCCACTATAAAGCCGCGCAATAGCCTTGAGAAAATGCTGGCGCATCAGTTAGCCACTCTTCATGTCATGTCTATGAGAATGGCAAGTAAAGCTGAAGTATGGATGGATAAATCAGCGCCTACGTTTAATCCCTTTGGCGGTACTGATGAGCGAAGCGGACTGGCTATGGTTGAAGCTGCCAGAGGCATGACCGCAGCGGCAAAGATGATGCAAACCTTCCAGCAAGGGTTATTAACCCTGCATCGCATTCGCAGTGGTGGCAAGCAACAGGTTAATGTCATTCACCAGCACGTTCAGGTGGCAGGCGGTAATGTGGCAGTTGCCGGAGTGAACAAGGGAGGGGGTAAGCATGGTGGGGGGAGTAGAAGAAAATAGCAATCAACCCCTTACGCGCTACCTTTTGCTGGCAAATGCAATGCCGCGCTGTGGGGCTAAGACCAGAAGCGGGAGGCCATGCCAGGGGGCAGCGGTATCAGGGAGGCAGCGTTGCCGGATGCACGGCGGCGCTAAAGGCTCCGGTGCGCCAGCAGGTGAAAGGAATGGCCGATATATTCACGGGAGATTTACATTAGAAGCCAAGCAAGACCGGATGGAAGTTAAGGAGTTAATCCGGTTTTTTCGAGACTCTGAAGAAATTTGACTGTAGCATCGGCGAATATGTCCGGGGCGGCGCTCAAACAGAAAGTAACTAAGCTCGAAGCTGCGCGTAGGCAACTATCCACAGCTATCGAGCTTTGGTTTCATGATAAAGACGTAGTGTCAGTTCATACTCTTGCCCATGCGAGCTATGAAATTGTGCATGTAATAAGCAAAAAGAAAAATCGGAAATACGATTTGATATTTGATTCAATGGTTGTCAAGGACGAGCATCGAAGCGAGTTTAATAAAAAGATCAAGAAATATGCGGAGTTTTTTAAACATGCAGATAGAGATGCGGAAGCAACTATTGAGTTTCCTCCGCAAGCATCTGAATTTTTTATGATGTATTCGATAATGGGCCTGGAAACTATCGAAGAAACGAAAACCGATATGGAATCAGCGTTTGTGTGGTGGTTTTTTCTTCAAAACCCGCATTTTCTTACAGATAATGGCCGTAAACTCCTCGCCAATAATATCCCACTTGAGCATATCGAGGAGACGCGGCGGGCTAAGAAAAGCGATTTTCTTCATGCCTTCATTAACGCGCGGAATAGACTTAAAGTCAGAAAGTGATTTTTTCTTGGCACTGTTCAATGTATTATCTTTCTTCATATAGGTAATTGATTATGCAAAAACGTGAATCCCAAAAGGAAAGGTTTAGCTTCTGCCTGAATAATCTTAAGAAATGGGAATATAGCATAAAAGTTTCTGTGTAGCCAGATGTGTAGCCAGAACCATCTAATAAAACCTAATACTTTGATTAACATATAAAATCCATGCCCATAAAAATCGCCACCTGGAATGTTAACTCCATCAAATCCCGCCTCGGCATCGTTACCGGGTGGCTGAAAACCAATAGTCCGGATATTGTGCTGCTGCAGGAGCTGAAATGCGAGACTGCCGCGTTTCCTTATATGGAAATTGAGGACCTTGGCTATAATGTCGCGGTGAATGGGCAGAAAACTTATAATGGCGTGGCGGTGCTGTCGAAATTTCCAATTGAGGAGGTGATAAAAGATTTGCCGGGCGATGAGGCCGATAGCCATGCGCGCTATATCGAAGCGGTGGTTTCGGTTTCGGGTAATATCGTGCGCGCGGCCAGCGTTTATGTGCCGAACGGGCAATCTGTCGGCAGCGATAAATTTGCCTATAAGCTGAAATTCCTGGAGCGCCTCTGTGAAAACACCCGAAAACTCCTGGAATATGACGAAATATTCGTCCTCGGCGGTGATTATAATGTGGCGCCGGAAGCCATTGACGTATTCGATGCGGCGCGGCTGGATGGTTCGATATGCTTTCACCCGGAAGAACGCGCTCGGCTCAACGCCCTCATGCATCTTGGCCTTACCGATACTTTCAGAAGCTCATACCCGGAAGCGAGGCAATATAGCTGGTGGGATTACCGCGCCGGAAGTTTTCAGCAGAATCTTGGCATGCGTATCGATATGCTGCTGGCTTCGCCGAGGGCTGCCGATTTAGTGATTGCAGCGGGAATTGACGAGCATCCGCGGGCGCTGGAGAAAGCTTCGGACCATGCGCCGGTGTGGGTGGAGATTCAAGAGGCCGGAAACCCTAGCCTAGAGAATTAACTGTTATAATTTTTCTCCGTATCCGGCTGTTCGGAATTTTCGCGCACTTTAAGGAATGCCGGAACATGCTCGGCATTGCCGAGGCCCGGCGCCGCATTGTTTTCTTGAGAGCGCGAATTTATTTCGGCGTTGCCACTGCTCTCAGAAATGTTCCCGGTGGGCTCGTTATTATCGGAATAGGATCGAGGTTGGTGATTTTGCTGCTGGAAAACCGGCCTTGCAGGCTCGCCGGAATTTATCACGCGCAAGTAATGGTCGGCATGCTGGAAATAATTTTCGGCGAGAACGCGGTCGCCATCGGCCAATGCATCACGCGCCATGGTGAGATATTTCTCGCGCGCGCCTTGCGCTTTTTTCACCGCCCGCATATCGGCGGTGCCGCCATTTTCGAAATCATGCGAATTGGTGCTGACATCGCCTTGGCCGCCGCCGTTATTGCTGCCATAATTATTAGTTCTTCTCTGGTCGGGGCGATGTTTGCGGAAAGGTTTGCGCTTCATCGATGGCCGTGACTTATTGACATTATTATTCATGTTATTCATGATTTTCCTTCGGTTAAAATTTATTGGAGTGTTTAAGCGCCAGGCACCTGGTAATTCCGGCTAAATCATTATGTTTGGAGATAAGCGACAAATTATTTTCCTTGATTATATTTTCCAGATATTGTCCTTGACCAATTTCCAGTAAAGCGATTCCATCCGGTTTCAGGAGCCTCGCAATATCCGGCATAATCTGCCGGTAACATGCAAGGCCGTCATCCCCGCCATCGAGCGCAATTTCCGGCTCGTGAAAAACCACTTCGGGCGCTAAACTTTCTAATTCACTTTTTTTGATATAAGGGGGGTTGCTTACTATAAGATCAAACTTTTCGGCTAACCCTTCGCCCCAACAGCCTGAAATAAATTTCGCTCTTTCACAGAGCCCATGTTTCACGCCATTTTCTTTTGCTACAATAAGCGCGGCGGCGGAGATGTCAACTGCAAAACCGCTTGCATGCGGAAATTCTTTAAGCAGACTGAGTAAAAGGCACCCGGTGCCGGTGCCGAGATCTAGTATTTTTAAGGGCTCATCTTTTGGAAGTAATTTAAGCGCCGTCTCAATCAGCGTTTCGCTATCTGGCCTTGGGTCCAGCGTATCTTTCGTTACCTTAAACTCCATTCCCCAAAATTCCCGGGCGCCGATAATATGCGAAACCGGCTCACGGTTTTTGCGGCGCATGATTAATTTCCGGTATTCCTCTTTTTGTGTTTCATTTAGGGAAAAATCCCCGGAAATAATTTTCTCCATCGGTAGTTTTAAGAGATGGGCAAGCAACAGCCGGGCATCAAGGGCGGGGGTTGCAATGCCGGTTTCCTTTAGCTCAGCGATTTGTGTGGCAATAAAAGAGCTAAGCAATTACTTGTTTTCCTCAAGTTTAGTCGGGCCAGCATATGGGATATTATGCCCGTGATGGGTGGCGTGAGTCAATATATCGGTTAAAAACAACGGAGAACTTTATAAAGTATTACAAACTCTCCGACAGCCGCGCCGCTTCATCCTCCGATACCAGCGCCTCGATTATCTCATCCAGCTCGCCTTCATTTATTATCTCGTCGATTCTATATAGCGTCATATTGATGCGGTGGTCGGTGACTCGGGATTGCGGGAAATTATAGGTGCGGATGCGTTCCGAGCGGTCGCCGGAGCCGACCTGGCCTTTGCGCTGGGCCGCTCTGGCCGCATCCTTCGCTGCGCGCTCGGCTTCATAGAGCCTGGAGCGCAAAATTTTCAGGGCCTTGGCTTTGTTTTTATGCTGTGATTTTTCGTCCTGCTGCTGCACAGTGATGCCGGTCGGGAGGTGGACGATGCGCACCGCGCTGTCGGTGGTGTTCACTGATTGCCCGCCCGGGCCGCCGGCGCGGAATACGTCAATGCGTAAATCCTTATCCTCGATTTTGATATCGACCTCCTCGGCCTCCGGCAAAACCGCGACCGTCGCCGCCGAAGTATGCACCCGGCCGCTTGATTCGGTTTCCGGAACACGCTGCACGCGATGCACGCCGCTTTCGAATTTCATCCGTGCAAAAACGCCCTTGCCGGTGATATTCGCCGAAGCCTCCTTATAACCGCCAAGCCCGGTATCGGAAATCGACATAATCTCGAATTTCCAGCCATGATTCTCGGCATATTTCTGATACATGCGAAATAACCGCTGCGCAAACAGCGCCGCTTCCTCGCCGCCGGTGCCCGCGCGCACTTCGAGGATGGCGTTTTTTTCATCGGCCTCATCTTTCGGCAGCAGCGAAACTTTTAAGGTCTGCTCGATGGCGGGAAGCGTTTTTTTCAAATCTCCCAGTTCCTCCTCCGCCATGGTTTTCATGTCTTTATCCATGGCGGGGTCAGCAAGAATGGCCTCACATTCCTTCATCGATTCCTTGGCTTTATTGAAAGCGTGGATGTTCTCGATTATCGGCGTCAAATCCGAATATTCTTTCGACAGCCGCGAAAACTCCTTGCCGCCGAGCGCCGCCGGGTCACTAATTTTTTTCTCAATCTCGCCGTGCTTTGCGATTAAGTCCTGTAATTTACTATCGAAGCTCATAACCTCCTCCCTGCCGTTATTCCCCGAGTTTTTGCCCTTGCAAAAACTATAGGGGAATCCAGGCCTTTTTGGATTTGTTTAATCACGCTTAGGGTTGAATTCCCCGCTGCCTGCGTCGTCATCCCGCCGTAGGGCGGGATCCATGCCCTACCGCTTGCGTTATTGCGGATGATAGGCATGGATACCGGCCTGCGCCGGTATGACGCCACCTTAATATCCCGCTGCTTGCGGCAAGGATTTTTATGCCTTAAGTGAAGATGGATCGCCCTATAGTTTGCGAAGGCGCAAACTCGGGCGATGACGGCAATGGGTTTCATGATGAATAACTACTCTCAATATGCTCAGCAATATCCCCGAATGGTAGTTCCTTCTGCTCGCCGGTTTTCAAATCTTTGCAAATTCCAATTCCCTTTGTAAGCTCATCATCGCCTAAAATCACCGCCAGCGCCGCGCCTTTTTTATCGGCGCGCTTCAGCGCCTTGCCCAGGGCATTATCATAAATCTCATCAATATAAAAGCCTTCCTCAACCAGCATATAAGCCAGTTTCGCGCCCTGCATCGCCGCTTTTTCTCCCAAAACTATTATCGAAATAATTTTGCGGTTTTTAGGTTTTGGTTTCATCAGCAGCATCAGCCGCTCGATTCCTGCGGCAAAACCCACAGCTGGAGTATCCGGGCCGCCCATGGTTTTTATCAGCCCGTCATAACGGCCACCGGCCAGGATGGTATTTTGCGCGCCCATTTCATCGGCTTCGGCGATGAATTCAAAAACCGTATGCGAATAATAATCCAGCCCGCGCACCAGCTTCACATCATGCACCACCCGGTCTTCCAGGCCTGGCCAGGCTTTAAGCCAGGATAATAAATCGCCGAAATATTTCCTCGCATAATCACTATAAAACTCGGAAATCAGCGGTGCGGCGCGCAGGATTTTTCTATCCCCTTCATCCTTGGAATCGAGGATGCGCAATGGGTTTTTCTGCAGCCGGTTTTTGCTGTCTTCGGATAATTCCGCCTGGTGATTCTGCAAATATTCTACCAGCGCTTTGGTATAATTGGCCCGCGTTTCGCCATCGCCCAGGCTATTTATATGCAGCTTGATTTTCCCGGAAAGCCCGAGCTTACGTAAGATCATCAGTGCCACCAGAATCATATGATAATCATCGAGCGGCCCGTTTTTCGCGCCTAAATATTCGAAATTAATCTGGTGAAATTGCCGCTGACGGCCCTTTTGCGGGCGCTCATAACGAAATAGCGGCCCGGCGGAGAATAATTTCAATGGCAGGTTTTGCTGGAGGCCGTTGGAGATGAACGCCCTAGCTACCCCGGCGGTGAATTCCGGCCGCAGCGTAATGCTTTCCCCGCCGCGATCCTCGAATGTGTACATTTCTTTATTCACTACATCGGAAGTATCGCCAAGGGTGCGCTTGAATACTTCGGTAAATTCGAAAATAGGCGTGATAATTTCGCCAAACCCCCGCCGCTCCGCCACCCGGCGCGCAATATTCACAACCCGGCGAAACCGCTCGGCCTCATCAAAAAATAAATCTTTAGTGCCGCGTACGGGCTGAAGTTTTTGGGACATTTACACTACCCCGTCATCCCCGCTTAAGGCGGGGATCTTATCTTCTATTATCCACAAATTTATAGAGAAGTTTCCCG
>Ga0206823_1178_pt1 | contig 12949 bp, 12 predicted proteins | sample Alteio_BWOrgCont_81_FD_152868 | JGI IMG/M metagenome (GOLD analysis project Ga0206823, IMG submission 152868) | Enriched cells from forest soil in Barre Woods Harvard Forest LTER site, Petersham, Massachusetts, United States -... | ecosystem: Environmental > Terrestrial > Soil > Temperate forest >...
ATGGCTCCGCCATCGATTTAGGCGGAGCCTCGTCCCGGTTCGGAGTAGCCGGCCACTGGGGGGGCGACAGCCCCCACCGAGCGCGAGGAGACGCTCCACGGACGGTCGGCAATTCGGGCGGCCGTCCGGTTCAAGCCCGGCGCGTGGGGATGTCGCCCGAAAATGCGGTTTGGCGCCCGAGATTTGCTGGCAGTGGACGCAGCCCGTGTTGGAGACACGGGCGAGGGAGCTGACTGCGAAGATCGGGATGCCAAACCGCAGGAGCGGGCGACAGGCCCAGGCAACGGGCGCTGGGGGATGCCCTCGAGCGCCGGCGAGCGCAGCGAAGCCCACGGTTAGGCAGACAATGTTGTAGATAGTCAGCCATAGCTTCAACTATGGGCGGAGCCCATTCAATGGCGCCAGAGGCGCCGCCGCCCTATGGGCGGCCTTCTTTTTTCTGTTATGCCGCCCGAAGGGCGGCATCTCTTAGCAGGTCGTTGTTTAGGTGGTGATGTAGGTGATGGTGGCGTAGAGGGCCATGGCGAGGAGGGCAGAGCCGGGGATCGTGATGACCCAAGCGAGGCCAATGTCGCGCAGGGTGGCCAGGTTCAGGGCGCCCATGCCGCGGGCTAGCCCGACGCCCAAGACGGCTCCGACCAGGGAGTGGGTGCTGGAGATCGGCAGCCCCATGCGGGAGGCGACGATGATGGTGGTGGCAGCGCCAAACTCGGCTGCAAAGCCACGGGTGGGCGTCAACTCGGTAATCTTGCGGCCCACCGTTTCAATCACACGCCAACCCCAGGTGGCAAGGCCTAGTACAATGCCTACGCCGCCAAGGACCAGCATCCAGATGGGCACGACCGTGCGCAACGAGGCAACGCCGCTGGTAGCCGTTTCAACGATGGCACCCAAGGGACCAATTGCGTTGGCCACATCATTGGCTCCGTGGGCAAAGGCCATGCTGCAGCCGGTCATGATCTGCAGATAGCGGAAGATCTGCTCAATTTTGTTGCGGTGGCTACCCGTCTCCTGGTCGGCCAGCTCCAGGGTGGCCGAACGGCTCCACCCATCAACCTCCGCTGCGATTTTGGCCAGCTGATCGTGCAGATCTCCCTTGGCGACAAATTGGGCCTTCTGGAGATGACGCGCCGCCTTGCTGAGACTCACGGAGAGTGCGGCGGCGTGCTGCGGAGAAGTCTCTTGAGGAGGGGGAAGCTTAAGACGCCACCGCAGAATCAGAGCGCTGCCTACAGCACCAACCAGTCCCACAAGGGTCGAGATCCCCATCGCAGACCAGAGGGCCATGTCGAGGTGCAGGTTGTGCAGCCCACCAAAGGTGACCATGAGGGTGAAGACTGCGAAGACGAGAAACACAAAGTAGGGCACCAGCCGTTTTGCCGCCCGCACCGGGTCGTAGGCGTAGAGCACTTGGCGTCGCAGGACCATAAAGACGCCGTACCCGAGGAGCCCAGCCAGAAGGGGCGAAATGACCCAGCTCAAGCCGATGAATCCCAGCTCGCCCCAGGAGATCGCCGCTGTTCCACCTGCAAGGAGTCCAAAACCTAGCAGAGCCCCGACGATGGCGTGCGTGGTGGAGACCGGCCAGCCGCAGTAGGAGGCGACCTGAATCAGGATGCCGGCGGCCAAAAGGGCGGCCAGCATGCCGTTAATTAGGAGGTCTGGCTTGCCCGCGAACAGCTCGGGCACCACAATCCCCCCCTGCAGCGTCTCGGTCACGTGCGCACCGACCAGCAGCGCACCTGAAAACTCGAAGATGGCTGCGGCAATCACCGCCCCGCGCAGCGTCAGTGCACGTGAACCCACCGAGGTGCCCATGGCATTGGCAACGTCGTTGGCGCCAATGTTCCAGGCCATGTAGAAGCCCACGAACAGCGCGATAACGACAACAATATGTACAGGATCCATCTCTATTTCAGCTCAAGCGTCATGCGAATCCGATTTCCCAGCTTCTCTGAGATATTGGAGATCGAACCGACCGCCTCAAACAGCCGTTGCCAGAGGAAAAAGGCAGAGTAGTGCAGATTCGGCGCCGCGGCAAACAGCTTGGCAAGCAGGGTCTGCTGGATCAGGTCGGCCTCGTGTTCAAGGAGAGCCACCTGGTCCACCATCCGCTTCACCTTTTCCGCCTCGGCCCCACCAAAGGAGGTCTCCAGCAGCTCAGTCAATTCGCGGATGACGGCCCGTGCCGCCTTGAACGACTCCATGTTCTTGGCTAGGAACGCGCGACAGTCGGCGTCGAGTGACGGCTCCGGTTTGAGCACCTTGAACGCCAGCAGCACGCCCACATCCTCCGCGCGATCCGCAATATTGTCCTGAAGCGACAGGATCTCGAGCAGCTGGCCTCTGTCGATGGCTAGAAACAGACTCTTGGGCAGATGGTTGCGAATGTCATTCTTAGCCAGGTCGGCCTCATGCTCGGCCTCCGAGATCTCCTTGGCCAGCTTGGGCAGCTTGTCCAACTTCCCGTCCAGGAACGCCTCGATGGCGTCCTCCATCTTGGCAACGCACTGCCCCACCTTCTCCATATGCGCCTGCAGCGGCGCAAAAGGTGACCGGCTTAAAAGTTTGACAAGTGCACGCATGGCACGAGTGAAAAGGATAGGCGGAAAATGATAAAGGATAAAAATTTCCCTTCATATACTGCTCGGACGTTTATGGCGCCGCTGTGAAGGGTGCTGGGCGGGCACGGAGTCGAGAAGCAGCTGCGTGTAGGGGTGCTGCGGCTGCTGCATGATCTGCTGCGTGGAGCCGTCTTCGACCAGGTGGCCCTGGTGGAAGACCAGGATGCGGTCGCAGAGGGCGGCCACGGCCGAAAGATCGTGAGAGATCAGGAGAAGGGTCACGGGGCGGCGGGCACGCAGCTGACGCAACGTCTCCAGGAGCTGGGCAACCCGGGTGGGGTCGAGGGCGGCGGTGACCTCATCGAGGATCAGGCAGTCGGGTTCGAGAGCGAGGGCGCGGGCCAGCGCCATACGCTGCTGCTGCCCGCCCGAGAGCTGATGGGGGTAGCGATAGAGGAGCTCGGTCGCCAGCTCCAGCTCCTGGAGGAGGGGCGGAAGGCGGTCCGGTGACAGGTTGTGGAGCTGCAGTGGTTCAAGGAGGCTGCGCGCCAGGCTATGGCGCGGGTTGAAGGAGGCAGAGGGGTCCTGAAACACCATCTGAATGCGGCGGCGCCAGGGGCGCAGCGCGCTGCCCCTCAAGATGTCGATCTGCTGACCGCAGAAGTGGATCTGGCCCGACGTGGGGGCCAGAAGTCGCGCCAGAAGGCGGCCCAGCGTGGTTTTGCCGCTGCCCGACTCACCGACGATGCCGATTGCCTCGCCATGGGCGATCGAGAGGGTGAGCGGCTGGAGCGCAATCAGCTCGCGCCGACCGCCCACGGGCCGCGCCAATTTGATCCGACAACCCAGGTCTTTTAATTCGAACGTCATGAAAAGAACTCCGCGACGGGCCCCGCCTGAACCAGGCGGCCATCCTTTAGAGCGACCACCGTATCGGCCATCTCAGCCACTACCCCATAGTCGTGCGTGATGAGCAGAATCGCCATCTGGTACCGCTCGCGGATCTGGTGGAGCAGGGCCAGTAGCTGGGCCTGGACAGTCACATCGAGGGCCGTCGTCGGCTCATCGGCGATCAGCAGCGTGGGTCGGGTGATGAGCGCCATGGCAATGGCCACTCTCTGTTTGAGCCCGCCGGACAGCTGGTGGGGATAGGCGTCGTAGACGCGATCCGGATCCGGCACCAGGAGCTCGTGGAGCAGCTCGAGCGCCTGCAGCCGCGCGTCATGGGGATCGCACTCTAGATGGAGGAGCGCCCCCTCGATCAGCTGATCGCCCACGCGGCGCACCGGGTTGAGTGAAGCGCCCGGATTCTGAAAGATGGCGGCCATCTGCCGCCCCCGTATCCGCCGCATCTGACGGGGCGACAGCTCCAGCAGCTCTCGACCCTCCAGAAGAACCTGCCCCTCTGGGGGGAGGGCGGGGGGTGTGGGCAGGAGCCCCAACAGGGCTAGGGCGGTCAAGCTCTTGCCGGAGCCGGATGAGCCGACCAGCGCCACCACCTGCCCGCGCTCCACCTCAAAAGAGAGCTGGTCCACGACGGTTACAGTCCCCTTGGGCCTCTTGAGGCGAACAGTGAGGTTGCGTACTTGCAGCGTCATATTCAGGAATCATGGCTGATGCAGCCGATTCCATCATCCGCCATATTGACTCCCCGTGAAATCATTTCTTCTGCCCTCCAGCCTATTACGGTCCTTTGGCGAGCTGCTCTATCCTCGCGTGTGTGCAGGATGCGGTGGAGAGTCCAAGCCACCGCTCTGGCTCTGTGACAGCTGCATGGATCAGGTGGAGCCGCTGGAGCCGTGGGACCGGTGCCGCCGCTGCTTCGCGCCCGACGGCGCACCCGTCTGCGGCGGCTGCGCCGATGCGCCATGGACGGCGCGCGCCGCCCTCTTCTCCAGCCAGGGGCTCGCCGCCCGCACCATCCGTCAGATCGGTGCCCGGCCCCATCCGGCCGCCCTTTCGCTCCTGGCCAGCCTCTTCGTGCTCCAGTGGGAACGGCTCAACTGGCCCACCTGCCACCGACTTCTGCCCCTGGGGAGCAGCCGCTGGCGGCGCGACGGCAGGCTCATCCGGCAACTTCACCGCCAGATCATCCAGCTTTGGCCACAGCAAGCCCCTCGACCCGGCCAGCGCCACGGCCTCCTTGCCCTCCACCTAGACGCACCCGCGCCCATCGACAACGATGCCGCCTCGGTCTATCTTCTTGCGCTATTAAGCTAGCTTTCCAACTTTGACGTACCCATTGATCTGGACGTCCTCCTCAACGGTCAGGGTGCCGGCACTGATTTGGCCGGTGACCTTGGCGCCGGCACGCAACTCGAGCAGCTCCTGCACGCAGATATCGCCCACAAGTTGACCCTCAATGCGTGCAGACCTCAGCTGAATATTGGCGCGCACAACGGCCGTCGGGCCAATAATTAGGGAGCCCCCAGAGGTCAACTCGCCCTCAAACTGGCCATCGATGCGCAGCAGTCTCTGAAACTGCAATGCGCCCTTAAAGCAGACCGTTTCGCCAATCACCGTATCTGGCTCTTCCAGATCCAGCGCATCCATCAGATCGACATCGTCCAGCGCATCCATATCACTGCTATGGATACGAGATCCGCGAGAAAAACGCCAGATAGCACAGACAGAAGGGGCATGCCCCTTATGCGGATTGACCGAGATGCCTGCGCACCATCGAGATCTGACGTCTTAACCTTTCGTCCTCGGCCATCTTCTGGGCAACGGTCTTGTGGGCGTGGAGGACGGTGGAGTGGGTCTTTCCGAAGGCGGTGCCGATCGACTGGAGCGAATCGGTGAGCAGCTCCTTGGCCAGGAACATCGCCACCTGGCGCGCCAGCGCCACCTCCTTGGTTCGTCCGGGCCCCTTCAGGTCGGCAAGGCGCATCTCGAAGATCGAGGCAACCGCTTTGAGAATCTGGTCCACCGTGACGCGCGCCTGGATGGGCGCTACGAACAGGTCGCGCAGCGTTTCAGTGGCCAACTCCGCAGTAATCGGAACATTGAAGAGTCGAGCCTGTGCGCTGAGGCGGTTGAGCGCCCCCTCGAGTTGACGCACGTTGCTCGACATGTGCTCACCAATGAGGAAAGCCACTTCGGTCGGAATCCGAATACCCTTCTGGTCCGCCTTGTGCTGCAGGATCGCAACACGCGTCTCCAGATCCGGCACACCAATGTGAGCAACAAGCCCCCATTCCATGCGCGCCACCATCCGCTCAGACAGCTTGAGCTGCCCAGGCGGCTTATCGCTGGTGACGATGATCTGCTTATGCTGGTTAATCAACGCCTCAAAGGTGTTGCAGAACTCCTCTTCGAAATTGAGCCGGTTCTGCAGAAACTGGATATCATCCACAAGGAGTACATCGAGCGTCCGGTAGAACCGCTTCCAGCGGTCGATCGACTTATTGCGCAGGTTGTCCACCAGGTCATTGATAAACGCCTCTGTCGTGACGCACTGCACACGCAGCCGCTTGTGCTGATCGCGTACATAATGGCCGACGCTGTGGAGCAGATGTGTCTTTCCCAGACCGACTCCACCGTGGATAAATAGCGGGTTGTAGGAGCGACCGGGACGTTTCGCAATACCCACCGTGGCCGACTTGACAAACTGGTTCGAGGGGCCCTCGATAAAGGTGTCGAATCGATAACTCTGATTCAGGCGCAGTCCGGGCACCAGCGCTGTCTCTTCACTTTCCGTGTGGGCCAGAACTGGTGATGCGGACGAGGTCTGCGCACGGGACGGTTCTGGTCTGGTACGGCTATCAACGACGAACCGAATCGCGGGCTGCCCCGTAGCATCAAGCGGCAGGAAGGTGCGCAGCTCTTCGTTGTAGTTGTCGAGCAGGTACTCCTTCACAAATACGTTGGGGACTAAGAGGACCAGCTCAGCACCGTCTGAGTCGAGAAGTTCAATGGGGGCGAGCCAGTTCTGGAATGCAATGGGCGTACAGCGTCTGCGGGCACAGACAACAAACTGGTCCCACGCGTCCTGGTTGCCAATGTCCTGATTGCCAGCGTCCTGATTGCCAATGCCTTGTCTGCCAATGCCTTGCCCCATGCTTTGATGAGCCGTTACTGGAAGATCACATGCTTGCATTCTCAACACCCGCAAAAAGTTATGAACAACTCTCCACAGCCCACTGTGGGGGCTATTTTGAGTGCCGGAACTCTACCAGTGACCCCGCTTAGCGGCAACAACTATTGCCGAAAAAATCTCCCGAAAAGCGGTAACGCACTGATGCTCAATGCAGCGATGCATGCGATTGCAGCTGATGCGTTAAATGGTGACCTGCATTTTGCAATTCACTGATATTTAGCGCACTACGATCATTGCCTCGAGAGGAGCCCCGCGATCCATTTACCATTGAGCGAATCGTCAGACCAAGGCACCATGGAGCTCATGCCGAGCGAAATCGAATGGGGTCACCAGTCCGTAACACCCAAGGACATTGAAGGCGTCACGCAGGCGCTTCACGGGGGAATGCCCAGAGCGCTCGAGGAGCAGCTGGAGGGGGCATTTGTGCGCCTTCTGGGCGCGCCCCACGCAGTCGCAATGAGCAGCGTTGGCTGTGCCTATCAGGCGCTCTACTCCGCGCTGCGAGTGGGACCTGACGATCAGATCATCACGACACCTTTCACGCCGCCGGCCGCAGTCGCTGCTGCACTGGCTCGCGGTGCGCGCCTGATCCTTGTGGATCTGGGCGCCACCTCCTATCCCACACACCAGCGCAGCCGCGGCAGGTCCATTCTGATTGTCTCGCACTACGCCGGCACTCCGGTCGCCCTCGACTCCATCGAGCAGCAGCTCACGTCACCTAATGATGTCCTGATCGAAGATGCGAGCGACGCCCTGGGCGCCACAGATCAGGACGGCACACGCATTGGCGCCTGCCGCTGGAGTCGCATCACGCTCTTTGACCTGAACGCCCGCTCCATCACCGCCGGCTCCGGCGCCATTCTCATGACCCACGACGCCGCCTTGGCCGAGCAGCTGCGCCTCCTGCGCAGTGGTGGCCTGGGCAGCTCCATTGCCCCCTCAACCCCCGAAGGGAGCTACCTAGCCGCCTCGCCGCTGGAAAGTGGCCTACCCGTGGTGGTGACCTATGGAATCGACGCCCACCTCAACCCCCTTGCCGCCGCCCTCGGCCTCTCACAGCTTGAAAAGCTGGAGCGGTTTATCAAGCGGCGACGCCAGGTCATGGACTGGTACCGTGAGCACCTCACAGATCCGGCCATCCAGCACCCGAATGATGTCAGCCACAGCGCCTGCGCCTTTCTTCCGCTGCAGGTCGACTGGGCCGCCCTTAAAATCCCCCGCACCCAGCTGCGCCACGCCCTGACCCATCAGGGAATTGAGACGCGCGTTACGGTGCCCCTGCACCACCATCCGCTCTTTGCTCAAGAGGTCGAACTGCCCCTCAGCGATCAGTTCTTCCAGAAGCTACTCGAACTACCGGTCTACCCGGCCCTATCGGAACCGCAGATCCAGCAGATCTGCGCTGCTCTAAGAGCGTAAGGATTGCAAGGAGGCTAAAGACTCCGGGGAGAGGCCGGCACGCTCCAGGATCCCCAAAAGATCCGCATCTGCCACGGCCTGCCGGCACCGTGCAATCAGGTCAGCCGATTGCCCCTCCGTTGCAATCAATTGGACCCAGGACTGCAGCTCAATAACCACCGCTTGGCTCAGGCTAGCCTGAGCAGCACCCGTCGTCCCCGTAACCAGAAGACCCATCACCTCTGCCAGGTCCCTTTTTTCAGCGCGTAGGGACAGTGGGGCTCCACCATCTGGTGGCTGCCGAGCCCCCTGAATAGCCTGTTCAATGATCCGCCCGGGACGGTCCAAATGCTGCGCCTCCACGGTCAGCTGCCCTATGGCAGCTTGAAACGGCGCCGCGTCGGATACCAGTGCGACCATGGGGGCCACGCGCGCGACAGCGGCTGCTCTCACCACCTGTTGCAAATAGCGGGAGATGGACCCATCTCCCCAGCTGGCGTGGCCTTCAATCCCACGGAACAGCTCCAGGCACCGCTCCATCGCCGGATTAAAGCGGGAACCCTCCCCCTGCTCGTCGTCACGTCGGGGACGCATCCCCGCGGCGATCGATTGATCGATGAGCTCTTGCCACGCCCACCAAATCCCGGACCCCTCCTCAAACTCTGTGTGCCTAAGGTGATGTAAAAAGCCAACGCAGGCCTCCTCATCATCGCCATAAGCCTTTCTGTAGAGTGCAGCCAGCCGTGCACTATAGGCCCGATTGGCCCCTGCACGCGTCGTCCCCCCACCCTCGTTCTCGATGAGCAGCTCCCAGCGACATGTGTCTGCATCAACCACGGGCCAACGCAGCCGCGCCAGACCCTCGTACCCTACGATAGCCCTCTCCCCAAATTTGGTTCTGAGCTCCTTGAGGAGGTCCTCTCGCTGACCATCAGTGAGCTCTTCAGCCTGCCGAGGCAGATCCTTCAGCCGTTCGGCGAATCCCGGCTGCGCTGCGCGGAAACAGATGAGGCTCATAACCATCAGGCTGGCACCCACCCCAACCATCAGCTGCGGCGCCCAGGGTGAGGCCTTAATCCAGGCAACCTGAGACCCTATGGTCATCGCTCCCGTGATCAGAAGCCCGGCCCCCATCAGGAACAGGAGCACCGCGAGGCGCCGATACCCCACCTTTGGGCCACCCATAATCCCCTGCATGGGGCCGGTTCGGCCATCGCCCAGATTAAACATCACCCCATTAACAGACATCGCATCCCCTTAATAATATCAATAACTTATTATATCAAATAAATTATTAAATTACAAGCAGAGCCTTAGGCTGGTGGGCGTAGAGAGGCGAAGGCCTCTTCTGGAATGCCGGCTGCCCGGAGAGTGCGGAAAACAGAGCTCTCGTTCGATTGTAGAACCCGAACAGGAGTCAAAGACGCTTCGGGAACGCCGGCCCGCCGGAGAACTTCCAAAAGATCGTAGGCTGTCACGGCGTCCTGGTACGGTCCAATCAGGTCAGGCCTGTCCAGCGGCAGTCGGGCCCAGGACTCCAACTCAGCAAGCACGACTTGACGGAGGCGGGTCTGAACCGCACCCGTCGTCCCCGTAACCAGGTTGGCCATCATGTGAGCCAGATGCATTGTGACCATGCCGTCGGGCGCTTCGAGATTCTGAGGAATGGCGGCGCGCAGGATACTCGCGGAATCGATCAGAAACGGTGCCCACGTGATCAGTTGCCGCATCGCCGCCTGGAATAGCGCATCGTCGTGGATGATCACGATGAGGCGGGCCACACGTTCGACACCGCTTGCCCTCACCAGCGCGCGGATAATAGGGGTCAGAGTAGCGGGCCGATGGGGCTGAGCTTCAATCCCTTGGAATAGCTCCAGGCACCGACGCAGCTCCACACCATGGGCAAAGTGATCGGCAGGGCGTCCATCAGGTTGCACTGCGGCCGATCCATCGACGAGTGCACTCCATGCAAATCCAATCGCAGACTGGGGCTGGCCGAGCCGCCTCCACAGGTCCAGGTCGAGACTCAGGTCCTGTAGAAAACCGGCGCACGCCTCGACATCGCGGCGATAGGCCGTTTTGTACATTTCTCTCAACCGTGTGCCATAGGCCCGCTCAGCGTCCACGCCCGCATCTCGCCCACCACTTGCCCGCTCGGCGGCCAGCTCCAGGCGACAGGTGTCGGGACTGATCACAGGCCAGCGCAACCGAGCAAGATCGTTATACTCTTCAAAGGCGGCCCGGCCCGGCTGGTTTCTGAGGTCGTGCATCCGCCGCGCGCGTTCAGCATCAGCAGCTGCCCCGGTTGGCTGCGCGGCGCGGCAACAGCAGAGGCTGACAACAATCAGACCGGCACCTATTCCAAGCATCAACTTGGGTGCCCAGGGCGACGCCTCAACCCAGGAGGCCTGAGACTTCAGAGCCACCGCTCCGGCCACCAGAAGCCCGGCTCCCATCAGGAACAGAAGCGCCGAGAGGCACCGATACCGGACCCCTGGCCGATCCACGACCCCCTGAACTGGCCCCCTCGGCAGGTCGACCCTCACTCCATCAGCGGCCATAGAACCCTCATTAACAATGTGTCGATTATATCAAGTATACAATTAAATTACAACTAGAACAGGCCTGCCTTAAAGGGTGCAGCACAGCCAGAGGCGCCCTAACGGGGACATCGAGAGGCATCTGAACCGCATCGGTTGTCCCCTCAACCGGCTGGGCCATCAGGTGTAACAGGTCTTAAAGGGTGAAGCAGAGCTAGAGACGCCCTATCAAGGCCGGCGCGCTCCAGTATACCGAGGAGATCCGTCTGGGCCACCGCCACACGGCAGGGTCCAATCCGGTCAGTGGTGCGTCCCCGTCGTTCAGGCCGCGCCTTAGCAGATCGAGCCCAGGACTGCAACTCCTCAAAGACCCGTTGTCGCATGCTGGCTTGGACCCCACCGGTCGTTCGTCTGACCAGCTCGGCCATGATTTGAGCCAGCCGCAGCCGCTGCGTGGGATAGTCGATCGGATGCAGACCGTCCGGTGACGACCTGGCGCTTATGGCCCCCTGGACAACAGCATGAATGGCCCTATCAGGATGCGGCAGCTGCCTCGCCCACTCAACCAGCTGCGCGATCGCCCGCTCCCGTGTGGGCCCATCACTGACCAGCACAAGAATCTCCCCCACCCTGACAACAGCCCAGCTCCTCATCAGGACGCCCAGACCCGCATTCTCAATGTGCTGCCACTCCGGATGGAGCTGAATGGCCAGGAATAGGGCGACCCGCCGGGCCGCCTCCTGATTGGACTCATTGAATCGGGCGCCAGGCCAGGCCTGACCAGGAATACGGCCCGGGTAACGGCCCGTCAGATCGCGCACCACCGCTGTGGGAGATCCGTCCGTGAGCGTGTGCCAAGCTGACCGGATCACACTCATACCGCCAGCATCGTCAAGATAGGCCCGACCATCATGGATGTCGGCAACGTCTCTTAAGAAGTGGACGCACGCCTCCGCATCGCTGCGCCACGCCTCCTTGTAGAGAGCAGCCAGCCGCACCCCATAGGTGAATATGGCCTCAGTACGCACCACAGGATGCGCAATTTCGAATGCCAGCTCCCGACGGCAGGTGGCTGGATCAATTGCGGGCCAGCGGAGCCGAGCGACCGCCTCGTATCCTTGCACGGCCCAGTCCCCAAAGTCGGTTCGGAGCCGATGCATCAGCTCCCCGCGTTCAGGATCCGTGAGAGGGAGGGCTTGGCGAGGTATGTCCCCGAGCCGCTGTTCGAAGCGCGGCTGCGCGGCGCGGAAGCAGCAGGGGCTCACAACCATCAGGCCGGCACCCACCCCCACCATCAGCTTGGGCGCCCAGGGCGAGGCCCTGGACTTTAAGGTCACTGCTCCGGTGATCAGCAGCCAAGCGCCCATCAGAAACAGGAGCGCTGAGAGGCGCCGCTGCCCGACCATTGGTCCATCCATCACCCCCTGAATTGGTGCCCTCTGGAAATTGCCCAGATTGCGCATCACACCATCAACAGCCATAACGCTCCCATTAACTCAGCTCTGCGCTGTTCGGCGTCCGTAAAGGGTCCAGCATGCGTAGAGATGCCTCATCAAGACCGGCGCGCCGCAGTATGCCGAGAAGGTCCGCTTGGGCCACCGCGACACGGCAGGGTCCAATGAGGTCACGCTCTACCTGCCCCGTGCGCCCGATCCGCTCCCCAGGACGTCGAGCCCAGCTCTGTAACGTCTCAAACACCCGTTGTCGCAGGCTGGCCTGAACCCCACCAGTCGTCCGTCTAACCAGCTCGGCCATGAGCTGCGCCAACCGCTGCTGCTCCGCGGGATAGTCATGCTGGTACTCACCGTCTGGCGCAGTATCAGGAGTCCGAGCCCCCTGAATAACAGCGCTAAGGACTCGATCAGGAGGCGGCACCTGTGCCGCCCATTGAACCAGCCCCTCGATTAGCCGTGTCCGCATGGTCTCATCACTGACAAAAACAAGAATCGACCCCACCTCGATGACAGCTTTGATTCTCACCAGCCCGGCCAAGCCAGCTGCTTCAATGCGCCCCCACTCCGGATGGCGCTCAAGGGCCAGAAACAGGTTCAAACGACGGGCCGCCTCCTGATTGGGTTCAAAGACACGGGAACCGAGCCCGAACTGACAGGGATGCCGACCGGGATTACGGCCCGTCAGATCGCGCATAAAGCCTGTAGGCGTCCCATCTGTGAGCCCAGACCAGGCAAACCAGACCTCATTCAGGCCAATCTCGTGATTAAGGCGAGCTTGACCACCACTGTCGGCTAGGTCTCTTAAAAAATGGACACACGCCTCCACATCGCTACGCCACGACTCAAAGGTGTTGCAGAACCCCTCTCCGAAATTGAGCCGGTTCTGCAGAAACT
>Ga0206823_1187_pt1 | contig 12839 bp, 8 predicted proteins | sample Alteio_BWOrgCont_81_FD_152868 | JGI IMG/M metagenome (GOLD analysis project Ga0206823, IMG submission 152868) | Enriched cells from forest soil in Barre Woods Harvard Forest LTER site, Petersham, Massachusetts, United States -... | ecosystem: Environmental > Terrestrial > Soil > Temperate forest > O...
CAAGGCGGGGAGCCTGCCGGTGATGGTTGTTAACCGCGCATTCGTCAATCGCTATCTGGGTGGTGGGGATGTCCTGGGCAAACAGATACGCTTCGGGCGGGTTCCGGAGACAGCCACAATTGTCGGAGTAATCGAGGACCTTCATCAGGACAAAGTGGCCGAATCGAGCCAACCGGAGTTTTACCTGTGCCTATCACAACTTGGGATCGATCATCCGATGTATCGAGCCTTGCTTGGCCAGACCATGCAACTGGCGATCCGCACAGACAGAGCACCGGACCTCGTGATCCCTGAAGTGCGTCGCGGCATACGGCAGGAAAATCCGCATCTCGCAATCGGTGAATCCACGACCATGGAGCAAGACGTGGAGGACTCGCTGGGAACGCAGAGGCTGGCGGCTGGCGTGGTTGGCGTCTTTGGCGGGCTGGCATTGTTGATCACGAACTTCGGACTATACGGCCTATTGAGTCACATGGTCGCGCGAAGGACGCGGGAAATAGGAATCCGCATGGCCTTAGGGGCCGATCGAATTACGGTTGCTCGCATGGTAATGATCCAGACATTTGTGCTGATGAGCTCTGGGTCCATAATGGGAATTGGTCTTGCGTCCTTGAGTAACCGGTTGTTGCATGGGTTTCTTTACGGCGTTAGTCAGACCGATCCGTGGACTATGGTGCTGGTCCCCCTCGGCTTGTTGGGATGCGGAATCGCGGTGTCGATCATTCCAGCACGGAACGCCGCGTCGATCGATCCTGTACAGGCGTTGAGATCAGAGTAGAACCTGATTGAGCGAAGTGTGCGAGAGCAAAGCTGCGTCAATCGTTCCAAGCTGAAGTGGCTCGCGGTTTGGACACGGGACAGAGCCTTTCTCTCCCGCCCTCTGGCGCATTGCGGCTATCTGGAGATCTCGGGAGCCTGCGGACTCGAGTAGGAACGAAAGCCTCCTCAAGCGCCATGATAATTTGGCGCCGCAAGAATCATCAGAGGTCGACTGTCATCTGTATGTTGAGAAGTGGCCGAATCTCAAAGAGATCGAGATGGCAATACGTGCAACTTGGGGTGGAGCGGTCGTGCGACCACGGAGAACACATGCATCGCCGTCGCCTGCAGTTGCTGCCTCAAAATGCGCCGAGTAACGCCTGGGAGATCACTATGGATATGGACGAACTTTCTTCAAAGGAACAACTGGTCTTCCGCGAACTTATGGACGTTCTGGAAGCCTTCACCCCAGATGAACGGCTCATGATTGGAGCGACAACAAGATGGTCAGCGAAAGATGTATTGGCGCATGTTGTCCCTTGGGAAGTCGCAGCATTGGATGACCACGCCGGCTAGCGCATCTGAGCCATAGAGCGCGCTGTTCGGTTCGCGAAGTACTTCGGTGGTCCCAAAGCCGATGGTGGCAAGGTTTGCGAATTCGACTCCGCCACCAATCGTGTTCGCGGGAACTCCGTCGATCAGAGCCTTGTTGGCTGTTGTCTCTCCGCCCCGAATCGAAAGGCCGCTGGTACAGCCTATCTGACCGGATTGTGTCACTTGCAATCCTGGAATGAGACGAAGCGGTTCCTGCACTTCCGGCATATAGCGGTAATCTTCTGAAGTTAATACCGTGATGGAGGCTCCGATTTGTGCTTCGGGAATCGGAGTTCCTGTTGCAGTCACCGTAACCTGTTGTTTTACGTTCTGCGGCGGGAGCGTGATCTGCAACTCATCTCTGGCAGAGTTACTTAGGTAAATGGCGATCGCTTGGGCATCAGCGAGAAGGTTGACTGAGGCGGCACCTACGACATCTCCAAGCCGATCGTGGACTTTTCCATGGAGCTCTTTCGGCTCTTGTGCGATCAGATCAAATGGCTGATAGGTGAATACAAGAATGCTGATTAGAAGGGCGGCGATCGCTCTTCCAATGGTACTGGGGACCTCGATGGCGCCGATGGTCGGCTCCGCTTGATTTGCTGCAGGTTGCATGGTTCCCCCTCGGGATTGGTGGCAGCAGGCCGGTCTCCTGACTTGCGCTTCAACGAATCCATGCTGCCTTCCCAGAGCGAATTCCAGTGGCGTTGACGTCCTCCACGGTTCTCTGCGCTTACAGTTACGGGGTAGTGGCGGATTCACACCGCACTTCTCGACATCCTGCTGGTTGGTGGATTGAATGAACTGACGTTGAGATTTCAGCTCAGGGATGAAGTTGTTTGGCGAGGTCCTCCAGTGCATCGATGGCTACAGGGCTGGGAAATTCAATCCGCTTATCCAAGAAGTAAACGCGTCTTTCATGGACGGCCGGCAACGCATTCCACCCGGGCCGATCTTTGAGAATGTCAATGGTGATCCTTCCGCCGCGCACGAGCAGCAACGCAGCTGGAGCACGAGCGACTACGGGTTCCATACTGGTTTGAGGCCACTCCTCTGGAAGGTCTGCAGTAATGGATTCGCCACCAGCTGCTGCAATAATATCTGTGATGAAGGCGCCCTTACCGAACGTGATGACGGGATCGTAGGAAACTGGAGCGAAAACCTTGATCGCTGGTCTTCCTTGCACACTCGCACGAACAGCGGCGATTCGCTGTTTGAGCCTTGCGACCAGGGCAGCGGTCTGAGGCTCGCGGTTGATAGCTTGCCCGAGACTGGTGATGGATTGGAGAATACCGGCGATTCCATGGGGGTCAACGACGCAGACAGGAATGCCAAGACCTTGAATTTGGTCGAGAACAGACCGTTGATTAGACTTTGGCATTCCTAGAACAAGATCGGGATGGAGAGACAAGATCGTCTCCATCGAAGGATTGCTGATCGAGCCCACGCTTGGTTTGAGCGAAGCCTCGCGCGGATACTTCACGTAATCGCTGATGGCTACGACATCGTCCCCAGCGCCCAATGAAAAGACACTATCCGTGACACTGGGTACCAAGCAGATGATGCTGTGTGGATGATCAGGAACAGTGACTGACCGGCCTGTCTCATCCTTCAGGACTCGACTCGCCCAACTGGGAATCACAAAACTCAAAATCCAGAGACAAACCAGGAGTCTCTTGATGTCCACGCGGCTCGCGGCTCCAGGGATAGAGAAGCTTCTCATCGCTGGGCCTCGCGAACGGAACCCTTGAGAGCGAGCGGCAATCCGGCAATCATAAAAAGCACGGAATCGGCAACGGCGGCGATACGTTGATTGATTTCACCTACAAGATCGCGGAATCGACGGCCAAGCGCATATGCCGGAACTACGCCACTGCCCACCTCGTTCGAGACCAGAATCACGGTGCATGAGGCCCCTTGCAACTCGGCGCACAGATCGTCGACTTGAGGTTGCGCAAGGGCCAAATCTTCACCGTGCGTTTCAAGGAGATTGGACGCGAACAGAGTCAGGCAATCGATCAGAAGCACGTCACAGTCAGTTCTTGCCGACCTCACGATATGGGCCAGGTTGGCGGTTCTGCGATAGTTTTCCAGTGGGAGGGCCGTTCCGAGCGGTGGCGTTCGATTTTCTTGAGCATCTCCTCATCGTTACGGCGCTCGGCGGCGGCGACGAATGTGACTCGGTCTGCAAGCTGAGGAAGCTGCTGCGCGTATCGGCTCTTACCGCTTCGAACACCGCCGAGAATGAGGATGACCCGATTGCCTTCGATTTTCTGCATGCGACGCTCCTTGCTTTCGAGCGCAGAGTTGCGCCGTAAGCTGAGGGAAACCATTTATAGGCGGCAGCCACGCCGTCCCAGAGAGGACAACGCGATATGCTCTCCAACCCTCCCAACGAGGTTGGATTAAGCCCGTATCCCATCTGGCCGGTCTCCTGACTTGCGCTTCTTTGAGCTCGGACAGCCTTCCCAGAACTTTCGCTCCAGTGGCTTCGAATCGATTGCCAAGCTCTCAACGCTTACAGTTACGGGGTAGTGACGGAGTCGCACCGTCTTCCCGAACACCAGATAGAAGAAGTATATTCATCGCGATCGAGTAGAGCACTTGCGGGCTCTCTCCTGGAAATAAAGCCGGCTTCTGCGATGGAGGACGATGAGTTTAGCTCGAAACGAGACAAGCGCAACTGGCTGCGCCGTACTGCGGGCAACCATCTCACATCACCAAAAATATGAGGCGACGACGTGTGGTGGGCCGGGAATACCATCAATGACATTGGTTTTCAAAACAAGCTGAAAATTCTTGGTGCGCCAATCTCTTGGAGCTGACTTTAGACCTTGTTCGAGGAGTTCTGAGCTTGTGACAAATTCGCCCGCAGTTTGTGTTCCAGCAAAGCTGGGGCCGGCAACGGAGACCACGAACTGACCGGTCTTTGAGTTCACGAGCCTGGTCACGAGCCCATAATCGACAAAGTTCTTTTGGGTTGGCTCCCCTTCGAAATTCCAAGTTCGCCCAGATGAACCCTGCTCCTGGATACCGACTCCCCATACGAAAGCGAAATGAAGACCCGAATTCATCTCCAAGGTCCACCGATTGTTGAATGCCCCGACGATGACCGAAGGAGACGTGCGTAGATCCTGGAAGGAGTAGTCGTTGCCAATTCTGAGTTGGTGAGACTTTTTCATCGACGTGAAAAGATCCGAGATTGACACTGCAGCTTCTACGTCGCCGCCTGCCACTCCATAGCCTGAATAAACTTCCATATCCTTCCAGGCAATCATCTCATTCGGATTGAGGGGAAGTTGTTGATTGTCCCGTTGATCCTCGGTAGTGAATGTACCCGGGTGCATTCGAGAAAACTTCTCGTAAAGATCGATCTTCGGACGGTAAACCACGGGCCTGGCCAGGCAGATGAGGATCGGGTGCTGCGAGTTCAAGGCGGGGGCCCAAAAATCGTGCAACACACTCTGGGTGCTCCAGGATGTCTGATGCTCCATTACCCAAGCCGCTATAAAAGTCGTACCCACCGCGAATATTAGCCCTGTCAACACACGCCACATTTTCGAGCCGCTCTTTCTACGGCGATGTGGCTTGGTTACCTCCATATCCGGCGAATCTGCTTCCCGGACACCGGGAACCTCCAAACTTAAACTCTCGGCGACCGGAATGGGAGGTGAGGCCCAATGGTACTCCGGCGTATACGAACCCAGCGGTATCTCGATCCGAACCGGGGTGTCAAGAGGCGCCGTGTAGTAGTACTGTTCGAGGCGCTTACGTACCTCGCCGGCGCTGACGCGCACGACTGGGTCATCTCCTGTCGCGTAGTCCACGACGCGCTGGTAGACCTCTATGCCGATCGTTCGCTCTTTCAGCTTCTCCGATTGACCGTTGACGCTATGCAAAACCACGTATCGAAGAAACCGCCTACTCCGAGAGCTGGTTCGGAATGGCTTGCTTTCCAGAAGCTTCTCCAGCTCAGACAGGATCAGGTCGCGTTTGCCACCTTCAGTGACGCACTCCCCCTTCTGGTGTTCCTCGGTTTTGTGTAGATCAGTTGAACTTCCCATATCGCCAAACGACCTCGCCCAATCATAAACGGAATGGACAAAAGCGATAGGCCTAATTGGGCATCGCGAATCCTGATGCGTATGGAATAAGCAATTATAAATCAGCACTTTGCAGCGTTGTAGTGCGTGCGATACGTCTGTAACGCACTGTTCTGTACTTGTTTGTTTTCTTGTTCGAGACGCAATTTAGTCGAGATCTAGAAGGCCGTTTGCAGCGGCGTCGCGGGTTGCCGGATATGAAACGCTCGTTACGGCTTTCAGGTTGTTTGGCGAAGGGGTATGCCAGCCTGGCCAGAAGCGTCATCAGCGGCGTCATCCAGACAATCGTCGGGGACTAGATGCGAAATGGGTTCTTCTGCATATCGGCAGGGACGGAGAAGCTCTATGAGGCACAGCTCGCTGTTAAGTCGGACTCGCTTTCACCAGGATCTGAATCCAATGTTGTTACAACGCAGAACGAACCAGAATGAACCAGGGGAAAACGGGGACGGCCTTCAGAAGGTACGCTTAGGCTCCCATTCAACCGAGTTGGTTTACAGGATTTGCCTGGCGCTCCTTGCTTTCTGCGTGGCTTCGATGACGTGCATGGCCCAGAACACAAGTGGATCTCTCAGCGGAATCGTTCGAGATAGTACCGATGCCGTCTTGCCGGATTCGGCGGTCGTGCTGACAAATGAGGCTACCGGTGCAGACCGAAGGACGAACTCCAACGGTGCTGGAAACTTCACTTTTGTCGCGGTCCCTTCTGGCAGTTACACGATCAAGATCACTCGCGCCGGATTTGCCCCGTTACAAATCAAGGGCATAGTGCTTGACGAAGGGGAAAACCGGATGATTCCGCAGATCGTCCTGAACGTCGGGACTGAAAGCGCGAGCGTAACTGTATCTGCGGATGCAGAGGCTATTCCTGTGGACACCGGCCAGATTCAGACAACACTCAATACTCATGAGGTTACGGAACTTTCCATCGAGGGCCGCGACGCAGCTGAATTGATCAAGGTCATGCCTGGTCTAGCGCTGAATACCGGTCTCGGCCAAACGGAGTACAGCAGTCTCACGACGAGTACCGGGAACGGCCCGGGTGGGGCATTCTCGGCGAGCGGGACTGTTCCCAACGGTGGACTGGGTTTAACGCTCGACGGCGCAAGCGTCACCGATCCTGGTCAAATGGGCGGCCAAGTTATTAACGTCAACCAGGATATGACCGCCCAGGTTTCGATTTTGAATTCTGCCTTCGGCGCAGAGTATGCCAAAGGGCCGGTTCTCTTCCAGGCGCTCAGCAAGAGTGGCGGAAGTCAATTTCATGGAAACGTTTACCTCTACGCACGCAACGGCGCCCTGAACGCGAATGATGCTTACTTCAAGGCAAGCGGATTCGCGAGACCTGACGATCGCCAGATGTACCCCGGTTTTACAGTCGGCGGTCCGGTGCTTATTCCCGGCCTCAACTTCAACCGCGCCCGCGATAAGCTTTTCTTCTTTTCGGGCTACGAATACAACTACCAGCATCCTGCGGGCACACTCCATCAGCTCTTTGTGCCGACCGCGCAAATGCTCGCCGGTGATTTCGATCCAAACTATCTTGCAAGCATCGGCCAGAGCGGATCAGCTGTGGGCAACGTTCCGTGCGTGGGCGTCTACTACGGTTACTGTCCAACCTCTGGCATCGTGAGTGGAGTGATTCCTCAAGCACAGATAGACCCCAATGCGCTCGCGATGGCGAGACTCTTCCCTGCACCGAATCAGGATCCCGCCACACATAACGGATTTAACTATATCTACAATGACAATCCGCCTGTGAATCGCTACGAGGTGCGTGAGAGGCTGGACTTCAACCCGAGCGAAAAATCGCAGATCTCCGGCTCGTACACGCAACAGAACGAAGGAGACATTGAAAACTTCGGTGCTTACTACGAGCCTGGCGCAACACTTCCTTATCCATCGCAAATGGTTGCCCACAGTACGGCGCAGCTATGGACAAGCAACTACACTCGCAGCTTTGGGACGAGCGCGACCAACAACTTGATCGTCACCTACTCTACGCATACCTTTCCTCTTAAACCAACGAATCCAGCTGCCTTCAATCCCACCACAGTCGGCTTCACGGCAACAGGCGCCTTTCAGAACTATGAGGTTCCACAGGTCCCCAATCTGCTCAGCTACACTTGCTGGGAGACGGCAACGAGCGGCTGCTTTCCAGGATTCTTCGCTCCTACGTTTACTGCAAGGTTCCATGGCGGAGCCTTCGGCAACACGGTGTATTCCCCTGCGATATCGGATGATTTTTCGAAGGTTATCGGAAAACATACGATCAAGGTTGGCGCTTACTGGGACCTGCAGAGAGAAATCCAGACGAGTGGAGCTGCGGATGTCGGAGTCCCGCAGGGCCAATATGACTTCGAGAACTATGGTCAATCCACCGGTACCAATAATCCCGTCGCCGACTTCGTGCTCGGGCACGCGTTTTCCTACACTCAGATTAGCGAAATTCCAATTCAGGATATTCGCTTTAACCAGTACTCCCTGTATGCGCAGGACCAATGGAAGGTGCGCAGGTTGACTCTTACCTATGGTCTGAGACTGGACCATGAGGGACAGTGGTATCCAGCCAATCACCCTGGATTTGCTGTCTGGGACCCAAGTACGTACAGCAACGCGCCCAACGCACCCGCGTTTACCGGCCTTTCATGGCATGCCAAAACTCAGAGTGTTCCAGTGTCGGGATGGAGCTCTTCACTGTTTCGTCCACTCCCTCGCGTCGGTGTGGCTTACGACATCTTCGGGACGGGTAAGACCGTAGTACGTGGCGGTTACGGTGTCTACTTGTTTCAAGTCTCATTCAACACCGTCCAGGGGGCGTACTATCAGCCCCTTAACATCCTAAGTGAGACGACGCCATCATTGAATTCGTTTGCAAATTCAGCAGACTATGGTCCATCAGTAACGCTGGGACAAAATGGCAATGTTACGGCCTTGATGATGGGTGATAATCGCACGCCATATACGCAAAGCTACAACTTCACAGTATCGCAACGCGGACCGATCGGCTCGGTCTTCGAGTTCAGCTACTCTGGCAATGTGACACGCAATGAACTGCTAGATGACTCTGGCGCCCAGAATTTTCCTGCACTCAGCAACATAAACAAAATTCCGGTCGGAGCATTGTTCGGCCCCGATCCTATCACGGGCATCACATATGCGCCAGGACAGGTACCGGGCGGATCTCTGCAGGATTATCGTCCATACCAGAACTATCAAGTACTGAACGTCACATCCCACGGCAGCTACTCAAACTACAACGCCTTTGTTGCGAGTGTGCAGAAGCAGAGTGGCCCCGTCACACTTCAAATTAACTACACCTTCTCCAAAGTTCTTGGTATTTGGGATGGACAGATTGACAACGGTAATGAACAAGGATTCACGACCGATACTTTCAACCTCAAAGCAAACTATGGCCCGCTGAGCTACGATCGGACTCAGATCTTCAATTCAGCATATGTCGTGCAATTGCCACGCCCTGTTCACGGGAACCGACTCCTGCAGGGTGCGGTCAATGGATGGCAACTATCCGGTATCACGCAGGTTCAAAGCGGACCGCCGCTGCAACCAAATACGAACGGCACGCTGAACTCCGGGTTCTTGCCAGGGGTATCGAACCAGAGCATTCTAGGTACTGATTCGCAGGTCTTGCGACCACTCGTCACTTGTAATCCGCGGTCACGGAAATATTTCAATCCTTCATGTTTCGCTTCGCCAACCCAGATCAACCAGAATGGACCGGCCGTGTTCCCGAATATGAAAGGAGCAGCCTTTCTTGACACCGACCTCGGGGTCTACAAGAACTTTGCAATGCAAGACAAGCAGAACGTTCAGTTTCGGCTAACCGGGTTCAACTTCATCAATCACCCTCTTCCGCAATTCGGAATAGGTCCGGACGTCGACCTGGAGTTGACTGGAGGGGCCAACGGCACCAATACGAACACGGCCACGACGGGTACGCCACAATTCAAAGTTGGACGCAGGGTTCTGGAGCTTGCGATCAAGTATGTGTTTTAGGCAGCGCAGACAGTGATGTAGATTCGCCCAGGAGCCGTTATGCCAGCATTGAATTTGATATTCCGGTCGGGCAGCAATCGAGTATTTGGATGGCGTTGCTCGCTTTTTCTCGCCGTCGCGATTACCAGAGGCGGTGAACTTTCGGGTCAGACGTCGACCAATTTGTCGCCGACTTCTCCGCCTCCTGCGATCCAGTCTACATGCGCTACGCCGGCTGCGAGCAATCCTGCTGGAGGCGGAGGAATCTACACGCAGATCGCGATCGATCCGGGAGTCTATGGGAAGCGCGATACTTCCGGGCTTACGGTCTTTGGCTTCAGCCAGGAAAACCAGAATCTCCCCGCCGATCCGCAGGTTCTTGCGATGTCGCCCAATATCGTCTCTCGCGCGTGGCAGCGGTGGGATCGAGGCGGAGTTCAGCGATCCGATTACAACTGGAGCTATCTGACACAGGTACGTGCCGCAGGCATTGTGTTTATTGGCGGAACAACCGCCACTGCTCTCTTCATGGACGAGTTCCCGACAGCGTCGGCATTCAATGCAGTAGTCTCATGCGACGCGACGGGCAAGCCGGTGCTTCATCCTCCGATGAAACTCCACCGCGCTAGCCTGGCATCCCCGGCTTACCGGCAATACATTATCAGCATCGGGGAGATTCAGATCGACGGCGGCGTGGACGGGCTGTTCTTCGATGAGCCCGATTTTAGCTTTGATGGCGCGACTTCCGGGAATGAAAACGATGGAGACGAGGGATTTGACGACGCAAATATCGCCGATTTCGGCGGATTTTTGTGCGGGAAGTATCCCAACTACAGTCCGGCTGACTGGCATTCGAAATATGGCATAACCACGGCTGACAATCTCAATTGTTCGAAGTCTGCCGCAACGCGCGGCCGAATGTTCAACTATCGCGGGTACCTGGCGCGCAACGGATGGCAGGCATCGCCTCTCACTAAGTCGAATCCACTGGCGGCCGAGTGGGGAACGATAGTGGAAGGCCATCCGGAGCCAAAGAACGGGACATTCACCGGAACCTACACCAGTCTGGTCTATTGGCAGGATATTGTGCTGACGCTGCGCAACTATGCGCGGCAAAAATACAAAAAGGAGATCTACATTACCGCCAACGGCATTTTTCCATTCGTCGACTTCCAGATGCAAGGTCTTTGGGGTGGCAATCCCGATGGACCGGGCGGGTCCTCAGTGAATTACTGTCCGCGTACAGCGGACGGTCATCTGGATGGGACGCAGTCGTTGCTGGCGGCATTTATGGCGATCAAGCAACGATCAGCGAGGATAGACGGACGGGTGGTCCCAGTGACTGCGTTCATCGATTGGCCGACCGATGTAATGACCGACTATCTATCGCTGCCTACTTCGGAGAAATCGGACTACTGGCGGATGTATCTGCCGGAGGCGCTGGCAGCGACTGTGTATCTGAATTTGCATCTGGCTGATACGGTGGGCGATCCGACGGCAACGCAACTGGGGTTGATGCCGCTCTTCGAACAGACAGCGGCGTTCTACAAGGTCCCGGCTCATGCCGCTCTCTACCACAACATCATTGACCTTCCGGGGAGGGTTACCGCATCCGCAGCGAATATCGGCACAAACCTGACGCAGTTGAGCGATGGACGCACGGTGGCGCATCTGATCAATCACAACTATTCACAGGGATTTCAGGAACAGGATGGAGTGCGTGTCAGCTTTCCCATTGCCAGGGCTCCCGGGAGTGTGATCCTTGTCTCGCCCGACTACGGAGCGGATACGCCGGTGGCATTTAGCTACTCCGGAGGACAGGTGCAGGTTACCGTGCCCAAACTTGTGGCGTATGTGGCCGTCGTTTCCAACTGAATTACTTGGCCAATTCGAAACATCAGTTTGTAATTGCGCAGGTTCCTCATTTTCTGGAGATAGTCCTTTGACTCGTGCCATCATAGCTTTCACCTTGTTAATGCTGGTGGCCGTGCCCGCGCAGCCTCGACAAGCGGTCTCTCCCACGGCAACAAGGAACCTGGAGATCCTCGTTGGGAAAAATGATTGGGCAAGACTCCCCGCGCGGCTGCAGGAGCTGAATAGCGATATCCGGAACCAGGGCCTCCATGACTTTCCGGGGGCAACAGGCGAAATGCTCACGGGATATAAATATGGTGAATATTATGATTGGGACGTTTACTTTGAAAACCTGTATCTTTCTTACTATGGTGTGAGTGACTACGATCTAACGAATCTCAAAGTCTTTCTCGATCGCCAACAGCCTGACGGCTTCATCTCTCGTACCATCGGTATCAGCTACCCCAAGCCGACTCAAATGTTCAAACCGTTCATGGCCCAGTTGGTGGTGCTGTCGGCGAAACAAAACGGAAATCGTTACGATTGGCTCCGCGGAAACTACTACACCCGGTTGCAGAAGTACGTAGACCGCTGGTTTGAATATGATGCGGACCATAATGGTCTGCCTGTTTGGGACAGCGCCGACGCCAGCGGCATGGACAATCAAGTCTCCCGGTCCGGCGAAATCGGCGCCCTGCAGGATGAGGGGGTTGATTTGGCCTGCTATCTCGTTCGGGAGCTGCAAGCAATGTCGATGATTGCGAGAGCTCTCGGAGATGCGACAAACGAAGAGAAATATACCCAGCACGCAAAACGCTTGTCGGCGTCGATCAACAAGGAGTTCTGGGATGATAAAGACGGCTTTTACTATGACCGCAACGAGAAGACTGGCAAGCAGATCCACGTCAAGTCCGTGGCAGGGTTCATACCGCTTTGGATCGGCATCGCGAGCCCCCGGCAAGCGCGCCGCCTCGTGCATGAACACCTTTTGAATAAAGAGGAATTTTGGCTTCCCTATGCGGTCGCCACGTATGCGAAGACCGAGCCGGACTACTATCAGGGAGTTCGTGCGGGAGAATGCAATTGGCGTGGATCCTCATGGATTCCCGCAAACTACATGATCTTCCATGGGCTGCTCAGATATGGCTTCCGTGGTGAGGCGCGTGAGCTCGCACTCAAATCGTTTGACATGGCACTCGACCGGAATAAAGTCACGCGAGAGTTTTATGATGCCGACTCTGGCGAAGGCAATGGGATGAATCCGTTCTGGGGATGGTCGTCTCTGGCGTATGTGATGATCTTCGACCTGGAAGACAACTACGACCCAACAAACCTTGCAGGTCCTGTGCGGCCCCTACTTCGAGATGTGCTCGGCATACGCTTCAACGTTCGATGACTCTTTTCCTGATCCAATGGCACAGGTGCACTCTGGCAAAGCCAATTCGCGAGCTAGCAGCGAAGGATCAGTTGCTGGCTCAGAAGAACGAGGAGCTGACACGCAAGGATGCCGAGATCGCTCTGACGGATGAGGAG
>Ga0206823_1188_pt1 | contig 12561 bp, 12 predicted proteins | sample Alteio_BWOrgCont_81_FD_152868 | JGI IMG/M metagenome (GOLD analysis project Ga0206823, IMG submission 152868) | Enriched cells from forest soil in Barre Woods Harvard Forest LTER site, Petersham, Massachusetts, United States -... | ecosystem: Environmental > Terrestrial > Soil > Temperate forest >...
TGAAATACTCGTAGCTTTCGAGGAAGGCTTGAAAGCGGCGCCACAGGTCGGTGTGCGCGGTCTCTGCGCGGGCGATGTCGTTGCCGGAGAGCGCGAGGCCTTCTTTGATCTCGGCGGTGAGAGTGTCCTTGAAGCCGTCGGGATGTAGCTGAAGGCCCTTGCCGTAGGCGGCACCGGAGCTCCATGCGCGCAAAATACGGTAAGCGATTTCAGCGGGGGCGAAGTCGGGCTCGGCCTGCTCGACAACACAGCCGAGAGACTCAAAAGTGTTGCGCTGCGCATCGACGACGGTGCGGACGCGCGGGTCGATGGGGATGCCGTTGAGGTCTTTGAACCACGCGACGCGCACACCTTTGAAGTTGCGCTCGAGGGGGCGGGCGAAGAGGCTGCCGGGCTCATTTATGGAGAGCGGCGTGCTCATGTCGGGGCCCGCGATTGTGCTGAGTGCGAGGGCGAGATCGGCGCTGGAGCGGCCCAGGCATCCGTTGGTCGCGAGCATAGACCAGCCGAGGTGACTCGAAGGATTGGGCACACGGCCGATGGAGGGGCGGAAGCCGACGACATTGCACCAGGCGGCGGGATTGCGGAGGGACCCGCCGGAGTCGGAGCCGCTGGCGACCGGCACCATACCGCAGGCGAGCGCGACCGCTGCACCGCCGGAGGAGCCGCCACAAGTTTTGGTGAGGTCGTAGGGGTTGCGGGTTGCGCCGAAGACACGGTTGAAGGTCTGCGAGCCGGCACCGAACTCGGGGACGTTGGTTTTTCCGAGGAAGATGGCACCGGCGGCGCGCATGCGCGTGACGAGCAGGTTGTCGTGTGTGGGGACGTTGTCTTTGAAGAGGGGCGAGCCGAAGGTGGTGCGGACGCCGGCGGTTTCGATGAGGTCTTTGTGGGCGACGGGCAGACCATGCAAGGGGCCGAGCGTTTTGCCATGCGCCTGCATCTCGTCGGCGCGGGCTGCGTCTGCGGTGGCCTGGTCAGCGATCAAGGTGACGATGGCGTTGACCTGAGGATTGACGCGTTCGATCTGCTTGAGGTGTTCGGCGAGAGCTTCGCGAGCGGAAAGCTTTTTTGCTCGGATCATGGCCGCCATCTCGACCGCAGAGGTGAAGCAGAGCGAGGGCGCCTGTGGCTGGGCGCTTAGCACACCGGGAAGAGCCGAGGAGATTGAGGCTGCGGCGAGGCCTACGAGGACCTCGCGGCGCGTGGGTTGGCCTTGCTGTGCAGAAAGCATGGAAGAACTTTACCATTCGCGGACTCGGCGCGATAAGCGCGGTGCAGTCTGCCACCGGTGTTTGCTATCGGATCCGCGGCGGTGGCTCGCCCCGACAATTTTAGATTGCGCCTGCAAATCGGAGTGTGACACCATTTGTCTCAATGCTTCCCCGCAAAAAGCCCGCTGTGCTCGTGTTGTTTCTCGCCCTTTTGGGCTTGAGTGCAGGGAATTCCGCCGGGGCTCAGGCCTTTGACTTGGACACGGGCCGCGTAGCGCTTACCAGGCTCGACGGACTGTGGCGGTTTCATCCCGGCGACGATGACCGCTGGGCCGATCCTGCGTTCGATGTATCATCGTGGCCACTGCTTCGGTCCGATCGCGGATGGAACTCGCAGGGCTATCCCGGCATGAGCGGGTTCGGATGGTATCGCTTCAGCATCCGCATTCCCGCCGGCTCGCAGCCGCTCGCCCTCTATTTTCCAAGACTGATGACCAGCTACGAAGTCTATGTCGACGGTCAAAGGCTCGGTGTTTTCGGCGGAATGCCGCCATATCGCAAGCTGCTCACCGGGCGCCCTCCCCTATATGTTCTCCCTGGCGCCGGCTACCCCGCAGCAAAGTCCGTGGTGATCGCCATCCGCGTGTGGCACTGGCCGTTCTGGGCTCATTACTACGGTGGAGGCCCGCAAAGCGCCGGCTATGTGGGAGAGGTCTCAGCCGTTGACCGGATGCGGCGGGATGACTTCCCGGGGAATCCGTGGAACTGGACTCCGCCGCTGTTTTCCGCGCTGATGTGCCTGATTGGCGGCATCTTTGGGCTCGGGTTCGCCTGGCAGCACCGGCGTGAGCGCGAATATCTCTGGTTCGGCGTGTGGCTGCTGTTCAAGGCATACTTCGACGGCCTTGCCTCCTTCGGAAACTTCGCGGCCATCAATATCGACTTCCGGGAGATCTCGCGCGCCATGGCGGAGGCGGGAGGCATTCTGGCTTCGCTTGCCTTCTATTCCCATCTGTTGCGCGGCCGCAAGGACTGGCTCTTCTGGGTGTCGGCCATTGCTGCCCTGACGCGCCCGTTGCCGTTCACGCTGGCCATGCTCGGGGTCTTCACCCAGACGCAGGTGAATGTATGTAATTTCGCAACTCTGCTGCCGGGCGTCGCGTGGGTGGTGATCCTGGTGATTGCGAGAGCATGGCGCGGCATACCGGACGCGCGGCTTTTGCTCGCTCCCACCCTGCTGCAGGAGGGCGTAATCGTGGCCGGGATCATTTCCTTCGAGGCATTTGCGCTCGGCTTGACTCATGGCTCATCGAGCGCCAACAGGTTCATTACTTTTACGCTGCGCCCATTTGTGGATGTGATCTTTTTGTCGGCCGTGCTGGCGATTCTGGTGGGCCGCTTCACCCGCACGCGACGGCACGAGGAGCATCTTGCAGGGGAACTGCAAGCTGCTCGCATCGTGCAACAAATTCTCATACCCGACGAGATCCCGGCAATTCCCGGCTTCAAGATCCAAAGCTGCTACATACCTGCCAGTGAAGTCGGAGGCGACTTCTTCCAGGTGATTTTATTGCCTGGCGGCGGCGTGCTGGCTGCGATTGGCGATGTGAGCGGCAAAGGCATGCCCGCGGCCATGACCGTCTCCCTGCTGGTGGGCACACTGCGCACCCTGGTCGACTACTTGCAAAGCCCGGGCGAGATTCTCTCCGCCATGAACCAGCGCATGATCGGGCGCACCAAGTGTGGCTTCACGACCTGCCTTATACTGCGGGTCTGCCCAAACGGCGCGATGACGATGGCCAGCGCGGGCCATCAGATGCCTTATGTTGATGGGCGCGAGATCGCTGGCGACACTGGACTTCCCCTGGGGATTTTGGCTGACACCACCTACGTCGAAACAGCCGGCCAGCTAAGGGAATGTGCGCAACTGACCCTCATCACCGATGGCGTGATCGAGGCCCGTGACAAGAGTGGCGAACTCTTTGGTTTCGACCGAACCACAGCCATCAGTGCGCAATCCGCCGAGCAGATCGCTTCCCGTGCTCAACAGTTCGGCCAGGAGGACGACATCACCGTGGTGACGTTGACGCGCGGGTCGCCAGCGGAATCCACTGCGGCTTGCCTCGCTGAACCGGAGGCTGCCACTTCGCCGGCATGAACGACTCGGGCAGCAGTCGAAGATGTCCTCGGGCTCGGATTCGAGGAGTCAACCCAAACCGGAAGTCGGCTAGCGTTTGAGAAGTCATTGCCGCGTCTTTGCAATGGCGATAACAGGGCAACGCGCTCATCCAAGTTCTCAGGTCCCAATATGGTTTTCGAACGGATGGCAGCATTTCTCCATTGGGAGCAGAAGGAGAATCTAGGCGGCATTCGATGCCCCACGGGTCTGTGGCTGCTCCCCGCGTGGTTCTTTTTTGGCAGAGAGCTGCGGACGGCCATACTTCAGCCGCCAGCCGCAGCCAGTTCGCGACCTCCTGGGGATCGAACCGGACAGCGCCTCCGACCCGGAAACTCGGCAACTGACCTCGCGCGGCCATTCGATAGATGTGCTTGTCATCCACCCCCAATAGCTCGGTGAGTTCGGAAACCTTTATTGCTCCGTGCCGAGCTTCCAGCTCTTGTATCAGATTGTGGCTCACTCAATTCCCCTCCTGACGACGCTCATCTCTTGTTCGTCAAGGTTCAAACATGCGACGTGATCCGTCCAATGCTTTCTGGCGATAGCGCTCCATGCTCTAGCGAGATGACGCTGGCGCCGGGTTGCCTGAGGGGCTTGCAACTTTTGTTGACGAGCTTGATTCTAACTGATGAGAAAGAGGTTAGAGATCGGTAGTACGTCACGACAGCACCACCGCTTTTTGCTGAGTATCGGGGGGCATGTCCATGAGCAGCTACGATCATCTCGAATTCAAACACTTCAAGAGTATTATCGCGATCGCCGAAGAGGGCACGATCACCGCCGCAACGAACCGGATTCATGTGGCCCAATCTGCGCTGAGCCGTCATATTTGAGCGTGATCGAGCCGGAACTACTTTGACTGCAGCCGGCGAATCGCTCCTCCGGTTCGCCCGAGAATTGCTCCAAACGCGCATCGAAGTAGTGAACGCTGTGCAGGCCATACATCAGGCTGCGTTGCGACCGTTTCGACTCGGATTTACCCCGTTCATCGAACATGAAGTTATCAGCACAGTTTGCGATGCCTATCGCGATCTGTTTCCCAAGGGAAACATTGAACCGGAGACCGGTGACACGGATGACATCATAGAGCGGCTCATTGCTGCTGAACTTGACGCTGCTCTGGTCACGCTTCCGATCATGCCGGACGGCTAAGTCACATGTCACAGTCCACGCTGCCGTACGCCATATCACACGCGGAATTCGGTATCGCTCAGTGAGATCGCGAGTTCACCAAAGTACAGGCAATAGAGCTCGTGGCTTTGATTCATGCAGAGTTTCTGACGCTCGTGTGGCGGAAGACTGTCGAACTCGCAAACGTTCAGGGCGGGAGGTAGAACCAAAGCCACGTTTGGAGTAACGGAGAGAGTCCTTTCTAGAAGCGCATCGGCCGGCGGCCGGGTTGAAGAGTTCACGAAACGGTGAACGTGAGCAGGATGGGTTACCGCCCAGTCCGGATCGAGGAAAGCCGCATCCACTGGCGGCAGCCGTTTCCACGTCTTGTCGTCCATTATGTCCGCTAACACGAACATGACGCGGTCTGCCAGGCCGGCCGTTGACAAGTTATGTTTGGCCTGCACTTGGTGGGCTGATTCAATCTCCACCGTCACCACATGCGCGGCAACCCGCGCCAGTGCAATTGTCGTGAATCCCCCTCCGGTGCATGTTTCCAAAACGCAGCGCCCACAAAACCGCGTTGCCATCTCCGCCGTAAAGTGCCAATCGATGCCCATTGTAAAAGTGCGTTCCGTCGCAAGATAATCCATGCCGAACTTTGCGCAAATTTCTGTCCTCTCCATCCTAGGGTTCCCTCGCTCACTGTGCCTTGATACGCCGGATGCCGGCATCGAGTGAAGTTAAGCGCGATCCTCCGGCCCTGATCGACAGACACGATGCTCCAGCTCAGGCTGAACGATCACAAAACATGGAGAGGCTTATTACTCCGCGCTGCGGTGGCACTCCACCACCATGAAATCTGTCCACGCCTTCGCGTCCTCAGATTTTTCACCGCGCCAAGTGAAATGCGTCTTCGAAATATTTGTATAGGTTGCGCGCGTAAAGGCCCACTGCGCCCCACGCTCTGCCTTAAAAGCATAGGTGACGGACTGGCCGTCGAACCGGGCTCCGCCGAACTGCTCCGACGTGAGGTCCGTCCACGTTCCCTCCAGAGCGTTTAGCCACTTGATGTTCCAAACCTGCTTGGCAGAGTCATAGATCCGAAAATTCATGCCAAACACAATCAATTCTCCAGACGAGTCAATCATCCTGTACTCGTCTGCGATTGCGTAGCCGTCGAGGATGTAGTGACCCAACCACGTTCCATGAAACATCTGCCAATCTGCATCCGGCAATTTGAACCTGGCATCGAATTTCCATCGGCCAATGATGAAGGCGAATCGCGAAAGTTCAGCGGGTGCCTTGGGGTTGGGCTTCTCAACTCTTTGTTCGTGTTGCTTCATGGGATGATCCTCCGCGGCGGTTGCACCTAGGCGCTTGGCTCCAATCAGCACTGATAATGTCGTAAGCAGCATACTGCGCCGTGTTGATCCCCAGCCAGCTTGTACATCCACGCCGTCTTTGCTCCCCATAATCATGCTCCTTTTACTAATCTCTCCTAGTCTGTGGTATTGACAGCCCGCTTCATTTATTTTACATTACAGAACAAATGAAACGAGGAGAACTTCTCGGGTCGCTGGAGCACATAATCCTTCTGGCACTGGTCCGTCTGGAAGGAAGTGCGCACGGAATGATTGTGCGGCGCGAAATTGAAGAACGGACCGGACGCAATATCTCTATCGGCGCGATTTATGCGACATTGGAGCGGCTCGAGGCGAAAGGGTACGTCAGTTCATCGACCGGCGACCCGACGCCCGAGCGCGGGGGCCGAGCCAAGCGGATCTTTCGTGTAGAGGCCGCGGGCAATCGTGCGCTACAGGTATCTGAACAAACCTTGCATAGCATGACCGCCGACTCAAAAGGCCGCTTGGAGACGATATGAGTCGCTATTCACCACCGGCTTTCGCTTGCCGGCTTTTTCAAACCGTCCTTCCGGTCCCATATCGAGGGGCCCTGTTAGGCGACCTCATTGAGGAATACAACCTTCGCGCCGAGGCTACGTCGGAATCCGCGGCTACGCGATGGTTCTGGGGCCAGGCCTGTCGTTCCATCCCGTGCATCATGGGATCGTCATTGCGAAATGGAGATTGGCTTATCAGCGTGAGTACCGCTGTGGGCGTATACGCCGTCATGGGAACGCTTAAACTCGCCGCGGATTTCATGATCGCGAAGTTGGTTGCGCCTGAGCCAACGGCCTACGTTGTTCTGGCTCCGATTGTGTTTCTCGCATTCACGTCAATTGGCGGGTGTGCCGCTGCGCGAATTCGCTTTGGCACAGCGGTCTTCCTCGCCCTCTTCGTGATGATTACCGTGGCCGTCGAGATTATCGCCAAGGCTTGCACCATAACCGTGCCGTGGTGGTATGAGTTCGGATTTCTAACACTGGGGCCCCTGTCGGTATTGTTGACGCCGGTGGCATTCGGTGTCCTGAAACCAAATTCCAATGTATCTTGAGATGGAAAAAGGAGACTTCCATGACAATCAATTGCGGGCAACTCAAAGGTTGGAAACCTGAAGGATGGAGTATTTGCGCCATCGCTCTGTTTTCCTTTGTCGCTGGATCGCTCCTGACTGCCCGCTGGGTGCACGTGACTCAAGTGAGGGCCGATAGCAATCGCGTTTTTGAGATGCACGTTTACCATACCGTGCCGGGCAAAGCCGCGGCACTGGAGTCACGGTTTCGCGACACGACTTCAAAGCTACTCGCCAAACATGATCTGAAGATTGTGGGTTACTGGGTGCCCGAGGAGACGCCCGATTGGGACAACACCTTCATTTTCATCGTGGCTCATTCCAGCCGGGAGGAAGCGAAAAAGAACTGGGATGCTATGCGGGCCGACCCAGAGTTTCAAGAGGTGATTAAATCTGAGCAGGCCAACAAATCGGTGGAAAAAATAGACGTCGTGTACATGCGGCCGACGGATTTTTCGCCGATGAAGTAGCAGACCGTTCTCCGTGTACAGTCTCCATCGCGGCGCAGTGTCGCTTGTGCGAAGAACTGTTGCGAGACTTGCAGAAATCGAGCGAGGAATGTGCCATATTGACTGCGAACTGCCTTGACCAACGTTCGGCCTAAGGGTAGCACTTCACCTGAAATTGTGAACATACTTGCCTCACCATTTCCCTTAGCGCAGGTGCCCGTATGCTTTCGCTGGAGCATGTACAAGCGGAGATCGGTATGCGCAAAGTGAAATACGTCGTTGCAAACAGTCTCGACGGGTTCATATCCCGCGTAGATGGAAGTGTCGATTGGCTCTTTATGGATCAGGACTATGGCATGTCCATGTTTTTCGCGTCCGTGGACGTGGCCATCATGGGGCGCAAGACCTACGACAAGATGCAGGAACTCGCACCCGGACAGACATTCTCTCCGACCATCAGGGAGTACGTATTTTCATGAACTCAGCCGTCCGGAATGGTGAGAAACACGACATTTCTGAACGAACCGATTGGCTCATGGCTAGACGGAGTCAGGCGGCGGCCGGGAAAAGACATCTGGCTCGTAGGCGGTGGTGAGATGGTGCGCGCGTTTCTGCTGGAGCGCCTTATAGATGAAATTGGGTTGACAATCCATCCACGCCTCCTTGGTGCAGGTATCCCCCTGTTCCCGACACCTTACCCAGAAACCGAGCTTCAGCTCATTAGCTGCAGGGAATACGAAACGGGGTTGATCCAGACGTTCTATAGTGTCAAACGTTAATAGTCCGCTCGAGTGGTGAGTCAAGTAAGTTGTTTCCCAATATTGACCATTCAGCGGGTTATCTGCGCGCTTATATCGGTAATGGAAAGTCTAGGGCCGAACCATCGGTGGAGTATCCCAGACGAAGGCTACCAAGTGATGGAATGGATTGCAAGAGCACTGCGGAATCCCAATGCCAGGATAACTGGGGCTGTCTATCTGCTTTACTTTCTCACCGCAATTTCCGGTTCCCTCCTCGTCGGTTGGCCGCGGCTGAGTCTCACCGTCAACCTGATCTCAACCGCGCTCTATTTAGGATTGACACTGCTCCTCTATAATCTGTTCAAGCCGGTGAACAAGTGCCTTTCCTTGCTTGCGGCCCTCTTCAGTCTCGCGGGATGCGCCATTACCGCTCTTGCCTTCGTTGATCACGCTCCCTCCAACATCAGCCCGCTGGCATTCTTCGGGCCTTTTTGCCTCCTCATCGGCTACCTCATTTTCCGATCGACATTCCTGCCTCGAGTTCTGGCTGTGCTAATGGCGTTAGCCGGTTTGGGTTGGCTGACCTTTCTTACTCCGCTTGCAAATTACCTCTCTCTCTACTTGAAGGTTCTGGGCTTCGTGGCAGAACTATCGCTGATGTTTTGGCTCATCACAAAAGGCGTAAACGTTCAGCGATGGAAGGAGCAGGCCGGCGAGGCCGACCGTGAATGATACCGTCGACTATTGCCGCAACGGTTCGAGCGCGTGACCATCACGAAGCGATTTGATACATATGCGCTTGACTTAATCGTTCGTAAGAGGAGAAGTGAAAATGAGCACAGCGATGTGGAAGGAACGGATACGAGCGGTTTCGCCACGGTTCGAAGCCAGGATGGCCGGTGGCCTTTACTTCTTCAGCGTATTTACGGCAATATTCCTCGAGTTGTTCCTTGGCGGCAGGTTGGGGCAGGCAGCGAACACCATCGAGATTTCGGGCATGGCAGCGATGACGCTGCTGTCCTATTACATCTTTAAGGCGGCGAACCGCAACCTGTCATTGCTTGCGGCGTGCTTCAATCTCCTGGGACTTACTTTTGAGGTTTTTCGATTGAATCCTCATGGCGTGAATCTCGCCATTGTGTTTCACGGAGTATTTTCCACCTTGATCGGCTACCTCATTTTCCGGTCGGCATTCCTACCTCGAATCCTGGGCGGGCTGATGACGTTTGCCGGTTTGAGCTGGCTGACGTTTCTCCTCCCGTCTGTGGCAAGCTATTTATCCCCCTACAATATGACCTGCGGCCTCATTGGGGAGGCATCGATGTTCCTGTGGCTACTCGTGATGGGAGTAGATGCTCAACGATGGAGGGTTCAGGCTGGCACAGTGAGTGCGTTCAACTGAACACTCAAGCAGAAAATGCCATCAAGCATCCTTCGCATGCTACCGCATGATATTGACGTTCTTCCTTTGCAAGTTCATTGGAGAAGTTCGTGCTGCTCGCTCGGTCACTGTGCATGGTCCGACGAGAACAGCCTCTATAGCGTAAATCGACCTGAGTGGATGCTAAGAGACAGCCCATACGGTAGCGTCCGTCGCGCCACCGGCTTCCTTCAAGTCGCCTTTCCGGATAAGCGGCCCCAGCCTCGACTGTCGCCAACAGTCAGTATGGAGTGACCGGCACCGATGCGCTGATCGTGGGTTAGGCTGTGAGTTCAGAAGGACGCACAGTTCAGAGCCACAAGCGGAAGGGAGCCGGTCATGAAGGAAAAGTTACGATTTTTGGGTCTGGATGTCCATGCCGAGACGATCACCTTAGCAGTTGTGGAGCCGGATGGCGAGGTACGGAGCCTGGGCACGATTCCGGACCGTGCCGAGTCGATCCGCAAGATGATCAAGAAGCTTGGTCCAGCAGAGAAGTTGAGAGCCTGTTATGAAGCAGGTCCGACGGGCTATGTCGTGTACTGGCAGCTGGCGGAGTCGGGCATTCAGTGCGAGGTTGTGGCCCCCACGCTGGTGCCGGTCAAGGCGGGTGTCCGGCGCGTCCGCGCTGACGGTTACAGGAACCTTCGCCAGCACCACAGCGATTACGTCCAGCGGAACAATCGGGGACTACGCGCTCGGAGCAACGCTGAGCGTCTTCGGGAATCCAAAATCCGGCGGTCCGACGGGCAGCGTGTCGTTTTTCGATACGACCAACAATTCCACCCTCTCCAGTGTTGCGTTGGGTACCCCGACATTTGGACCGACGTTTGGCGATCTCGTAACTTCCCCCTTGGTTTATACCTCCGCGGCGATTGCTGTTGCCGACTTCAACGGGGACGGCATCGCAGACATTGCCGTATCCGGCGGAGACAGCTTGCCGAAACAGATGTACATTTTTCTCGGTGATGGCACCGGAAAATTTACGCCTGTTGGCACAGGCGCCCCAGTGGGCAATGGCAGTCCGTTGCTTGTGCAGGATTTCAACGGGGACGGCTATCCCGATATCCTCGTTGCCGACCCGAGTAACTTCACGGTGCTTCTTTATCTGGGGAACGGAGACGGCACGTTTCGAGCGGCTCCGGGCGGCTACATCGCGTCATCGCCAACCTTTGGCGCAATTTCGGGAGATTTCAATGGAGACGGCATCCTCGATTTCGCTCTGTCCTGGGGAAGCCTGACTGTGTTTCTCGGCAAAGGAGACGGGACCTTCACCCAACTCACCCCGGTCGCGCAAACCTTCAGCACAATGGCCGTCGGCGATTTCAACGGCGACGGCATTGCCGACATCGTCGGTGCGTCGGGGCAGAATCTCTACATCTTGCTTGGAACTGGCGACGGCACATTTGCTCTGGCTCCGGGAACCCCCGTCGCTGTGAGTGCATCCTCATTGGTGCTGGGCGATTTTAATGGAGACGGAAAGCTGGACATCGCCGCCTCATCCGCCAACCTGCCTGCCAGTTTGGCGATTCTACTCGGGAAAGGCGACGGGACCTTTCAAACTCCCGCTACGACTTCGATACCCGTCGATGCCGCGCCTTACATCACCGTTGTGGCCGATTTCAATGGCGACGGGATCATCGATCTTTTTATCGGCGCTCAGGTTAACGGGAGAACGGTGGCGATACTTCAGGGGAATGGGGACGGCACCTTCCAGCCCATCTCCACGGGAACGACTCAGATCGCCTGCTGCAGCGAGGTTGTTCTGGGCGACTTCAACGGGGACGGCATCACCGACGTTCTGGTATCGGACTTCTATGCCGGCGCGGCCGACGTGTACTTGACACAGACCGCCCAGACAAGCGTTTCGGTCAGCGGGATTTCGCCTAGCGGCCCTGGCCCGCACCTTGTGGTGGCCAAATATGCCGGCGACAGTAACTACGGCGCGAGCACATCGGGCACAGTGTCTCTCGATGTCCAGGCGGATGCGCCGGTGATTTCACTACCGTCGGGAACGTATACGTCGATCCAGACAGTCACCATCTCCGACACGACTCCTGGAGCGACAATCTATTACTCGGGACCTCTTACCGGAGGCTTTGTCCCCTATACCGGTCCTATCACGGTAGCGGCCCAGAACCAGACGATATACGCGTACGCGCAGGCGACCGGATATCAGCAGAGCAATACGGTGACGGCGACTTACACGCTCAATCTTCCCCCTCCCGTCAAGCCCGTCCTATCGCTGCCTGCGGGAATCTACCAGGGGCCCCAGACCGTAGCCATTACGGATGCAACCCCGGGCGCGACCATTTACTACACCACAAATGGTTTGGTGCCAAACCTCGGTTCGACGCTCTACACAGGCCCAGTGAAGGTTTCATCCACCGAAACCCTGGTGGCGATCGCGGCGTATGGATACGCGACGGGCCCATTTGTGAGCGCCGAATACATCATCGGGGGCGCATCCACCAATTTGATCTATACCGTCGCTGGCAATGGCTTGCCGGAGTATGCGGGCGACGGCGGCCCGGCGACGGCGGCAGGATTGTTTCAGCCCACAACGGCCATTCATGACAACTCCGGCAACCTTTACATATGCGATACCAGCAATCACGTGATCCGCAGGGTTGCAGCGAGCACTGGCTTGATTACCACTTTCGCGGGAAACGGAACGGCCGGTTACAGCGGCGACAATGGGCCGGCAACCGGCGCGAAACTTTATTACCCGAGCGGGATAACGTTTGATGGAGCGGGGAATCTGTATATCGCGGATTCACAAAACAGCGTTGTACGGAAGGTGTCCGCAACCGACGGAACGATCACGACCGTGGCAGGGAACGGGACGGCAGGGTTCAGCGGCGACAATGGACCGGCAACCAGCGCCGAGTTGGACTATCCCTCCGGTGTGGCCGTGGATAGTATCGGAAACCTCTATATCGCAGACAATCTGAACAATCGCGTCAGAGAGGTA
>Ga0206823_1189_pt1 | contig 12530 bp, 15 predicted proteins | sample Alteio_BWOrgCont_81_FD_152868 | JGI IMG/M metagenome (GOLD analysis project Ga0206823, IMG submission 152868) | Enriched cells from forest soil in Barre Woods Harvard Forest LTER site, Petersham, Massachusetts, United States -... | ecosystem: Environmental > Terrestrial > Soil > Temperate forest >...
CCGGTGATCAAAAATCCAATTCGGACAATGGATGACGTGAAGAAGCTCATCACTCTCACCAAAAAAGAGGATTTTGGCTATCTCACGGAAACTATCACTACACTCAAAAAAGAGCTGGTTAAACAGCCGACCGCTGTGCCGCTTATCGGTTTTTCTGGTGCACCCTTTACGCTTGCTAGCTATCTGATCGAAGGAAAGCCTAGCCGCGATTTTGCTCTGACGAAAAAGATCATGCATGAGCAGCCGGATACGTGGCGATATTTAATGAGAGTGCTTACTGACTCGGTTTTATTTTATCTGGGTGTGCAGGTGGAAGCGGGGATAGAAGCTGTGCAACTTTTTGATAGCTGGGTCGGGTGTCTTAGCAAAGATGATTATATGAAGTATGTGCTGCCTTTTTCGGAAGAGATTTTTAAAGGATTAAAATACGCCAAGATTCCGCGTATTCATTTTGCCGTTGATACCGCAGCTTTTCTCAAAGAGTTTGCATCGGTTGATTGCGAGGTGGTGGGAGTTGATTGGAGAATGTCCATTCCGGATGCGTGGGAGATCATCGGACATGATAAGGCGATCCAAGGAAATCTTGATCCGGCGCTTTTGCTTTGTGATTTCGAGGTGATCAAGAAAGAGGTTGATAAGATTATTGATTCGCTGCCGAAGCGTGAAGGATTTATTTTCAATCTTGGCCATGGGGTTTTGCCCGACACTTCATATGAGACTATTATGAAGCTCACCGAATACATTCATTCAAAATAAATGACCGAAAGAAATAAAACTAAGGCGGTGCTCCTCATGGCCTACGGCAGTCCGGAAACGATTGCCGATGTAGCGCCGTATTTTACTCATATCAGAGGAGGTGTTCGTCCGAAGGACGAACACATTCAGAATCTTGAAGCACGCTACAAAGCTGTCGGCGGCAAGACTCCTTTGTATGAAATTACCAAAAAGCAGGCAGCAGAGCTCCAAAAAAAACTTGATGAGAAGCATGGCGCGGGAGCGTACAAAGTATTCATTGGCATGAAGCACTGGCATCCGTACATAAAAGAGGTGTTGGCTGAAATCCGCAAAGAGGGAATTGCTGAAGTGATCGCTATCGCTCTGGCGCCGCATTATTCAAAAATAAGCATTGGTGGATATCAGAAAGCCCTCGATGAAGCAGGCGAGGGTATGAATATTAAACTGGTTAAGAGTTATCACACTAATCAAGCTCTTCTCGCGTGCATTGAAGACCAAATTAGCGAAAAGCTCAAAGCGACGGATTTTAAATCAAAGCCGCACATTATTTTCACCGCGCATAGTTTGCCGGAGAGGATCAGGACCTGGGATGATCCATATGAAAAACAGCTTCTGGAAACTTCTCGATTGGTTGCGGAGAAGTTTCCAGAATATGATTGGAGCTTTTCTTTCCAGAGCGAGGGTCACACCGGCGAGCCATGGATTGGACCGGATATTTTAAATACGCTCCGAAGTCTCAAGGCATCTGGTGAGACTTCGGTCATCATCTGTTCTGTCGGTTTCGTTGCCGACCATCTCGAAATCCTTTTCGATCTTGATGTCGAAGCGCAGGAACTTGCCCATGAGCTCGGACTGGAGGTCGTCCGCACCGACTCTCGAAACGCACACCCTCTATTTATTGAAGCACTGAGTAGTCTCGTTGAATAATATTGCTATACTTTCCTTACATGAAAAATCGATATTATATTGTCAGGCATGGCCGGAGCGAAGCCAATCAGAAGAAAATAATCGTCAGTGATCCGGCAATCGGCACAATGGCCTATTCTTTAACCGAAGAGGGGAGGCAAGAAGTTCAAAGCGCTATCTCTGAAATGATCGAGAGAGGAGTTTTTGACGGATCAACTCGGATCATCTCATCAGATTTCCAAAGGACGAGAGAAACCGCGGAGATCATCCGCGCGATGCTGGAAGTCGAGACTGTTCACTTCGAGCCTAGGCTGCGTGAAAGATATTTCGGTCTTTTAGACGGTCTGTCGAATAGTAATTATGACGCTGTTTGGGAAGCAGATCTAGTGAACCCAGAACACAAGAATGATGACGTTGAAAGTGTGTACGAGGTGGCGATGAGAGTTATGGAGCTGATAGACGAACTGGAAGAGAGGCATTCAAATGAGAATATTGTACTTGTATCCCATGGTGATACTCTGCAAATATTGCAAGCTATCTGTACGGGCCATTCACCAAGCCAACATAGAAACATTAACCACATCGAAACAGGGGAGATTAGAAAACTGATGTCTTAATGTGCAAGGGCAATGCAGAGGAGCTGGCGGGCGCCGGATGCTTTTAAGGCGCCCGCCGCTTCCGTGAGCGTCGCGCCCGTCGTGGTCACATCGTCGAGAATAATGAAAGTATTTTCTTGCAGATATTGTATTGTCTTTGGATTTTGTGCATCCGTTACTTCAAATGAGCCCTTAATATTTGTCAGCCGATTTTGCCGTCCGATCATTTTTGTTTGAGGGGTGGTGTGTTTTTTCTTGAGAATTTTCGTATCTAATCTAAAGAGCAAGTTGCCAGATTTTGTCCGAATTCTTTTTGCCAGCTCCTCTGTCTGATTGTACCCGCGTTCTCGGCGGCGCTTTGCCGAAAGGGGAAGGGGAATCATGATTGAGGGAGCTTTTGCGGCCAGTAGTATAGACAGCACTTGGCCTAAAAGCTGAAAAACCTTTTGATTATTGGCATATTTGATCTCCCAGATAGCTTGGCGCATGAGCGGATGGCGATAAGAGAAGAAAGCACACTCAAGCGATGATCTCGGCACTTTTTTGATAAATTCTTCAGCGCTTATGCTCTCAAGCTCCTTGACCAGTGCTTTTTGGGGAAACAAAAGATTAAGCAGGTGGTGTAGTAACTTTTGGGCGAACATATACCCATACTACGCATGCAAAATGAAGTATTCATAAAGATTTTTGTGTTATACTAAATCCTATACTGTCTTTATTCCCTTGGGCGCCGCGCGTTTTCTCATGATTAATCCTTTTAAAAACTTGTTTAAACAACCTGAAGCAAGCGTCATAGGACTCGATATTGGTGCGTCTTCTATCAAAGTAGTGCAGCTTAGAAAGAAGCATGGCAAAGCCGTTCTCGAAACATATGGCGAAATTGCATTGGGCCCTTATGCCGGCGTAGCTGTCGGACAGGCTACCAACCTGCCTCCTGATAAATTAAGCGAGGCCATTACGGATCTTTTCCGTGAAGCTAATGTCACCACTAAAAGCGCGGCGCTCTCTATTCCGCTGCGCTCCAGCCTCGTCTCTCTCATCGAAATGCCGAAGGTAGATGAGAAGCAGCTCCAGACCATGATCCCGATCGAAGCTCGCAAATATATTCCGGTGCCGATCTCCGAAGTGACGCTCGACTGGTGGGTTATTCCGAAAGAAGAGGATCGCTATCTCGATTTCGTCGACAACGAAGGTGGACGGAAAGAAAAAGATAAGATCGAAAAGACCGACGTGCTCGTTGTATCTATTCACAATGAAGTGCTCGGGCATTTCAATCAGATTGTTCAGCTCGCAGGCTTAAATGCGAGCTTCTTCGAGATTGAAATGTTCTCTGCTGTGCGCGCCCTTCTCGATAAAACGGGCACTCCTGTGATGATCTTCGATATGGGAGCTGCGGCTACGAAAGTATATATAGTAGAGAGGGGAATCGTCCGCACATCGCATATCATCAACAAAGGTTCGCAAGAGATCACCCTCTCAATGTCTCAAGGTCTCAACTTAAGCATCGAAAAAGCTGAGGAAATGAAACGCAACCTCGGCAACCAGGACGAGGCGATGCAGAAAAACGTGAACGAGATCATCTCGCTTACGCTCGATTTCATCTTTTCCGAATCGGGAAGCGTCATGCTGAACTACCAGAAGCACTATAATAAGAGCGTGAGCAGGGTATATCTGACAGGCGGCGGCTGCGGACTGAAGGGGATCATGGAAGTGGCAAAAACCGCTTTCCAGACAGAAGTAGAAATCGGCCAGCCATTCTCGCGTGTCGAAGCTCCGGCTTTTCTTCAGGATATCCTGACCATCACTGGTCTCGAATTCTCTGTTGCGGTCGGTCTTGCCATGCGAAAACTTCAGGAGATCGGATAAGAGAGCGGTACCATTGGATAACTTGCTATTTTTCTCTGAAGGCTGATGTTATACTGTAGACGTATAAAACTACCAGTTCATGGAAGGAAACCTTCAAACATCATTCATACCTAAAAAGTCCGCTTCTCAAGTAGGAGTAGCCTCTAAAACCGGAGTCAATCTGGTGACACTTTTTGCCGTCATCGTCTTTTTGGTCAGCATCGCCCTTGCCGGTACTGTTTTCATTTACGAAAGCTACCTTACCAACACTATCGCTGGCATGAAGAACAGCTTCAAACTCAATGAACAGGCCTTCAATCCCGATTCCATCACTGCCTACAGTACCTTGAATGCTCGCATCAATGTTGCTACCGCTCTCCTACAAACTCATGTAGCTGTCTCAACCCTTTTTAATATTTTGGAGCAGGCGACATTGAAAAGTGTCCGCTTTACCAACTTCAGCTATACCTATATAAATAACAACCACATCACTCTTTCCATGAAAGGTCAGGCTACCAGCTACAACGCCGTAGCTAAGCAATCGGACGTTTTCTCCACAGATCCGATAAACAAATATATTCACAACGCCATCTTCGCCAATCTTGATTTGGATCAGTCGGGAAATGTAGTGTTCAGTATGGATGCTGATGTGGATCCACAGCAGATCTTGTACAAGAATAATCTGCCGAATACTGCCAGCCAGAATAATGCTGTAGTCGCGCCACCCGTAACCGGCACCAGTACCCCAACCCAACAATAATATGAAAGCCTTTTTTGCCCTCATTCTTATAGCTCTCGGTGTCGGACTCTTCTTTGTGTTCACCGACCCTCATTATCAAAATATCAAGAATCTTCAGCTTCAGGCTGCTGATTATAATCAGGCGCTGACTCAGTCGAAAGTGCTTTTGGCGCAGCGGCAGACTCTGAGCGATGAATACGATCAAATTGATCCGACAAATCTTGATAGGATCGCCAAGCTCGTGCCAGACAGCGTTGATAACGTTCGACTTATTATCGACATCAATGGTATCGCCGCACGAAGAGGAATGACCATCAAGGGTATCAGAATCGCTGGCGCCTCCGGTACCAGTGACACCTCGATCGGTCCGGACAATAATCCGTACGGATCTATCAGCCTGACTTTCGATGTCACCGCGCCCTATCCGGAGTTCAAGCAGTTCCTCGAAGATCTTGAGCAGAGTCTGCGTATAGTCGACATCACCTCGCTTTCCTTTACCTCATCCGACAAGAACGATCAGTACGATTACACTGTAACGCTGCGAACCTATTGGCTAAAACAACAATAATATGAGCGCACTCTGGCAAAAAATAAAAACACCGGTCCTCATTGTCGTCATCCTGGCTTTGGCGTTCTTCCTCTACGCCCATTTTTTCACTGGACAAAGCACCGACACTTCAAATCTTGCGAGTGATAATGCCACCGCTTCAAGTACGGAGACCACTACGCCCGAAGAGCAGCAGTTCCTCGCCCTTCTTCTCAAAATCCAGCACATTACCATCAATCAGAGCATTTTCAGCGACCCGGTATTTCTCAGTCTTCAGGATGACGGACTCCCTATTCTTGATCAGCCGCAAGGCAGGCCAAACCCGTTTGCGCCTATCGGTTCGGGCAACAGTATAAGCTCTGTTGTCGGCTCCTCTTCAGCTTCCGCAAACATTCCAGCAGGTACTAACTCAAACCAGTAACTATGAGTCTACTCGACGTCTTAGTTAAGAAAAATCTGATAACCGCTGATGACGTCGCTTCTATAAAAGAAGACGCCCAGCATTCAGGCATTCCGCTTGATGATATTTTGCATCATCGCGGTATCACTGACGCGGACCTTTTGGCGGCCAAAGGAGAATATCTGCAGATCCCTACGCGGAACATGGAAGGGCAGGAAGTCCCTTACGATATTTTGAAATACATTCCCGAGGAATCAGCCATACACTACAAGCTGATTCCTCTTGGTCTCAAAGCGGGTGTTCTTGAGGTGGGACTTGTCGATCCGGATAATATTGAAGCGCGCGATGCTCTCAACTTCATCTCATCAAAATTAAATACGCCATTCAAGGTGTATCTCATCACTGAAACAGATTTTGAAAGGATTGTCCTGGCTTACAAAGGCCTTTCCGGCGAAGTGACCAAAGCGCTGACCGAACTCGAGTCAGAGCTTTCCGACGAAGAGATTGAGATTGCCAAAGAAGAAAAGCAAGAAGCCGATTCTTTTTCAAAGACGGGCACTCCCGCCAAAGCTGATACCAACATTGTCGAAGATGCTCCGGTTACCAAGATCGTAGCCACCATTCTCCGTTATGCCATTGAGGGCAATGCCTCAGACGTTCATGTTGAGCACATGCGCGACAAGATTCGAGTGCGTTTCCGAGTGGACGGCGTTCTCAGTACCAGCCTCGTTCTGCCGATCAAGGTGCATTCTGCCGTGGTCGCCCGAATTAAAATTTTGTCGAACATGAAGCTCGACGAAAAACGAAAGCCTCAGGACGGCCGCTTCACTGCTCGCATTGACGGACGAAAGATCGATTTTCGTGTTTCGACATTTCCAGCTTATTACGGAGAGAAGATCGTGATGCGAGTGCTCGATCAGGATCGGGGAGTGAAGAAGCTTGATGAAATGGGTATCAGCAAAGAAAATCTGGCGCTTATCCGCGAAGCGATCGTCCGCCCTTATGGGCTCATTCTCATTTCCGGTCCGACCGGTTCCGGTAAAACCACTACTCTGTATTCGATGTTGAATGAGCTCGATAAAGAAGAGATGAACGTACTCTCTCTTGAAGATCCGGTTGAATACAATATCGACGGCATGAGCCAGTCGCAGGTGCGACCCGAGATCGGCTACACCTTCGCTACTGGTCTTCGAACCACTTTGCGACAAGATCCCGATATCATCATGGTGGGAGAGATTCGAGATAAGGAGACGGCGCAGCTTGCAGTGCAAGCTGCGCTCACCGGCCACTTGGTGCTTTCAACTATCCACACCAACGATTCTATCGGCGTTATTCCTCGACTTGTAGACATGGGAGTGGACCCGTATCTTATTGCTCCAACCCTTATTCTCGCTATGGCACAGCGACTCGTCGGTCTGGCCTGCCCTGAAGGCAATGCTCCGCTTAAAGTAGAGGGAAGCATCAAAGTGATAATCGACAAGGAGTTTGAAGACTTGCCTAAAGAGTTTAGGGACAAGATAGTCATTCCGGCAGAAGTGCTAACCATCGCCCCTACGCCGGATTGTCCAAAAGGCATCAAAGGCAGAACCGCCGTGTTCGAGGTCTTCAAAATGAACAGGGAACTTGAAGAAATCATCCTCAAGAAGCCTACTGATTCAGAGATCCGCACGGTACTTCGATCAAAAGGCATGCTTACTCTTCGCGAGGACGCCATGATGAAAGCCTTTAGGAAGGAAATTCCGTTCGAGGAAGTGAATAAATTATAGTATACTAGTATCTATATGGCAGAGAACCTCACAGAGAAACCTAAAGAGACTCCAAAGTATACGATTCTCATCGTCGATGACGACAAGTTTCTTCTCGGCATGTACGCAGTAAAATTTCAGAAAGAGGGATTTGAGGTCATCACTGCGTCAGACGGGGGAGACGCATTTGCTAAATTGAAAGACGGCCTCCTGCCAGATGTACTTATCCTCGATATCGTCATGCCGGTCATGGATGGACTAGAGCTTTTGCAGAAGATCCGGGAGAATCATCTGACTGAAAAGAGCATCATTATTATTTTAAGCAATCAAGGTCAGTCATCGGACATTGAAAAAGCCAAGAAGCTGGGCGTCGACGGATACATTGTGAAAGCCACGACCATTCCATCCGAAGTTCTAGCCGAAGTGAATAAGATTTTATTAGCTCATAAAAAATAAGTATGGATTACAAAGCCGAATTAGAAGAACTTATCTTGACAGCCCTTCGCGAAGGAGCGTCGGACCTTCATTTGTCAGAAGGCAGGCACCCTACAATCCGCGTTTCCGGATCGCTCATCCCGCTTATGAAGCGCGCGCCTTTGACCAAAGAAGATACCAAAGCCTTTCTTGATGAGATGATGACCAAGGAAAACAACGAGCGTTTTTATGCCAGCAAGGAAGCGGACTTTTCATACAATTTCAAAGATAAGGTGCGTTTTCGAGGAAATGCCTATTTTCAGCAGGGAGCAGTGAGTATCGCTCTCCGCGCTATCCCAAAACAGATCAAGACCATGGCTGAGCTTAATCTTCCTGAAATTCTCACCACCTTCTGCCGAAAGTCGCAAGGATTCTTTCTGGTGGTAGGGCCAGTAGGACAAGGTAAAACCACCACTCTTGCTGCCATGATCGAGCTTATCAATCAGGAACGGGCAGAGCACATCATCACCATTGAAGATCCTATCGAATATATTTACGAGCAGAAAAAATCAATTATCGATCAGCGAGAAGTGCACATCGATACTCATGATTTTCCGAACGCTCTTACTTACGTGCTTCGTGAAGACGTGAACGTTATTCTCCTTGGTGAAATGCGTGATCCTGTCACTATGGCCGCAGCCGTAACGGCTGCGGAAACCGGCCACATGGTTTTCTCCACTCTCCACACCAACAACGCCGCCCAGACCATCGATCGTATCATCGACTCTTTCCCGGCTGAACAGCAAAATCAGATTCGCATTCAGCTTGCCGGCTCGCTTGCGGGCGTGTTCTCCCAGCGACTTATTCCTCGCATTTCCGGCGGACAGATTCCGGCTTACGAACTGCTTATCGTCAATAATGCCGTAGCCAACCTTATCCGTGAGAAGCGAACACATGAGATCAATACAGTTATTGAAACAGGTTCTGATCAGGGTATGATCGACATGAACAGATGCATCGCCGATTTGGTTCGCCGGGGAGAGGTTTCCATAGAGAACGCTTATCAGCATGCCTTTAATCCGAAGATCCTCGAGAAGCTTCTATAACATTATTCTATGCTGTTTCATTACAAAGCCATAAACGATAAGGGGCAGGAGAGCGAAGGATCGATCGAAGCGGTCAACGTGGATATTGCCATTGCCTCTCTTCAGCGCAGAGGACTCATCATCTCTTCGATGAAGTCGGATGAGGAGAGTGGCTCTCTCCTTGGCAGAAATATCGCCATGTTCAACCATGTCTCAACTAAAGACGTGGTGATCCTTTCCCGCCAGATGGCCACTCTCTTCGAAGCCCAGGTTTCAGCGCTTCGAATCTTCCGCCTCCTTTCGACCGAAGCGGATAATCCGACCCTTGGCCAGAACCTTTCCGAAGTAGCCGATGATATTCAAGGAGGCAGCACTATTTCCAAGGCTCTTTCAAAGCATCCGAAGGTTTTCTCGGAATTTTACGTGAACATGGTTCGCGCCGGAGAAGAATCCGGAAAGCTCGATCAGACGTTTCTCTACCTTGCCGATTACCTTGACCGCAATTACGCCGTGACTTCTAAGGCCAAGAATGCCCTTATTTATCCGGCTTTCGTTATTTTCACCTTCATTACCGTGATGGTGCTTATGCTTACCATCGTTATTCCTAAGATTAGCGCTATTTTGGTTGACTCCGGACAGGCGGTCCCTGTGTATACTCAGATCGTTATCGGTATTTCCAATTTCTTTGTAAACTACGGCATTTTCCTTCTTATCGCCATTATTGTCGGCGGGTTCTTCTTCTATCGTTTTTCCAAGACTCCTACGGGAGCCATTTCGATCGCTCATTTTCGTTTGGGTACCCCTTATGTCGGTTCTCTCTATAAAAAACTGTACCTATCCCGAATCGCGGACAACATGAATACTATGCTCCAAAGCGGAATTCCGATGATCAAAGCTCTGGAATTTACCGCGTCTGTGGTGGACAGCGAAGTCTATAAAAATGTTCTTAACGAAGTGTTGGCAGCAGTTAAAGAGGGAAGCGCCCTTTCTGATGCCCTTGGAAGACACAGCGAAATGCCCGGTATTTTTGTCCAGATGGCAAAGATTGGCGAAGAAACAGGCCAGCTCGGACACATTCTCGATACTTTGGCTAAGTTCTATCAACGAGAAGTGATCAATGCCGTCGATACCCTAGTTGACCTTATCGAGCCGGTCATGATCGTGCTCCTCGGTCTTGGCGTAGGCTTCCTCTTGGCTTCGGTTCTCATCCCTATCTACAATATTTCAAGCTCTATCTAGCCCATTTGGAAAAGGTCTTATCCACAGGCCATATTTAAAGCCACAAAAGTCTTGCTATAATTACTAGGTACATTTAGTGATTGCGGTGAAAAGAGGGAAGGTCGAATCTACAACCCCCTCGTTATATTTACACCTCAAAACAAATGGAATATTAGTCAGGTATTATATTAATTAAACTTATAAATGAAGAATACAAATAAGAAAGGTTTCACCCTTATCGAACTCTTGGTGGTTATTGCCATCATCGGTATCTTGGCTTCCATCGTTTTGGCATCTCTAAGTACTGCTCGAGGAAAGGGTAATGACGCTAAGGTAGAAGGCCAGATGGCCAGCGTTCGAAATGCTGCTGAAATCTACAACAGCAATGCGGGAGGTTACGGTACCAATGAAACATTCCCAACGACCCAGGGATCAGGTATCAACGCCACTTGCTCAGGCAGCAGCATGTTCAGCGATTCTACTTCAGGTATGGCGTCTCTTATGACCCTTGGAAACTACCCTTCAGGAACCAGCGTAGATTGCGGAGCTTCAGGAGGAACCACAGGAAGTTCTACAGCTTACGTAGTATACGCAAGTTTGTCTAGCGGTTACTGGTGTGTAGACAGCACAGGTGCTTCAAAGAAGGAAACTTCTTACCCTGGAACAGCCGTCACGGCTTGTCAGTAGCAGCTATTTTGTAGCCTTTTCTTAGGTTATACAAAAAGCCGCCCCTCTGGGGCGGCTTTTTGTATATTTTGTTATATACTTAAAGCATATGAAAAAAGGTTTCACCCTCCTTGAGCTTATGGTGGTTATCGCAATTATTGGCATTCTTACTTCGATCATTCTGGTCTCTATCAGCGCCGCTAAAAATAAAGGCTTTGATGCCCAGGTAGAAAGCGAGCTCTCCGGCGTCAAAAGCGCCGCCAGCATTTATTACGGCAATAATGGCAATAGTTATATCGGTCACGCTGGGGCAGGGAGCAATCAGTGTCCGTCTACAGGCCCAACCCCTTTTACCATGTTCGCGGATACCAACTCGAACATGGCTACTCAGGTTTCCTACGGCGAATATCCTGCCGGAGTCAGCATTACCTGCAATGCCTCCGATACCGCGTATGCCGTCCAAGCCAACCTTTCTTCTGCAAATACCTACTGGTGTGTAGACAGCACAGGTGCTTCAAAACAAGAGACCACCGATTTGGGTGACAGCACAGTTTGTCCATAGGAGATTGGAAAAGTACGGAATTTTCTATGTTATACTTTATGCATGAAAAGGTTCTCTACTAAAGGTTTTACGCTCATTGAACTTATGGTGGTCATCGCCATAATGGGAGTGCTCTTCACTATCGTTTTTGGGGCGTTGGATAGCGCTAGAGTGAAAACCCGTGACAACAAACGCGTCTCTGATCTCAAGGAAATTCAATACGCTCTTCTTCAATATTTCGACACATTCAACAAATATCCTACGACCATTACTCCATCGGTCGATACTCCGAATCCTTTGGCGCCGTTTCTCGATACTATTCCAACCGACCCAAGCACCAACGCACCGTATGATTATGCGAGCCCCGACTCCAGCCATTTCTGCATAGGCGCCGTCTTTGAGAATGCCGCTGATATCAACGCAGTGACCGATAACGCGGGCTGTGACGCCGGCAATTCATCGGACACCTACACCCTTTCGGGCTCAACTTCATCAACATGATCCTTTTAGGCATTCTTTACACGTTCATATTGGGCGCCATTGTCGGCAGTTTTCTCAATGTGGCGGCGCTGCGCTACAACACCGGCCGTAGTATAGGCGGACGAAGCAGCTGCCCGTCGTGTAGGCATCCTCTTGCTTGGTATGAGCTCATTCCAATCCTCAGTTTTATATTTCTTGGCGGACATTGCCGAAAATGCAAAAGCAAAATTTCCCCGCAGTATCCGCTCGTCGAAACTCTCACTGGCGTTCTCTTCGCTGGCATCTTCGTGAAAATCGGCGGATTGCTTCTTCTCGCTCCAGGACTTTTTATTCTCTATTTTTTATATTACGGTCTCTGTTTCTCACTTCTGGTGGTCATTCTTATTTACGACTGGAAGCATAAGATCATTCCCGACGGTTTGGTTTATACATTCGGGGTGATAGCGGCGCTTCATGCGTTGTTCTTTTTCCAGTCTGGCTGGGACATTATTGCTGGTCCGCTTGTTTTCCTGCCATTCTATTTTCTCTGGCTTGTATCTGCTGGCAGGTGGATTGGTTTCGGCGACGGGAAATTGGCTCTAGGTATCGGCTGGTTTCTCGGTATTATCGACGG